>Ga0326728_10013351_pt1 | contig 17869 bp, 14 predicted proteins | sample MB3enrmetagenome_FD_207602 | JGI IMG/M metagenome (GOLD analysis project Ga0326728, IMG submission 207602) | Lab enriched peat soil microbial communities from McLean, Ithaca, NY, United States - MB31MN | ecosystem: Environmental > Terrestrial > Soil > Wetlands > Peat | place: USA: New York... | reverse complement strand
GCTGGGAAACAAGGCGGATTTGGCCATGGATAGTTTGCTATCGGTAAGGGGGATGATCGACAGCACGCTCCCGGAGACGAAGGGCTTTCGAGAGACGTTCATGATTTCACGACTGGACTGGTTATGGCCAAGAATTTCGGAGCCCGATTCTCGGATCGACGGCATCAAGATCGATGTGCAAGGCATGGAGATAGAAGTACTCGAGGGAATGGCTGCACTGTTGAAGCGCTATCGCCCGAAATTGCTCGTGGAATTACATGCGGGGGTATCGAGAGAGCGGTTCCTTGATGTCCTTCACTCGCTCGGCTATTTGATACCTGGAGTTCCGGTCGAGCAGCTTCCCGGCGAATCGGATCCGGATTACGCCGACAATCGAACCTATCTATTCTGGCCGGGAGAAGCCCTGGCCCCGCAGAATTAGCGACAACAAAGGAATCTGCTCGTCCGAGGCAACTTGAGTTTGCAAGCTTCACTTGCTCACCGTTTTCAAACGATCCTGGGAATTCGTTTCTTCATTGGGTCCGCGCAGGGCGCGATCGACGAAGTATCGCGGCAGGGCGGTTTGGTTGTAGTGCCCTCTGGGCCAGGGCTTAAGGATCTTGCTAACGATCGACGGTATCGCGATGCATTGCTCGGCGCGGACTTTGCGATTGCCGACAGCGCCTTAATGGTGCTGGTCTGGAACATGTTGCAGAGGGACCGCATCCCCAAACTCTCAGGGCTCAAATATCTTCGGACATTGATCGAACAGGCGGACATCCGTCAGCCAGAGAACAGTTTCTGGGTGATGCCTTCCGCGGCAGCGGCGGAGCGCAACGCTGCATGGTTGCGCGCGAATGGCATCTCTGTGGTCGACGAAAATATCTACATAGCTCCCATTTACGACGTCGAGATTCACGACATGGAACTTCTTGAACGGCTTGAACGGCGCCGGCCAAGGCACCTGGTACTCGGCATTGGTGGCGGAACTCAGGAGCCTTTGGGATTCTATCTCAGGCAGAACCTGAGCTATCGGCCCGCAATTCATTGCGTGGGCGCCGCCATTGCATTTCTCTCCGGAGACCAGGTCCGAATTCCCGTTTGGGTCGACGAAGCGGGCCTCGGCTGGTTGTGGCGGAGCATCTCAAATCCGCGGCGTTTTGTCCCGCGTTATTGGGATGCCCGGCATCTTGTGCCGCTGTTGTTGCGCTATCGGGACCGCTTGCCAGTCTCCGACTCTTCAGCGGTCGTCACGGTTGGACCGCCTCCTCCGCGAATGTAGGATTCATGCAGACACTTCACGTCATCGACAGCCTTTCCCCGGCCATTGGAGGACCGCCAGAGGCGGTGCGCCAGCTTGCGGAGGCATATCGCGAAGTAGGCGCGACGATGGAAGTGGTTTGCCTGGACAACCCGGGTGAGCCATTTTTGTCGGGCATTTCATGCCCCGTGCATGCACTGGGTCAGTCCTATTTCGGCAGGTACAGTTTCTCTCCGCGGTTATGGTGCTGGCTCCGGAAGAATTCAGGCCGCTTTGACCGCATCGTCATGCATGGGATATGGACCTTTCCCAGTGTCGCCCTTCGTTACGCGGCGCGCGCAGCGAAAAAGCCGTATGGAATCTTCGTCCATGGCGCGCTTGATCCGTGGTTCCGCCGGCACTACCCCCTGAAGCATCTTAAAAAGCGGCTCTACTGGCCCGTGCAGTATTCCGTTCTTCGAGACGCGCTGGCAGTTTTCTTTACTGCCGAATCGGAGCGGGATTTGGCGAAGTCAAGCTTTCGCCCAAACACATGGAACAGCGCGGTCCTTCCGTATGGAATCACCGATCCAGTGGAGTGCGAGCGAAACCCCGCCGGCCAGATCGAAACATTCTACCGCAGATTTCCTGAGCTTCGTGGACGCCGTTATCTTCTGTTCCTGGCCCGGATTCATGCGAAGAAGGGTTGCGACCTGCTCCTCGAAGCATTTGGGCGGATTGCTGCCTCAGTCCCGGACGTGGACCTCGTGATGGCCGGCCCTGACCAGGTAGGGATGCAGGCAAAGCTTCAACGTATGGCCGAGCAATTTGGCATTGCCGGAAGGGTCCACTGGCCGGGTTTCATTGACGGTGACCTCAAATGGGGGGCACTCCGGGCATGCGATGCATTCGTCCTGTCGTCCCACTCGGAGAACTTCGGCATCGCGGTAGTGGAGTCTCTTGGTGTAGGCCGTCCGGTACTAATTACCAATAGGGTGAATATCTGGCATGAGATTGAGATGGACAAGGCGGGGCTCGTCGATGACGATACTCTGGAAGGCACTGAGCGATTGTTGCGCCGCTGGTTCGAAATGCTTCCCGCTGAGCGAGAGGCCATGGCCGCCCGCGCACGGTCCTGTTTTGAGTCGCATTTCACGATGAACCAAACAGCTCTGGCTATCGAGCAGGTATTTGCCTCAGCGATCTCCTCAGTCGAGGAGAACGACGGCGCAGGCCAGGTATCAATCGATTCCGGTGTTTCCATCGACCCCCCGGGTGCGGAATCGCGGAGTTGAGCGGGTCCCGGATGGTGTAATCTATTGGTCTTTCACAGTCCAGCGGAGAGGAGTGCCACGATGATGAGTGCTTGAATCTGAAATGTTTGCGGCGGGGGCTTTTCCTGGCTTACCATGTCCGGGTCCTAGAATTTGTCAATTGAGGCGTTAAGGTCGATTGTTATGAGACCCTCGATCATCCTGCTTTCCTTCAACTCCGAAGACACCCTGGGCGCCACGCTGCGCTGTGCCCGTCGGGTTTCGGATGAGATATTCGTGGTGGATTCGTACAGCAAGGATGGAACCGTGGAGCTCGCCCGATCATTGGGAGCTACCGTCGTTCAGCACCCGTTCGAGCACTATGGAGCTCAACGGAACTGGGCCATCGACAATCTAGCCATGACGCGGCCTTGGCAATTGCATTTGGACGCCGACGAACTCATGGATGGCGATTTGGTCGCGGCCATTCAGGCGCTGCCGGAGGAGCCCGAACATGCCGGATACTTCCTGCCCCGATATGTCCGTTATCTCGGCCGGGTCATGCGCCACGGAGGTATGAGCCCAACCTGGCATCTGCGCTTGTTTCAGACCGGAAACGGTCGGTGTGAAGACCGCAAGTACGACCAGCATTTCATTCTCAAAAGTGGAACGAGTGGTCGGCTACGGGGAACTATGGTGGACGACATCCGCATGCCTCTGAGCGAGTGGACAATGCGACACAACCGCTGGGCGGACGGTGAAGTGGCCGAGTTGGATTCCAAGGAGACTACGGGGCGTTTGCAGCCCGACATCCGAGGCAACCCGGCCCAGCGCAAACGCTTCCTGCGACAGAAATACGATCAACTGCCGCTGTTTATCCGGCCCTTCGCCCTGTTCGCCTATCGCTACTTCTTCCGCCTCGGCTTCCTCGACGGAACTGAGGGGCTCATTTTCTGGGTGCTGCAAACCTTTTGGTTCCGCTTCCTTGTGGACGCCAAAATCTGGGAGAAACGCCACGCATCCCGTCTGGCTGGAGAGTATGACCAAGCCCCCATCTTGAGTGAAGGTCCGCTGATTATCCCAGCATCGAAAAAGCCGCCGAGCAGGGTGCCTCAAAATCGCGAGGAGGCTGCGCAAACTGGTTGAATCGATTGTTTATCTGCCCGACGGAACCGCCAAGGTGTTGAAGCTGGCTTTCTCGATGCGCACGCGAGGTTTGGCGTCCCAGTCGTAAAGTTTATAGCCGTTTCGAAAGAGAGTTTCGGTCACTTCGTCACGCGAAGCGTCAAAAACCTCAATGAGAATGACAGGTCGTGCTTCTGCGAGCACACGCTTTGCGCCCCTGAGCACATGGCTCTCCGCACCCTCAACATCGATCTTCAACACGTTGGGTGCAACTCCCTGCTCGAGCAGCCAATCAAGTGTAATCGTGAGCACGCTTACGGTCTCCCGCACGCCTCCGGTTTGCGTTGAGCCCCCCGCCACGGTCAGGAAGTTAGACGCTCTGCCTCGTTTGGCAACATTGAATGAGGCGATCATAGGCGAGTCAAAAATCGCGGCAGAAATTACTTGGATCGGTGCTGAAGTTGGGGGCTGCAAAGCGGCGGATTTACGCAACAACGCAGCCAGCCATATGTCTGCTTCAATGGCCATTACCTTACCGGAAGCAGAGGCCCGCTGTGCAGCCGCAATTGACAGCAAGCCAACATTTGCGCCCAAATCCCATACCACGCTGCCGGCTTCGACAAATTCGCGCGCAAAATCGAAGAGATCCGACTCTGTGCGCGTTTTCCAGAAACTGAGGGCTGCATCCGGAGAAACCAGAATGGGAACCGACCCAAAATCCGCCGGCAAATGGCGCTTAAGAATGCGCCCCCTGCTTAACCGCTCGATAAAAGTGCGTAAAGGGTTCATTGCACTCTTCTAAAATCAGTGATTTACGGTCCGATCTTCAACAAAAAGTCTACCATTGCGCGCCCCGAGCGCAGGCAGCAGTGATTCCGTACGAATGCGGCCCCATTTTGGACGCATTGCGCAAACCTGACTCAAAAGAATGCGTCGGGAGTTCCGTGATGCTCGCAGCTTCTTGGTAGATTCGCTTGCTGTTTGTGAGCTGCGAAGTCGGGAGTATTGTGTGGAACAATGCCAGTGCACGAATAATCCAGGTTTTCGGCTTCATTCTTTCACTCGGCAATTGGGAGATTTCCGGGTAAGCACTTTGTGCAATGCTTGCCCGCGTGGAGAGGTGGGCGGCACATCCTCTCTCGGAGTAAGCGAGGAAAAGTCTTTCCGCACCACTTGTCTCTACACCATTTGCATTTAGCATCCGCTCACTAGGAGAAGAACTGCGTGGCGATCAGGAAAGCGTTGGTCTGGCGCTGGTGACTTCATCGGAAGCCACATGGTAAAGCGGTTACGAGCCGAGGGCTATTGGGTACGCGGAGCTGACCTGAAGCATACGGAATACAGTCCCTTGGAAGCGAATGATTTTGTGGTTGCCGATCTGCGCCTTCGCGAGAGCTGGGAAGCCATTCTTGACGAGGGGATCGATGAGGTCTATCAATTCGCGGCGGACATGGGTGCCGCCGGTTACATCTTCACGGCAGAGAACGATGCCCAGGTCATGCATAACTCGGCCATGATCAATCTCCGGGCGGCAGACTTCGCGGCGCGGCGCAAGGTGCAAGAAATCTTCTACTCATCCTCTGCTTGCATGTACCCCGCCTATAACCAGGAAGATCCCGATAACCCCAAGTGCGCAGAGGAGACCGTCTATCCTGCCGCTCCCGATAGCGAATATGGATGGGATAAACTCTTCAGACCGGTCAACATTGGATCGGAAGAAATGTTCACCATCAATCAGATGGCCGAGATGATTATGAAGATTGCCGGAAAGAAAACTCTCCATCGAGCACATTCCTGGACCAACCGGCGTGCGAGGCAAGAATTCAGATAACAAGATTTTGCGCAAAGAACTTGGCTGGGAGCCCAGGCAGAGTCTCACCGAGAGTCTGTCGAAAACTTATCCATGGATCGAGGGTCAGTTACAAGCAGCGTCAAAGGAATCTCAGAAGGTGCCCGCAAGTACGCGATAGAAGTGGATAAGTGCCCATAGAGCGGGCTTTGCCTATGGTTCCTCGAACCAACTTCTTATTTTGCCGCTACCCGAATTCAGAGAGCATATCGGGTTTACATCTCTCTTTTGGTGCTGACGTGTAAATCGACGAGTTCTTAGCACAATAAGGGTCAAACTGACTCTGGCGGCATCGCCCGCGGAATAGCTAAGTTCAACGTAAGTCATGACCGTCTCAGGGCCAATGTCTTTGTTGCAGGATCGGAGGATCCCACCACACACATGAGAAAAGCGCTGATCACCGGCTGCACTGGCCAGGATGGCTCTTACCTGACAGAGTTCCTTCTCGCGAAAGGATACGAAGTCCATGGCCTCAAGCGGCGAGCGTCGAGCTTCAACACGGAGCGGGTCGACCACATATTCCAGGACCTTCACGAAAGTGAGAACCGCTTCTTCCTGCACTATGCCGACTTGACCGACGGCAGCTCGCTTTCTGCGCTTCTGCACGAGCTTGAGCCGGACGAAGTCTACAACCTGGGCGCGCAAAGCCATGTGAAAGTGAGCTTTGAGATCCCGGAGTTTACGGCGGATGTTGTGGCGAGCGGCACACTCCGCTTGCTCGAAGCCATGAGGCTGACCGGCGTGAAGAGCCGCTTCTATCAGGCCTCATCCAGCGAAATGTTCGGAAGCGTGCCGCCTCCTCAAAGCGAGACGACGGCCTTTCACCCGCGCAGTCCTTATGCCTGCGCCAAGGTTTTTGGGCATAACATTACCGTTAACTATCGCGAGAGCTATGGAATTCATGCGTCGAGCGGTATCCTCTTCAACCACGAATCTCCGCGGCGCGGCGAGACTTTTGTCACACGCAAGATTACCCGTGCGGTCGCACGCATAAAACTAAACGTTCAGCAAAAGCTCTTTCTCGGCAATCTGGAGGCGCGGCGCGACTGGGGTTACGCTCCAGATTACGTTCGTGCCATGTGGTTGATGCTCCAGCAGGAAAAGCCGGATGACTTCGTAGTTGGCACCGGAGAGGCCCATTCAGTCCGCGAATTCGTCGAACTTGCATTCGCGACTGCCGACCTGGATTGGCAAAAATATGTAGAGATCGATCCTCGCTACTTTCGGCCAGCCGAGGTTGATTACCTCTGCGCGGATACATCGAAGGCGCAGAAAGCGTTGGACTGGGAACCGACAGTCACCTTCACGGAGTTGGTCCGGATTATGGTTGAAGCCGATATCAAAGACCTGACAACTCGCCTCAAAGGGGGGGCTGAGGCTCTTCAGCGTGCAGCGACCGCAGAAAGCAGACACTCATGATCGATTTGTCCAATAAGCGGATTCTGGTCACGGGCGGAGCGGGGTTTCTTGGAAAGCATCTGATCGCCAGGCTCGAGAGAATCGGATCCCAAAACGTCGTTGCTCCAGGACACAGTGAATACGATCTCACGAGCATCGACGCCGTTGAACGAATGTTTGAAAGGTATCAGCCGGAGATTCTCATTCACTTGGCGGCTGCTGTGGGTGGTATCGGTGCAAATCGTGACAACCCCGGCCGCTTCTTCTACGAAAACGCGATCATGGGTATTCAACTTATCGAGATGGCGCGACGCCGCGGGACAATGAAAACGGTGATCTTGGGTACGATTTGTGCTTATCCGAAGTTCACGCCGGTGCCGTTTCGTGAAGACGAGCTATGGAACGGGTATCCGGAGGAAACCAACGCTCCTTACGGAGTGGCCAAGAAAGCGTTGCTTGTGCAGTGCCAGGCCTATCGTGAACAGTATGGCACGAACGCAATCTTCCTTTTACCCGTGAATCTTTACGGGCCGGGCGATAACTTTGATTTGCACTCATCTCATGTGATCCCTGCTCTGATTCGCAAGTGCGTCGAGGCAGTGCAGGCGGGGCGTCAGGAGATAGTCCTTTGGGGCGACGGCTCGCCTTCGCGCGAGTTTCTGTATGTAGAAGATGCGGCCGAGGGCATCCTTTTGGCGACCGAAAAGTATGACGGTTCCGATCCGGTTAATCTCGGCAGCGGAATGGAAATATCGATTCGCGATCTCGCAAACACCGTCGCGGAGATGACTGGCTTCGAGGGGCGGATTGTGTGGGACACGAATCAGCCGAATGGTCAACCCCGCCGGCGCCTGGACGTTAGCCGGGCAGAAAGGGAATTCGGGTTCCGAGCCGCAACGCCTTTTGAGATTGGCCTGCGTAAAACGATCGATTGGTATCTCAGTTCTGCGAGGTCTTGATTTACGAAGCCGGTGCTCGATTGCTTTTCCCGCTTCCATTTTGCGTGGACAACCACGCCCGTCGGCGGCGCATCAAATCGCGCTGAATTGCCTTAGATAAAGCCATCAATTTGCCGTGATTTTGTCACGCTGTTGAGTGGGGCTCAAGAAAGAGAGAACCGGGGTAAGAACGTGAACAGAAGATTGGTTTTGATGACCTGGATCCGTTATGCGGCTGTGTTGGCTGGCCTGGCTTTAATAGCCGCCGGCATTTCTCCCGCAGCAAAACCTGGGACGCCTGACGGTTCAGGACAGTCTGGTAGCAGTGCGAGTGCCGATAATTCCGATTGCCAGCCTGTTACGCGTGGCTCGCCCTACATTCCGGTCGACAGCTGGGTTTATCGAGCGGTGCTGCGGCTCTATGCATTGGGATATGTCGACAAGGCCTACCTGGGTATGCGACCGTGGACCCGCGTGAGTTTGAGCCGGATGCTGGACGAGACCGAAGAACGTCTCGAAGATGTGGATCAAGGGCAAGTCACAAGCGAAGCTGAGGGTCTGTACGACGCGCTTAAGCGCGAGTTGCGCGATGACAGTTGGGACTCCTGCGAAGCTGGCAAGGGCTCCGTCCGTGCCGAATCTGCCTATAGCGTGGCGCGCGCTATCAGCGGCACGCCCTTGAGCGACAGCTATCATTTGGGCTCGACAATCGTGAACGACTATGGCCGCCCCTTCGCCAACGGCTTTAATAACTATTCCGGCGCCAGTGGCTATGCATCCGCAGGGCGATTTCTCCTCTATATCCGCGGCGAATTTCAGGGCGCTCCGTCTGCCGCGGGCTATTCTCCTGCGCTGGTCCAGGAACTTGCAGCTGTTGACGCAACCAATGATGCCTTCAGTCCCGCCTGTTGGCTGTCAGGCGCCCCATGCACCCCGCTACCCAACAATCAGCAGACGACAATGCCGGTTGGGCCAATCGCCACGACCACGCGAGGGCGCATCATGGAGGCTTATGTCTCCGCTCAGTACTTGAATCACGTCATATCCTTCGGGAAACAAGATGACTGGCAGGGCCCCGGACAGGGCGGCGCCATGTCCTACTCCAACAATGCCGAGAACATCTACTCCTTTCGCATTAACCGCATCGAACCCCTCGATATTCCATTGCTTTCCCGCATCACAGGCCCCTTCCGTTATGAATTCCTTGTGGGCCCTCTGAAAGGGCACACTTACCCTATCGATCCCTGGGTTCATGTGGAGAAGGTGAGCTTTCGGCCAACGCAAAATGTCGAGTTCGGCTTCGAGCGGACTGTGATTTGGGGCGGCAAGGACCACGAACCGATTACCATCAAGAGCTTTCTGAGAAGTTTCTTCAGCTTTTCCGCCCCTGACGCGACCGTCAAAGACAGTCCTCGGGATCCCGGCGCCCGCTTTGGAGCTTTCGATTTTTCTTATCGGCTTCCCTTCATTCGCAACTGGCTCATGCTGTATTGTGACTCGGAAGTGCATGACGATGTTTCGCCCATTGACGCGCCCCGTCGCGCATCGTGGCGACCCGGTTTGTATTTATCTCACCTGCCGGGCATCCCGAAGTTGGATGTTCGCGCCGAAGGCGCCTCCACCGATCCACCGGTGTCGAGAAGCGTCGGCGGTCAATTCATGTATTACGAGGCGATCCAGCGCCAGGGGTACACCAACAACGGTCAGCTTTTCGGCGACTGGATTGGCCGCGAAGACAAGGGCGGCCAAGGCTGGATCACTTACCACTTGAGCGGCAACGAGTGGATTCAGATTGGGCTGCGCGATCAAAAAGCGGCAAAGGACTTCATTCCCGGCGGGACCACTCTAAACGAAATCAACTTTCAGGCAGTCAAACGTGTGGGCAGGGACTTTGAGATTAAAGGGACCTTCGCTTACGAGCACTGGAAGGCACCCATTTATCTTTCCGGCCAGCAGACCGTGACCACGACCACGATTCAGCTCACGTGGTATCCGGCGCGGAAGGTCAACTTTTAGTACTTCCGCGACCAATCCGTTGCCCTGGAAGTTGTACATAAAGGACTAACAGACGGGTGATCGAAACGTATATCCTATCCTCTGGGTCGGAAGACACGATGAGAATTCCGGATGACGCGCCCAAGGATGTGGAAGCCGGCCCGAAAGATCTTACCGCTATTCTCTGCAATCCTGCTGGGTTTCTGCCTTGTGAATCCTGAAATGAGATGAATAGCTCTCGCCTCTCTCCCCTGAAAAGGGGACTCTCGCGGGGAGTGTATTCGTCAATTCTAAAGGAGAGATTATGCGTTTGAAGCCCACTTTTAAGCTCATTTTTGCGGCGCTGTTTGTGGCCGCAGTACTGCCTGCCCATTCCCAAGTGTCCCCGGCTGCCAACCAAGGCGGAGTTCCAATCGTCGTCGGCGCAGGTTTTTCCGATTTCAGTATCGATTGGGGCCCCGGCCAAAGAATGGAAGGCGTTTCGGCTTGGGCCGACTGGTTCCCCAGCCGGTTGCCCGCGGTTCTAAACGGCCTAGGCATTGAGTTAGAAGGACGTGATATCGATTTTGGTCGTCCTGCGGGCATACCAAGAATGCGCCAGGACACAATCGTAGGCGGTGGAATCTACGATTGGAATCGCTATCGCAACTTCCGTCCTTACGTCAAGTATCTGGCCGGCGTTGGGAGCATAGACTTTCCGCCATTTGGAACCTATTCCCATGACACCTTTACGGCCTTTGCACCCGGCGGAGGAGTGGAATACCGCGCTTGGCAGCACATCTGGATACGCGGCGACTACGAGTACCAGTACTGGCACCACGTATTCGGACCTCATGATCTGACTCCTACCGGCTTTACAATTGGCGCCTCTTACGACTTCAGACCCTTGGCATTTCAGCAAAGGTAAGCCGCGGCACTTGCCTGACTAAGAGGTCTTTGGGTCGTCAAGTCTTCCATGTCTGCGGCGAATCGCGCCAACGAAGGGGCGACTGATGGCGCGTTACAACCAGGCTGAATCAGCCTCGAAGCGCCTCCAGGACGCTCTCTCACTGAGAAGAGCTATTGTGCCGGGATCGGCCTTCGCCTGAATCGGGTCGTACTAATTTGTCGCTGGCAACGCACAAGAACACAACAATAGATCGCGCCATTCTGAATCTGCGCTGAGTCTGGCTAGATGGCTGATTCCGTCAAGACGATGCAGCACTGTTGTCGCTATTCCGCCAACCAGTGCCGGCTTCATCACAGCAAAATGATTCAAAATCGATTTTCGACGAATACCCCATTCTGACGCGCCTTGCTCGATCGTCTGATAGAATTTGTTTACGGTTGCAGCGCGAGGCTACTGCCTTATATGGTTGCCTGAAGTCAGGATCCGTACAAGGTTTGGAACTTCAGATTGGCGCACCTTTAATCTGAATGAAAGGTTCTGTGGTTTAAGTCCTTGGTGCATTCTTCAATGCAACTCGCCCCGCCACCCGTACGTCTGAAACCAAATTTGACAGCCGCAGTTGTCATTTGTACCCGGAATCGTCCGATTCAGCTGCGGAAATGCCTCGAAGCCGTTGCCCGGTTGACGCGTACACCGGACGATGTCGTCGTGGTCGATAACTCTTTGGGAGACAAAGAGACAGAATCGGCCGCGCTCGAGTATTCGGCTCGCTACATCCTGGAGCCTGTTGAAGGGTTGAGCCGAGCACGCAATCGAGGACTTATCGAAGGCAATTCCGATATTGTCGCGTATTTAGACGATGATGCCATGCCCGATGAGCGGTGGCTTGAGTTGATCCTTGAGCCGTTCACGGATCCTTGTGTAGCCACGGTGACAGGCGACACCATCTTACCGGGGTCTAGCGTTGCCGGAAGTATCCCGGAGGCGTCCTGGCGACTCTCCAGCAAAGACCCTCGGTGGTTTGAAATCGCGGCCTTCGGCGGATTGGGTATCGGCACCAACATGGCCTTGCGCAGATCGGCGTGCGCGGGCTGGAATGTTTTCGATGAACGTCTTGGCAGGGGTGCTCTGTTCGAGGGTATGGAAGAGCATCACGCCTTCGTTCGCATTCTTTCGCTGGGTCATTCTGCCGCTCACGTTCCTGCTGCGATCGTTTTCCATCGCTCCCAAATACACGGCGATATCAAGCAGGAAGCGCGCAATCAAATTGGATATTCGATGTTGCTTTTTTCTGAATACCCCAGCCACCGCATGGATCTGCTGCGATTTCTCTTTCGCCGCGCGTGGCGCAGACCATTGACCTGGCCGCGAGATTCGCCCGATCCCGGCAAAATTATTAGCAGCGGATGGCGTGTGCTGCTCACTGCCAGCCTCAGCGCGGTTCCGCTCTTTCTCCGCAACCGCAAACCAAAGAACGGTTAGCAATTCCCTTGCTCCGCCCAATGACAATCACCTTGTCTTTGCGAAGGTTGTGTTGAACGCCTGAGAATCAAGCTCCAGGACCTTGTGAAGCCAGTGAACTCTCCGCCGCCACTGGAGTGTCCGCACACCCAGATTGCAGAACATGGGGACCCGCATAAGAGCTTCGCTTAAGCCGCAGATCGGTGCAAGAAAGAGATCTGCCAGGGATGGCACGCTCGCGGCTAGCCGCTGAGCACGCCGCTTCCAGAGCGGTTGTTGCGCCAGCCAATGTAACTGACCCTCGATGACGACCTGGGGATGCTTGCGCGCGAACATCACATCCCCCACCGCGAATGCTTCTGCGTCGCGAATCAAGCGGCCCGAGGTCTTTTCGTAGTACTGATAGGTGATGGCCTTCGCGACGTATTCTGGGCGCACCCCCAGGCTAAACAGACGGGTCCCGAGTTCCAGGTCCTCACGCATCCGGAATGTTTCGTCGAATCCCCCCGCCTCTTCGAACAGCGCGCGCGAGAGCGATGCGTTACTGAAGACGCAATCTGTGATCCGCCATTCGGCGCCTGATCGCTGTTCCCGTTCCAGATGAAATGCCCCAATTTCGCGGCGAAAGCATTCTGCAGCCAGGCTTGGCGGAGTGTCAGCGCTCAGAAAGAGAGCGCCAAATGCAACCCTCCTGCCAGCCTCCATGTGCGCCGCGACATGCGCTGCGAGTAGTTCAGGGTCGCAGAGCATATCGTCATCGAGGAAGATTAGAAGCTCTGCTTCCGCTGCCCGAAATCCCGCATTGCGCGCCGCAGAAGGTCCACGGTTTTCCTGCTCGATGATTCGCAAGCGACTGGTAGGAGCAAGCGCGCGCAGTGCATTGGCTGTTCCATCGGTTGAGCCGTCCACAACAACGATGATTTCGAATTCGGCGGCGGGGAAGTTTTGCAGCAGTAGCCGAGAGACCGCCCAGAGCACAAGGTCGCGGCGATTGAATGTGGGAACAATGACGGAAACTTGCATCGATTCGCAGCCGTCCGAACGGCCTTTTGCTATGGTAATTGAAGTCCCAATTGAATTGTGTTTTTGCGGACGTGAGTTTGGATGTTCGACCAATAAATACGCGCGAAAAGGCATATTCAAACAGATCCGGACCGAAACCGGAGCAACGAACCGTCTCATCGCAATCAAGTCAGCCGAATGGCGAACGTGAGCACCGCGGAAACGGCTCGATCGACAACGCTGCGCAACTTTGGATTCAGCGGCGCTTGCAGAATAGTGACTGCAGTCAGCAGTCTGGCCGTATCGGTGATCACAGCCCGATCGCTCGGCGCGACGGACATGGGCATCTACAGCTTCGTCCTCTGGGTGGCCGCGTCAATCGCAGCGCTGTCATCGTTTGGGCTTCCTGATGCAGTAGCCAAGTACGTCGCGGAACAAAAGGGCTCAGGTAACCATGCTCTTGCCGCGAAAATTGCCCGCAGAATCATCGCGGTCCAGATTCTGGCCGCCGGTATCGCGTCCGTGGTGGGAGCAGGCGTTTGGTCAGCTCTTGCCAGCCATCACCTGATTCTGGTGTTCCTGGCTCTTGCTACGGTGATGCCCGCCGCATTGCAGCAGATGCTGCTTGCACTGATGGAGGGCGCGCAGAATTTTCATCTCCAACTCATGAGTACGTTCGGCGGCGCAGTGTTCCAGGTCGGAATTGTCGCAGCCGTTGCAGTGCGACATGGATCAATCCAGGGCTTTCTGCTGGCGAACCTGCTTTCGTCCGTGGTTTTCGCGGCTTTTACATTGTTCCTTTGCCGGCCAATCCTGACTTCGCGTTTCGATCCGGACCGAAAGACTGGGTTCCCCGAGATCTCAAAGCGGATCTTTAGATTTTCAATCTCTGTCTATGGCCTGTCACTACTCAGCCTGATCGTCTTCGATAAGTCGGAATTATTCGTCCTTCGCATTTTCCAGTCGCCTGCCGAGCTTGCATACTACAGCATCGCGTTTGGACTCATTGCGCGACTGGCGACCGCAGGGGACAGCATTTCCTACGTTCTCTTTCCGATGTTTGTTACACGCTTCACGCAGAACGGCTCAGAAGATTTGCGTAAAGTCTACCGCCAATCGATGCGATATTTGCAGCTGTTGATGGTGCCAATCATAGTCTGGAGCATTCCATTGGCGCCGCGCTTAGTGGTCTTTGTCTATGGCAGCCAATATGCTCACGTCGCTCCCGTCGTTCAGGTGCTGCTTGCGACTTTGCTCCTGACGGTGATGTTGACGATTAGTGCAAGTGCCGTTTTTACTTTGGATAAACAGACCGCCTTTTTTCGCTACATGGTTGTCGTTGCGGCTCTCAACATTCTTCTGGATCTTGCGCTCATTTCTCGATATGGGGCATTAGGTGCGGCATTTGCCAACGGTATTTCACAGTCCGTTGCAGTGTGCGGTCTCATCGTGCTTCTCTGGAGGGCATTACCAGGAAGCTTTCCAATTCTCGCGTCGACGAAGATCTATTTCGCAGCAATCGTTTCGGCTGCTCCTATCTTTTACGCAGAGCTTGTTATGCGTTCCGGAGTGCCGATCTTGTGCATTTTGGTTGTTGCGGCGGTTTTACTTTACATTGGATTGCTTGGCGGAGTGGGAGAGTTGACGAGGAGTGAACTGATGATCTTGGCAGGCAGCCTGAGGATGTCCTTGTCTAAAGGGGAAGCTTAATCCATGGCGGGGCTCGCAGCGAAGGAACTGGCGAAACGAATTCTTCCTGCTCGTTTTCGCCAATGGCTTCGGTGCATGCAGGTCAGGCTGTCGGAGTCGCCAATGTACAAGTGCACACGCTTTGGAAGCTTTCGCCGGGTGACGCCAATCCACGCTGGTTTTGGTATGGGGCGCGGAACTTACATCGATCGATATTACATTGATAGGTTTCTCGAAGAAAACTCCTCAAGCATCAAAGGCCGGGTGTTGGAACTCTCGGATAATGAGTACACGGTGCGATTTGGGGGAAATCGTGTTACTCGGTCCGACATCCTTGATATACGGCCGGATCACTCGCAGGCAACAATCATTGGAGATCTAACTGCGGCGGACGGCATTCCCTCAGACTCGTTCGACTGCATCATTCTGACTCAGGTATTAAATTTTATTTACGACATTCACGCAGCAGTTGAGACAGTGCATCGAATTCTAAAGCCTGGCGGTTGCGTACTCGTGTCGGTTCCCGGAATTGCGCCTCTTTCTCCAGATGAGATGGAATATTGCGGGGATTACTGGCGTTTTACGAGACTGTCATTAAGAGGGCTTTTTGAAGAGGTGTTTGGAGCGGGGTGCGTCGAAGTTGAATCCCGCGGCAACGTGCTGGCGGCGATGGCGTTTCTGCATGGACTGGCGGTGGAAGAATTGAAGCCGGAAGAGTTGGACTACCGCGATCCTTTTTACGAAGTGTCAGTGCTTTTGAAAGGCGTAAAGGCCGCAAAATGATCTTTTCGACCCGTTGGACGCGATGAAAATTTCAGTCGTTATCCCAACGTATAACCGGAGAAGTTCACTTGAGCGGTGCCTGTCCAGCTTGGCCGCGCAGAGTTTTCCGGTATCGGAGTATGAGGTTATTGTCGTCGCTGACGGCTGCACAGACGATACCTTGGATCTGCTCCGTACCTTTGTGCCTCCGTTCAGATTTCGATGGCTTGAGCAAGCCAATCAGGGAGCACCGGCCGCCCAGAACTTAGGCGTAGCAGCGGCAACGGGCGACGTCATCCTTTTTTTGGACGACGACTGTGTTTGCGAGCCGGATGTTGTTGCGGCCCATCATGATGCTCATACACAAGGCGGTCAATACCTGGCAATTGGCCCTGTACTTTTGCACCCAGATTCTCCGCCTGGCACACTTCACGACGTTGTTAGCGACCTGGAAGACGCTGAATGGAGAAGGCTCACAGCGGAAGGGCCTCGCCGTTCCGATGCGATGCTTTGCGCAAACAGTTCAGTGAGACGCGTTGCAGCGCTTAGCTGCCGATTCGACACAACTTACAAGCGAATGCACGACCTAGAGGCTGGCATCCGTCTCTGGGCGAAAGGATACAGACCACGGTTTGTGCCCAGAGCCATCGTTTATGAACTCTACGCAAAGACCGTGAGCCAGATGCTCCGTGACAGCTATCTTCATGGAAAGTACGAAGTAATCCTCTCCCAAAATCATCCTTCATTTAAACCGTTGGCTGGGATTGTAAACATCAACAAAGGCAACTTTCTTAAACGCGCACTGCGGAAGCAGCTTGCTCGTCACGCAGCCTCCAGCGACTTTGTATTGTGCATGGTCGGCGCGCTTGCGAATCGTCTTCGCAGTGTCCCTGTGTTTGCGAGGTTGGCCAAGCGTATTCTGCGTGCGCGAGCAGCGACCGCACATCTCAGAGGCGCAATTCAAGAAGCCGGTTCGTGGAGAGCGTTGGAGGAACGATTCGGCAAGCGTATTCCAGTCATTATGTTTCACAATGTCGGTACTCCGCGCCTTGGGGAGTATCCGGGCCTGACAACGCCAATTGGTGAGTTTGAAACACAAATCAGTTTTCTGGCGAAGATGGGTTACAAGGGGATTCGGCCTTCCGAGTGGCTCGAGTGGCGAGACGCTGGAGGTACGCTTCCGGAGAGCCCAGTGATCCTTGTGTTCGATGACGCATATGCGGAGGCGTGTCGAAACGCTTTTCCACTGCTTGAGCGATACGGCTTCGTCGCAGCGTGCATGGTGGTTACAAAGTGCATAGGATCGACGAACCGCTGGGATGAAGAGGCAGGGATGCCATCATTTCAACTCATGGGTAGAGGCGAAGTACTGGAGTGGTCAAGCAGGGGTATAGAGTTCGGAGGGCATTCCTGCAATCATCCCGAGTTGCCTTTTGTAGAGGATGAACGCTTGGAAGAGGAGATTGAGGAATGTAAGGATGATCTGACCACACTGTTGGGAAAAGCTCCAACAAGTTTCGCCTATCCATTCGGCGCTGTCAGCCCTAAGGTCGAGGCTGCGGTACGCAACCATTTTGAGATCGCATTTACAGCATGGCAGGGAGTTCTTCACCTTGGCACTAACCCGTACCTGGTACCGCGAATCCGATTTGTTCCCGGAGAAACTCGATTTGGAATTTGGTGCAGACTTCGGCTTGGCAGGAATCTGCTCGAAGTCTGCCGGGGCCGCTGGGCAAGGCTTGCACGAAAGACCGGAAGCCGTGCGACTGCAGAACGCGCTCTCCCCGCTTAGCGCGGCGCATCGAGATTCAAGCCAAGACGCCTGATTTCCGAAGATGTCTATTTGGTTGCTGACTGGATCGGGGCATCACACCACTCGAACAGAGCATCGACTATTCCGGGCAAGTTAGACTCGTGAAGTAAGTTGGCGTGGTCAAGAGGAACAAACCGCTCTTCGATTCCGCGACGCGCCATTTTTCTCCAGCCGAAACGGGTTACGACATCGATCATTTCAGGTTCTTCCGTGCAGAGGAAGTGAAGAATGGGAGCTTCAATCGGGCGGGACCGATAAAGCGGGAAATTGTCGAGCAGTGTCCAGTGAATGAGCGATTGGACGCCCGGAGCTTTTTCGATTGGAACTAAGAGCCTGCGGAAGGGAACTGTCACGGACCAGGCGAACCGGCGGGCAACGACATGGGAATTCAACGCGAGCCAAGCCAGACCGCGCGCGACAAAGCCCCGATCGTTCTTAGGTGTTGATATCTCGCGAGGAATAAGGCTCGGATTTTT
>Ga0326728_10013348_pt1 | contig 17870 bp, 13 predicted proteins | sample MB3enrmetagenome_FD_207602 | JGI IMG/M metagenome (GOLD analysis project Ga0326728, IMG submission 207602) | Lab enriched peat soil microbial communities from McLean, Ithaca, NY, United States - MB31MN | ecosystem: Environmental > Terrestrial > Soil > Wetlands > Peat | place: USA: New York... | reverse complement strand
CAACAAGTGGAGCGCCTCAGCATCAAGGTCCACTCTCTTGACTCGCCGGTGCTGAGCCTGAGCGGGGGCAATCAACAGAAGGTCGTGCTGGGAAGATGGCTTGCCGCCAATGTCCGTCTGCTCCTGCTCGACGAGCCGACCAAGGGAATCGACATCGAGGCGAAGGCGGCTCTGTACAACCTCCTGGGGGAGGTGACTCGGGCGGGCATGTCCGTGGTGATTGCGCCGACCGAGCTCGAGGAGCTTTTCCTCGTGTGCGATCGCGTCCTCATTCTCCGGCGCGGCAGCCTGGCTGCGCAACTGCCGCTCGCCGAGACCTCGCCGCAGGAGGTGATGCGGCTCGCGTTATCGGGAGAGACGGAAGCATGAAACGCCCCGTATGGAACCGTTTCGTGATGTCCCAGCACGGCGGCCTGGTGGCGGCCCTTGTGCTTCTGTTCGTGGTGCTGAGCTTGGTGGCTCCGCACTTCTTTACGGTCAGGAACATCACAAACGTTCTGCAGCAGGTGTCGTTTATGGGCATCGTCGCCTTGGGAATGACCCTGGTCATCCTCTGTGCCGAGATCGACATCAGCGTTGGATCGGCCATGGCGCTGTACTCCTCACTGCTGGCGGTGCTCCACTTCCGCTACAGCTGGCCTCTGGGAGCTGCGATCGTCCTAGTGCTGGCGCTCGGGCCGCTGATAGGGTTGGCGGCCGGATATATCAGGCACCGCTTCAATGTCCCGTCGTTCATCGTGACCCTTGCCCTGCTGAGCTCGCTGCGCGGCGCCGCGCTGTGGATCACGAACGCCAGTCCAATCGCCATCCCCGACGTCGACTTCGCCTTCCTCGGCAGCGGGAGAATCTTCGGCGTCGTCCCATTCCCGCTCCTGATCTTCATCGCGCTGTCGATCGTCTTCTGGTTCATATCCGTCAAGACCGTGCTGGGGAGATCGATCTATGCGGTCGGGGGCAATCCCGAGGCGGCGCGCATCTCGGGCATTTCGCTGCTCCGGGTGCGGATGGTGATCTTCGCAGGGACCGGGCTCCTGTCGGCGGTGAGCGCGATCCTTTTGTCGAGCCTCATTGGTTCTGGCAACGCGGGACTCGGCCAAGGCGCGGAATTTCAGGTGATTGCGTCCGTCATCGTAGGTGGAACTAGCCTCTACGGAGGGCGCGGCTCGATCCTCGGCACGCTGCTTGGGGTCCTCTTCATTGGCCTGCTGACCAACGGGATGGTGCTCCTGGGCGTCAATCAGTACGGACAGATGGTCGCCCACGGCCTGATCATCCTGCTGGCGGTCTTGTTCAGCGAAGGCTTGCGCCGCGGGACCTGATCTCGACGAGACATGGAGGAACGAACGTGAAATTCACCCAGCTCGGACGGACTGGCGCGAGGGTCAGCCGAATTGCACTCGGGACGATGAACTTCGGGCCGCGGGTCGAAGAAAAGGAATGCTTCAGGATCATGGATCGCGCCCTGGAGCTTGGCGTCAATTTCTTCGATACCGCCGATCGCTATGGGAATCCGCACGGCAGCGGGCAGACGGAAGAGATCATCGGCAGGTGGTTGAACGCCACGCGCAATCGCGATCGGATCGTTCTGGCGACCAAGGTTTTCGGACCGATGGGCCCAGGAGCCAACGACCACGGCCTCTCCGCCTATCACATCCGCGCCGCGTGCGAGGCGAGCCTCGCACGGCTGCAGACCGACCGGATCGATCTCTATCAAATGCACCACGTCGATCGCGGCCTGCCACACTATCTTAGCGCCATGGAGTTCCTGGGCGGAGACCTCGCCAACCTGGTGCTCCCCGCGCATATCCAGCCCGGTGCGCAGTGGGAGGAGATCTGGCAGCAGATGGAGCAGCTGGTCCTCCAGGGCAAGGTCATCTACGTGGGGTCGAGCAACTTCGCGGCGTGGAACGTCGTCCAGGCCAACGAGCGCGCGCGGCAGCGCAACTTCATGGGCGTCGTTTCCGAGCAGAGCCGCTACAATCTCCTCGCGCGCATGGTGGAGCTGGAGTTGCTCCCGGCATGCAGGACGTACGGGGTCGGGTTCCTGCCATACAGCCCCCTCGCGCAGGGAGCGCTTGCTGGAACGCTGATGAGCGCCGAGAGCGGCCGCCGGTCGGGATTGTCGCACGGCTCCGAGACGCAGCAGAAGCTGGCTGCTTTCGGAGAGCTATGCGCGGAAATCGGTCAGAGTTCTGCGACAGTGGCGCTCGCATGGCTGCTGCACAATCCGGTGGTCACCGCGATCGTCGTCGGCCCGCGCACGATCGAGCAGCTCGACAGCGCGCTCACGGCGGTCGACGTTGAGCTGGACCCGCAGACGCTATCGAGTATCGAAGAGATCTTTCCCGGCCCGGCCCACGCGAATTCCGAGCAGCTTCGATCGCCCGTGTACGACAAGCTCGTCGAGCTGCACCCCGGCGGCAAGAACCAGGCCCCCGAGGCCTATGCATGGTAGCCCGCTCCGGGCGCCGAGATCTCCGGCGTCCGCGAAGGGCTCCAATCAGGAGGAGCCGACGATGAGAGGACTCACCGGCAAGGCGGCGATTGTCACCGGCGCGTCGAGCGGCATCGGAGAGGCCTGCGCGCGACGACTGGCGGCCGAGGGTGTGAAGACGACGCTCGTCGCGCGGCGGGCGGCGAAGCTTGACAAGATCGCCGAGGAAATCAGGGCCGCGGGCGGCGAGGCGATCGGCGTCATGGCGGATGTGGCGAACGAGCCCGATATCGTAAGGATGGTCCGCGCCTGCATCGAGGCCTACGGCAGGCTGGACATCCTGGTCAACAACGCCGCCATGCAGGCGCTCTCCGCAATTGAGGAGATGAACCGGGAAGAATGGGACCGCACCATCGCCGTCAACTTCACCGGCACTGCGCTGGGGATCAAGCACGCGGTTCCCTTCATGAAGCGGCAACGAGGCGGTTCGATCGTGAACATGTCCTCCATCCACGACATTGCGACCGCCCCGAATATGGGGGCGTACCCGGCCACGAAGTCCGCTCAATCTGCACTGACGCGCCAGTTGGCGCTGGAGCTGGGGCCCTTCGGCATCCGGGTCAACGCCATCCAGCCAGGCTACATCCCAACGGAGCTCTCGCTGCCGGATTGGACTCGGCAGGGTGGCGGGGACCCCCACGTGTTCATGGCGAAGCTGGCCGAGTCGATCGCCCTGAGGCGGGTTGGTCAACCAGAGGAGATCGCGTCGGTGGCGGCCTTCCTCGCCTCGGAGGAGAGTTCATACGTCAACGGCGCCACGATCCTGGTCGATGGCGGCGTGGCGATGAGTCTGTAGGCGATCGTTTCTTCCTGACGACGCCGGCTCGGTAAGGGCGCGCGGCGACGCGGTGGTCGCGACGCCGATCGACCGCCGCCGGCAGCGATGGGCGCAGTGCTGACAATGTCAGATCGACTCAGGCAACTTCTCGCCTCTGTGCGCTGCTCGGCGAGCCTGTCATTGCCGCCGCTTCAACGGACCTGCGACCTTTGGCGCGCCGACCTTCCGTCACCACGTCTTCCAGGACGCGATCCCGGTCCTGGCGGTTGGGCGCAGTGGCCTCGGCCGTCGTTGCGCGACAAAGTGAGCGACGATCGGGCGATGAAAGGAAAGAGACCATGATCCAGACCAGCGACGGCGTCCCTTGGGAGGTGTTCGTGCTGGAGTACGCGCGCAGCGGCAACCAGCCGATTGCCAGCCTACTGCTCGGCGTCTACGACGAGGGCGCGATTGACCTGCCGTTCGCCTTTGTGCTGGCGCGGCGCCGCGGCGTCAACGTGCTCGTCGATACCGGCTTCATGCGCGAAGGCCGGGGCGAGGAGATGGCGCGGCGCAGCGGCGTTCGCGACTGGATCTCACCGCTGCGCCTGCTCGGCCGGCTTGGCGTGGCGCCGGAGGACGTGGCGCACATAATCGTCTCGCACGCCCACTACGACCACATCGGCTCCATCGACCAGTTCCCGAAGGCGCAGCTCTACCTGCAGAAGGCTGAGCTGCTGAGTTGGGTGGAGCTGATGGCGTTGCCGCAGCGCTTCGGCGCCATGATGGCGGCCTTCGATCCCGACGACATGCACGCCGCGCTGCATTACGCCGAGGAACACCGACTGACGCTGCTCGACGGCGATCGCGAAGATCTGCTGCCGGGGCTGCATGTGCGCGCCGCAGCGGACGGGCACACCATGGGCCAGCAATACGTGCTGATCGATACCGGGCGCGGACGCTTCGCGGTGACCGGCGATTGCATCTACAGCCGGCGAAATCTGGCCGGCACGAACGGTAGCGGCGTATATGTCCCGCTGGGCTTCGGCGTCGGCAGCGTGTGGGGCGAACTGAAGACGATGGATCGGATCAACCAGGATATTGGTGGCGATCTTCGCCGCCTGCTGACCTTGCACGACTTCGAACGCTGGTCGGGCCTGGAGGTGTGTGCCGAAGTTGAAGGTTTTCGTGTTTTCCGGGCGGCGTGAGGATGTGTCGCCTGCGATTTAGGGACACGGCATTGCCCGAATGTTGCGCTTTTGAGAGGCGCCGTCCTGTTGTTTGGTTGCCTCGGAGTCCTGCTTCCAGATGCGCTCGGGGCGGCGCAGCACTGACGTCGTCTGACCTCTCGTCGCCGATGTCCGCAAGGTCGTCACGACAAGCCGGAAAGGCAAGAGTCGACAGGTCGGACGCGGACGGACGAAGGAGCAAGCCGCAATGCAAAGATTCATCAACGATCCGGACCACGTCGTCGACGATACGGTGCGAGGATTCGTCAAGGCGCACGCGAATCTCGTCAAACGTGGTGAGAACCCCAAAGTCGTCGCCTACGCGCAGGCGCCGATCCGCGGGAAGGTCGGCGTGGTCGCCGGCGGCGGGTCGGGGCACGAGCCGGCGTTCATCGGCTACGTCGGCCGCAACATGCTCGACGCCGTCGCGGTGGGTGAGATCTTCTCCTCGCCGACCGCCAAAAGCTTCTACGACGCGATGAAGATCGCCGACGGCGGCCGCGGCGTGGTGTGCCTCTACGGCAACTACGCCGGCGACAATATGAACGTCAAAATGGCGGTCAAGATGGCTGCGAAGGACGGCTTGGTGGTGCTCACCGTCGTCGCCAACGACGACGTCTGCTCCGCGCCGCTGAGCGAGCGTGAGAAGCGCCGCGGGGTCGCCGGCGAGGTCCTGATGTGGAAGGTCGGCGGGGCCAAGGCGGCGCTGGGCGGCAGCCTGCAGGAGGTGCGCGCCGCGGCGCAGAAGGCGATCGACAACTGTCGCTCGATCGGCGTCGGCCTCGGGCCGTGCACGTTGCCGGCGGTCGGCCATCCCAACTTCGCCATCGAGCCGGGCAAGATGGAGGTCGGGATCGGCCATCACGGCGAGCCGGGGACGCGGGTCGAGCCGCTGAAGAAGGCGGCCGAGGTGGCGCGCGATATGGCCGAGGCCGTGCTCGATGATCACAACCTTCCCGCCGGAACCGAGGTCGCCGTTCTGATATCGGGACTCGGCGCCACGCCGACCAACGAGCTCTACATCCTCAACGATGCGGTCGAGGAGGAAGTGCGGGCCCGCGGCCTCGAGGTCGCCCGCACCTACATTGGCAACTATTTCACCTCGCTGGAGATGGCCGGCGCGACGCTGACGATCATGGCGCTCGACAGCGAACTCAGCGAGCTGCTGGCGGTCGACGTGGCCTGCCCGGCGCCCTTGTGAGAGACGCTGCGATGCAAAGGTTCTCCAACGCCGCAAGCGGTGACATCGTTTTGGCGATTGCCCGGCGCATCGTCGAGAACCGCGGCTATCTCAGCGACATCGACGGCCTGATCGGCGACGGCGATCACGGCGTCAACATGGCCAAGGGCTTCTCGCTGGCGACGGAGCGGCTGCGCGGCGGGGCGCAATCCCTCGCCGCCTCGCTGGCGACGGTGGGGGAAGTGCTGATGACGGAAATCGGCGGCTCGATGGGTCCCCTCTACGGGGTGATGTTCGCCGGCTTCGCCGACGCGTTGGACGGCGTCGAAGAGATCGACGCCGCCGCGTTCGAGCGAATGCTGCGCAACGGCCTCGATGAAGTCCAGTCGATCGGCGACGCCAAGATCGGCGACAAGACCTTGGTCGACGCTTTCGCGCCGGCGTTGCAGACGTTTGCGGCGGAGACGGCGAACGGCGCGAGCTTTGCCGCAGCGCTCGACGCGCTGATCGCCGCCGCCGAGACGGGCCGCGACAGCACGATCGATCTGGTCGCCAAGATCGGCCGCGCCAGCCGGCTCGGCGAACGGTCGCGCGGCGTGCTCGACCCGGGGGCGGCGTCGTGCGCGATCATTCTGCGAGCGTTCGCCGAGGGAGCGCAGGCGAAGCTCGCCCCCGCGAACGCCCGGAACCCCAGCGAGGCACAGCCATGAAGATCGCCCTCGGCGCGGACAGCGTCGGAAAACCTCTGCTCGACGTGATCGCCGCGTATCTGTCGCAGCGGTCGGGCGTGACGGTTTCGGATTTGAGCGAGCCCGGCTTCTACGCCGACATTGCCGCGAAAGTGGCCAAAGCGGTGCTGGCGGGCGAGTACGACCGCGCCGTCCTGTTCTGCGGCACTGGCATCGGCATGAGCATATCCGCCAACAAGGCGCCGGGCATTCGCGCAGCTCTGACGCATGACGCCTATTCGGCCGAACGAGCGGCGAAGTCGAACAACGCCCAGATCATCACCATGGGCGCACGCGTCATCGGCCCCGAGCTGGCGAAATACGTCGTCGACGTCTGGCTCGCCTCGACCTTCGACCCCAACGGACCCTCGGCCGCCAACGTCGACGCCGTCAACAGACTGGACGCCCGCAAAAGCTCCGGCTGATTCGTCGCAGGAATCGACGCCGAATAGACGACGATCGTGGCGCGGGAAGTCCCCTGACCCAGCGCCAAGCGTCGGCAAGAGCGTCGTCGTATCGCCCTCGTCGGCCGGATGGATCGCCGCCGCCACGACCACGCCGGTGACGAGATCGACCGCGTGCTCCGGCTTGTAGGCCAGATGCGTCGTTCCGTCCTTCATCTTGGCGATCTTGGCGTCCGGGTCGGTCGGGCTCTTCCTGTCGGCGTTCGACAGCGTCTTGCCTTTGCGCTTGCGGTCAAAGCGCGCCGGATCCTCAGCCGTCGTTGTTTCGACGCCGCTCTCCTGCGCCATCCGCGTCAGCATCTCGCGGTAGCTCTCGCCGGTGTCGCGCCTATCTGCTGATGGGTGCTGGCCTGTTCGCCGACGCTCATCGGGCGAGCGGCGATTGCCAGGCGTTGCTTTACATTCTGTCCTCGCCGTTTGGCGCGGAGGGCAGGCCGGCGCTGGCGACGCTTCTGACCAACGCCGGCCAAGCGACGATCCGCATCTTCGCCGTCGATTCGCCCTTCGATCGCAAGGACCTGCTGAAAGCGCGCGGCTACCGCTGGTCCAACGGGACGAACGGCCTTCGTCGTTGTCGGTGGCGAGACATTGCCGAGCGCGACCTCGAAGCCGAACTCGCGTTCCTGCGCATCAGCGTCCTTCTGCGCCCGGTCGATCTGCCGACGCAGAGCATCACCGCACGCGAGCGCTACTCGACGAACGCGCCGAGCTGAACGAGCGCCACCCATATCGACTAATCCATGTCGTCGAATTCGAAGGGCCTTATGGGCCGATCCGAATCGAATCTTCGACCACCATCACCATCGAGGCGATCGAGGACGACTTGCCTCCGCGTCAATTCGACGATGGCTTCGCCCAGCCGTCGCTGAGACGGTTGCCGAAGGCGAGGAGACTGTGAGGATTGTTCCCCGGCGAGATCGGCACTGAGCGCAGTCGTCCGCTGAGGACCAGTCACAACCGCGGCATGCGCGGGTAAATCGGGGCAGGCGCGGCAGGAACTACGGCGCTCAAAACGCCTGCGGGCGCCGTCCAAACCCCGCTTCAGTCGAAAAACTTGGCGACGGCGGCCAAGTGCGACAGATCGAGGCCGGGATAGGCGACCTTCTGGAGCTCCGGGTTGAGGACGGCGACAGGATAGCCGGACCCATAGAGATCGATCGTCTTCTTCTTGGGGCGTTTGTCCGTGCGTTCGATTGCGGCAATTGCGGCGTGGCCGACCAACGCAACTTGATACTCGACCGGAATGGCGCCTAAACGCATCGCATCGATGAAGGTGTGCCGGAAGGAATGGAAGCACTTCTCTCTGGCGCGCGAAACGTACTTGTCTTGGTAGCGACCCCACCAGCGGCTCCAGTTCTTGGTCCATCGACCGCGATAGGACCTCAGTTCGGGGAATAACCGCTTGTCGCCGGCGGCGCGACGGCGCGCGACGAACTCCAGGAAGCCGGCCTCGATCAAGACGCGATGGATCGGCACGCGGCGCTTCGAGGCCAGGGGCTTCAAGCTCTTCTCAGCCGAGACGGCGCGGCGCTTTGCTTGTTTACGCGAGCTGGCCGTTCCGCCGCTTTCGTCGTCGTCGTCGATGACCGTGATGTAGAAATAGGGGATTCCGTCCTCGATCTTGACGTCCTCGACCAACAGTTGGCCGGCCTCTTCCAATCGCGCGCCTTCGAGCAGCCCGATCAACGGGATCCAGAACGCGGCGGCGCCACAGCCCGCGGCCGAAACCTTCGGCGGGTTCCGATAAATCGGCGATTCCAAAAAGAGGCGCTTCAGTTCGACGAGGTCGAAGGGCAGCCGCTTGATCTGGTCTCCGGGCCGGATCGGCAACTGAAGCATCGTGCACGGATTGCCGTCGAGGTCGTATTCGGCGATCGCGAGGTCGATGAGGGTCGAGATCGCCCCCAGCCCCTTGGCGTTGACCGTCATCGGAGTGAGCCTGGGGAGGTCGGGGCGCGCTTCGGCCCAGGCTGCGATCTCTTTGGGCGTCTTTCCGTCGAGCTCGTCCGGCTGCGCCCGGGGGAACTTCGCCAACAGGTCGCGAAACGCGCGAACATGTTTGCGCTTGATCTTGTCGGCTGGCAGATCGCCGTGCATGGCGATGAACCGCTCGATGTACAAAAGGTTGTCGTTGATCGCCTTGCGACCCGGGCGGACTTTCTCGATCTATAGATCGTGCAAGCCGCGCAAAGTTGGAACCGGATCGTCGTCGGCGGCGTTGATCGGCGCCGGGCGGGGCGGCGTTTCGATCGGCTCGCCGGCTTCGCGCGCCGCGACGTCTTTGTATCCGGCCGCCTTGGCGCGCAGCACCGCCGACGCCAGAGCGCGGCGTTCGACGTTGTCCTCGGGCAGCTCGACGCGGTTCTCGTTCATACGCTGCGTCAGTTCGCCGGGAAGTTCGGCGAACGGCTTCCACATCATGTCGCCCAGCTGGCCCTCGGGGTCGGGGACCAGCTCCTCGATCACCGCCGGCGGGCGATCGAGCGGCCAGGTCGACCCGGTCTCGAGCAAGTCCGTGTGGGTTCGCGCGTCCATCTCCCGCGCCGCCGCGCGCACCGCGTCCGAAGAGAGATCGTCGGGAAACGGACTGAGAGACTCCAGCATTTCCGGATCGCTCAGCTTATGCTCTCGGCGGGTCTGGAGGGCGCGCTGCAGTCCGCGCGGTCGCCGACACGCGGTCGGGATCGCTCCAGCCGGCGTCGTGATCGGCCAGCACGTCATAGCGGGCCTGGCCGGCGATCGCCGCCCTCTCCCCGGAGGTCAGGTTGCGCACCTTCTCAACCTTCCGTTTGGCCTCCTTTTCCCTTCTGGCGAGAGTCGTGGCGTCGCGGATCAAAGCCTCGACCCGGGCGTGCACTTCGGACTATCGGTCGCAGGCGGTCGCGTGGTCGCCAGTCTGCAACGACAGCTTCACGATCGGCCTGCCCGTCAAGGCGTGGCTGGCGACGGCCCAAGAGCGATGAATCTCGCCACGCACAAACGGAGCGATGGCGGCGTCGAGGATGCGCCAGTAGCCGTATTTGCCGACGTCCTTGCGGCGCACGAGGAAGGGGAGTCCAGACGAGGTTTTGCGGGCCATGAGCGGCGTTGGATTCTAACCGGAATTATAACCGGAATGGCCCGCGAAATCGCAACGACCAGCCGAGAAGCTCGGCCGGTGCTGGCGAAATCAGCGCCTTATTGCAAAAATGGAGCGGGCGAAGGGATTCGAACCCTCGACCCCAACCTTGGCAAGGTTGTGCTCTACCCCTGAGCTACACCCGCATCCCGGGACGGGCTCGGCCCGTCCGCCGAGGGCTTATGACGCATGCCGAAGCGGATTGCAACACCCCCGCTGGCCTTGAATCTTCGCGGTCTTTGTCCGACGATTGCGACACGACACCGTGAATTGAAGTCGCCGCGGCGCCGTGCGAAGCGCTGGCCGAGCGACTCGAGGGTCGAATGAACGAAAACGTGGAACCGCCGCAGGTCGAGGCGCCGAGCCCCATCAAGCCGGCCGGCCGCGCCGCGCCGCGCCGCCGTCTCGCCTGGCTCGTCTGGGCCGCGCTGGTCGCGGCGGGGCTGCTCGCCTGGCATTATTGGCCGAGCGGCGCGCCGGCGCCGGCTGAGCAATCCCCGAACGCGTCCGCCGGCCCGCCGCAGACCGTGCGCGACGCGCCGGCGACGACCGGCGACATGCCGATCACGATCGACGCGCTGGGCGCCGTAACGCCGCTCGCCACCGTCACCGTCAAGACGCAGATCTCCGGCCACCTGATGGAAGTCGGCTTCCAGGAAGGGCAGATGGTCAAGCAGGGCGACTTCCTCGCCCAGATCGACTCCCGTCCCTATGAGGCCGCGCTCGCCCAGGCGCAGGCGCAACTGGCGAAGGACACTTCGCTCCACGAGCAAGCGCAATCCGACCTCGCGCGTTACGAAACGCTGGTCAAGCAGGATTCGATCGCGCGCCAGCAGGTCGAGGATCAGCAGTTCCTGGTGGCGCAAGACCAGGCGGCGATGGCCAGCGACCAGGCGCAGATCGACACCGCCAAGCTCAATATCGCCTATTGCCACATCACCGCGCCGGTCAGCGGACGCGTCGGCTTGCGGCAAGTCGACCCCGGCAACTACGTGCAGCCAACCGACACGACCGGCATCGTCGTCATCACCCAGCTCGATCCGATCAGCGTCATCTTCTCCACCGCCGAGGACAACCTGCCGCAGATCGCGGCGCGGATGAAGAGCGGCGCCAAGCTGACGGTCGTCGCATACGATCGCACCAACTCCAAGGCGTTGGCGACCGGGACGGTTTCGACCTACGACAACCAGGTCGACCTCACCACCGGCACTTTCAAGCTCCGGGCGCAGTTCGACAACCCAGACGGCGCGCTGTTCCCCAACCAGTTCGTCAACGTCAGGCTGCTGGTCGACACGATGAGCGGCGCGACGCTCGCGCCCAATGCGGCGATCCAGATCGGCTCCTCCGGCAGCTTCGTCTACGTCGTGCAGCCGGGCTCGACCGTCGCCGTGCGCAAGGTGACGACTGGGCCCGCCGACTCGAAGAACACCGTGATCCTCTCCGGCCTGAGCGCGGGCGAGAACGTCGTCGTCGACGGCGTCGACCGGTTGCGCGACGGCGCGAAGGTCGTCGTCCGCAACGGCGGCGGCGCGCCGGCGGGGACGGGCGCGCCCGCCGCCGCTTCCGGCGCCGGTCCGGGTCACAAACGCGGCCAAGGCCAGGGCGAGGGCGCGCCGAAAGTCGACCCGACTTCAACGCCGTCGCCGTCGCCGACCGCGACGCCTTGACGCAACGGCGGAGCGCGCGGCGATGAATCCGTCCCGCCTTTTCATCGAACGGCCGGTGGCGACGACGCTGCTGATGTTCGCCATTCTGATGGTCGGCGTCGCCGCCTATCGCTTCCTGCCGCTGTCGGCGCTGCCCGAGGTCGACTACCCGACGATCCAGGTGCAGACCTTCTACCCCGGCGCGAGCCCGGAGGTGATGACCTCGTCGGTGACCGCGCCGCTCGAGCGCCAGTTCGGCCAGATGCCGAGCTTGACGCAGATGATGTCGCAGAGCTCGGCCGGCGCCTCGGTGATTACCCTGCGCTTCAGCCTCGACATCGGCCTCGACATCGCCGAGCAGGAAGTGCAGGCGGCGATCAACGCCGCCGGCAACCTGCTGCCCGCCGACCTCCCGGCGCCGCCGATCTACGCCAAGGTCAACCCGGCCGACGCGCCGATCCTCACCCTCGGCGTCACCTCGAATTCGCTGAAGCTCACCGACGTCGAGGACATCGTCGAGAGCCGGCTCGCGCCCAAGCTCGCCCAGCTTCCCGGCGTCGGCCTGGTGACGATCTCCGGCGGGCAGCGGCCGGCGGTGCGCATCCACGCCAACCCGCTCGCGCTCGCCGCCTACGGCCTCAATCTCGACGACCTGCGCACGACCATCGCCAACCTCAACGTCAATACGCCGAAGGGCAACTTCGACGGCCCGGCGCAGTCGTTCGCGATCAACGCCAACGACCAGATCCGCGACCCGACCGACTATCTCAAATCGGTCGTCGCTTACCGCAACGGCGCGCCGGTGTTGCTCACCGACGTCGCCACGGTCGAGATCGCCGCCGAGAACGCGCGGCTGTCGGCGTGGATGAACCGGACGCCGGCGCTGCTGGTCAACATCCAGCGCCAGCCGGGCGCGAACGTCATCCAGGTGGTCGACAGCATCAAGCAATTGTTGCCGTCGCTGACCGCGACGCTGCCGCAGGCGATCACCATCACCCCGCTGACCGATCGCACCATCACCATCCGCGCTTCCGTCAGCGACGTCGAGTTCGAGCTGACGCTCGCGGTCGCCCTCGTCGTGCTGGTGATCTTCCTCTTCCTGCGCAACGTCCCGGCGACGGTCATCCCCAGCCTCGCCGTGCCGCTGTCGCTGATCGGCGCGCTGGCGATCATGTACCAGCTCGGTTTCAGCCTCGACAATCTGTCGTTGATGGCGCTGACCGTCGCCACCGGCTTCGTCGTCGACGACGCGATCGTCGTCATCGAGAACATCTCGCGCTATCTCGAGGGCGGCGACAGTCCGCACGAGGCGGCGCTCAAGGGCTCGGCGCAGATCGGCTTCACCATCATCTCGCTGACGGTGTCGCTGATCGCGGTGCTGATCCCGCTGCTGTTCATGGGCGACGTGGTCGGCCGGCTGTTCCACGAATTCGCCATCACGCTCGCGGCGACGATCGTCATCTCGGCGTTCGTGTCGTTGACTCTGACGCCGATGATGTGCTCCAAGCTGCTGCGCTCCGAGGAGCGGGGACGCAGCGGCCGCCATCACGCCACCGGCGGGCGCTTCTTCCAGGGGCTGCTCGCCTGGTACGGCCGCGCGCTCAACGTGGTGTTCGACCACCAGCCGGCGACGCTGCTGGTCGCCTTGGCGACCTTCGTCCTCACCGGCTATCTCTACGTGACGATCCCCAAGGGGTTCTTCCCGCTCCAGGACACCGGCGTCATCCAGGCGATCACCCAGGCGGCCGAAGACACGTCCTTCGCCAAGATGGCCGACCGCCAGCAGCAGCTCGCCAATCTCATCCTGCGCGATCCCGACGTCGAGAGCCTGTCGTCGTTCATCGGCGTCGACGGCTCCAACATCACGCTCAACTCGGGCCGCTTCCTCATCAACCTCAAGCCGCACGCCGAGCGCACGGCCGACGTGGCCGGCGTCATCCGCCGCCTGCAGCGCGAGACCGCAGGCGTCGCCGGCATCGCGCTGTACATGCAGGCGGTGCAGGACCTGTCGATCGACACCCAGGTCAGCGCCACCCAATACCAGTTCACCCTCGACAATCAGGATCTCGCCACGCTGCAGTCCTGGACGCCGAAGGCGCTCGACCGCCTCGCCAAGGTCGCCGAGATCGTCGACGTCGCCAGCGACCTGCAGCCGAACGGCCGCGCGGTCGAGGCGACGATCGATCGGTCGACCGCGGCGCGCTTCGGCATCACGCCGGCGACGGTCGACAACGCGCTCTACGACGCCTACGGCCAGCGCATCATTTCGACCGTCTTCACCCAGTCGAACCAGTACCGCGTCATTCTCGACATCGATCCGGCGATGACGCGTTCGGTCGCGTCGCTCGACGACATCTATCTGCCGTCGTCCGCCTCGACCACGAGCCAAGTGCCGCTGTCGGCGATCGGGTCGCTCGACGTCATGCAGGCGCCGCTGCAGATTTCGCACCTCAAGCAATTTCCGGTGACGACGATCTCGTTCAACCTCGCGTCCGGCGCCTCGCTCGGCGCCGCGGTCGACGCGATCAACGCCGCGCTGGTCGACATCGGCCTGCCGGCGAGCTTCGGCGTCAACTTCCAGGGCGCGGCGCAGGCGTTTCAGGCGTCGCTGTCGAACGAGGCGTTCCTGCTGCTGGCGGCGATCCTGACGATGTACATCGTGCTGGGCGTCCTCTACGAGAGCTTTATCCACCCGGTGACGATTCTTTCGACCCTGCCGTCGGCGGGCATCGGCGCGCTGCTCGGGCTCGAATTCGCCGGCGCCGGCCTCGACGTCATCGGCGTCATCGGCATCGTGCTGTTGATCGGCATCGTCAAGAAGAACGCGATCATGATGATCGACTTCGCCCTCGACGCGCAGCGGAATGAGGGGCTCGACGCGCGCGCGGCGATCTACCAGGCCTGTCTGTTGCGCTTGCGGCCGATTCTGATGACGACGGTCGCGGCGATGTTCGGCGCGCTGCCGCTGATGCTGGGAACCGGCGTCGGCTCCGAGTTGCGCCATCCGCTCGGCCTGGCGATCGTCGGCGGCCTCGCGGTCAGTCAGGTGCTGACGCTGTTCACCACGCCGGTGATCTATCTGTTCTTCGAGCGCATCGCCCAGCGCCTCGGCGCCGGCTCGTCGGCCGGCCCGCGATCGGCGGAGGCGCCGTGAACAACCGCTTCTCCGAGCTGTTCATCTGTCGGCCGGTCGCGACCACGCTGCTGACCATCGGCATCGCGCTCGCCGGCCTGCTCGCCTTCACCCAGCTGCCGGTGTCGCCGCTGCCGCAGGTCGATTATCCCAACATCTCGGTGCAGGCGACAATGCCCGGCGCGAGCCCCGACACGATGGCGAGCGCGGTCGCCGCGCCGCTCGAACGCCATCTCGGCCAGATCGCCGACGTCAACGAGATGACCTCGACGAGCTCGCTCGGCTCGACCCGCATTCAGCTGCAGTTCGGCCTCGACCGCGACATCGACGGCGCGGCGCGCGACGTGCAGGCGGCGATCAACGCCGCTCGCGCCGACTTGCCCACGAGCCTGCGCGCCAATCCGACCTACCACAAGATCAATCCCGCCGACGCGCCGATCATGGTGCTGGCGATGACCTCGACCACCCGCACCGCGGGACAGATGTACGACATCGCCTCCAACGTGCTGCAGCAGCGGCTGTCGCAGCTCGACGGCATCGGCGAGGTCGACGTCGTCGGCAGCGCCCTGCCGGCGGTGAGGGTGGAGCTCGATCCCGGCGCGCTGTTCAAGTACGGAATCGGCCTCGAGGACATCCGCGCCGCGCTCGCCGCCGCCAACGCCAACAGCCCGAAGGGCGCGGTCGAGGACGACGACTTCCACTACCAGATCTACGCCAACGACCAGGCGACCAAGGCCGACCAGTATCGCGACCTCGTCGTCGCCTACCGCGACAACGCCGCGGTCAAGCTCTCCGACGTCGCCCAGGTCGTCGATTCGGTCGAAGACCTGCGCAACGCCGGCCTTTCCAACGGCAAGCCGTCGGTCGGCATCGTGCTGTCGCGCCAGCCCGGCGCCAACATCATCCAGGCGGTCGACGGCGTCAAAGCCGAGCTGCCGCGCCTCGCCGCGGCGCTGCCGGGCGACGTCGACCTCAACGTCGTCGTCGACCGTTCGATCACCATCCGCGGCTCGCTCGCCGACACCGAACGCACGCTCATCACTTCCGTTGCGCTGGTGATTTTCGTCGTCTTCGCCTTCCTGCGCAACGTGCGCGCCGCCGTCGTGCCGAGCGTCGCCGTGCCGGTGTCGATCATCGGCGCGTTCGGCGCGATGTATCTGCTCGGCTACAGCCTCGACAATCTGTCGCTGATGGCGCTGACGATCTCGACCGGCTTCGTCGTCGACGACGCCATCGTCGTCCTGGAGAACATCAGCCGGCATATGGAACTCGGCGCGACGCGGTTTCGCGCCGCGATCCTCGGCGCGCGCGAGGTCGGCTTCACCGTGCTGTCGATCAGCCTGTCGCTGATCGCAGTGTTCCTGCCGCTGCTGCTGATGGGCAGCATCATCGGCCGGCTGTTCCGCGAGTTCGCGATGACGCTGTCGGTGGCGGTGATGATCTCGCTGCTCGTCTCGCTGACGACGACGCCGATGATGTGCTCGCTGATCCTGCCACGCCAGGCGATTGCGACCCACGGACGACTCTATCGCGTCACCGAGCATGGCTTCGCCGCGATGCTGGCCTTCTATCGCGTGACCTTGCAGGCGGCTTTGCGCCATCCGCTGCTGGTCGCGATGATCTGGGTGGCGGTGATCGCGCTCAACTTCAGCCTGCTGCGCGGCATGACCTACGACCTGTTTCCGGTGCAGGACACCGGTCTGCTGATCGGCTCGATCCAGGGCGACCAGAGCGTGTCCTTCCAGGCGATGAAGCAAAAGCTCGCCGAGCTGCAGGGAATCGTCCAGGCCGATCCCGCCGTCCAGACGGTCGAGGGCGTCACCGGCGGGCGGCAAACCAATTCCGGCTTCGTCTACATTTCGCTGAAGCCGTTCGCCGAGCGCAAGATCACCGCCGACGGCGTGGTGGCGCGGTTGCGCGGCAAGCTCGCCGCCGTCGCCGGGGCGCGGCTGTTCATGGTCGCGGTCTCCGACCTGCGCACCGGCGGGCGGCAGAGCAACGCGACCTACCAATATACGCTGCTCTCCGACGACACCGCCACGCTCTACCGATGGGCGCCGCGCCTCCTGGCGGCGCTGCAAAGCAGCAAAGTGCTCAAGGACGTCAATTCCGACCAGCAGCAAGGCGGTCTCGAGGCCGACGTGACGATCGATCGCGCCAACGCCGCCCGGCTCGGCCTCAGTATCGCGGCGATCGACAACACGCTCTACGACGCGTTCGGCCAGCGGCAGGTGTCGACCATCTACAACGCGCTCAACCAGTACCACGTGGTGATGGAGGTCGCGCCGCGCTACTGGCAGGACCCCTCGGTGCTGAACGACATCTGGGTGTCGACTTCAGGCGCTAATCCTTCCGGCGTGCAACAGACCAACGCCGCCGCCGGGCTCTATACGGCGTCCGCGACCACCGCCGCCTCAGCGGCGTCGATCGCCGGCGATTCGGCGCGCAACCTCGCCTTGAACGGTCTTGCCGCCAGCGGCCATTCGAGCGCCTCGGCCGGCGCGGCAGTGTCGTCGTCGACCGAGACGATGATCCCGCTGTCGGCGGTGGCGAGTTTCAGCCGCGGCCAAACGCCGCTCGCCGTCAATCACCAGGGCCAGTTCGCCGCCTCGACCATCTCCTTCAACCTCGCGCCCGGCCATGCGCTGAGCGAGGCGCAGAAGGAGATCGAGGACGCCACCGCCGCGATCCGCATGCCGTCGACCATGCGCGGCGTCTTCGCCGGCACCGCGGCGACCTTCCAGCAGTTGCTGGTGACGCTGCCGCTGCTGTTCGGCGCGGCCTTGCTCGCCGTCTACATCGTTCTCGGCATTCTCTACGAGAGCTACATCCACCCGTTGACGATCCTCTCGACCCTGCCGCCGGCCAGCGTCGGGGCGCTGATCGCCCTCGACGTCTTCAACACCGAATTCACCATGATCGCCGCGATCGGCATCATTCTGCTGATCGGCATCGTCAAGAAGAACGGGATCATGATGATCGACTTCGCCCTCCAGGCCGAGCGGGAGGGCCTGCCGACCCGTGAGGCGATCACCCAGGCCTGCCTGTTGCGCTTCCGCCCGATCATGATGACGACGTTCGCAGCCATGTTCGGAGCCCTGCCGCTCGCGCTGGGGACCGG
>Ga0326728_10013347_pt1 | contig 17872 bp, 15 predicted proteins | sample MB3enrmetagenome_FD_207602 | JGI IMG/M metagenome (GOLD analysis project Ga0326728, IMG submission 207602) | Lab enriched peat soil microbial communities from McLean, Ithaca, NY, United States - MB31MN | ecosystem: Environmental > Terrestrial > Soil > Wetlands > Peat | place: USA: New York... | reverse complement strand
TTCCTCTCGGGAATAAGTCTCAGGGACCAGATAAGTTGCGAAAAAAAAGGAGTAATCCACCCCAGAAACAGCAACAGGGTTTCTCCAGGAAACCGACCGTTTTTCTGTCCATCCACCCAGAGCCAGACCAGGGGGAGGCTCAGGATGGCCAAGTCATAGGTGAAGGCGTAGGGGGTGAAGAGGAGAATACCAAGGGTCAGGATGGAGGCCCGCAGAACAAAATTGACTTCCCTGTACCAGGCCCAGGCGACCAAAAAGGCCACTATGGCCATGATTAGGCACTGGACGGTATAAGCCGTAAACAAGTCAAATCCTAAGGAAAGAACGGTGGAATAGAAGGTCGGCATAATACTCCAAGGGCCAATTTTCGCAGAGAGACTCATGGGCAAGGCACTGATTTTCCAATATTCGATCCATACCTGGTAACCCAGAGCCATAAAGCTGAGCAGAACCATAGCTAAGGCCGAGGCTCCGGCCGATAATAGGGCCCGCCATCGTCGTCCGGCGATCAAAGCTAGAGGAATCAGAAGTGCCAGGTTAGGCTTATAGCTCATCATTCCCAGCAAAAGTCCCCCAGCCACAGGATGCGTGTCTAACAGCAACAACCCTCCACCCAATAATGACGCAGAAAGATAACCATTTTGACCGAAAAGAAAATTACAAAAGTTCCCGGTAGAAAAAACCGACAACCAAAAAATGTTCGCGGTCGGGCTTATTCTATAAAGGATCCAGGATTCTGCAGCTAAGGTTGAGGCAAGCCAAGTGAATAGGGCAGGAAGATAAGGCAGCAATGCCAGGGGAAGAACGATTAATAAGAAGGTTGGCGGATAATACCAGCCGACCCCCAAAGGACCGCTGGCTCCGAAGATTTTCATTTGGAATCCGAATAACTTATTTATATCGTAGGGAGCCGTGGGATTTCCGGAAAGAGCCATGGAGGATGCCGTCCAGTAATTGGCAAAATCACTTGCGATGGGTTTCCCATAGATGGTCCTACCGGTATGAAAATCCCAGATGTTGGAAAGGACCAATAAATAGCAAGTTAGGATCAAGGCATTGACGATAACGCCCAACAAAGTTGTTACTTGCCCCTTCAGTTTCCAGTTCAACATCTCACCCTTCCAATCCCGTTTAGTCTAAAAGGGGATTAAAGATATATTCCGAGATTCAGGCTTCCAACTGTCTGGTCAGGTTCGATTGGGGCTTGGCGATCTTGATAGCGTCCCTTCGGTGCATATAGTCTCCCCATGGCTATTCGTCCTCATGGCTTTAAATAAAGCGAGAATGAAAAGCATTAGAATAAATAACGGACCGGCCTGCAATTTTCCATCAAAAATATCAATCCGATTCCAAAATATGGGAATCGCTAAGGGGAATATCCAACCGCAGAATAGGAGAAACAATTCCCCGGGAAATCTGCCATGGGTTCGTCCTTCCTCCCATAGCCAGACTAAGGGGAGGGCCAGCAATGCCAGTTCATAAATGAAAGAATAGGGAGTAAATAAAATGGTTCCCAGGACCAGGACCGAGCCACGCAAAGGCAGGGAAATATTTTTCTGCCAGGCCCACCCCACTCCTAATAAAACGAATAGCATGACCGCCCCCTGTATGAGGTAGGCAGATTTGACGCTTAACCCGGCGGCAAGAGCCGCGGCAAAAAAAGTCATCGTCAAAGACCAGTCCGCCTGGCCAGCTTCTAAAAATTTCATGGGGAGCGACATAACTTTAAAATATTCGACCCATACCTGGATTCCGAAAACGGCAAGGCTAATAATTATCAAAATTATGCTGCTCGTAAGTACCCCGATTAAGGCTTGCCAATGACGGCCGAACCCTAAGGCTATAAGGCTGATTATAATTAAAGGAGGCTTAAAACTTAGGAGGCCGAATAAACAACCTGCAATGAAAGGCATTCGATCAAGGAGCAAAAGGCCTCCGCCCATTAACGCCCCCGAGAGATAGGTATTTTGACCATAGGCAAAATTTTCAAATATACCCGGAAATAAAACACATAATGGTAATATAATGGGGTGTTTCCCAATGCGAGATAATACTATTATGTATAAAATAAATGTAATAGATAGCCATACAAATAATGATAAAAGATATGGCATAGATGCCAAAGGCAAAACTAATAATAAGAAAGTAGGAGGATAATACCAACCGCTTCCATAATGATGACATGACCCGATATTTTGTAATTCCACCTCAAAAAGCCGATCCATATCATAGGCAAGTGCGGGTTTCCCAGCCAGAGCCAATTTTGAAGCAGCCCAAACATTGGCGAAATCATGCGCTAAAGGCAAGCCATCTGGTTCGCGTAGGGTAGCACAATCCCATTTTGATGCAATTATGCAATAATACAAAAGCAGGCAGAACATTCCGATAATCAGCCCAACGATCACAGTCGCTTTTTCTCTTTCATGCCAGATCATATCTCAGATCCTCCAAGCAATCTCCCATGGGGGCAATGATTTTAAAACGGTCATCTAGCTCTCGCATCAGTAGAAAACCAACGTCCGCAGTGATCGTGGCGCCCATGCAATCTATCAGGATGGACCGGTTAAAATCCGGCCGGATCACCCCTTTCCGCTTTCACCACTGGCGAGCATTTTTAGACCCCCGGATATGCTTGTTTTACCTCCTTATATCATATAGATAGATTATTACCCTCCTTTTTCTACGGCATAATCCAGGCTAAAATGTCGACCTATTTGGATCTGGCTAAGCCAGAGCTCAGCGAAGCTGTCAAAAAACTTATTTGAATTTGCTCTCAAGGAGCATTTAACTGATTAATTTTTTACGCCGCCTATTGGACGTGTTTCCCTTGGAAATAAATAGCGGCATGCCGGGGTACTCCTTCTCCAGTCATTGCCGGACCTGCTCCGGATTTTGTTCCCAAGCCCGCCGTGCCGGTTTTTGCGGATAAAGCCCCAGCGTTTGAGATAGCGACCTACGGTCCAGACTGACAACTGTAAGCCAAAGCGACGTTTAATAAGGAGCGCGACCGCTTACCGGTCCAGAGGTAAAAAGGCAATTTGAGTTGTTCCGGATGTTGCTGTCTTGGAGCGGGCCCATGTCCCCATCAGCTCTATCCAGCGCATCCTGGGGCATCAGAACCGGAGCGCTACCGAAATCTATCTTCATTCCATCGGTGAGGCCGAATAAGAAGCCATGAAAGTGTTCGAAAAAGCCACCCAAGACGCCTTCCCGACAGAAAGTCTCATACAGAGTCTCACCCGGGAAAACACGAATCGATTTTTGGAGCCGGCACGGGGATTCGAACCCCGGACCTGCTGATTACGAATGCGTTACTAATTAGTTTACACGAGCTGTCATAAGATGTCAAGAAGCGCTATTTTCCTATTGACATCATCATATTAGTCGATTATTATAAGCTCACAAGATGACACAAATGTTCTCAAAACTAAGCATTCTGGTTATCCCTCAGTTATCCCTAAGGAGCAGAAGATGGCAAAAAAAATTGGGTTCAAAAAGTATGTAGGAGTATGCTTCACTGAGTCTAAAAAGCTGTGGGGGGAGCGGCCAGACCGGATATATTGGGTGAACTTCAAGGATTCTAAAACCGGCAAGCTCTGTTGGGAACGTTGTGGCCGGGCAAGTGATGGCTGGACCCCGGAAGCAGCGCAAAGGCGCCGACATGAGCTTCTGGAACATGACCGCACTGGAAAGTATAAACCTAAGAAGGAACGGAAGGCTGACCTGTTAACTTTTGGAGAGCTTTTGGAGAAACACTACCTTCCTTGGGCTACCGAAAATAAAAGGCGTGCCCGGGATGACAAAGGTCTATATCAAAATTGGCTGAAACCCAGGTTTGCAAACAAATTTTTGAAGGATATATCGCCCCTTGACTTGGAACGCCTCAAAAAAGAGATGAAGGAAAAAAGGAAATCTGAGGCGACGGTGAGGCATGCTCTTTGTTTAGTGAGACAAGCCTATAATAAGGCAGTACCTTGGAGACTGTGGAAAGGCGAAAACCCGTGCAGAGCGGTCTCCTTTCCTAATCCGAACAATGCCAGGCAACGCTTTCTGACAAAGGAGGAGGCAGAGAAGCTCTTGGAGGCTCTGCGAATGCGCAGCCCAACAGTGGCCCAAATCGCTGCAATGTCCCTTTATGGGGGTCTCCGACTCCAAGAAGTCTTGAGTCTAAACTGGTCAAACGTAGATTTGGCAAACGGTGTAATTTACGCCCAGGACACCAAAAATAATTCATCCCGGCCTATTTTCATTATGGAACCCATACGAAAAGTTCTCGAGGAACTGCCGCAAGGGAGTCCTGACCAACTCTTATTCGTTACCAAACAAGGGCAACCAGTCCAATGGCTGAGTAAGACATTCCGTAAGGTGGTAGATATCCTCAAGTTTAACGATGGCATCGATGACTCGAGGGAGCGAGTATGCTTCCATACCCTACGCCACACCTTTGCAAGCTGGGCGGTCATGGAAGGAATCCCTCTCTATCAGATAGGCAAGGCCATCGGTCACAAGACCATGGCCATGACCCAAAGATACGCTCACTTAGCCCCAGACAGCCATAAGGTGGCCTTTGAGGCGGTGGCTAAAAATTACAATTCCCTTGACATGGTAAATAATCAAACATAACGTCCACTATCAATTCTCGTTAAGATGATCTGAAGTCTCCCAAGAAGTATTGGGAGACTTTTTTATTGCTGTATAGAGTCCCAATAGTAATATGGCTAATACATATGTATTTATTGAGTTTATTGTAAGTTTGTTATTGCAACGTTTATTAAAGTGTGTATATTATCTTTAGTAGCGATAACGCATTAGAGATGATAGGAGAAGACATTGTTACTTACGAGGCATGATTTAGCGAGAAGATGGTCTACATCGCTAAGAACTGTGGATCGCCGTAAGAAATATGGCTTGTTACCTTGGATTGATTTATCTGGCGGTATCGGTAGTAGACCAATGATTAGGTTCAGGCTTACTGACATAGAAGAATATGAGGCAAAAGGAAGCAAGAAAGCATTACTTTAGAGGAAATTTATGACAACCTCGCTTATTACACAATACTCCCATATATCTCTGGCTAATCTATCGGATGGTAAATATAAAATTATCTTGGACGAAGCTTGGTATCATGAACGACCGAAATTCAAAAGAGGAAATAGGCACTGGTATGAAATGATTCCATGCACTAACGGAGGAATGATCTTTCTCTATTGCGATAAAGAAAGAGTCTTTTCGCTTGTTACGAGCCAGGTTATTGGCAAAAGAGTTCTTCGGGCTGTCAGAGGAGCTAAAATGCGCCTCAAGGTTCGCCACGAGATAGAAATCTTATTTCCGGCAGAAGCACTTCACCAAGTGGCAGAAATAGCGGGAGCAAGACGTAAGCGGCAGTCATTGACTTATGAGCAAAGAGCAAAGTTCATTGAAGCGGGCATAGCTACGCAATTTTTAGGCAAAAATCCGGGGGTTTAATTCAATATTTTTCTCAATTTTGAGCAGAAAACAATCATCATGCATAAAATCTTCATCTCTTAAAAAAATGTTTTGGAGTGATATGGCTGTGGTTAATCCAAAGCAAATATCTATGTATAGTAAAAACTGATAATCTCAAGGGTTGGTTTAAATCTTAGTAACATTTATCGACCGGGACACCATTTCATAGCGTAAGCTTATGTTCCATTCTTACCAAAAAATAAAGAGACGCACTGATATCGGAGGCTCCGCCTCCGTAGCCTTACATCCTTATGAAGGGAACATAAGGTTACGGTATGAAATGGAATTTCATAATGGAACCCTTCCTTTCGGAAGGATGAAGGCTTTATAAAAACAGAAACGATTTGATTTAAGAGAGCATATCAAAGAGAGTCGTATATATCATTTCAAAAAATAATTTGTAAATCAATTAGTTATGTATTGGAAAATTATAAGTGACCATTCATATTCATACGGTCAGTTATAATTTCGAGAAAATGTCATTTATAAATTATAATTGACTCGTGATTGGTCAAAGCTTCAAGTTCTTTAGGGCTTCTCTTATCTGATCTCGGTTTTTGATTTCTCTTATGAATTCTCGCCTTGTTGGCAAAAATTCGATTTTACCATCTTCTTTTCTTTCTCTGCGGAAATTTTGCCAATATCCAATAGCATAGACCGATCTACCACGTGGACCTGTTTTTTTGGGCAGCTTTTTAAGAATTCCAGCTTCCACCATTGCATTGACATATTTGCGTATAAGTACCTCCGATAAATTATACTTTATAGCAATTGCAGCATAATCAGGAATGACGCAAACGTCCTCTTTATCCTTCCCTTTGAAATAAGGCCTTCCGCCTGCCTTTTCAATTAGAGCATTACCAGCGTTATCACTCCAACTAATTGTATTTCCAAAAAGTTCCAAATATACTTCTAAGAACCGTGGAGGTTTTTTTAATGATGGTTCATTTTCAAACCAATATCTTTTTCCAGAGGTTTTCGGCTTGATAATATCCTTATATTCTCTATCAAACCATTTTCTCAACTCCGTAATAATATTTTTAATTTTAATGGCGTCTCTCTTTGATTCTGGCGCATTCAGTTTAATCTGATATTCAAGTTCATTGTATAAATTGCCTTCCCATGAATCATCTTCTGGAAACATGATGTTCGCACCTTTTATTAGGTATGGCACTTGCCTTTTAAAAGACATTTTACCATTAAAATCAAAAGTTTCAAACACGTTTTTCGCTATAAGCCATTCTGGAACTAATTTTAGACATACTAAATGCCGTCTTATCTATGGATAAGGATTTGGAAGGGGACCTTCTCTCAGGGTGCATAGAGCCCTTAGGATGATGGATAAATATCGGGTTGTCGGAGGAGATCGGGTTTAAGAATGAAGGATAGCCGAGGCAGAAGGTGGTATTATTGCCGACTTACCAGAAAGTTTGACCCCACTCTAACTTATTGAAGGAAAGCTCGGTGTCCGGTCTATCGTGTTCTTCCTCAGCCAGTTCAGCAAATTGGCCTCAGAGCAACCATACCGCTTGGCTACGAATCTTTGGGTAGAGCCGTTCTTCAACAGAGCTTCAATCTCAGGCCGGTATTGGTCCAGCTTGCTCTTGCCAGGGCCTTTTGGCCTACCGAGCTTCACTCCAGCAGCTTGACGTGCCCTAAGCGCCTCCTTCGTACGTGCCGAAACCAGATCCCGCTCAATCTCAGAGAACAGCCCCATCATCGTCAGAAAAACCTTTGATTCGATAGAATCGTTGACGTGCTGGCCGCCCTTGAGGACATATACGTTGACATTCTTCTCTTTCAACTTCGCAAGGATTTCCAGAATCTGCAAGGTTGACCGGGCCAACCTGCTGAACTCCGGCGTGATCAGCCAGGCCCCGGCATTAAGGGTATCGACCAGCTTCCCCAATTCACGCTTGCGCCAGTCCTTCACCCCAGAAATCTTCTCCTCTACCCATAAGACAGGGCCTAAACCTTTGGAATTTGCCCAAGCGAGGATGTCGGCCTTATTCTTCTCAAGGTCTTGATCTTGGGTGCTCACCCTCAGGTAGCCGATCACTTTTTGGCTTTGGCTCTTGCCTTCCGTCATTTGAGCCTTTTCGCCGCAGGCTTCACATTCACCACGGTATATTTCCGGTGTTGTCGATACCAGGTGCAGATTCACTTGGGCTGAGCATTTTTCACAGGTTTTGGTGATGACCGATTTTGCCGACCTCCTTCTCATCAATTTCGGCTTAGTCTCCATTTTTGCTGCCTCCTCTCTCAAGATTCTATGAAATCATCTAAACTTACATTTTAATTAAAGCATATTTCTATGATAGTCAACCTATTTCTTAAAAGCCTTGGAGAAAATATTAACGTTCGTTTTCGGTGAAAAGGTAGGTAAGCTGAAGCTTCAGATGATAGGTGGGATAGAGCGCGCCAGTGGTTACGCCAAAGCGACAGCTACCTCTGCTTCCTTATATGCTGCCGCAGGGGGTAAGGGGGTGGAATTCAGTAGAATCCTCCAAGGAAATAAGCTACCGGGAGAAAACCCTGACCAAAATTTTAGCTTGAAACCTTTTTCAAGGTTCTCGCTCTGTCAGGCTACTGCCATATCAAAGCTGGTTAACTTTTGGAAAAGTTAATGATGCGGAAGGATGAAGGGAAAGAGAAAATCGCCGAAGATTGTGGCGGCTAAAGACCTATCCAAGATTACTCATTTCCAGCGTGGTGCCAATTTATCGCAGACATAAGCATATTAATGGCCTTTTCTTCCATTTCGTTAGCTGCGTTGACAGCTTTATAGGCGTTCTTAATGTGCACGGCGACGCGCTCCTGTTCAGTCTTTGAAAGAATGGGAACGGGGAATCCGGCGAGTTCTTCTGGATCCAACTCCGGCACGTCTTTTCCATGGCGGTATGCAGTAATGAGTGGGTAACCACTGGTCATGCTTGCCAATAGAGCACAAATATATTCTGGCAGAAATGAAGGATCGTTTAACTTGCATCGGATCATATGTTCCGTTATTGCCCAGTTATCCATGCCGTCGGTCACATAGGTTGCGCGCCCCATGATTCCTCCAAATGCACCGGAACGGCAAATAAGGATGGTATTCTTCTTGACTCGGCACTGCTTCAAGTATCTTTCGGCCTTCCTTGAAACAATTTTGCTTGGAATACGTCGTGCTCGCATTATGTCAGCAGATGAATAAAAAGGCACACCATGCCCTTCATGGGCCTTAGGTCTTGCAAAGCGTGTTGGCATCCAGAGGGTTGCAATTGCTCCGAGGGATATGTGAGGGCGGGCGAGAAACTTGTTACGGAGATGATTGACGTCAGGCGCATGAAAATGTGGGTCTAGTCTAGACCTGAGCAAATCATTAGAAGACTTTAGAAAGCATTGCTGATCAGCGCCAAACCAGACATCATAAGGTGTCTTTTCTATGCTTAGCCTCAATACAAAAGCAAGTTGTCGGTCAGCTTCTTCCAAGGAATTGCGGGCTTCGTCGTAAAGGCTTGCTGTATACAGCATCGCGTCATTAATTCGCTTGATAATTGGTCCAGGTAGCTCCGGCACAGGCACTCTCTTAATCTGGTCTTCGGTAAGCTCTTTTATGACCTTGCCATAGTTTTGTTGGAGCACAAGTTCACGTCCGATGCTTGTCGACAGATAGGCATGCAGATACCCACGGGTAGACTCTTTAGCGAAAATCCTTGCCGCATGTTGACTTACAGCGAAATCCCGATAAGAAGTCCCACAAAGCACGCTGACGCCAATTGTGCCAGAGCATGAAAGCAGTATTTCACCACTTTTTAATATAAGGCTTTTCAGCTTCTTATAGATTGGCGAAAGTACCGTGTTCGTAGGAAGCCTAAGGGCAAGCATAGAGGAACTACCTAGGAAAGGTGTGCCGTACTGACAGGTGTCAACATAGGGGCGTTTGAACCGGGGTGGGATGAATACATGGGTGACACCTGGAAAGTCGCCCAGAGGAAGGGTTTTTATACCTTGAAATTTGAAATGCCTAATTATGCGCTCCCCTTTTTCATTAAAGCGCGTAGGGTCAAGGCGAAATTCCCTCTTTGCGATCTCAAGACTTGAAATTATCGAAGTCCGCAAAGGAGAGTACCTAAATGACACGGTAGATACCCTCCGCTTTGTCAAAGTGGACTTTACCTTCAGCAAATTCTCTCCTGAACTTCAAGTAATCTGCAACAATGTGGGGTAGGTCGTTCGCAACGATGCGTTCTTTGGAGACACGCAGGGTTCGCCCAGATGATAGATCAATAAGCGGAACATCTTTCACGATATCTGTGCCATCTTTCTCTTTCCGATAGGTGGTCTTCCCCCGTCGGTCATATCCAACATTGTCTGCGATAGCCATGAATATGGGGTAAGGGTCAGTGGGTGCACCTCCCATAGTAGCCACAACTTCGTCGAGGTCGCGACGTTCCACTAATAAAATGGCGGTGAGGGTGCCAGTACCTTCGCGGCCACTGATAAGAAATGTTTCTACAGGAAGCTCAACGACTGCAAGTACGCGTGTATGCAAAAGAATCCATTTGCGGACATATTCCAAGCCTGGATTGTTGAGGATAGATTGTGGGACGATAATGGCTGCCCGGCCTTTCCCGGGCCTGAGGAGTTGGACACAGCGTTCAATGAAAAGGATTTCAACGATTTGAAATGATTTGCCACGGCCTAGATCAAATTGATCTAGGACATGACGTTCGGTTCGGGTGATATCGTTACCGAATGGTGGATTTGTGCATAGTGCAGTGACGTCACCAACCATGAAAGTGTGACTAGCCAAGTTTTTCGTCGTCAGGCTGATTTTTTTCCTAAGAAGGTCCGCATTTTCACAAGTCCAGTTATGAGGTGGCTCAAGGATATCTTGATCAAAGACAAGTCCAGATCCATCGTTGTTCATGAGCATGTTCATACGGGCCGCGTTTGCCAAGTTTCGATTGATGTCATTAGAAACGACATTGGACAGAGCAAACTTCCGTTGCTCATCGCGGATCGTATCGCCCCACTCACCCCGGCGCTTCGAGTAACGAGCACTCATGGCTTGCATGCCACTAACCAGCATCATTACACTGAATCCCCCAGATCCACATGCCGGATCGCAGCATAAGCCGTCAGGCATGACTTGAATCATGTCGACAGCTGCCTCGACCACTACGCGGGGGGTAAAAAACTCGCCTTTGTCTCCCCTTAGGTTGGCCCCGACTATTTCTTCATAGGCTGCACCTTTCACGGTAGGGCCCGTTGTTAACAGAGAATAGTCCTGAAGCTCGGACACGATCCTGGCAAGAATAGCAGGGCGGATGTTGATCTTGTCTCCTTGAAAACCTAATTGCCCGAATTTCGGAACAACGAGGCGCCGGTAAAGCTTTGTAATGCGGTTCATAACCCGGGTCTGCCCATCCTGAGTCTCAGTTTCCGACGGCGTAGCAAAAAAGCCAGCGCGCTCCTTATCTTCCTTCTCGTCCTCTATCTTCGTTTGGATGACTTTTAAGAACTCCCAGAAAGCGGTCATTTTGTCGTCGCCTGATTGTGCGATGATGTTGTGGCACTTTCGAAAACGCCATTTAAGACTCTCAGTAGTGGCTGGTGTCAGGTCCTCTAATTTTGGGGCTTTGTCCGGCGGTTTTGCCTGGCCGTGCCGAGGGATGTCGTAATCTACTAGTTTAACCTGCTTAGGACTGATACGGTGGATTACCTGTCTTTCAAAACCAGCACCATTGGTCCATAAGCCGAAATCACATGCAGGACAAGCCGAGACGTATGAGATTAGTTGGCCTACGCCGTCTTGGCGGTCAGTTATTTTTACCTTAGGTTTCTTACACTCGATAATTAGAGTAACTATTTCTTGTTTATGTGCTGATTCGTCAGGAAAAATTGCAATATCGACCTTTTTAGTAGCGGAACCTAGTTTTACCGGAAACTCGGTCTCCATTGAAGTAAGAGGATAGCCATACTCATTTACCAAGGTTCTGATCATCTCTTGACGAACAAACTCTTCATCTGTGGCCTTTCGTTGCTTTTGAGCGACCGGATCGTAGAGGTATCCTTCTTTAAGCTCTATTTTCGCTTGGGACTTTGGTGCCGTTGCCTCTTTGTATGCCTTGTTAGCTTTTTTCTCACTCTTCATGCTCATGTGCGAAATCCTCAAGAAGGGTTGAATTTGAACACTTTGAGTAAACCCACATTATCATGTATCATCATCGCTTGATTTGCCAAATAGTCCCCACTTATTCTTGTTTTTCTGTATACCTTCTAGGCTTATCGCATACCAAGTACTTTTCTTCCCCGTTTTGCTTTTTTCAATATACATATTTTTGGCTACCATACTACTCGGGACAATGTAGTATTCAGTTCCGGCTTTTCTAATGTTTACAAAAACATATATATGATTCGGAGAAATAATTTCTTTAGCCTTCTTATTAAGCAGCCAATATTTGGAAATTTTTTGGTTGGTCTTGACTTGGACAGAAAAAGCATTTTGGCAGCCTTGATCTGTAACAAGCAAATCTGCTCCCAAGGCACCTCTTGAAGTTGGAGAAACAATAAAACCCAATCGGGATAGCTCCGCAGCTACGAGGTAAACTCCCCGCATGCCTGTAATTTGTTGATTAATTGCCACGGTTAAACCCTCCCAATATATCCATCTAACAAGGTAGCTTTCGTACCGTGGACATAGATAAGCAGGCGTTCTCAATTATTGCATGGCTCTGACAAGTCTTTTAGAAAATTTGGCTTTAGATTGGCTACTATATGTGGCTTAAGTTGTTGGACTTGGTCACGCAGAAGAGGAAAGGTTATCAATCTGCAAAGCTGACTCAATGGGGGAGATAAACGAGAAAAAGTGGGACGGTTGACCTCAGTAATCACCTTATTCCGCCGCTCTTCTGGTACAACAATGTATAGAGGTATATTGAGGTTGGGCTGCATAGCAATTAGGTCGGACATACGGAGAAGACCAGAGTAAATGGAGGTAGTGCTTTCGATTTCGAAAGCGGCGGTAATTGCGTTTCCTTTGAGCCAGAGAACATCAATAAGCTCTATAATCCGGTTGGTAGCTTCATCAAACTGGACAGGCAGTTTTTCTACGAGGTGCTGGAGGTCTGTGAAATGGTGACTGCCAATTTCCTTATTTCGGTCATTTCGAGCAACCCAAACATCCAAGCCCATATCATTTCCTAATTTTACCAATATCCACTGAATTTCATCATGGATAGTTGCCTCCTTAATGGTTGGCTTAATTTCCTCTTGCTCCGGTACTGCAACATGTCCAATTTCGGTCTTCACCGTTTTCGGACGTGGTGAAAGCTTTCTTTTATTTATTGGACGGGAGACTGGATTATTCTTAGCTTCCGTAATGGCTTTTGCAATGATTTCTCCATCGGAAAGACTATATCTCATTGGCGAACGACGGAAGTATATTGTCCAGGCATTGGGACTCTTTAGATTTTGAAAAATTAAGAGTTGGTCTTTCAGAGCCAGAATAGGGACGGCTGCTTCAAAGGTAAGGCTTATTATTATCTTTACTTTTATACGGCAAGGATATAGGTCATCTTCCCAAATTCTAACATCATCTCGGTAAGGTTCCGAGACCACCTCTAGTATTCCAATAAAACGAGAGATACCAGTCACATAAGCCAGTAGATAATCGCCGGGCTTTATCTGTCTGACAGTATTCCACTTCCCTTCACGGTGACCTGAGACCTCCCCACCGGCCTTAAGAAATTCTTCCCACGTTTTAACCGTGAATAAGTCCAGCCAGTAATTGCGGGCCACTATGTTTCCTCTTGTATGGCTTTTTCGCTTGATCTGTTGAAACATTTAGCACCTTTCGGGTATTAATTTCAAGTTTTTTCTCAGTATTCTGGTTTGCAAGGACCGAGGGGATTTGAAGGGCAATTAATAAATTTTTTTTTGGATAAACTCCTGATAGCCATCAACCAACCATCCGACGATTCCCGCTTAAAGTTATGTATTCGTTCCAATTTGGAAACGTGGCTACGGGCTTCTCACGGGCTCTCATAGCCCATTTAATCGTCTGGTAATAAGCGATTATTAGCTTTGGAAAGGCGATGGGGTAGGGGGTGGAATTCAGTAAAATCTTCAGAGGGAGTATACTGCCAGGAGAAAACTCTGCCAAAGATTTTAGCTTGAAACTTTTTTCAAGATTCTCGCTCTGTCAGGCTACTGCCGTGGCAAATTTGATTAACTTTTCTACAAAAGTTAATGAGCTTTTTTTATTTAAAATTAGGTAAGGGAAACGGCATGGGAATTCAGGGGAAAAAAGCGACTTCCCCTGTATTCTACAGCGTTGACGGCTTTTTATAGCTTGACATGGCATCTAGGGTTGCCGCATAATCTCAATTAAAAAGAAGTGGAGGGATGATGATGGGGGTCCATGAAGATTATGCAAAGGAAATTCTGCAAAGTATAGCTAAAACGAATTATAACGCTAGGAGAAAGATTAAAATTATTTTAGGTAAATGGGGCTGGCTTGAGATAGACGGGACTATTAAAAAGCCAGAAATAGCAATTGAGATCGAAGGAAGGAATGAACCGCAGGTAATTATTGCAGTTCTAAAGCTGATAATGCACGATTATAAGAAAAAATTATTAATATTGGTACCTGTTAACAAAGATGATATTGATAAATGTAAAGGGCGATCAAGTTTTATTTTAGATAAATTTGGTATTGACCAATCAGATTATCAAGTAATTATCTTGAAAGGTAGTGGCCATGATCAAGGAGCCATCCGGGTTCAGCATGCCAAAGAGGATTTTGAAATAATTAAAAATGCATTAGAACTTTTGGGATTTCATGAATCAATCATAATAGAGGAAAAAGAATCAATAATAGATTATATTCTTGATTATGACTAATATATTTCATAACCAAATGCCAAATCTTAAACCACAAGGAATATAATGCATCATTTAATTCTACATCATCCAGTTGATTAACCTTTAGAAGAAAGTTTAGCTGAAGAATTGTCAGCCTATAGCTTCGATTAGGCTCTACGAGCTCGGTACGAAAGGAGAATAACTCCGCTGATGACGATTGAGTATCTTGCATTGGGTCTTGCCGGATTGTCGTTGCTCATATCTCTTGTTGCCGCGTGGATCGCGATAAGCTCGGATCGACGAATGAAAGCCTTGTCGGACGTAGAATTTTATGAGAAGCTTGCGGCAATGGCCGGTCATTTGAGAACGATAAGGCAGGACAAATCTTCCTTACATGCTGAGCAAATTCGCAATGACCTCGCGGCAGTCTCAAGCCTGAAGAACTACGCGTCAAAGGAAAAACAGGAAAAGCTGATACGCGATTACGCGATCCCAATACTCAAAGAGTACCTGAGTGGCATAATAGAGCCAGGAGTGGCTATTACTGTGAAGGAAATGATCGACATCGCCCTCTCCTATGGGATCGAATCCTCCGAACTAGAGAATCTGCGACAGCGCGCCAGAGGGTTAGATTAAAGCCCAAGCGACGTAAGCCTAACATGGGCGCGGAGAGCGACAACGGCGAAACGCCGCGCGCCTTCGTTCCTTTGCAATAAGGAGGTATTGAATGGATCGGATAACCAAAGCGCCCTTTGACGAGTTTATTCAACAGAACGCGCTGGATGCGCTGCCCGAGGACCAAGCTTTTGAGCATTTTGCAGGCTACCTAGTAACAGCCGGGCATTACCCCGAGTCATTTTCTACAGACGAGATATGTGTTGGTGCTGGTGGTGACTGTGGAATTGACTGTATCACCATCCTCGCAGACGGAACCCTGGTGACAGAACCGGAAGAAATTGAGGATCTTGCCTCTACGAATGGCTACCTTGACATTACCTTCGTGTTTACTCAGGCGGAGCGCTCACCTGGATTTGAGACAGCGAAGATTGGGCAATTTGCACTCCATCTGCAAGACCTTAGGAACCCTTCAATTCCCCTGTCAATTTGCTGATTGCCTTTCGCGCTTCAGCTTCTTTGGCTTGTCTTTCTTGTTCCCTGATTTTTTCGTCGAGTATCATTTCAATCCCAGCTTTTAGTATAGGGAAAGCCCCCAAGCATTCCTCTTCGGATAGCTCATGGATTCCTTTACTTAGAATAGAATAGAGATTTTTGTGCTCTACCATAAATGAAGGAAGAAAATCTTTCAAGAGATTAATTTTCTCATCCATGCGGCTTCGCAAATAAACATCTTCATCCCAATCTGTCTTAGTTTTTGCTTGCCCATGTGCCCCTAATATAAGGCCTTCAAAGATACGCCTCAAATAAACGAAAGCGCCGATACCAATACCATGAGAAACCAACCCTACCGCGCGACTAAATTCTTTGTACACTTCTTTATGAAGGATACCTCGATATTTCTGTATATCATAAGACGCAAGATCTGCTATCGAAGGAAATTGACCAATTTTGATTAATCTGAAATCTGATATTTTGAAATAAAATATAAGGCTATGGAATGGATTACGTGAGCATAAGAAAATATGTTTATAATTGTGCGTTGAAGTAAGATATGGTCGATTTTCAAAGAGAAGTCTATGTTTTTCTTCTTTTTGGATAGCTTTGAATACGCTCATCTTAGCGCAATCAATACAATAGCAATCTATGGTACCTTCAAAAAATTCAATACTGGAAAGTCTATCGCGGTCAGCCTCAGTGAAAGTGATCGACTCATAAAGGGGGACATTGAGGAATAGTTCTCTTATATCTAATTCTTTTATGTCCCGAACTTTCCGTTCCGGGCCCTTAACCTCAACCATACCCAGCCAACCTAATTTATTTGATTCCACTTAAAACTTTGAATAGCATAATCGCTTTGTTTACTCAATAAAAATGGCCCCGGACCAAAATTTATTCCGGGGCCAGCTTGCACCCTATATGCACCCTGGCAAGGGTAAGAGGGTTTTAATTTAAGGCTAACCCATTGAAATCCCTGGTAGCGGGGGACGGAATCGAACCGCCGACACGGGGATTTTCAGTCCAAAGACAGTTCCTTAATTCCAGAGCCCACCATCATGCAAATTCTTCTCGAAACACTTCATGTACTCAGTTAGCAATGGGAGAGTCTCTAAGGGCTTCTCAAGTGCTCAGACCAGCCAGAAAAATAATGGGTTAGGTATTAAGTTAATCGAAAATTTTAATTATACCCTCCTTCGGTTTGGTCGCACGCAAGTACGACCCAGAAAACGCAAACTGCAACTCTTCGAGAAACTTAAACCCATCCTCCGGGTACAAAATCCCATTCTCAGACCTACCCTTTATCCCTCCCTGCATTTGCAGCTCCAGGCCCAGAGGCACCTTAAACTGCACCTTCTCACCATCAAAGGACACAGTACCTACGAGCTTCTGGCCCTTACTGGTTGTCTGGAGGAACTCAACTGTTTTAAGCATCGTTTATACCTCATTCAAATCTGCTCATTGCCCCTCAACTTTGGGCGTTAACCGATAATATCAAGCTAAATAATATTAACTCCAAATATTCTTAACCATTTTAAACAAAAGAAAATGTCTCTCTTCTATAGATTTTGCATCAAAAGCTTTATAGAACTTGAAAGGAAGCGAATATCGCTTATAAAAATCTTCAAATTCTTTATTGATGTGGTAAAAGGTTTCTGATAAGCTCCTATTCCATCTATTAGATATATCTGCATTATCATAGGTAGCTAATTTATCGCTAAATTTCTCATTACCTGAGGATACATTATCTTTTCCTTTAAGTATCAATAAAGCCCCCAATCTATTTCTTTCCCTCTGGAAATACTCTTCATCATTAAGGAATAATTGTCTGTTATCATCGTTGTTTGCCAAAATATGTTCTACGTGATACCCCCCTTTATAGCCTGTATTTCTAACCAAATCCCATAGCTGCTGTTTACTCAATTTATATGTTGGATTAATCTCAGTTGCTATAAAGTTTTCTATCCTAGCAAAAAAGTATCGAATGAACCTAATACCTAAATTGGTATTGGCATTTTTAAAGAAATTGTAATCAAATAGGTTAATATTACCCAAACTTTTTATCGATTCTATAATTTTCACGAGATTTATGTCAAAAACAGTCCTAATTTCATCTAATGATTTATTGCGAATCTCTTTATTAATATCTGTTAATATTTCTGTAAAACTATTACTATCATAGCAACCATATAATTGAAGCAAAACATAGTGCCTATCCATCAGTTTTGATATTTCAACTATTTTATCATTCTCTTGTTTGTCATTAACATGGCATGCAGAAAGTATTAACATATATTGTCTATCTTGGTCATTTAATTTATTGTAATAAACATATTCCCCATATGGATAATCATATACATTATCGGCCAGTAATTTTTTATAAAGGTTAGTATAATAAACAAATACATTTGAAACAAATTCT
>Ga0326728_10013346_pt1 | contig 17873 bp, 13 predicted proteins | sample MB3enrmetagenome_FD_207602 | JGI IMG/M metagenome (GOLD analysis project Ga0326728, IMG submission 207602) | Lab enriched peat soil microbial communities from McLean, Ithaca, NY, United States - MB31MN | ecosystem: Environmental > Terrestrial > Soil > Wetlands > Peat | place: USA: New York... | reverse complement strand
CGCACGACGGTAGAGGTCGGCGATACCTTTGCGCATGCGTTGCCAAGACCATGGTCCTTCGGGGTCACCCTCCTTGGGACGGAACACCTTGAAGTTCGAGGGGTCATTCATGGTCGTCTCGACGCGAAGAACACTGCCGTGTTTGTCATAAATTTTTACAGAATTGGCCTTAAGCGCATGTTTGAGCCTTATGCCCTCGGGGCGTGTGGCATAGTGGCTGATTGCCTCTCCTTGGAAGTTGGGATGGGGCTTCTTGCCCAAAAAACGCATGATATCCTTGGCTCCGAAGGCGCAGATGCCGCCTCGCACAAGGGAAGGGTAAATCTTTGCCAGAGCTTCCGGGGATTTGAACATGATGTCTGTTGCCCACTCGCTTTGGTAAGTTGACCAGTAATAGGGCTCCTCAAATGGAGCAAGAATCTGTTTATGGCTGGGATTAAGGCGCTTGGCCACCTGGCTGAGCATACAAGGCCAATCGGTCTTGAGTTGTTCATCCATCAAAGCTTGCGCCCTTGAGGTGTTCTCAAGCCAGGGAAAACAATTTTCAAGGCGCTGGTAACGTATGGCAGCCTTGTCCATCTGACGGGATAGCCATTCGCGTCCGTTGAGACAAACCCGGACGGTGAAAGGAAACCAACTCTGGATACGAGCATGCATGAATCCGAAAACAGGATCAATCCAATAATGGTACAGAAACAGGCACTTTCTGATACGGGGTTCAAGGTCGATATGCTTTGTCTCCCTATTCCTGTAGATCTCGTAGGTCTGGCACTGTTCAACGGAGGTCAAAACACAGACCAAGCCGTCATCAATGCCGTCTCGTTGCGCGATCTGCCGTGCGAGGTCCTCTTTGACGGTTTTGGCGGAAGCCAAGTACACAATAGGACGGTTCAATCTGTTCGCCGCTTCCAGAGAGGCCTCTTTCAATTGTTGGCTCTTTTCGTTGAACAACTTGCCGGCGTCCTTCAACAGCACTCCAACGTTCCAAAGATAGCTGAGCATCCCGCTTTTGACCGCCAATGCCCTGAGAGTCCCTCGCAACACCAGACGGTCGAATCCACTAAGATGGCCGATGATTTCCTTTTCATATTGCTGTATAAATCTTTCCATGGCGTCCTCTTCAGGAGTTGGGGTTTTAGTCGATTCCAACATTACCCTGAAAAGTGGCGCCATTACTATTTGTTACGCATAATCACCGCGGAGACACACACGATTTACCTTTGGTTGCGGCCGTAAGGCTGCGCTGCGTTCTCTGCGCCTCTGCGGTAAATCTTTTTGCTTCCGGCCGGTCCAGGTTTGGCGAATTGGAAATTAATAGTCACGAATCAAAAACTCATAGGCGGCCAACCTGGCTTTGTGCCGACCTTGGGCTGGTGGATTACGAAGAGGCGCATGACCTGCAGTTGCGCCTGGTTGCCGCCAGGAACACGGGTATCGTCTCATCCGATATTCTGCTGCTCGCGGAACATCCGCCGGTTTTCACCCTGGGCCGCAGAGGCGGGCGGGAAAATCTCACGGTCCCGGAAATCCTTGTCAGGAAGGCGCAAATCCCCATAGTGCACGTGGAACGTGGCGGGGACATTACATTTCACGGTCCGGGTCAACTGGTCGGCTACCCGATCCTGGACCTTCGTGCCGCCCGACTCACGGTCACCGGCTACGTGGACCGATTGGAAGAAGTCATGATCCGAACGGCCGCCCACTGGGGCGTGCGAGCAACCCGCAATTCACTCAACCACGGGATCTGGGCGGGCGGCCGCAAGTTGGGCAGCCTGGGAATAGCAATCCGCCGAGGAATCGCTTTTCATGGTTTCGCCCTCAATGTGAATGTGTCGTTGGAACCGTTTGACTGGATCAACCCATGCGGACTGCAAGGCGTAAAGATGACTTCCCTGGAACGGGAGATCGGCCGTGAGCCTCGCGCAGGGGCGCAGCCGGAAGACGTTAGGACCGCCTCCATGCAGGAAGCTCGCCAGCAGATAAAATCAAGCATCGAAGAAGTCTTTAATGTTAACCTGGACCTGAAACTCCCGCCGTTTTGCACTTTCTCCTGCCTGGGCCTGCTCAGCGGGGATAGGGGAAAATGACCGAAAAGCTTTTTGCTCACCTCGATTGGTCTAAGAATGCGAATTTACAAGGACAGGTACTATACGCGTCGAACTTGCCGCACAGGAAATTACCTCGCCGTTTTGATAATCAGGCAGATTGACAATTCCCCGAGCCGAATTTTTTGCTGAGATTCTATAAGCGAATCATATCTTGCCGGAGGTCAGCAAAGTACCCACATGGTAACTCTTGCTACGACACCCTTCTGCCAAACCTTAAGCAGGGCATGCAACAAAAAGTGATAGTTTTTTTGGTGCATCCGGCAAACGCATACCTTCAATATTTTTCGCGAGACCTCGCATCACGGGTTCGGCGACGCCATTCCGCCGAAGTCTGGCCCAGTGGCCGGCATCAAGGCCACGCAAACACATTGTGGCTATTTCCATTGCCAGTTTCCATAGGAGGGGGCCTACCCATTCCTAAGAGCCCGTCACCATTGTTATTTTATCTGTTCAAAGGAAATTATTCGGAAATTCTATGGGAAATTTTTAATTGACTTCTACGCTGGCAAGGAGTGCCTCTTTACGGCCCGCCTTTTCCCAGAAGAGTCGCAACTGTTCTTTCATGGAATGGATCTCGAAGAGGGGAAAGTTGACACTGAGCAGGTTATCGAGCCCCGCGCTGATTCTGCTTAAGAAAAGCGACCATAATGTCGAATTGTAACAGTACCGGTGTTGGTCTTGAACCAGCCCACCGGGCCGGAGGAGAAGCAATCTCGTGATCTTGTTCAAAGCTTTCCTTTCTGCGGGGTTGTTCGGATCTGGCCCGAATATCGCTCGCAACCGGCAGAGTTTGAGCGGAACAATTTTTCAATCTATATGCATGTACCAGGAGAGGCGACATGAATTTCAAGCGTATTGTTATAGTGCTCGGCCTAGTACTCACGCTCACCGTCCCCATCGGGGTTCACGCCCTGGCGCAAACGGTTATAAGCAATGACGGCACAGTCCTTAAACAGATCATCATCTTTGGCCGCCACAGCATACGCTCGGGTACGCAGTCTCCGGCACAATTGGCTCAGTATGCAGCCAATCCTTACCCCCCGTTCGAGGTCGCGCCGGGTTGTTTGACCCCGAATGGGTGGAGCGCGGAAGTACTCCTTGGCGCCTATTTCCGCCAATACCTGCTCTACGAGGGACTTCTGACGGGCGACGATCACAATGACGCAGTGAACTCGTATTTCCGGTCCAATTCAATCCCGCGCTCCTGGATGACTGCCAGCGCATTTGGGACCGGGTTGATCCCGAACGTGCCTCCACCCGTACACTCCTACGATATGGGCCAGACCGACCCGGTTTTCGATCCAATAGCGGCAGGCGTGGCGAACGTGAACGCAGACATTGCAGCCACCCAGGCTCAGCAAATATTCAATAGCGGAACGGTGTTGGAGTCCGCTTACAGTGGCGAGTATTCTCTGATTAGCAGTGTGCTCTTCAACAATGCCCCTGTGCCGGATGGCAAAACTGACCCGACCACCATACCAATTACCCTTTCAGCCAATACCTCACCCCAGTTGAATACAGGCGACGTTATCAATGTGGGAGGCCTGCAGGATGTTCAAAATGCCGTTGACCCATTCGTCATGCAGTACAGCGACAACTTTGCCATGAGTGATGTGGCTTGGGGACAACTCACGCCGGATCAACTCTCCCAGGAGACCAGAATTGCATGCCTTATCGCCAATATCGAACTGCGTTCGCCCTATCTCAGCAGGGTGCAGAGCTCCAACGCCACCTCGCACATACTCCGCACTATGCTGCAAGCCTTACAGGGCTCCAATATGCGCGGAGCATTCGGAAACGCCGCATCGCGGATGGTTGTAGTGATCAGCTCCGATACGTACGTGGCCGGATTGGCGGGGCTTCTTAACCTGCATTGGCAGTTGCCCGGATATCAACAGGATTTCTGTGCTCCGGGCGGAGCGCTCGTTTTCGAACTGCGACAGGTGCTTGGATCGAACCAGAATATTGTCCGCGTGTACTACACCGCACAGACCTTCGACCAACTCCGCAATCAGACGGCCCTGTCGCTGAGCGAACCACCCGCAACTATACAGATTCTGGTTCCGGGCGGCAGCAGATCGGTCACGGACCTGGATGTCAGCTTTAGCGTTTTTAGAAACCTTGTGACAAACGCAATAGGCCAGCAATACGTGCAAAATCCTTCGCAAGAGACCCCGCCGGGCATATTGACCGATGTCACCTGCCCGCCGGGACCCTGACCGTTTGAATCAGCTCGATTCCACTCCCGGCCGGCCCCCTGTGGGTCGGCCGGAATTGCTGCAATTTCATCGAAATGGAACCAGACTGAAATCGCAAAGCGCGTAGCGCTGTCGTTGGTTTTACAACGCCCAAAAGCATCAGCGGAAAAAATCTTCACGCCGGAGTGAACCGATGCCGATTAAGATGACCGGGGGAGGACCGGACTGCGTATGATCCGATCGGTGAGACGAAGAGCTTTTTGAGTAAATGGACGGGGCTGGGAAGCGAGGCAATACGGTGATGGCCTTGAGTCGATGCGAAATGGTTCCTGCCCTGTAATGTTCAGACGTCATCAAATAATGCCGGCAAAGAGGTTCACAAGTGCAACCAGGGTTTACCGTGGCTAAAAGCGACCGTGTGAAGGCATCCGGGGTCAAGTTCATGTTCAGGGCGCTCGGCTCGAGAAATTACCGGTTGTTTTCCATGGCGCAATGCGTCTCCCTCATTGGAACCTGGACACAACAAGCAGCCCTTGGCTGGCTTGTTTACCGTCTTACCGGTTCGACTGTCTCGCTCGGCGCCGTAGCCTTTTCCAACCAGATCCCTACACTCTTTCTCGGCCCGCTTGCCGGCATCGCAGCCGACAGGTTCGACCGCAAGCGTCTGCTGTTCCTGACGCAGGGGCTGTCAATGGTCCAGGCGCTCGTTCTCGCAGTCCTGGTTTTGACCGGGACTATCGCACCATGGCACATCATCGTTCTCAGCGTCTTTATCGGAGCGCTGAATGCTTTGGATAATCCGGTACGGCAGGCGTTCGTAATCGAGATGGTCGAAAAAAAAGAGGACCTTGCAGACGCCATCCCGTTGAATTCGGCGCTTGTCAACGGCGCGCGTATCATCGGACCCTCGGTTGCGGGGATTCTCATCTACACGGTGGGAGAGGGTGTCTGTTTTCTTTTGAACGGGGTTAGTTACCTGGCGGTGCTTGCAGCTCTTCTAGCTATCAATGTGGATGGCAAGCAGAAGATCAGGCAAAATGGCCCTTTGTGGAGTGAATTCCGAGAGGAAATCGAGTACGTGTTCAATTTTAAGCCGATTTTCGCCATTCTCGCTCTCATTTCTGTCTTCAGCGTAGCCGGTGCTCCCTATGCGGTGCTAATGCCCGCATATGTAAAGGATGTTCTGCATGGAGGGGGGCATACTTTCGGGTTCCTGGTATCCGCAGAGGGCATAGGAGCGCTTTGCGCCACGTTGTATCTCGCTTCCCGCAGAAGCGCGGGCGGGCTGATAAAGCTGATTCCGGTCGCTGCCGGCGCCTGCGCAATGTCTAATGCGGCATTTGCGCTCTCAGGCCGCTTCATGTTATGCCTTTTTTTCCTTTTCCTTGTCGGATTTTCGATGACCTGTCACATAGCCTCGAGTAACACAATCATCCAGACTATAGTGGACGAGGACAAACGTGGCCGCGTGATGAGCCTCTACACAATGTCATTCATGGCCTTAATGCCTTTTGGAAGCCTGATTGCCGGAAGCCTGGCCGGACATATAGGGATCACGGAAACGCTGGTTTTCGGGGCTGTTTTGTGCTTGGCCGGGGCTTCGATTTTCGCCATGAAGCTCCCGGGTTTTTGTGAATTTCTCAGGCCGGTTTTTGCAAACATGGAGAACTGCGTAAAGGAGCCGGCCGTAAGCGGTGAAAAGCTAAAAAATGCGCCTTCCTCTGTTATTTCGTAATTGTAGCTCCATGAGCAGTCAATCCGGCTGATGCTTTTTTCAGGAAACTTGCCTTCCTAAGTCTCGATGCCTGAATTTTAACACGCTCCACAGGCACGAATACCTTATCACGCCCTACGCGGATGACCACCCCCACATTGTCGAGATCAAAGCAGCACAAATGGGGCTTACGACAAAGGCCACGCTGAAGGCCATGTCATCGAAGCCAACCCGGACACCCTCGGCAAATGGCCGCAGGAAACCGACAGCCCAAACATAAAGCAAATATGGATTTGTTTAAGTATTTGGCTCTCCAATTCCGGCGGGCAGATTGAGCGAACTCATGGTTGTGCCTCTTCTCATCAACAGTCCATTGGGTGGCAAACACATAAACTGCAATGAGACTTCCATTCATGCCACACCCCTGATTCATTTGCGGACATCATGCGCCTCGTTTCCACCTCCGATCGGAATCTGTGGAATCATCGGAACACACAAGAGTCCAGTCTGCAGCAATCAGGTAAGCGAGTGATTCGAAAACGGCGAAGAATTTGACGCCCCATTTCTCAAGGATGAGGAGAGACTTACTGACTCCATTAACCTAACCGAACAGGCTTTCCAAGATTCCGATGCTCCGAAGGCGAACAGAACAATCAGCAGAATATAATTAAGAAAACAAGAAGCTGCTGAATCATAGTTCCGCATCCAGAGCATCTTCGATTACCACCTCAAGCTCGGCAAGCTCAATTTCCTTGATCGACATTGCGTAAACTTCCGGCAGGGTCGCGGTGACGAGCGATGGGTTGGGCTTGAGGCTCACGGACGCTTTAGCGCAGACATTGTTGACTATGCGTACCGCCATTAACAGTGAGTCGGTGCTCTGGAAATCTTCCTCGTGATGACGTTTCGTCACGTCGCAGTAGACCTGTGGAATATTCCATTCGTTCATCAGCGTATATCCCTGTTCGACATGCATGGAGTCAAGTATCTCGAGAATGAATGGCTCTGGGAGCGCTATACCTGGATTTTCCGACCTAATCGATTGCAAAACTCTCAAGAGGAGCAGCTTTCCGATATCGTGGAAAAGACCCGCCAGAAAACCTTCATCGGCGAGTTCTGGATATCCTGTTTTGTGAAGCAGCCATTGTGCCCCTTTAGCGGTGGCAAGTGCGTGTTTCCAGAGAACCTGTAGATACCCGGCTATCAAGAGATCATGCGAGTTATAGAAATCCCCTTGACTGGACGCCACGAGGCAGTTGTATATCTGGTTGACGCCAAGTCGCATGATTGCCTCCCTGATCGTGCGCACCTTGTTCAAACCAGCAAAGAATGCCGAATTGGCAAGCTTCAACATCTGTCCCGCTAAAGTCTGGTCTTTGGCAATAATTGCCGCTATGTCATTAACCGAACTGTTGTCATCTGCAATCTTACGTGACAGTTCTCGGGCCACTTCTGGAAACACCGGAAGGTTCATCATCTCTGAGGCAGCGTATTCTTTTACCATATCCAATAATGAGGTAGTCTTTTCTTGCACAGCGATCACTCCGTACCCAGAAGGCGGCCAAGGTCAAAAACCGGCCTTGGTTTGACTACACGCGGGAGACACCTGAGGACCTCCTGGATGCTGGTTATTCCTTTTGCTGCCTTCATAATTCCATCTTCAAGCAAGGTTATGAGACCCGAAGTCTCCTTGCTGATTCGCCTTATATCATAGGATGTCCTCTTGCCCAGAATCGCATCCTTTACTGGTTCATTCAATACGAGCAATTCGAATACTCCCACCCGACCCTTGTGCCCTGTAAAGCGACATTGGGAACACCCGCGCCCGGCTTTGAAAGTTGCTCCTTTTATGTCGCTTGAGCTGTAACCGAGCCGACGGATATCTAAAGGCCGGGGAGTATAGTCCTCTGAGCAGTTGGGGCAAACTCTTCTCAACAGCCTTTGTGCAACCACACAGATGACAGTTGAAGAGATCAGGAATGCCTCGATGTTCATGTTCAACAGACGAATAAGGCCTCCAATACTGTCCTCCGTATGAAAAGTGCTGAGCACTTTGTGGCCGGTCAGAGAAGCCTGAATGCACGTTTCGGCCGAGAAACGGTCGCGTATCTCCCCGATCACTATGATGTCGGGATCTTGTCTAACCACATGTTTGAGGCTCTCCTCGAAGGTCAGGTTTATTTTGGGGTCTATCGAGCACTGGGCTATTCCGTCAATCAGGTACTCAACCGGGTCCTCAACCGTGATTATACTGGAACTCACATTTTCAAGATAGTGAATGGAACTATAAAGTGTGGTCGTTTTCCCGGACCCTGTTGGTCCTGTGACAAGAACGACGCCACTAGGTGTGTCCAGCGCCTCGAATTTGAACCTTTCGAGCATCTTCGGGTACATTCCGATTTCATTCATGTTCAGGAGGAGCCCTTTTCTCCCGAGTAGCCTTAAAACGGTTTTCTGTCCCCATACGGTCACAAAAAACGAGACTCTGATATCCAGAGGGGCCCCCGTTTGCTGATCCTCGTAGTCGATTCTGCCGCCCTGATGGCGTCTCCTCTCCGCAATGTCTTCCTTTGACATTATTTTAAGCCGGCTTGTCATAGGAGGTCCCATGTGCACTGGAAAATCCTTATAGTGGACAAGGACCCCATCGAGACGGAACCGAACACGGATCCTGTCCTTCATGGGTTCGATATGGATGTCGCTCGCACCGGCTCTGATTGCGTCCTGAAGGATGCTGTTTATGAGTCCGACTACCGATTTCTCGTCGGTGCGAGCCATCTTTGCGATGGCTGCTTCGCGCTCGATAGCGCCACATATAGCGGTGAAATCGCTCTTCGAACAGATGGCCGGTTTTATTTTGCCGAAAAACTTTTCAGCCGCGTCAAGACTTTCGCGGTTCATGGGGTCGACAAATGCGACAGTGACCTTTCCGTCCGCACGGCCAACGGGTAGAAATTGGTGAAGAAAATACCATTGGTACGGTACTTTTCTAAGCAGGTCTGGATCCATGCGGGAGATTTCAAGTTCCCAATAGGGAAGCCCCAACTGATAGGAAAGCACCTCCAACAGGCTGCGCTCATCAATTAAACCAGTCTCGATAAGCGCTTCACCGATTGTTTTCTTGACAGTGGATTGTTTCTGCGAAAGAATTATTGTTTCGACGTCTTTGTTTGTGAGAAGTCCGAGTTCGACGAGGAGCGCCCCGAGCTTGAGATCGACCTTGCTTTCGGCAAGTGTGTCCCGAAGCTGTTCGGGTGTAATGAATTTGAGTTCCTGCAGGACCTGAGTAAGAGTGCTGCCAGTCCTTAGCTTGGAATGAACTCTTCTTGCATAGTTCAGCTTTGCCTCATCAAGATATCCTTTCCTAATGAGCATATCATATATCACCCCTGACTGTTCTTTTCTGTCCGAGGCCGGTTTGGAGCCGCCTGCCCGGATAAAAGGCTGCCTCCCTGCAATCGATTTGGGATCTTTTTCGTTTTCCACATGCAAGTCCTATTAATTGATTGTGGCCAGGACACTCATTGCCAACCGGAATAATTCATCAACTCCTGCCTTACGCATTCACACTGCATACTGGGTCGGAATTTTTACCCGAAAGGCTTCCGCTGGAATCCTGAAAGTCGCTAAAACCATACGATTCACAGATCCGAGATGCAAGAGATATCTTCTTAGGACTGATTTGCCAGTTTCCGGGCACATCCATCCTACAGTTCAAAGCTCGCTCCCCGCCTGTAGAGTTGATGAAGTCAGGCGATTGTTATGGGCATGCAACGGGTGAGTGTCTGATCAGGTACTCCAAAATTTCTGCAGCTTGCCAACTTCGTAACTTTTCGATTTTTCGAGATATGATTTGCATATAGAACCTCAACTGACAAGCGACAAAGGGCGGAAGTGAATTGTCACCCGGCTTTGAAAACTGGCCCACTTTAGGCGTGGGAAATTGACCCACCCTCTGTAAGTGAATTAGCTTAAAACACATCCTTGAGCCAGAGCTTAAAAGAGGCCATCCTCTCGCCGTCGGCCTGATTACAGATCAGCATGGCTGAAGAAGCGGGGTCAAGGCTGCGAAGCACCCGTCAGGGCTTGGCCCTTGATGCCTCTTCTGGTTGCCGTTTGGCAAAGCCACATCATCCCGTGATACATTATCAGTGCTAAATTGGAAAATTCAGGGGGCCACGGCTGTTGTCTAGAATTCCATATCACAGACCTGATGAAAAAGAAGGTCGGGGGCAAACCTACACTTTTCACACCCCAAGCTCGCTCTCAAACGTTCCAACAGATTTGCGCATGGATTTGTCTGTTCCATCTCGTTCGCAACCAGCTTTTTCGCCCTTCCGTTGTCAAGAGTGTAGGTGTGACCCCTCTCTTTCTATCCTCAAAATCAAAGCAACATGCCAACCTCTGAAGCCCGAAGAACAGTCTCCCGCATAACGCCTATGCTCTTAATAGGTGAATTTCCCTGAGGCGCGCCGAGTTGCTCCAGGATGGGGGACTTAAACCTAAATCTTGCCGTTGATCCTGGCCCAAAATAGCCCCAGGTACTCGTGGAAAGCCTTCGTCGCCAAATCCAAGGCATAGGGACCGGGCATGGGCTGCCCCTCGTCTTGGCACGCCTTTTTGGCGGCATACTCAGCCGGGGCCGGAACCGGATGCATTCCCTGCTTCTCGAAAAGAGCCGTCGCTCGGGGCAGGTGCGAAGCGCTGGTCACCAGAATTAGCTTCTCCCCTCCCAAAAGCGACTTGACCGCCAGCGACTCTTCTTCGGTATCCCGCTCCCGGGAAAGCATGAGGATGTCATCTTGAGCCACTCCGCACACGACCGCTATCCGGGACATTTTCGGGGCGGCCGGGCCGGTGAATATCAGCTTGCTCCCCGGCAGCTCCTTGTGAAGACGCACTCCCTCGATCAGCCGGAAAAGCCCCTCGGCGGAAACCTGATTCCCTATGGGCGCGTTGGGGTCGCAAAACCCTCCGGCCCCCAATACCACGATCCATTGCGCGCCGTTTTCCTGCGATTGCAGGACTTGATACGAACCCTCCAGATTGTGAAGCAAAAGACCGGGGAACAATGGAAAACTGAATGTGAACAGGAGAAGCGTTCCGATGCAGACCAAGACTTTCCCCAGTGTTTGCCTCCGGGTGAAAAGAAGCAGGAAAACGCCCAGAAGGAGGAACTCCAGGCACATCGGCGTTGGGTAAATGAACGCAGCGGCGATTTTCTTCAAACGAAACATATCCAGTCCATTTCCTTTCACCCGGAATAATGTATCAACCTCCACGTTCCGCATCCAAACGGAAATGGCGAATCGAATTTTTCCTCGAAAAGCCGCTGATGCGCTCTGTTGCCCCGAGCAACATACAATTTTCCTTATAGAATACTCAAATTAAATGTCTGTGGGACTGGGTTTTTGCGATTTTCCGGCACACCTCCTCCCACAGTTGGTTAATTTGCCCCGGTCAACGCCAGGTTACAACGGCTTTTTCACTCGTCCGGTACCATCGCATTCTATTCGCCTGAACCGCACAAGGCGGACAGCCGGGAAGCAGGTTATGCAAAATTCCTGGGATGGGGTGCGCCCTGAAAACGCAAAAACCGGTCACATCGAGGTATAATTTGCGCATTCCAACCGGAGATTGTATACTTTTTCCAGTCTCAGCCGCGCAACTGAAGTTCTTTCGGGCAAGGACCCGACCCTAAAAATACGGTTTGGATGCTTGGCACTGGAGTTGGTGCATTATTCCGGCTTATGTGGCATGGATTGAGGTCTGGACATGCACCTCATCAGCTTTTTTAAGCCCCGTAGTGAACAGTGCGCTTCGAACAAAATCTGAAATTGTTTCTGAATGAACCCTAAGCCGGGAGGTTTAGCTATGGACAGCGTCAAGCAATGCGTTCTGGCTACCGTCAACCAGCTCTGGTCGGAGCAGGTGGCATTTCTGCAGGAACTGGTCAGCTATCCCAGTGTGCTTTTTCAGGAGGCATCCGCCCAGGAGGCCATGCGGCACAAGTTTCACGCCATGGGCCTGGCGGTGGACAGCTTCGATGCCGATATCAGCGGAATCGGTGTCCAGCCTGGCTATTCTCACGTGGAATGGGGCTACCAAGGGCGGCCGCAGGTGGTCGGAGTGCTCAAATCCCCTGCTGGCGGCGGCCGCAACCTGGTGCTGAACGGCCATGTCGACGTGGTCAGTGCCGAGCCGGTTCGGCAGTGGCAACGGCCACCCTTTGGCGGCAAGATCGACGGTGACCGGCTTTACGGCCGGGGCGCCTGCGACATGAAGGGTGGTGTCTCAGCCATGACCTTTGCGGTCCAGGCGATTCAGCAGGCCGGTGTCGCATTGCGGGGTGATGTGATCCTGCAGTCGGTGATCGAAGAGGAATGCACCGGCAACGGTACTCTCGCCTGCCTGACCCGTGGTTACGTGGGCGATGCGGCCCTGATTCCGGAGCCGGGGGAGCAAATCCTCATTGGCGAGCTGGGCGTACTCTGGCTGCGCACCGTGGTCAGCGGTTTGGCCGGTCATGTCCAAGGCGCCAGCCGGCAGGTCAACGCTATCGATAAGGCCATCTATCTGATCGGCGCCCTGCGTGAACTGGAAGCAAAGTGGAACGCCAACCCCCACCCCGCCTTTGCCAGCCATGATCACCCGATCAACTTTAACCTCGGCGTCATCCGGGCCGGTGACTGGCCCTCCACGGTGCCAGCTGAGTGCGAGTTCGTCACCCGGGTGTCCTTTTATCCGGGTCTAAAACCCGAGGAGGCCAAGGCGGAGATACTGACCCACCTGCAGGCTGCGATCGAGGCCGATCCTTTTCTAGCCGAACGCCTGCCGGAATTCAGCTGGTACGGCCATAACGATGAGGGCTATATACTCGGACAGGATCACCCGTATGTTCAGGAGGTAGCCCGCGCCTACACCACGGTCACCGGTCGCCCTGCCCGGTTCCATTTTTCCACCGCGGTGACCGATGCCCGCTACTGGACCCTCTACCACGATCTCCCCGCCGTCTGCATGGGGCCGAACGGCGAAAATATACACGCGCCGGACGAGTGGGTCAGTCTCAGCAGCCTGCACGAAGTTACCCGGGTGATTGCCGCTTTCATCCTTGACTTCTGTGGCTATGAACAGCAATTACCTGGGAGGTGAGGCCATGGGTAGCGTACAAATCCCTACCACAGCTCCGGGGCCCCAGTCCCAGGCATGGATGGCCCGTCGGCAGTCAGCCGTACCGAAGGGGGTAGCCAACAGCACTCCGATTTCCGCCGCGGCCTGCGCCCAGTTGTTAAGGGAGGCGGTGTAGAATTGATCACTCGCAACGGGATATGGAACCCCGATGCCCTCTCAGGCAAAAATCGATCCTCTCAATGATTGGGATGCTCATTGCGAGAAAAATAACTGGAGGAACTCGTCCGCCATATGAACCCCTCGAAGACCATAATGAAGCAGGAATTTGAAACGGATTTCTGGAAAGATGCCAAAAGCCGCAAAATCTGGGACGACATTGTTCCGGGCCAACCACGCAAAACAATCTCCTACGTTTTGACGTTAGAGGCAATTCAGCTCTTCTGCCGGGCAGTTGGTGATCTGCACCCGCTCTACTTTGATGAGGGATACGCCCGGAAAACTCCCTATGGCGGGCTGATCGCGCCCCCGTCAATTCATATCCTGCTAATGTTTGCCTGCACTCCGAGCGGTGACTGGATGCGCAGCCCTGGAACAATCAACGCCGGACAAGCATGGAGTTACAATAAGCCGGCCCGTCCGGGCGACACCATCACACTGCATGCTCGAGCGCTGGACAAGTTCATAAAGAAAGATCGCCTGTTCGTAATCCACGACAATGTCTTTTACAATCAGCACGGCGAGGTGATCTGTTCAGGCCGCGGCTGGACTATTCGCCCGATGTGAGGAAAATGCTATGAGCGATTTTTTCAACACACTGATGCCCGGTTACCGTATTGAAGGCCCGGAATTTGCCGTCTCGCGGGAGAGTATCCGTGCTTTCTCCGAAGCCTCTCTCGATTACAACCCACTTCACCTGGACGACAACTACATGCAGGGTAATTTCGGCAAGACCAATTTCGGTGGAATCATCATGCACGGCATGAATAACTTCGCGCTCGCAACGCGCATGCTTACTGACTGGGCTTATTCGGTCAATGCTTTACATCGCCGCCTGGAGACCAGGTGGTTGAAGCCGGTCAAACCAGGCGATACTATCCGGCCTCATGCTACGGTGAAGTCCAAACAGGTGACAGCAAAATCGCGCTGGGTGACCATCGATGTTGAAGTGCGAAACCAACACGATGAGGTCGTGGCAACCGGGGAAGCCCTCGTCGAGTTTCCCGAGGAGAAGATGCCTTGATTCTTGGACGCAGTGGCACGAAACACCCTCCTTTATCCCGAGCGTTCGGCGACTGTATCCGAAAAGGGTGCAACGTTTTCCTACCGCCAGTTTGCCAAGCGTGTTCGGCGCTTGTCAGATTGACTGGCGCAGCAAGGCCTTGGTAAACGCAACCGGATCGTCATTTTCTTGCTCGCAACCGTGCCGATTATCTGTGCATCTATTTCGCGGTCGGCACCCTTGGGGCTGTTTTGGTGCCCATAAACACCGCTCTCAAAACGGCCGATATTGATTTCCGCTTGACGCATGCCAGGGCCTTGGAAAATTCAGGGGCCACGGCTGTTGTCTAGAATTCCATATTACCGACCTGATCAAATAATCTGACACCAGTATCATCGGATGACCTTAAGCTCGGGGATGCTTAAAATAGTGATTTCTAATAATCATCAGAACGATACCCAGGTAAGGCAAGGCTGTCAATAAGACTAATGCGCTCTTCGCACTGAGAAGATCGTTCTATGCTTGCCACTGTACGCAACAAATCTTTGGAGTACCCGCCTGCGCAAGCCCAGCGAGAATCCACACACCTTGCCAGACCCCTGAATCCTGAGCAGGCGGAAGAGCATAACGGAAATGATTCGGAAATGTTGAGCCATTGTCCATTGAAGCAGACTCTGCGGCGAAGCCGTCCTATGATAGAAAGGGATTCTTTACGGTGAGATCGTCAAGGCGAAAACCGTCTTGGAGATCTTCGGAGAGGACCTGGAAGCAATTCGCAGTCTTTGCCGCCTGGAGGATCAGCGCATCCCAGAAAGAAATGGAATGTTTCTGATGTATTCGAGCTGCTGCCACAACCATGTCGAAATCAGGGGTGACGATTTGGAGAGTGGTCATGTATTGCATGAATTCAAGGGCATCTTCTACCGAGATCGGCGTCCGAATCTTCGTGGTCGCCACCTGAAAGAATTCCTGGATTACCTGGATGCTTATAACACCGGACTCTTCGCGGATATGATTCTTCACGAGCTTTCGTGCAACATTCCTCTTTTGCCTCTGTTCGGCTGATGAGTCGATGGAATAGACAAAAATGTTGGTATCCAGAAAGATCTTACCTTTCATGGAGCTCATCCCGACTCCAGGTCTTCTTCCCGATCTGCGCTTTGCTCCGTGTGAAGAAAACCTCAATGCCCTTCAGAGTAGCCTCGCGACTGAGATCGGTTGAAACAAACTCCTCGATTTTCTCCCTCACGATGGCATTGATGGATGTATTCCTCCGAAGAGCCAGACGGCGTGCTTTGTCCAGGAGTTGGTCATCGATTTTCAACGTGAGATTCGCCATTTTGATCTCCCGATGTAAAATATCTTACGCCTATGAGATAGCACAGCAACTGTGCTTTCGCAAGAGGGTCTAGTCAGTATCGTGTCATCACTGTGCGTAATAAATTCTTCGAAAACATTATCTGATCGGGCTCAGCGAAACTCAACCCTTCTTGCCAACTGTGAATCTTGCGATTCTTCAACATTTGATTTGCTTATAGAACCTTAACTGACAAGCAAAGAAGGGCGGAAATGAATCCCTGATTGAGCAGTGAGAAGCCATTTCATGCGGGTTTTGCTGGTCGGCAGTTATTTCCATATGGGGCAAGGGAAGCATGGGAGATCGCCCCTTCTCAAGGTGGCATAATCATTCGATGTTCCAAAGAAATTTCCAGCCGGACAACCCACAACCCCAGCCTTCTCGTTCCTCACTACCGCAGCCGGACCTATGCTCGTAGGCGCCGTTCACTCGCGAAGCGTCTCCGTTCACTGCGAAGCCGTTGCTGTTTGGCAAAGCAATATCTCTGTGCAGTACAATACTGCCGACTGATTTGTGGGAGGTAGGCGAAAGGAGCAAACAGATTATGCCCGGAAAGTAGAAGATATCCTTCACCTTTCTTCGCTGACGCTTCACAAAGTGAGATGGTGCTTCATATTATTCTTGCAGTTACACCTTATAATGAAGCATAATGATAGTGTAAGTTCAAAAGAACTGCCCTGGAAGTGTATCCGAGTCCATGTTCCAACGTGGTCGTGGTGGGACCAGGGGTATTCTGTTCTGAGGTGACCCCACCCGTAAGGCCGTCGGGTTAGTACTGGTTCTGATCAAACATGAGATGGCGATCGTCTCTGCGGCCTCAGCATCCTCTGCGTACTCCCTAATCCACCGCAGTAGAGACGCAGAGAAAACAGTTCATATTCTTTTCTCTGCGTCCTGCGCCTCTGCGGTGGAATAGCATTCGTGGTGCTCATTTTGAGGCTCAACAGGGCTATGACGGCAGTCAACAAAAAATTTTCATGATGTTTCCAAGATGTTTCCATTGCAAAGAAAAAGATTAATGATGACAAACTCTTACAATTGATTCGGGAATGGAAACAGCCCGGATGGAATGGAAACAGCCCGGCCGGGGCGGCGCGCCGGCTTGGAGCAGGCCGGGCGTCGGTCTCCAAGCGCCTGAAAGCGCTAAAGATTGGAGCCACCAGGGACGTGCCGCTCCGTTCGGCGGCCAAACTTGTCGACCGGGGCATGATCGCCATGGCCCAGCTTCAGAAGGCGTCGAGCGTGCGCCGTTTTGCCCGGCCCGGTGCAACATTATGAGTACGTTGCGCGGACCGGCCCGCGGCAACCTCCAGGCCCCGTTTATTTGACTCACTCTTGTATTGGAGGATCGATCGCGATATTGTATACCAAAGTCACTATCGATGGAGGCCGTCATGAAAGCGGTTACTGTTTCCCCTAAATTCCAGATTGTGATCCCTCGCGACCTGAGAGAGACGATGAATATAAAGCCGGGCGCCAAGGTCCAGATTATCCAATACGAAAACCGGATAGAACTCATCCCGCTCAAGGATCCCAAGAGCTTACGCGGGTACTTGAGAGGCATGGATACGAATATCGACCGGGAGCCGGATCGCCTATGAACCTTGTGGATTCGCGCGGCTGGCTCGAGTATTTCGCGGATGGTCCCTACGCCGATTTTTACGCGCCTGCGATAGAGGATACAGGTCTTCTTATTGTCCCAACCATTTGCATCCTCGAGGTATTCAAACGTGTCCTTCAGCAAAGAGGCGAAGACGCGGCACTTCAAATTATTGCGGTTATGCACCAGGGGCAGGTTGTCGAATTGAGTGCGAACATTGCCCTTCGGGCAGCCAAAGTGGGCAACGAACTGAAGTTGCCGCTTGCCGACAGCGTTATTCTCGCAACCGCTCAAGCCTTTGGGGCTCTCATTTGGACGCAGGATAGCCACTTCAGGGAGATTGAAGGCGTGAGATACATATGAGAATACGGTCCCCCGAATCGGAATGCAGCGCGTGGTAGTCCTGACCACTGGTTTCTCCACGAATCAGCCTTACATTACTCCAGCGTTTTTTCCCCGGTACTGATGAAATAATAGAGAGTCGCAAACGGGTTTCAGGAGATGTTGTTGACATGGGTTGGAAACAATGGGAATGAAAGCGTTATG
>Ga0326728_10013345_pt1 | contig 17874 bp, 20 predicted proteins | sample MB3enrmetagenome_FD_207602 | JGI IMG/M metagenome (GOLD analysis project Ga0326728, IMG submission 207602) | Lab enriched peat soil microbial communities from McLean, Ithaca, NY, United States - MB31MN | ecosystem: Environmental > Terrestrial > Soil > Wetlands > Peat | place: USA: New York... | reverse complement strand
GCAGCGTGACGGCGGGCGCATCGTACGTGGCCTCCTCGATCCAGGCCTTGCTGTGGAAGGCTTCTTTCGTGTTCGTGGTGTTCGGGGCAGTCGATTTGCTGCGGCAGAAGCGGCGGTACCAGCGGGATCTCAAGATGAGCAAACAAGAGATCCGCGACGAGTTCAAAGAGGTGGAAGGCAGCCCGCTGATGAAGCAGCGCATTCGCAGACTGCGCCGCGACATGGCGCGCCGGCGCATGATGCAGGAGGTGCCCACGGCCACCGCGGTCATCGTAAACCCGACCCACTACGCGGTGGCGCTGAAGTACGGGATCAGCTCGCCGGGGGCTCCGCGGGTGGTGGCGAAAGGGAAGAACTACCTGGCGCTGCGGATCCGCCAGAAAGCGATCGACCACCAGGTTCCGCTGATCGAAAATCCGCCGCTGGCGCAGGCGCTGTACAAGAACGTGGACGTGGGACAGGAGATCCCGGCCCATTTCTACCGCGCGGTGGCGGAAGTGCTGGCCTACATTTTCAAGCTGATGAATGGAAGGCGAACTGCATGAAACGGGAACGCGCCCCGGCAACAGCTTTGACGGATAGAGGAGCCCACTAGCTTGGCACAAACAAGAGCCATCGCCGCACCCGCCCCGTGGAGAGTGGCGCCCGCGGCGGTGTTATCGAACTGGAAGGAATTGGGCGTGCCGATCGCCGTGCTGGGCATCGTGATCGCCCTGATCACTCCTCTACCGGGCTTCGTACTGGATGGCCTGATCGTAACAGACATCATGATGTCGGTGGTGGTCATGATGGTGGCGATGTATATCCGCAAACCGGTGGAATTCAGCGTATTCCCGACGACGCTGCTGCTGTTGACGCTGTTCCGGCTGGCGCTAAACATCTCCGCCACGCGCCTGATCCTGATGAACGGCAACACCGGCACCAACGCGGCCGGCGACGTGATTCAATCGTTCGGCAATTTCGTGGTGGGCGGCAATTACATTATCGGCGCGGTGATTTTCCTGGTTTTGATCGCCATCCAATACGTGGTGATCAATCACGGCGCGGTGCGCATTTCCGAGGTCACCGCCCGTTTCACCCTGGACGCATTGCCGGGCAAGCAGATGTCCATCGATTCGGACCTGAGCTCGGGGCTGATCGATGAAACCGAGGCACGCAAACGGCGCAAGGACCTGGCCAAGGAAGCGGAATTCTACGGCGCCATGGACGGCGCTTCGCGCTTCACGCAGCGGGACGCGGTAGCCGCCATCCTGATTACCAGCATCAATATCGTGGCGGGCTTCCTGATCGGGGTTCTACAGCATGGCATGGACCTGAGCCGGGCGATCGAAACCTACACGGTACTGACGATCGGGGATGGCCTGGTGACGGTGATCCCGGCGCTGATGATCTCCATTTCCGGCGGCCTGATTGTGACGCGCGCCAGCTCCGACGAGCGGCTGGGGTCGGATTTCAGCAAACAGATCTTCGGCAACTCGCAGCCGCTGTTTCTGGCGAGCGGGGTGCTCCTGGTGCTCTCGGCCTTCCCGGGGCTGCCCACCATTCCGTTCCTGCTGATGGGATCGGGGATCGGAGCCGCGGGCTGGAACTTGCGCAAGCACCAAATGGCCGCGCGCAAAGCCGAGACGGCCACGAAACCGGCGACGGCCAAGGAGAGCATCGAGAGCCTGCTGAAGGTAGAGCCGCTGGCCATTGAAATGGGTCTCGGGCTGGTGAAATTCGTGGGCGGGGGCCAGGAATCGCCGCTGATCAAGCGCATCGCGGGGATTCGGCGGCAGCTTGCCACGGAACTGGGCTTCGTTCTGGGTCCGGTACGGGTAGTGGATAACGTGGCGCTTAAAGTGAACGAATATGTCATTTCGCTCAAAGGCGCCGAAATCGCCCGGTACGAGCTTCCGGCAGGCTGCGAACTGGCGATTCCGGTGGGCAAATCGAGCCCTCCGCCGGGAGGCAAGGAGACCACCGAGCCAGCCTTCGGCATGACCGGCTGGTGGGTACGGAGCGAGCAGGCCGACAGCGCGCGCCGAGCCGGATTCACGGTGGTGGATGCGGTCAGCGTGCTGGGGACCCACTTGACGGAGCTGGTGCGGCGACATGCCCACGAGTTGTTCTCGCGGGCCGATGCCAAGAAGTTCCTGGATCGCGTTGCGCAGGAACAGCCAAAGACGGTGGAAGAACTGGTGCCGAAACTTCTGCCGCTGGCTACCGTGCAACGGGTGCTCCAGAACCTGCTGCGCGAACGGGTGGCGATCCGCGACGCGGTCACCATTGTGGAAGCCCTGAGCGAAGCCGCGGCCACCACGCGCAACCCCGTCTTACTCACCGAATACGTCCGCCAGGCGCTGCGCCGGACCCTGGTGAAACCTTACCTGGATGCGCAGGGCAATCTGCCCGGGTACCTGATCGATCCGGGGCTCGAGCAGCTTGTGGAATCCTCGATACAGCACGGAGAGCAGAACAGCCATGCGGCCCTGGCTCCGCCGTCGATACGGGATCTGCTACAGAAGGTCAACCAAAAAGTGGGCAACCCGGAAACGCCGGTGGTTGCCATTGTCAGCTCGGGCTCGCGCTACTTCCTGCGCCAGATGGTGGAACCCACGGTGCGCAACCTGTTTTTCATCGCGCATAACGAAATTCCCATGGAAGTCAAAATCGTCTCGTTAGGAGTCATTCAATAGCCATGCCGACTGGAAAGCCGTCTACTTTCGTGAAGTCGTTCTTCGCCGAATCCGTGCAAGCCGCGATGGAACATGCGCGCGTGGAACTGGGAACGGAGGCATTGCTCCTGAATTCCCGGGAGGCTCCTCCGGAGGCCCGCCACCTGGGGGATTACGAAGTGGTGTTCGCCGCCGGTTCGGAACCGCCGGCTGCGCCCGCGCCGGTCCACGCCGGCGAAGTGGAGGCGCTGAAGCGGCAGGTGGAGGAGATCCGCGAAATGCTGGGCCGCATGACTCCCTCCGCGGCAGCCCCGCGCAACGCGGGCGAGGCGGTGGGGCAAGCGCTGATCGATTCGGGCGTAGAGCCCGCCCTGGCCCGCGAAATCGAGAACGCAGCGCGCCAGCGTGCCGCACGGCGCCTGGTGCCGCGCATCGGCTTCCCCGCCCCGGCGGGAGGCTTGGACGCTCAAAACCTGCTGGCGGAGGCGGCGGAAGAGATTTCCGCGGGGTTCGAGGTGGCCCCTGAAATCGGCCGTGTCACGGCGCTGATTGGACCGCCGGGATGCGGCAAGACCACGACCCTGGTCAAGCTGGCGATTACTCAGGGCCTGGCCCGGGGACGCGCGGTCCGCCTGATTTCCACGGACACGCAGCGGATCGGCGGGGCGGAACAGCTTCAGACTTATGCGGCGATCCTGGGGGCGCCGTTCCAGGCAGTGGAAAGCACGGCGGCGCTGGCGCAGGCCATCGAGTCGGCGCCGGCCTCCGCGCTGGTGCTGATCGATACCGCGGGTTATAGCGCGGCCATGCTGGAGGACCTGGGCGGCGACCTGGCCGCGTTCCTGAGCCGGCGTCAGGATATTGACACCCACCTGGTCTTGACGGCCTCGATGCGCCTCGAAGACCTCTACCGAACCGCCGCACTCTACGATGACTTTCACCCGGCGAAACTGCTGTTCACCAGGGTGGATGAAACATCTTCTTTGGCTGCCGTGTTTTGCGTGGCTACACGGCGGAACAAGCCGGTATCTTTCCTGGCGGCCGGACAGTCTGTTCCGGAAGATCTGGAGCCGGCGACGAAAGAGAAGATCGTCGAATCGTTGGCACGGCAATTGCCTTCTGCCATGGAGGCTGCTGCCTAAAGACTCTGTCATGGCCACCGGCACATACGCATACCAACCCCCTGTCGATGCGGAAGCCTCGTTGCGGCGCGAGGCGCTGGTGCTACAGCACCTGCCCCAGGTGCGCCTGATCGCCAAGAGGATTCACGACCGGCTGCCGGACTATGTCAGTCTCGACGATCTCATTTCCACGGGCGTGATCGGGCTGCTGGCGGCCATTGACAACTTCGACCCCTCACTCAACGTTCAGCTCAACACCTACGCCGAACGCAAGATACGCGGCGCCATTCTGGACGGCCTGCGCGACACGGATTGGGCTCCGCGCGAGGTGCGGAAAAAGTCCAAACTCATCGAAGCGGCAATTCATCGCGCCAAGCAGCGTGCCGGGCGGGAAGCCACCGAAGAAGAGATTGCCGCCGAACTGGGCATCGCGCCGGCGGAATACCAACGGTGGCTGACGGAAGTCAGAAGCGTCGAGCTGAAGCCCCTGGAATACGCACGAGGCGAAGAACCGGCCCGCGATCTGCTCAAATTCGTCTCGGACGGCGAAGAGTCTTCTCCGTCGCGGATCGTGGAGCGGGAGGAACTGGAACGCATACTGGCGCTGGCGATCGAGCGCATCCCTAAGATGGAGCGCACCATCCTGCACTTGTATTACTACGAGGAGCTGAGCCTGCGGGAAATCGGGGTGGTGGTGGGGATGCATCTTTCGCGGGTCGCACAACTGCGCACGCAGTCCATTCTGAGGCTACGCAGCCACCTGGAGAGGGTTTGGCTGTCGCGGCCCAGGAGAAAAGGATGAAACCGCAAACGCTGGACGTGCTGTTGGATGTGGAACTGCCCGTGACGGTCCGCTTAGGCTCCGCACAAGTGACCTTTGGCGATGTAATGGGCTTGAACGCGGGGTCGCTGGTGGAATTCGACCGGGCGCCGGAAGAGCCGGTCGAGGTACTGGTAAACGGGCGGGTGGTGGCGCGCGGGGCGATGGTGGTGGTGCAAGGCAATTACGGCGTGCGCATTACCGAAATTTCGAGCCGGCGCGAACGGCTGGATACGGGCTCAGAGACAGACCCCGAGATAAGAGGAGCGTCCTGATGCAGCTTGACTGGATTCTCACTCCCATGGCGCAGTATGGGTTTCTGGCACTGGCGCTAGCCGGCTGCCTGGCGCTGTTCCTGTCCCTGAAGAGAGAGATGGCGGTAGCGCTTCGGTCTTTCACTAAGAGCCGCGAATCGGCGGCAGCTTCGGCGGCCAGCCTGGCGGCCGGGCTGGCGGCCCTGCGGCAAGAGATGGAAACCACCGAAGCGGCCTCCCTGACGGGACAGAAACTGAATCTGACCCGACGGGCGCAGGCTTTGCGCATGCAGCGCCGCGGCGAATCGCCCGCCACCATAGCCGCCGCACTGCGCCTGCCGCGCAACGAAATCGATCTGCTGCTGAAAATCCAGAAGCTGGCGGACGACCCCGGGCTGGCGGCGGAGGCAGGCCGCGTCAGGTCGACTCAGCCTGCGTGAGTCCAGATACTCCACAACCATCTCACCAACTACATTCGTGAGAGCGATAGCCGTATAATGAAGTCAATCGCGGGTTCGCTGTCATGTGTGAAGAGGCGAAACGCTTGTTTGTCGGATATCTCGACACGCTGGAGGAGTACGACCGCCTGCACCTGAGGTTGCTTGCGGCCCAGCGCTCGAACGATCCGGAGGCCATGGAAGCCTATGGCGGCCTTTTACATGAGGCCAAGCTCAAGCTGGAAGCCGTTCGAGTAAGCTTTCAAGATCATCAGAAGCTGCATAACTGCGCCCAAGCCGTACATCTCGAGAACCACTGACCGCTGATGCCCGAGGCTTGACACAACAAGCTGAGAACCAGACCTGTAAAACCTGTCAGGGTGTATACTCTCAGTAATCCGGTAAGGCCAAATGGAGATTCCGTTTGAAAGGAGGAAGCCATGGCCGATACGAATCCAACCAAATACAGGATCCCATTCTATGCGGTGGGTATCCTGCTTGCTATCTGGGGCATTCTTGGGATCGCCGATTTGTCCAACGTGCCCTACACAGGCTACCAGGATGACGGCAACAACACGGTCATCCGGGTGTACGCCGGAAGCCCGGCCGAACACGCGGGCCTCATGAAGGGGGATACCATCAGGAGCATCGGTGGAATCTCCGTGGAAGATTCCAGTGCGCTCGCCCACCGGGGCCGGAGAAAGATCGGTGAAACGCGCACCTTGGTGGTCGAGCGGCGCGAGAAGGCCGGAGAGGCTCCGGTCACCAAGAACATCGATCTTCCATACGCCGGCCTCCCAGACAGGGACATGCTGCTCCGGTACGGGAATGTGCTGATCGGGTTCTGCTTCCTGGGCTGCGCACTGATCGCCTGCCTCAAGATTCCGGCTGGAAGCGCCACCTTGCTGGCCCTGTTTGGAATCTGCTTCGGCGCGGTCTTTATGGGCGGACCTTACATCGCTACCTACTTCCTGCGGATGCTGCTAGTGTCGATCCAACTCCTTTTGGAGCTATTGGGCTTCGCCTTTCTGGTGCATTACATGCTCGAAGCGCCGAAGCAATCGCAGTTTCTGCAAAGGAAACACGCCCTGGCAATCATTTACGCTCCGGCTGTGGCGATGATCCTGTTCGTCTTGATCCTGATCATCGTTCTGCCACGGGCGACCAGCGGTCTGAACCAGACGACCAACATCCTCTTCGGACTCTTCATGGCGGCTTACTTCGGCTGGGCGCTGGCCGCGATGATCCGCACGTATGCGAAGGCTACGCGCCAGGAGCGCACCGATTACGGCCTCAACATCGCGCTGGCCGGGAGCCTGATCGGCCTGCTACCAATGGTGATCGCGGCGCTGATCGGCGTCGTCGCGCCGAAGCTGGTTTTGCCGGGCGGTGACTTTTACTTCCTGATGCTGATCGCGATACCGATTGCGCTGACCATCGCCATGATGCGCCAGGTCAGCGCGCGCAACAGGCTGCCGGGGAATCGCCGAAGTTCCTCAGCTTCATAATCAGGGTGGTCCGCTTGAGCCCGAGTAACTCCGCCGCGGCAGTCTTATTACCGGCTGTCTTTTGCAGCGCCAACTCGAGCAAGCTTCTCTCGAAATGGTTCACGGCGGTTTCGAAATCCATGATTTCGGTGGCGGAGAAGGGGGTGGGCGCGGTCTCAAACGGGATCACTTTGGCGGGAACGGCGGGCGCCAGGCCGAAATCGCCGGAGAACAGGATTTCCCTTTCGCCGCTCATGGCCACGGCCATATCCACCGAGTTCTCGAGCTGGCGCACGTTTCCCGGCCAGGGACAGCAGCACAGCCGCTCCATGGCCTCGGGTGTCACCTTCTTGACGGGGATATCTTCGGATTGACAGATTTTCTTGACGAAGTGGTCCACCAACAGGGGGATATCGCTCTGGCGTTTGCGGAGGGGCGGCATATCGAGGGGAACCACATTGAGGCGGTAATACAGATCCTCGCGAAACCTGCCTTGGCGAACGCGCTCCAGCAGGCTTACGTTGGTGGCCACGATCACCCGCACATCGACGCGGATGGATTCCGAGCTTCCCAAGCGCTGGATTTCCCGGTCCTGAAGCACGCGCAGCAGCTTGGCTTGGAGCTCCAGCGGCATATCGCCGACCTCGTCCAGGAAAAGGGTGCCCTTGTGGGCGTGCTCGAAACGTCCCACGCGGGTTTGAATGGCTCCGGTGAAGGCGCCTTTGACGTGGCCGAACAACTCGGCTTCGAGCAGGTTCTCGGGAAGGGCGCTGCAATTAATCGCGACGAAGGGCTGGGCGGCACGAGGGCCGGCCAAGTGAAGGGCGCGAGCCGCCATTTCCTTTCCGGTGCCCGTTTCGCCGCCAATCAGCACCGTGCAACGGCGATTTCCGACCAGGCGGATGGTCTCAGCCACGGCTTGCATGGCACGGCTTTCCCCCACCAGCAGGCTGCGCCAGGGCTCGGAATTGGGCGCACGCTCCAGGGACCGCTTGCGTCCCCGGCGCTCCTCCATGGCGGTTTCCAGGCAATCCCGCAGGGATTCCAGGGTGTCCCGGTATCCGTGGCAATGATAGGCGCCGGCGCGGACCAGGCGCACTGCCTCGGCGGTGCACATGCCGGGATTCCAGAAAAGCACAGGAAGCGCGGCGTCCACTGCGTGCACCAGCTCCAGCGCATCCATGGCACTCGAATCGGGCACCTCACCGGAGATCAAAATGCAGTCAAACTCTCTGGAAAGCGCATCGGAGGCCTCCGCCAAACCGGGAACGGTGGTTACATCGAAACCCGCCAGGACCCGGCACCATTGGGCGTCATCAGGAAGGGCATTGGCGATCCGAAGCAATTTTTGGAACATATGTACGTTTTGTCTCATTAACGGGAGCAGAATTCTACCCATTTTTTAGGTAGGTTAACCAGTACTAACCCTAGACAGTGATCAGGGTTATCCGATGTTGACATTGCAGATCGGCCCTAATCGTGCCAGGCTCGTAGACGGAGGATTCCAGCACCCGATGAGCATGCAAATACACAATGACGGAATCGCCGGCCCCGCAGCTTCCCAGCCCGCTCCGGTGGAGAGCGTGGCGCAGCCGGGCTCATCCACGCGGATCGGCATGGCGGCAGAGAGCGATGCCGACCAAGTTGAGATCTCCTCGCTATTCGGAAACATCGCCTCAGGGGCTACGGCGCTGGCCGAGCAGCAGGCGGCGCGCGTCAGTCAATTGGCCGCCCTCCATGCCAGCGGCCAGTACCAGGTGGATTCGACGCAACTCAGCCGGGCGCTGGTTTCGGAGGCCATTGCCAGCGGCTCCGCGGGTGAAGACAGTTGATGCAGCAGCGGCCAGCTTGCGAGCATATCCGCATGGCCCGCGCGAACGTGCGGCGGGCGACCCAAATGTGCGGAGCGGCGAACAGGAAGGCTCTCGAAAGGGCCTTGCAACTACTCGAAAGCGCGGCTGGAGAGATGCGCCAGGCGGAAGCAGGGGTTCGCTCGGGGCGGCCCAACGACCCCGCCGGAGTGCGCCGCGAAAGCGCACTGTTGAAGCGCGAGACGGCGGTCATGATGCGCGCGATCGACGGCTGCGCGGCTGTATGCCGCGGACTTTCCATGCGGCTCGGCTGCACGGCTCCCGCGTATACGCCACAGGGACGCCCGGCGGCGGCGCCCCCCTCCTCCGCGGCCTGTGAATTGCGGGGATAGGGGCGATGTCAAGCCTTCTGGCGATGCTAGGAACGTCGGGCAATGCCCTGGATGTTTATCAGCAGGCGCTCAACGTAGTCCAGAACAATGTCAATAACTCGTCGACCCCGGGATACGCGACCCAGAGCCTGAACCTGGAGGCGCTGCCCCTGGACGTGGCCGGCGGCCTGGCGGGGGGCGTGGCGGCGGCGGGACTGGACAATTCGCGCGATCAATACGCCGAGGAGCAAGTGCAGCAGCAGACCCAGGCGCTGGGCCAGTACACGGCGCAAGCCCAGGCCACGGGGACGATTCAAAGCTTCTTCGACGCCTCCGGCAACAGTGGCGTGCCAGCGGCGCTGAGCGCCCTGTTTCAGGCCTTTTCCGCCTGGAGCGTGACCCCGAACGACCCCACGGCGGAACAGTCCGTGCTGGACAACGCGGCCGATGTGGCGTCGTCCGTCCAAGGATTGGAAAACTCTCTCTCCGGGAACGCGCAACAACTGGACACCAGCATTGCCTCGACGGCCGATCAGATCAATAGCATTGCCTCGCAGATTCAGGCGTACAACGTGCAGCGCCTGACCGAAAGCACTCCCGACCCGGGTGAAGACGCCCAATTGTACAGCGCCCTGGACAACCTCTCTCAACTGACAAATTTCAGCACTGTCACTCAGGCCGATGGCACGGTTACGGTGCTGCTCGGCGGCGGCTCGCCGCTGGTGATCGGCAGCCAGCAGAACGCGATCAGCATCGCAACCTCCGCGACGGGAGACCAGGTCCTGGACTCGCAGGGCAATGACATCACCTCTCAAATCACCAGCGGCCAACTGGGGGGGTTGCTGGATGTGCGCAACAGCGTGCTGGGCTCGATGTTAGGGACCTCGACGGAAACGGGCACGCTGAACCAGTTCGCCACGACTTTGGCAGGCACGGTGAACCAGATTCTCCAGACGGGCACGGTATCGCCGGAGCAAGGGGCAGCGGCGGGCACGGCATTGTTCACTTACGATAACGCGGACGACGCCGCAGCAACGCTGGAGGTGAATCCGGCGATCACGGCTTCCCAGTTGGCGCCGGTGGACTCGGCTGGAAACGCCAATGGAAATGCCAACCAGCTTGCGGCCCTGGAGAACACGTCCCTAACGCAACTGGGCGGAATGACTCTGACGCAGTATTTCGGGCAGATCGCCAGCCAGATCGGCGCCGCAAACCAAACCGCGACCGACAACCAGACGAGCCAGCAGCAGGTGGTGGCTTCGGCAACCACGCTGGTCAACCAGGTATCGGGTGTCTCACTGGATGAAGAGGCAACCAACGTGCTCCAGTTACAGCGGGCATACCAGGCGAGCGCCCAGGTACTGACAATATTGAACACTCTGGCCGACACGGTATTGGATATGGTTGAGCCGTATTCGTAAGTAAGGACAGCCTATGATACTGAATATCAGCGGAGCCACCCAGGCCTACCTGGCCGATCTGAACCTTACACAGCAGCAGATCAACCAGGCGTCGGCCGAAGTCAGTTCCGGTCTCAGCGTCGAAGAGCCGTCGGACGACCCGGAAGCGATCTCCACGATCCTGCAAACGCAGGCCGACATTGGGGCCAACCAGCAGATCCAGTCCAACCTGGGCAGCGTCACAGACGAGCTGCAAACGGCGGATTCGGCATTACAGAGCGCCATACAGGCGGTCGAGAACGCCGGCACGATCGCTTCCGAGGGGGCCAACTCCACGGCCACGGCCGCCGACCGCGCCAACATGGCCCAAGAGGTGGCCGGATTGCAGCAGACGCTGGTAGGCATCAGCAACACGACCTATAACGGCCGCTATATCTTCAGCGGAGACCAGGACACCAGTCCGGCGTACCAACTGGATTCCTCCCAACCGGATGGAGTGCAGCAGTTGGTTACCGGGCCCTCGACGCGGGTAATTGTGGACGCCACGGGCACCGCGATTTCGGTGGCCAAGACGGCGCAGGAGATCTTCGACGCGCAAAACCCGGATGGCACGGATGCGAGCGGGAACGTATTCGCGGCGGTGAATTCGCTGTTAACGGCGCTCGACAACAACGACCAGGCAGGCATCACGCAGGCAGCCTCCGCGCTCCAGTCGGCGGACACCTACCTGAACCAGCAGCTCGCATTTTATGGCGAGGCGGAGGATCGCATCTCCACGGCGACCGACCTCGCGCAGAAATTCCAAACCCAGCAGCAGGCCCAGCTCAGCAACCTGCGCGACGCCAATATCCCCAGCGTGGCCTTGCAGTTGAGCCAAGCCCAACTGGATCAGCAGGCGGCGCTATCGGCGGCAGCGGAGATCCAGCAAGACAGGAACCTGTTCAGCTACCTGGGTTAGCAACGGAGAGGGTGACGACAATGGATTCCAAAGAGAAGCCCCTGGGACCCCGGCCCGTGCCGCGCCCCGCCGAATACGAGGCCTGTGCTCCGGGCGCTTTTCCGTCCGGACAAATGGCTTTTGTGCGCGCGATTCAGGAGAAGTTCCTGGGCGCGTTCGCGTCGGGGCTGGCGGCGCGGCTGGAAAAGCCGGTTAGGGCGCAGCTCAGCGCCGCGCAGACGCTTTCGCGGAGCGCATTCCTCGAATCCGGCGAAGAGGGCGGATGCCTGCTCACGCTGGAGGCGGAACCGGTGCGCGGCCAAGCGCTGATCGCGTTTTCCGCAGGCCTGGCGGAGCACCTCCTACGGGTTCTTCTGTGCGCTCCTCCGAACCCCAACGAGGGCTCGCGCGCGGTTACCGAAATCGAGCTGCACATATTGCGCGAGATCTTCGAATCGCTGGCGCGCGAACTGACAGCCGCGTGGAAAGCCGCGGGCATCGCGTTTCGCTGGACGTCCACCGGCGCGCGTGAAGGCGCCTCGGGCGAGGAAACGATGCTGGTATTCGAATGCCGCCTGGATCTGGACGACGCGCAGGAGAGCTTCCGCATGGCGGTGCCGGGCTTGGTGGCGCGCATGGCGGCCCAGCAATCCGCCTCCGCGGCGGCCGAAGAGGCTCCCGCACCGGTGCGGGAAATGATTCTCGATGCCCTGCGCCGCGCCAACGTGAGCGTGGAAGCGGTGCTATCGAGCTCGACGCTGCGCATGGGAGACCTGCTCGAGATGGAAGCGGGGAACGTACTGATGCTGGCTCAGGCGGCCGGCTCCCCGGTGGAATGCCGGATCGGCGGCAAGCCCAAATTCCGCGGCGAATGGGTTCGGCACGGCGATCGCCGGGCACTGGCACTGCTGTAGGCGGCAGCCGGCGCCGGTCAGTTGCGGGGGACCAGGTGCCAGAGCAAGTGCAAGTACAACTTCAGCTTTGGGCTTTGGGTCCCAAGCTCAAGCAGATCGGGACATCTCCTCATCTGCCCGGCCACGGCTTGGAGCAGTTGCCGGCGCTCCTGCTCACCGGTATCGTAGGCTTGCTCAACCGGAACCGAGAGGCTGCGCTCCAATTCCGAGTGCACGCGAACGGCATCGCCGGAGAGCCAAGCTTTCAACAAGTTCTCGGCCAGCCTGCCGGCGAGGGAGGGGGCGTGCTCGAGGGCTGCTGGCATTCGTTTCACATTTCGGCTGTTTCACGGGGGGTTTCTAGGATGTTTTCCGACCTTTCCCCGGATATCTTTCTCGAAAGACCGGGGAAGATTGCCGATGTGTTGTGTGAGAACCGGTCATGATCCGTGTCACGCGCCTGAACCGCACCCCCGTGGTGCTGAATAGCGATCTGATCGAGCAAATCGAGACGACTCCGGACACCGTTATCAGTATGACCACTGGTGAAAAGATCATGGTACTGGAATCGACGGAAGAGGTGATCGAGCGGGTGCGGCTTTTCCGGCAATCCATTCTAGCCCCACAGGATAACTCTCATGGCCACTCCGCAACCTAAGAAGAAGACTGGTTGGCGTCCCGACCTGGGATCCATCGGCGGCGTGGCGCTGGCGGTGGGAGGGATATTGGGCGGCTTGATCCTGGACGGGGGAAAGGTCACGGACGTCCAGCAGATCACGGCCGCCATGATCGTCTTTGGCGGCACGCTGGGGGCGGTGATGCTGACCACGCCACTGGCAGTTCTGATGGGTGCCGTGCGGAAACTTAGCTCCATCTTTATCGAAAGGGCTCAACCGGTGGCCGAGACCATCGAGGAAATCATCGGCTACGCCATCCAGGCGCGCAAACAGGGAATCGTATCGCTGGAGGAAGAAGCCGCCAAGATCGAGGACCCGTTCATGCGCAAGGCACTCAACCTGGCGGTGGACGGCATTGAAATGAGCCAGATCCGGGCCATCATGGAGCGCGAAATGGAGCTGATGGAGCAGCGGGGCGAAGCCGAAGCCAAGGCGTTCGAAGCGGCGGGCGGTTATTCGCCCACGATCGGCATTATCGGAGCGGTGCTGGGGCTGATGCAGGTGATGAAGAACCTGGCAAACATCGATGAAGTGGGCCGGGGCATCGCGGCGGCGTTCGTGGCGACGGTGTATGGGGTAGGGGCGGCGAACATCTTCTTTCTGCCGGCCGGCGGCAAGCTGCGGGCGCGGGTGCGCAGCGAGGTGCAACTTCGGGAGCTGATGTTGCAGGGGGTTCTGGCCATCGTGGAAGGGCTGAACCCGAAACTGATTCGAACCAGGCTGGACGCCTATATCGTGCGGCCGGCATCCAAATCCAAGGAAAAGCCCGCGCGCGAGCGCCAGCCCGCCTCGCAGGCGGCGGCGGCGGAGGGCTGATCTTGGCGCGCAAGAAACACGCCGCGGAACACGAGAACCATGAGCGCTGGCTGGTTTCGTACGCCGATTTCATCACCCTGCTGTTCGCTTTTTTCGTGGTGATGTTCGCCAGCTCACAAACCGACAAATTCAAGGCCCAACAGGTGTCCGACTCGGTTAAGTCGGCATTGGAAAAAGGCGGCGTGGCCGCGGCGGTACATGAGATCCTGGGCGGCACGGTGGATGAGCGCGGCAAGGGCAACGCCATGCTGAGGGGGCCGGGAGGGACGGAGCCCAAGCTGCTGGCCGAAAAACAGGTGATCGCCGAGCTGCTTCCTTCGATGAACTACCTGACGCACGCGCTCGAACAGGAGATCAAGGACGGCAAAATCGAAGTTCACCTGGAACCGCGCGGGCTGGTGGTGAGCCTGCGGCAGGCCACGTTCTTCCCATCGGGGGAAGATACGCTTGACCCGGTGACCTTCGACAGCATCGATAAAATTGCCGCCACCATTGAGAAACTCCCCAATTCCGTCCGGCTGGAAGGCCATACCGATTCCAGGCCCATCCACACCGCCCGATTCCGGAGCAACTGGGAATTGTCGGCGGCGCGCAGCATCGCCATGCTGGAGCTGCTCTCCACGCGCTACAAGATCCCGCGGGAACGGATGGGCATCGCGGGCTACGCCGACACCATACCCACGGATTCCAACGATACCGAGGAAGGGCGCGCCCATAACCGCCGGGTGGACGTGGTCATTCTCAATCAGCAGGTAGTGATGCCAGATCCGCGGGCGGCCGAGCCAAGCCGACCGGCACCGGCGCCACCGAAGAAATAGGCGCAGACCACGGCCAGGGGCAGGCATTCGGCGTCCAAATTGCACCAATCCGCGCGATGCCACGCATTCAGACGAAGTGTTTTGACGAAGTGGAGTACTCGCCCGAGGCCGTCTTTGAGTTTCCGTACGGCATACCCGGGTTCGAGGCCGAACATGCCTTCGTGTTTCTGGAACAGCCCGCCACCCATCCGCTGATGTTCATGCAGAGCCTGACACGCCGGGACGTGTGCTTCATCCTGCTACCCGTGCTGGCCGCCGACCGGCACTACAAGCTGTGTCTTTCAGAGGAAAACCTGTTGGCTCTGCGCCTTCCGGCCGACAGCCAGCCGCGGATCGGGAAGGACATCCTGTGCGGCGTCATGGTGTGCGCAGCCGACGACCAGCGGCCCCATCCCACGGTCAACCTGTTCGCCCCCATCGTGGTCAATCTCAGGCAGAGGATCGGCATTCAAGCCATCCAGACGGAGTACTCGCCGCGGCACCCGCTGATCTCCGAGGAGCGTCAAGAGGAGCTGGTCGCGTGCTCATAATGCGGCGCCGCGCCGGGGAGAGCTTTCTCATCGGCGAGGCCATCGAAATCGAAGTGCTGGAGATACTCGGCACGCGCGTCAAATTGGGGATTGTGGCGCCCGACTGCCTGCTGATCCAGCGCAAGGAAATCCAGATCACGCGCGACGAAAACATCACCGCGGCGCGCAGCGTACGGCAGCAAAACATCTGCTCGTTTCTAAACCAGGTGGCGTCGCAACCGGCGGGAGCGGCCGTCAAAGATTTGACAGACGCGCCGATATTGACAACGAAATGTACTTAGGCTTGGGTGAAAAAAATACTAGAAGTACGGTGATACTGCCCCGATATGAATCAGTGAAAGGCTGATACATCGGGTATCCGAAAAGGAGAACCCGAACCCGGACACGAAGTCCGGGAAGTATCGCAAACAGGACGTTAAACACTATGTCGATTTCATTTCAGACCAACTACGCGTCGCTGGTTGCCCAGGAAAACCTGAGCACCAACAATAATTTTCAGACCCAAACGATCGAGGCATTGACTTCCGGATACCGCATCAACGATTCCGGCGACGACCCCGCCGGCCTGGCGGTGGCCAACCAGTTCCGCGACAGCGTGGCGCAACTGACGCAGGGCGTCATCAACGGCAATTCCGGCGTGAGCACGCTACAGATCGCCGACGGCGGCCTGAGCAACATCGGGACGATTCTAGACCGGTTGCAGACGCTCGCGACGGAATCGGCGAGCACCACGTTCAGCGGCGATCGCAACAACATCAACGTTGAATATCAGCAACTGCTGGGAGAAATCTCGCAGCAGGCCACTAACATCGGCTTGAACAGCGGCGGCACCTACAACGTCGTCAACAACGTCTACATCGGCGGCGGCTCGGATAATACCAACTCGCAGGTGACTGTCGACCTGAGCGGCACCCAGAATGCGGTGGATGCCACCAGCCTGGGGCTGGCCAACACCACGGTGGGGGCGGGCGGGGCGGAGCTGACGGGCAATACCGTGCGGCTGGACGCTCCCGGCGCCACGTTCCTGAGCGGTGCGACCCAAACCTTCACCTTCAACCTGGTGAGCAACAACTCCGCGACTACTTTCACCGCCACGGTAGACGGGACCTCCGGCGCCCTGACCGAGTCCCAGGTACTCAGCTCGTTGAACAGCCAACTGTCTCCGTACGGCATCACCGCGCAGGTGGGCAGCGACGGACAAATCCAGTTCGGCGGGGGCACGCCGTTCACCGTAAGCACGACCACCGCCGACGCGGTGGACCCGATCGCCACCGATGCCGCCACTGCAACCAACGTGGGCATTTACAACCTGGCGGGAGCGGCCACCTATACCGCCAAGACGCAGACTCTGACGTTCCAGAACGGAGAGGGCACGGCTACCGTCGCGTTGACTGCCTCGAATTCCCTGGGCTCCGCTATAGCCGCCATTAACGCCCAGACGTCGTCCCTCGGCATCTACGCCGTGGAGAATGCGGCGGGGACCGGAATCTCCATCCAGAGCGCCAATAACTTTACGGCATCGACGACCGCGGCGTCCGGCGTGTTCACGGCCACCGGCGCACAGTCGGTGACCGCCCCGAGCGACGCCGCCAGCACTACCGGCAACGCCCTGGCGGCCGTCACCGCCATCGCCGCCGCGCTTTCGCAACTGGGCGCGGTGCAGGCCCGTGTGGGCGCGGGAGAGAACAAACTCCAATACGCCGTCGATCTGGCCAATTCGCAGATCACCAACTTCTCCTCGGCGGAATCCCAGATCCGGGATGCGGACGTGGCGACGGAAGCGGCCAACCTGAGCAAGGCGCAGGTGCTGGAGCAGGCTTCCGTGGCGGCCATGGCCCAGGCGAACGCGACGCCGCAGGCAATTCTCAAGCTGTTGCAGTAGGTCCAACCCTCCTACAGCGGCAGATGAAACCGTGGGCCGGACCCCTTTCCGGGTTCGGCCCACATTTTGCATAGGGTGAGATTATGGCTACGAGCGCGAGTCCCATATCTGTCCCGACGTTCAACGGCAGCAGCACGTTTTCCAGTTCCTTCCAGCAGGTACTCACCCGCGCCGTGCAGCAAGCGTCTCTTCCCATGCAGCAGATGCAGAACAACGTGAGCGACCTCACGAGCCAGCAGACTGCCCTGACGCAGCTCGAATCCACCTTCCAGTCGCTCGACACGGCCTTACAGAACATCGGTTCGGCGTCGGGCGGCAGCCCATCCGCGAGCGTCTCCGATCCATCCGTGGTGAGCGCGGCCACGACTTCTTCCGCCCTGCCCGGAACCTATTCGATTCAAGTGGATTCACTGGGCTCCTACTCCACCGCCATGAGCCAGGCGGGTTCCACCACGGTGACCGATCCCACCACCCAGAACATCAGCCCGGCATCGTCTTTCACCCTGACGGTAAATGGCACGAACACCACCATCACGCCGGCGGATAGCTCTCTCGAAGGACTCGCCTCGGCCATCAACAGCTCCTCCGCGGGGGTGCAGGCCACGATCGTCAACCTCGGCTCGAACAGCAGCCCGGATTACCGTCTGGTGGTGACCAGCGATTCTCTGGGTTCTCTAGGTTCTAATGGGATTCAGCTCTCGGATGGCTCCTCCGACCTGCTGGGCAACGTCTCCGGCGGCGCCCCAGCCACCTATCAAGTGAACGGGTCGAGCACGGTGTTGCAGAGCGATTCGAACCAGGTGACGCTCTCCCCGGGGCTGACCGTCACCCTGCTGGGCACCAGCTCGGAAGCCGCCACGATTACGGTTTCCACCGACTACAGCTCGCTCCAGAGCGCGCTTTCGAATTTCGCAACGGCCTATAACTCAGCGGTCGGCGGGGTGGGGCAGCAGATAGGGCAAA
>Ga0326728_10013344_pt1 | contig 17874 bp, 23 predicted proteins | sample MB3enrmetagenome_FD_207602 | JGI IMG/M metagenome (GOLD analysis project Ga0326728, IMG submission 207602) | Lab enriched peat soil microbial communities from McLean, Ithaca, NY, United States - MB31MN | ecosystem: Environmental > Terrestrial > Soil > Wetlands > Peat | place: USA: New York... | reverse complement strand
CGATCGAGTGCGGTTGCCGGCAGATGGGAATGCACCCCTCTGACAGTGTGCCGAGATTGACGGTCATCAGGAGAGAAGAAAGGGCCGCAGACCTTGAGAAGCAGGTCTGCGCTACGCTTGCTTCCCCTGACAGCAGCGAAAGCGGAGCCGGTGGGTCGGGGTTCACAAGCGGGTGGGTTGACCTGCCGGGCGCCGTGGGCGGCCCAATGGCTGGGAGCGCGAAAGCGATGCTGAAGGCAATCGCAAATGCAGCGCCGACCATCTGTGGAGGTGGAGTCTTTGGTTACTACGGCAAAGGCTTCACGGCTTTCGGCGCAAAGGCTTTTACCGGCGGCATCGTCGAGGTCGACTCCCGATCCGGTGTTAGTGGCGGGTCGCTCAACGAGGTAGGCTTTGGCGGGGGCGGCGCGGGAAGCATCGTGTCGCCTAGTGGTACGCAAGGGTTGATTTTTGGCGAAGTCGGGGAAGTGCCGCTCGTAGGCGACGTCGGGGTTATCGGCTTTCCTTTCGGGGTAGGGGTGTATGCGGAAGGGGAACTCGGCGGCCGAGAAGTTGGAGGCGGCGCTTATCTCAACTTAACAACTATTGCCGGGTGTCCCGGACGATGATCGCGATCCTGATACAGGGACTAGTCCCACCCGGTCCCAGCACTGTCTTTGGGGCCTTGTTCCTAATTGGTGTCGGCCTGCTTGGGTTCCTGTCGCTCCTCCAGACCCTCCAGAAGGGGAGAGGGCGGCAACCCGGTTGGCCGAAGATCGTGTTTTTTTGTGTCGTGCTACTATTCTTTATAGTGGCGGGTCTGATAGAACTTGCCAAGGTCAAATAGGCCGCAGAGGGACAGTTGTGGCGGCGCCTCAGCGGCCTTTGCCGGGACGGTGCTACGAATTCACTCTTAGCCAACTTAATTCAATTTAGTTTAGGTAGCAAGCGTAGCGCAGACCTGCTTCTCAAGGTCTGCGGCCCTTAATCCCCAGGGGTTGTCAATTCACGGTGGACGGTTGGCCAAGGGCGCGAGCCGGCGGACCGTGGGCCATTGGACGTGCGTGGTAGCTTGGCCTTGCGTTGGCCCGAGAGAGCGCGTACCTTCATCCCATGTCGCGGCTGCGGCGTCCCTTCCTCTCGGACCGATACTTCTTCTTGACGGTGGACCTGCTCCGGGGCAGGAACCACCTGGGGAAAGCAAGGGTAGCGCCGACCTGGGGCGCCAGGACAAGCAGGGGTAGCGCGGACCTCCGCTGCGTGAGGTCCGCGGTTCTTGAACAGAGGGAGTGCGCGGACGTGTTCTTTCCCTCTGCGGCTCTCTGGTAGGGGCTCTTGAACGAGCCCACGGCCTACTCGTGCCGCAATGCCACCATGGGGTCCAGGCGCGTGGCCCGCCGTCGCCCCTCTCCATGCAACTGCGCAGAGTACAAGTACGAAATCCGCAAGGAGGGCTGCGGCACCTCACGCTGCCCGCTTCCCGGCTGGTTCGATCTTGCCGATCTTTGGCCCGAGTTGGTTTTCCGCCTTGCGCAGCTCGTAGGACGCCTGCATGTTCATCCAGAACTGCGGTGTGGTGCCGAAAAACCTGGCCAGCCGCAAGGCAGTGTCGGCGGTGATGGCACGGCGTTCGCGCGCGATGTCGTTGACGCGCGAGCGCGTGAGATGAATCTGCCGGGCCAGCTCGTAGACACTGATGCCCATGGGCTTCAGGAACTCCTCGCGCAGGATTTCGCCTGGGTGGATGTTCCATCCCCACTTGGCGCCCTTGGCCCGCGCCGCGTTCTTCTTACTCCCGGCCATAAGCTTTCCCCCTGCCTTTGCCCCTCAGTGGTAGTCGACGATTTCTACTTGGTGCGCGTTTCCTTCCCGCCACGCAAAGCACACCCGATATTGGCGGTTGATGCGAATGCTGTGTTGCCCGGCGCGATCCCCCTTGAGTTCTTCCAAATGATTGCCGGGCGGGACTCGCAGATCCCCAAGCACCGCCGCATCGCTCAGCAGCTTCAGTTTGCGCATCGCCACCCGGCGCAGATTGGCCGGCACGGTCTTGCCCGTGCCGCGCTGCCAAAATTCTTCCGTGTGACGGTCTCTGAAACTGACGATCATCGTCAAGCGTACCGTAGCGCGGTACGGATGTCAAGGGCAGCTTCCGCGTTTCCAATGGAGCCAGAGCAAGCGTAAGGCAGGGTCGTCTGCGGTCCCTTCGGTAAAAGGCGCTGGGCCACACCGAAGACGAACGGTGAGAACGCGTCTGGCTTCGTTACCCATGCGCTGTAATTGGCGGATAATGCGCGGCCGGGTGTTGCAACTCAGACCGAGCTTGAAGTAACTGCACGAGCTGGGAACGGGAGAACATCCCTTGCAAAGCGCCATTCGCGACCACCGGCAGTTGATTGACATCGTTGCCGGCCATGAGTTTCAGCGCATCCAGAACCTGCGTGTCAGGAGTGACGATGTGCAACTCCTCCAGCGGGCGCATGGCTTCGCGCACGGTGGTCACGCCCCAACGCTCGCGCGGAATGGCGCCAACATCGCGTGGAGTAATCAGGCCCACCAGGCGGCCATGGTCCTCCACGGCGAAACAGCGCTGGCCGGTCCTCAGAAGATACGTATCAACAAACTCCTGCAGACTCATACCTCGGTTCACCGTGACGCAGTCGTGCGACATCACCTCGGAGACTCGCATGCCCCGTAACGCGGCCGTGATCTCCACCTGGGCATAGCTGGCCTTGGCCGCATCCATTAAAAACCAACCGATGAATACGAGCCACAGGCCGCCAAAGCCGGCGCCGCTAAAAAATTCCCATATCCCATAGAGAATGAATAGAAAGGCCACCACTTGGCCGATGCGCGCGGCGATGCGGGTGGACCGATCTGCGTCCTTGGTAACCGCCCACACGATCCCGCGCAGCACCCGGCCACCATCGAGCGGAAAGCCAGGAATCATGTTGAAGACCGCGAGCCCAATGTTGATGTATCCCAACCAGACCAGGACCGCGGTCACCACGGTCCGCGGTTCGGCCGAACGCTGCCAGCCAAGGCCGAGCGCGATGGCGAGGCAGCCAAATCCGATAATCAGACTGGCGATCGGTCCCGCGATCGCGACCCAGAATTCTGTTTTCGCGTCGGTGGCATCGTCCTCGATTTGAGAAACACCGCCGAGCGCGAACAGGGTGATCGATTTGACTTTCAACCCGCGAGCCTGGGCCACCAGTGAATGGGAGAGTTCGTGTAACAGCAAAGTGACGAAGAACAGGATAGCGGTGAGCACCGCAGCAATCCAGATCTGGCTTGTGCCCCAATTCGGATTGACCTGACGGAAGTGTTCGCCGAGGGAGAACACGATCAGGGCAGCGATGATGAACCAACTGTAATGAAGCCCGATCTCGATTCCGGAGACTCTTCCCAGCTTGATGTTGGAGCGCATACTCGACCTTCCCCAAGAGAACCGACGCACAGAGGGAGTCTTTTCGACCTCCTACCATGCTGTAACACTCAATTCTTTATAGCGTCTGCGCCGACCCACTCTGGGGTCCGCTACGACCGCCCCACAAAGAATTGCCGATTGCCGATTGACGATTGCCGATTGGAAGACAGGCTCATTGACGATTGTGGATGCCCTATTAAAAGGGCGGCGTGGCTTGCCGACTCTTCTCTTCCAATCGTCAATCGGCAATCGTCAATTCTCCTAAATGTGTGTTTCAGCCGCCTTGGCTTTGGCGGCTGCCGCCTTCGCCTTAAGTAACTCGGCTTTAGCCTGGGCCTCGCGCTCCGCTGCCTGGCGTCTCTCTTTGGCCTTCTGTAACTGAGCTTGCAGCTTGGAGTCGAGCTGGTTGATCTTTTCCTGGAGCTTGGCTTTCCGATCGGCATGGGCCTCCGCATGCTCTGCCTTCATCTGGGCAAGGTCGGCTTTCATGGCGGCAACGTGCTCCTCGTGGATCGAGTGTTTAGCCTCGGAGAGAGCCCGGCGGAATACGGTGCCCCCGATCGCCTCCATGCGGGTGTCCACGGGAGCAGTCAAGTCTTCTTCAATCTCTGCCACGATCGCCACCCTGCCCGGCAACAGAACCTTGGCCACGTCGTCAATGAAGTCGTCGCCGATCCTGGCCCTGTCCAGGTCCACCGTAGTGCCGCCAACTAACCCCACGGTAGCGCCGATGGCCAAACCGGCTGGTCCGCCTAACAGACCGATGAGGGTTCCCAGCACCGTCCCGGCGATAGTGCCGGACGGGAACCGGTCATCGCCTTCCCGTAGCGTTACGGTCCCGTCTGGATTTTTCACCACCACCGTGTGGCCGTAAACACTGATGCTGTCGTCGCCATCCAACTGCCGAAGCACCTTCTCTCCTTCGTAGGCTTTCCACTCGTTGTCAAACACTACTACCAGCATTCTGTCCATGATAGTTTCTCTCCTTATCCGGTTGATTTCGACGTGAGATCCCGTTGTTCGTGTTTCGGCGGAGGCGGCGGAGCTCATCACGACCAGGGTCCTGGGACCTGGGATCGGCCGCAGTAAACTCCGCTTCGCTCTCTCCAGGGTCATTCAGGGCTTTCATGCAGCGTCCTTCAGCCACTGGTTGACAGCCTCCGTCAGGTCTTTGTCAAAGCTCTCGACGTCGGTTCGCAGTTCTCCCTCAAACTGCTTCACCGCGTGCTTAGTAGCGTCCTGCAGGAACTGTTGCAGCTTCGACCGGCCGATGACGATCAGGGTTGCAGTACTCTCCTGAAGCGTGTCTCCGATCTTCTTCAAATCCGGGCGCGACAGTCCGCGCCAAAAGTGCCCAATCAGGGCTCCCGCACCTGCGCCAATCGCGGCTTCCCATACCAGGTAGGGTGGGAAAAAAAGGCCGACCAGCACGCCCACCACCAAGCCAGTCCACGCTCCGTACTGGGTCGGCTTTTCGGTCGTGACGATCTTGACTTTACCGGTCACGTCTTTGCTGACAACTGCCGCATCATACGTGCCGATTACGCCGTCAGAATAGAGCTGCTTCACCGCGGCGTAGTCTGTTTTCGCGTCGTCGAGACTCGCATAAGTCGCGACGTAAACAACAACCGTTTTGTTCGCTTTGTCTGCCATAAGTCCTCCTTAGCGTTAAGTTAAATCGTCTCTTGAGCCTGGCCCCTCCTTTTCAGTCGCAGTGGAAGGGAAACCGGCTCCCGTCCTGATCCGGCAGCCGTCTGCCGGGGCTCTTTCGAATCATGGGATCGGAACCAGCTACCAAGACGCGCCCTCGGTAAGCCATGTTTGACCCCTTTTCAGGCTCTAAAGCACACAGCAAGTTTCCCCCACAAGGGCCTTGCCGCGCATCAAGAGAGCCTGATCGTGAGAAACTGCGCCAGACTTGCCTCAGTACGATATCGTAATCAGGCTGTTGACGTCAGAGACTCCGGGCGCAGCCCACGCAGCCTCCTCTGCCTCTTCCCGCTCCGCCCAAGAGCGGACACTACCAGTCAGGGTAACCTTGCTCCCGTCGGCCTGCACCTTGATCTGCTGCGCGTCCAGAATCGCATTGCGCTTGATTGCGGCTTCAATCTTTTCCTTGATATCGGCTGGCGCCACCTTCGGCTTGACGGTGATGTCGTTGATCACTCCCTTTACTCCCGTCAGGTAGTGCACCGCCCCCTCCGCAGCCGACCTCTCCAACTGCCAGTCGACTTGGCCTTCCAGAGTGAGGAAGCCGTTTTCCACCGTCACCTTAATCCGATCCTCGGGTACCAAGACATCCCATTTCAAGGCGCTCTCTGCGGCCCGGGCGATGTCCGCGTCGGTCCGCTTGCTGTCGCCCGGAAGCTTGACTTCGAGCTCGACGGCCAGGGCTTTGACACCAGGCAACCGTTTGACGGCCCTCTCGGCGGCCCACTTTTCCGCGTAGCTATCCACGGTGCCCTCGAGCGTCACCACGCCGTCCTTGACCGTGGCTCCGATATCGGCGGCGTTGACGCCTGGCTCCCACTTGAGTTCTTCGAGAACACTTGTCTGTAATGCCGTGTCACTTTGCATCGCTTTTCTCCTTTCTGAGATGTTTCAACTTGGCTGGTTGCTTTTTCTGTTCGGCAACCGGCGGGGTTACCGTAACTTGGTGGACTTCAGAAACCCATTCGCCACGGAGCGGCCAGCCTTAGCTCCTTTTCGTCCTCTCTTCCTAGCAGTTCTTCACCTTCACATCACAGCAATCCAAGCGCCAATTCGCAAGCCCTTCAAAACGCTCGGGCTCGCGAATTGTGGAGCCGCAATCTCTTCGCGAATTCGCGAATTTCGTGAAACCTGTGTCGGGTTCTGAGGAAAGCGCGCCTGAGCTAGAAGGGCCCAAAAAAGCGACGCTTGTTGATATTCATCGCTCTGACCTTCGATTCTAAAGTGGATGGCAGAATAAGGCCGGTGGGAACGTTCAGCGTGCTGTGAGCACCGGACAGGGCGCGCTGCGGACCACCTCGTACGCAGTGTCAGGTTTGGGAAGGTGAGCAGCCATGACCGGGTCTAAACGTCGCACCCCCATCACGATCAAGTCCACACTGCGGTCACTGGCGAACTTGAGAATTGCTTCCGCCGCCGGGCCGAAGCCCAGCTCAAAGCTTGTGCGCCCGCGTAGGTCTGATTCTGTCGGGATGTGATCATCCATCCAATGCCTGACAGGTTCCTGGAGCTGGGCTTTCTCCTCCGGAGACGAAACCACCTCTCCCAACACCTTCATGACGGTCAGCTTGGCATGGTATTCCTCCGCTAATGAGACAGCGTAAGCCGCGGCATCGCTGGAGTCGGGAACGAACTCCAGCGGGTAAAGGACGTGACCCAACCGAACATCCATCGACCGTGTCTCCGAGGTTTTCGGGCCTACGGTGAGCACCGGGCACGGCGACATTCGAAAGACCTCCTCGGCCACGGAGCCTAACAGCAGCTTCCGCAGGCCTCGACGTCCGTCAGTCCCAACCGCAACGAGGTCGATACCGTTTTGGTGGATCATATCCAGAAGAACGTCCCCGATTACTCCCTCCCCGATCAAGGGCTGGCACCGAACGCCCCGTTGGCGTCCGGCGCTGAGCAAAGGCTCCATTTTTTGGTGGGCAAATCCTTGGGCGTGCTCGAGCATCGTCGGTGTCAACTCAGGTGGCACGACGTCTACCAACTCCGGACAGATCACGTGGGCAACGTAGAGCATGGAACCGTAGTGATCGGCGATAGTCAGGGCGTGAGGCAGCGCCGCCTCGGACGCGGGGGAGAAATCTGTGGCCAACAAGATCTTCTTCGGCGCAACGCGGCTTTTTGGCTCCAGCGATTTCATTTTGCACCTCGAAATAAGCTGCCGGGCATGCCGGGACTGCGGAACATCTCAACCGCCGCCAGTGACCGGTGATGGTGTTACCCAGCCAAGTCATTATACCCGACTCGGTGGTGGCGAACGCCGACGTTCCAAACGCCCCGTCGAGCCTGAATGGAGGGTGACAGGCTCCCACACGAACAGAGCTCGAATTCTCTTAAGGCGGCCTCGTTTGGTCAACTCCCCGGGAAGTCAGCATTTGAAATGCACTGCCCGAGCATCGGTCAAATCCCACGCAAGACCGACTTGAATCCTACGTCATCAAACACAGCAGGAAATACCGCCGCCTTACAGCTTCTTCACCGCGGCCATTGCATCCTTCAGCGACTGCCGGGCGCGAAAGAAGTCTTCCCACGGGTCCGACCGTCCGAGGCGTTTGTCGAAGTTGCCCATGTTGAAATTGGACGGCACAAGCGTAGGTTTGACCTCCGACCATTTCAAGGGGGTCGAAATGGGCGCTTTCTCGCGCCGCCGGACGGAATAAGGCGCGACCACGGTTTGGCCAAAACCGTTCCGGAATGGGTCCAAGTAGACACGATCGCGCCGCGCTGCGATCGAATGCTCCACCGTCAATTCATCCGGGCGCGCAGCCGCCACGCGCGCGACAAACGCCTCGGCGAAGGCAAGAACTTCGTCCGCATCCGGCCCCGCGCCGATCGGCACCAGGACATGCAGGCCCCGGCTACCCGAAGTCTTGGCAAAGGACACCAGCTTCAAAGCGTCCAGGGCGGCTTTGACATACAATCCTGCACGAGCGGCGTCTGCGAACTTTCCCGACCCGGGATCAATATCAACACATAGCCAGTCCGGCTGCCGGGGCGAACTTGCGCGGCTCGCCATGACGTGCACGGCAATGCAACCCAGGTTGGCAAACGCGAGCTGCGTGATTAAAGAGCCGCCCACCACATAATCAGTGACGTCGCCGCTGTTGGTTTCATGCGCGATCCGCTTGGTGGGCGTTTCGGGAGGCATACCTTTCGGTATTTGTTTTTGAAAGAAGCACTCGCCTTGCATTCCATCGACGCAGCGCTCAAGGGTCAATATGCGATCCTTCACGTAGGGTGAAAGTTTGGGGAAGATCGCATTGTAATATTCAACCAGATCCAGCTTCGTGTAGCCCTCCTCAGGCCAGAAGACCTTGTCCGGATGCGACACCACGATGGGCAACTGACCCGCGGCCATATGATCACTTTTTGTGCTTGTCATCCCGTTTCTCCTGGGAAAAAACATTCTTTCGCACTCTTGTCGTCGCGCAGCCCCAAAAAGACCGGCTGGCGCAACTTTTTATCAGCCGTCAACTCCTCATAAGCGATCTGGGCCACGAGCTGCGGGGCCAGATACGTCACCCCCTTTTCCGGCGGCGGATCGACGAAAGCGGGCTGTTTTCGGACCAAAGGCTGGAACTTTTGAAAGAGCGAGGCGAGCGACTTTCTATCAAACCCACTGCCCACCTTACCCACATAGTGCAACTGTCCTCGATGATAGGCGCCGAGCAAGAGAGCGCCGAAATGCGTCCGGGAGCCTGCCGGGCTGGTGTAGCCCGCGATGACAAATTCATCCTCCTGATGGACCTTGCATTTCAGCCACTTCCGGGAGCGCCCTTCGATGTATGGAGACGTGTTGTCTTTGGCGACCATTCCCTCGTAACCTTTGGTTTTCGCCACCCAGAAGGCCTCGAGCCCGTTTTGGTCCAGACGGTGGGACGGGAAAAGACGCTCGCTTCCCCGAATCGCCGCCTCCATGGGGCCGCGCCGCGCAGAGAGTGGCTCCGCACGCAGGTCATGCCCGTTTTGGTAAAGGCAATCGAAGACCGCGCAGAACGGCGGAACCTTACCTTCCTGGAGAAGCTGGAAGCGGGAAACTCGGCGGTTATCAAAGGCGACCACCTCGCCATCGAGGAGCAGGGTGCGATATGGAAGCTCAGCGATGGCGGCCGCGATGTTCGTGTATGTCTAAGTGCGGTCCTTGCCGTTTCTGGATAGAAGGCTAATGCCGGCTCCTTCCTTGTAAGCGAGGATCCGAAAGCCGTCGTATTTCTCCTCGTAGACCCAACCCGGTTTGTGGAAGGGCTGGCTGATGAGCGTCGCCAGCATCGGCTGAATGCGAAAGGGAATCTTGTCCGTCATAACGTCTGCCTTCTCGGCCCGATGCGTCCGCGCGCCGGCTTCGCGCTCGTTGTGCGCTGCCCCTTGCCGGCCGGGTCGCCCATCGAAGCTCTTTCGATGTCGCCCCCTTCGTCCCGCGCGATTTCCGCAAGAAGACGCTGGTTCGCTACGGAGCGCGGCTCTTCCTGGGTTACGTCCTTCGTGGATGCATACTGATCACGATGTTTGATTAGCAGCCAAGTGGACCGAGCAGGATTGCTCCCAAAGCCTGGGGTGTGGACCAAGACCCACGAACCTTGGAGTTTCTTGCCCTGAAGCGTGAACTTGATTTCTCCCGCTTGCAATGAAGCGTCCACATCGGCGCTTTCCGGTTGCCAGGTTCCTTTATCCCAAAGCATCACCGTTCCCGCTCCATATTGACCCGCGGGAATCACTCCCTCGAAATCGGCATATTCTATCGGGTGATCCTCCGTCTGCATTGCGAGGCGCTTCACCGCCGGATCGAGCGAGGGGCCCTTGGGCACGGCCCAAGAGAGAAGCACGCCGCGCCATTCCAGACGCAAATCATAGTGCAGGTGCGTGGCCATGTGCTTCTGCATCGTGTAAATGAGCGATCCATTCCCCTTTTTCCCAGCACTGGTTACGCCCTGTGGCTCCGGTGTCGCAGCGAAGTTGCGCTTCTTGCGGTATTCAGTGAGTTTCATAGAATCCTAAATCATAAAACTGAATCTTGCCGTAGAGAAGACATTCTCATCGCCAATGAGAAGACGGAATCTCTTGCACTGCAAACGGAACCGCTGGTATTTGCAGGTCACCTCTTTTTAAGTAGGCTCATAACAAAGAGGAGCACGGAAACGATCACGATAGTCGGGCCCGCCGTCGACGTCTTAAGAATCAGCGTACTGATTAGAAACCCCACTGCGACCGAGATTAAGCTCACCGCAGACGCGAGAACCACAAATTGGGCCATCTTGCCCGTAAGCTGGCGCGCCGTTGCGGCGGGAATAATGATCAAGGCACTCGAGAGTAATCCTCCCATGAAACGCAGGCCGACCAATATCGTGAGGCTGAACATGAGCAGGAACCCAAGGTCCAGGTGCTCAACGTTCACTCCGGTTGCCGCCGCCAGCTCGGGAGAGAAAAGATCCAGGATCAGTCGATCCTTCATGCCAAAGAGGAAGGCAACCACCAGAATGACGGCTGCCGTCCCGAGAAGGAAACCGGCAAGTGGCAGCTTCTGGAAGTTGCCAAAGAGTGCTTCCAGCAGATCTTCTCGTGGAGTGACGAGCGCGCCGATTCCAAGACAGGCAGCGAATACCACACCGATCGAAGCGTCTGTCGCCAGCTCCGTCTTCTTTTGAAGCTGCCAGACGAGGAGCGTTCCCAGGAATAGAGTGGCTCCCCCACCGACCAGCGGGTTGGTTTTGAGAAGGAAAGCCATTCCGAGCCCGGGAAGCGCCAGATGCGACATAACGTCACTGGCCAGCACCATGCGCTTCATCAAGGCAGCAGATCCCACCAGGCCAGCCGCGATGGCAAAAAGGCCGGCGAGCAGTATCGCGTAAAGGTGACCTGCGTCCACGCTAAATGCCCCTCTTCTTTCCGCGAGCGAATCGCGCACGCTTCGTTCACAGTTCCTGGACGTGACGATAGTACTTGGGCGGAGCCCCATACAGTTCCTCGAGCGTCTCCGGCGTCATGATTTCCTTGGGTGCTCCCATGCAGACCTTGGCCTTGCTCAAACACAAAACCCGGGTCGCATAGCGATACACAACGCTCAGGTCGTGCGATACTAAAATAAGGGTGATTCCTCTCTGAGCTTGCAACTGATGAACCAATTCATAGATGCGCTCTTCGGTGAGTTCGTCGAGACTCGCCGTCGGTTCGTCGAAGAGGAGCACGTTGGGACGCCCAAGCAGTGCAAAGGCAATCAAGACTTTCTGGAACTGACCCCCCGAGAGAGTTCCTATTCCCGCGCTTAGAAATTCCGGCGATAAACTTAATTCGGAAGAAACCTGGTCCATCTCCTGGTCCGCAAGATGCAGCACGCGAGCCTTCGCCGCCAACAATTCCTTTACTCTTAGGGGAAGCTCCCGGTCCGCAGCGACACTCTGGGGAACATACCCAAGGCGCGCTTCTTGGCTCCATTGGATTTCTCCCTGAGATGGAATCAGGTGCTGCAAGGCCTTGAGCAATACGGTCTTTCCAGCCCCATTCGGTCCAATGATCGCAAGGCAGTCCCCCGAATGCACCTCGAAACTCAATTGTCGAAGAACCACACGATTTCCGAAAGTAACTCCGAGATTTCGAACCGAAAGTAAAGGCTCTGCCATGCTAACTCACTGTTCCCATTTCTTCATCTTCATCACGGCAATCCAAGCGCCAATTGGTAAGCCCTTCAAAACGCTCGGGCTCGCGCCTCACAGAGTCAAGGTCTCTTCGCGAATTCGCGAAGCTCGCGAGAACCTATGTTGGATTCTGTGTGATTGCTTTTTGGTGACCTCGTATCGGATTCCAACGCAAGAGAGGTTCGGACAACGGGCTGGCTGCTGCACCCAACGGCTTGGACCACAAACCCCGTAGTACATCAATCGCTCGCTTTCTACAGTCACCGGGCTGCTGCCTCGGGGGGTTTGTTCTGTCCCCCTGGAATCAACACGAGCAGTCCAACACTGCCCGCTGCGGCAAAGGCTGCGCCGTAATAAAACACGGCCGCATGGCCGATCCGGTCCCAAAGCAGTCCAGCAACAATGCTTGCTTCCAATTGCAGTAAACCAACGGTGGTGCTGTACCAGCCAACTCCGCTGGCGCGCAGGTGCTCCGGCACGAAATCCGAGGCGAATGCCTTGCCGACCGAGCGGAATATTCCCTGGAATAATCCATAGAAGACAAACAGGGTCGCGATCAGAAGAACGCTTTTCGCCAGCGCAAAGCCGAGATAGGCGATGAAGAAGATGATGAATGACAGTAGGAGGACACTTCTTCTGCCCCTTGTGTCGGACAGAGAGCCCGCCGGATAGGAAATCAGCGCGGCCACCAGGTTGAAACCGGCATAAATCAGGATGGTCGCCTCTAGAGAAGCGCCAATGCTCTTGGTTTGCAGGATCAGAAACGAGTTGCTCGAATTTCCGATTCCGAACAATGCAGTCACCAGCAGGTACTTCCAATAGATTTTTGGAAATTGCCGCAGGTTCACATCGATCTTGGATTTTGCGGCCACCGGCACGGGCCGTTCCTGGACCAACAGGATCATGAAAACAGCGAGAAGACCGGGAACGATGGCCAGATAAAAAATCCATCGGATGTCGAAATGGAACGAGATCAAAAGAACAACGGCGAGCAACGGCCCCAAGCAAGCTCCTAAATTATCGCCAATACCCTCCAGGCCAAAAGCTCGCCCTCTGTTTTCCTCAGCCACCGAAGAGGCGATCAGCGCGTCGCGCGGAGCGGAGCGGAATCCGGCGCCAAGCCGGTCCAGAAAGCGTGCCCCCAACACCTCCGGCCATGCCGTCGCAAAACCGATCAGCGGTTTGGCTGCCGCCGATAGGAGATAGCCGGCCAGCGCAAGGGATTTCCTCTTTTGAAGTTTATCCGAGAGCCAACCCGAAAATCCCTGCACGATATTCTGTGTTGCCTGCGCGATGCCCTCCACCAAGCCGACGATGCTGCCGCTTGCATGCAGCGTTTGCGTGAGGAAGACCGGCAAGACCGGATAAAGCATCTCCGTCGAGATGTCGGCAAACAGACTGGTGAACGCCAGAAGAACGGTGTTCTTTGAAACGCCAGCGAAGTAGCGCGTTCGCGTTGCCGATTCAACCATAATTACTCATCGCCGCCGTGCGTGCCGACTGATTCCATGTCGAACATCGCTGCCACAGCCGCCTTCCGGCCCTTTACTCGCGCTGCAAGGTGCGGACTCACCTCGTACCCCAAGGTACCAAGCACAAGGGTTCCGATCAAGTATACTTGTGCAATCGCCCAAGTGCGATTCTTCTGACCCAGCCGCGAATGACGCTGTACCCACGTGACCGCAGGTTCGAGCAGGTAGGCACAGAGAACAGATAGCAGCAGAACAGGGAAGGCACCACGCGCCAAGTAGAGGATGATCGCCGCGATCATGAAGAGCGCTACGGTGGTGACGACATTTCCGGCGCGATCGTCGAGTGAGAACATAGCTGCTCTACTCTCGCTATCCGCCATCTGCGCTATTCAGCACGATGCCTTCGTGCCCGGTGATCAAGGAGGCGGCACTGTAGGTTTACGCTTTGGCCAAGCTGTGAATGGCGCCGGCGAATCCTGTTAGAGCCGCGCCGTCAAAGATCAGGTCGACGCCGATCACGATGCCTACAAAGTAGGGGGTAGCTGCAGGCCAAGTGGACAAAAGGAAGATGCCGAGAAAGACCGAGACCAGTCCCGAAAAAACCATCCACCCCCACCTCGGGAGTTGAATAAGACTCGCCCCGACAGCGCGGAACAGCCCTCCCACGAAGAAGAGCACAGCGAGCACCATGGTTACGCCTGCCGCGCCTGCATCGGGGTGACGCAGCAGAAGGTACCCGACCACTCCGCGAATGATCGCGTTCAGCAGGTACAAGAAGAATCCTTGCCAATTCAGGGCGCGAAACGCACCGATGAGCCAAAACACCCCGCTGATCGCAAGGACCCAGCCCAATACCAGAATCGAGAAAGCGGTTGCGGTCTGCGCTTTGCCGATACACATCGCGCCAAGAATCATCAGCAGGATCCCCGGCACGAGAAACCAGCCCCACGATTTGCCGACTTCTTCTACCCCTCTCAAGAACCCATCAGAAACTTGCGACATTGTTCTGCTCCTTTCGTGAACTACATGTTGTCGTGATGCCTTGGGGTTGCGGGCCGAATCGAGCCGTGACGTAAGCTCTGCCCCCATTCAGTGCAAGAACAGTTCCGCGGCGTCCTTCGGAACCGTAATCGGTCTCGCCGACTTTGGATCAGAGTTGAACTTTCCAAAGACAGATGGATTGGCGCGGAGATGCTTCTCTAGCGCGTTGACACGTTGTTGATTGCCGGGATGGTCCGACAAGAGCTGTGGTACTTCACCCCCATCGGCATTCTGGAAATCTTGGAAGAGCCATGCCAACTCCCATGGCTTATATCCCGCGGTGGCATACAAGAGCGCCTTTCGAAGTAGTTCGAATCCGTTCGTGGTCCATCTCGTCCGAGCGGCATTGACCTCCCCTAAGCACCGCCGATCGAGCATGCATTCAGTCCAGCGCGCATGGAGCGTGTCCGCAGCCACACTGGATCTCGACTTCCTTCAGATCATCGGCTTCCGAACAGTAATCACTGCAGTAGTCCAGACTGGATCGAACCTGACACTTGCACTGCTCGTGAGCACATTTGTGCATGCTCTCTGGATCTATGATGTACTCCATGGTCCACCTCCCTCGTTCTGAGTTTGCCGATCACTCGCCCATCGGCTCTGCTGATCGATCGGTTGCGACCTGAGCGCCTCACTCAAGTACCGCTTCAACGTCGTTTGCACGCCCGCGATCTTGTCGTTCAAAGCCCGCGCGGCGGCCTGAGATTTCTGAATCATTTTGGTGGCTGTAAGGCTATCCCCTTCGACCGCCTCGCTTAGAACGCGAGATCAACAGGGCATCGGTGCTAAATGTGTATCTCTGTCGCCTTGGCCTTCAAAGTGGCCGCCTTGGCCTTAAGGATCTCGACCTTGGCCTTTGACTGTTGCTCTGCCGCCTTGCGTCGCTCCTTGGCTCTCTCCAGCCGCGCTTGGATCTTGGAGTCGAGCTGGTTGATCTTTTCCTGGAGCTTTGCTTTCCGGTCGGCGCTAGCCTTGGCGTGCTCGGCCTTCATTTGCGCTAGGTCGGCTTTCATGGCCGCGGTTTCCTCGTCGTCAACCGCGTGCTTCGCTTCTTTCAGCGCCCGCCGGAATACCTTCCCGCCGATCGCTTCCATGCGGGTGTCCACCGGAGTGGTCCAGTCTTCTTGAATCTCCGCGACAAGTGCGAACTTGTTCGGCAGCAGTACCTTGGTCACGTCATCGATGAAGTCATCGCCAACCCTGGCGTTGTCCAGGTCCACCGTGCCGCCGACAGCCAACCCCGCCGTCGCGCCAATCGCGAGGCCGACGGGCCCGCCGAGAAGACCGATGAGACTTCCCAGCGCGGTTCCGAGCAGAGTCCCGAGCGGCCCCGGGTCATCGCTTTGCTTCACCGTCGTGGTGCCATCCGCATTCTTGGCCACCACCGCGTGGGCGTAGACCACAATGCTGCCCTCGTATTCCAATTGCATCAGCGCCTTTTTCCCTTCGTACGCTTTGTTCTCCGTGTCAAACACAACTACCAGCATTCTGTCCATGGCTTTTCTCCTTTTCCTTTGGCCTTTGTTCCTGTCCGTTCGTCAGCTTCATTAACGCAATCCAAGCGCCAATTGGTAAGCCCTTCAAAACACTCGGGCTCGGGCCTGACAGACTCGCAATCTCTTCGTGAATTCGCGAAGTTCGTGAAAACCTATGCAGGGACGCATGGCGGCCCTCCCGTTCTCATCCCCGGAATGCAGATACCAATGCTGCGGTTGTACCGTCGCTGTGAGCCCACAAGTACCGCTCGACTCCGTCAGGCTTGTGATCACTGGGACGGCCTTACGGGCTGGCGAGCCTCATCGCCGAGTTCAGCGCGACCGCCCGGTACGCCTCTACAATAATCTTGTTGGATGGAAAGCTCGCGACTTGAGCGACTGCCAATATTCGTTGGACGACTGCGCGGGATATACTCTCAGAATCTCGAAGTCAGGACCCGAAGTGAATTGCCGATTGCTGCCCGCCAGAGCCGATAACACCATCCGCGGGATGAAGCTGCCGGTTTACGTATGAGTCATCAAACCTTCCCTCACGTCTTGGTTCATTGCTAAGTCGATGCAGGTCCACGCCATCGCCAAGGCGCCGTCCCCCAGCGCCTGGTCCGCGGCGGGAGTGATGCAGTGCGCGGCGAATTCCGGCTGGTGGTTGACGGCGGGCAAGGAGTTAATGCCGATCATGGGGTGGATTGATGGCATGGCCAGAGAGACGTTGCCCATATCGGTGGAACCGGTAGGCCGGGTCTCCCACTCGCCGAGATTGGGGAACGACCGCCCCAACGCTTCGGAATTCCGTCGGTAAAGCGCCGCCATGGCCTCGTGGTGCCGCATCTCCGCATATGGCTTGTCGCCGCCGGTGATCGCGATTTTCGCGCCCGTAGCAGTAGCTCCGGCCTCAAAGCAGCGGTGGACCCGGGGCCGCAACTCGGCGAGTTGATTCAGGGTCTTGGAGCGAATGATGTACCTGGCCGAAGTGTGGGCGGGAACGACGTTGGGGGCGGCGCCGCCGTCGGCGACAATGCCGTGGATACGATCGGTGGGGCGGATATGCTGGCGCAGCAAGCCCAGCGCCGTTTGCGCGATCGTGAGCGCATCCGCCGCGTTCACGCCCAGCTCCGGAAAAGCGGAGGCGTGGGACTCCTTGCCGGTGTAATGAACCTCAAACATGGAAGCGGCGATGATCTTCGCTCGGAGCATGTCAAAGGGCGCCGGGTGCACCATCATGGCGGCGTGGATGCCCGCAAAAGCACCGCGCTCAAGCAGCAGGATCTTTCCCCCGGCGTTGCCAACTTCTTCGGCCGGCGTGCCGATGACGCTGACGGTGAGGCCGACCTCGTCCGCCACTTTGGCGGCGGCCAGCGCGGCGCCAACGGCCGAGGCGGCGATAATATTGTGGCCGCAGGCGTGGCCAATGCGGGCAGGCAATCGTATTCGGCGCAAAAGCCAATGTGCAAAGGACCTCGGCCGGCGCGGGCGCGGAACGCCGTGGGGAGATCGCAAATACCTTTTTCCACTGCGAAGCCGGCGTCGGCCAACGATTCGCAGAGCCAGGAAGAGGCTTGCTCTTCCTCGAAGCCCAGCTCCGGATGGGCGTGGATGCGATGGCTGAGCTCAATCATCCCGTCGCGGGCGGATTCGAAACGTTCTTGCGCTGCGGCTTTTGGGTCCATAAGTCGCGTCCCCTGTTGTCTGAGGATGCCGGCAGAAGGATAGCACAGCCCAGGCAATCGCGCGAGCTTTCCAGAAACTGGTCACCGAGGGTGGTCACCGTGGACTTCTGCCCGAGCAGGCTGACGCCCGACCTGTCGAAGTGAGCGAAGTGGAATCAGCGGAACGAATGGTGGACCTGGTGGGGTTCGAACCCACGACCTCATGACTGCCAGTCATGCGCGCTCCCAACTGCGCCACAGGCCCCCGATGGTCAGGAAAAGCCGGCTCTTACTTTGTAGCACGGAATGGAGTCGCTGTCAAAGGGTAGAAATGGGGTGGGCGCACGACAGGAAAATGAGATGTTGCGGTCGGGGAGGAATCGAGTTAGCATTCTGTAAGCGGTATCCGCTTACAGTAGAGAAGCCGCATTTCACCTATAAAGGAGGGCTCCATGGCAACTCCCA
>Ga0326728_10013342_pt1 | contig 17874 bp, 12 predicted proteins | sample MB3enrmetagenome_FD_207602 | JGI IMG/M metagenome (GOLD analysis project Ga0326728, IMG submission 207602) | Lab enriched peat soil microbial communities from McLean, Ithaca, NY, United States - MB31MN | ecosystem: Environmental > Terrestrial > Soil > Wetlands > Peat | place: USA: New York... | reverse complement strand
GACTTATGGCACGAAAAACGTGGGCACGGGCATGACCCTGACGCCGGCAGGTACGGTCAGCGACGGCAACGGCGGCAACAACTACAGCGTGACCTTTGTGCCTAATACGAGCGGCGTAATCACGGTGCGGGCAATTACGGTGACGGCGGCGGCCAACAGCAAGACGTATGACGGCACCATGACCGCCAGCGCCACCCCGACGATCACCAGCGGCACTCTGGCCACAGGCGATACGGCAAGCTGGACCGAGACTTATGGCACGAAAAACGTAGGCACGGGCATGACCCTGACACCCGCCGGCTCGGTCAGCGACGGCAATGGCGGCAATAATTACAGCGTGACCTTTGTGCCCGCCACCACCGGCGTGATTTCGGCGGCGCCTATTACGCCAACGGTGAGCGCCTCAGGCAAGACCTATGACGGCACTACCAGCGTCACCGTGGTTTGCACGCCGGAGGGTGTGGTTTCGGCCGATTCCGGCAATGTTACCTGCACCGCGGCTTCGGCGAGCTTTGCCGACAAGAACGTGGGCGCCAGCAAGACGGTGACGGCTACGGGAATCACGTTGGGCGGAAGCGCGGCATCCAACTATGCGCTGTCCTCCAGTACGGCTACCACGACGGCGGCCATTACAGCGCTTTCGATCACGGTGACGGCGGCAGTCAACAGCAAGACATACAACGGCACGACTTCGGCGAGCGCCACGCCGAGTATTACCAGCGGCGCTCTGGCCACCGGCGATACGGTGAGCTGGACGGAGACTTATGGCTCGAAGAACGTGGGCACGGGTCTTACCCTGACGCCCGCCGGCTCGGTCAGCGACGGCAACGGCGGCAACAACTACAGCGTGACCTTTGTGCCTAACACGAGCGGAGTAATCTCGGTCCGTCCGATCACGGTGACGGCGGCGGCCAACAGCAAGACGTACGACGGCACAACCTCGGCCAGCGCCACGCCGGCCATCACGAGCGGCAGTCTGGCCACGGGCGATACGGCGGGCTGGACCGAGACTTATGGCACGAAAAACGTAGGCGAAAGTATGACGCTGACGCCGGCGGGTACGGTCAGCGATGGCAACAGCGGCAATAACTACAGCGTTACCTTCGTTTCCAACACGAGCGGCGCGATCACGGTGCGGGCAATTACGGTGACGGCGGCAGCCAACAGCAAGACGTACGACGGCACCATGACCGCCGGCGCCATTCCGACGATCACCATCGGCAGTCTGGCCACGGGCGATACGGCAAGCTGGAGCGAGACATACAGCGCGAAAACCGTGGGCACGAGCCTTACCCTGACGCCGGCCGGCTCGGTCAGCGACGGCAATGGCGGCAATAACTACAGCGTGACCTTTGTGCCGGTTAGCAGCGGCACCATCAGCGCCGCGAACCTGACCGTGACCGGCATCACCGCCGGCAACAAGACCTACGACGGCACGACCACGGTGACCTCCTTGAACGTCAGCGGCGCCACGCTGCAGGGCAAAGTGAGCGGCGACAACGTTACGCTGAACACCTCGGGCGCGGCCGCCGCATTCGTCAGCAGCAATGCCGGCAACGGCGTTACGGTGCAGGTGTCGGGACTTACTATCGGCGGGACCGACGCCGGCAATTACACACTGATCCAGCCCACGACCACGGCCAACATTTCGGCCGCCACCCCTACCCTTAGCGTGAGTTGCGCCACGGTCACGTACAGCGGTTCTCCGCAGACCTGCGCTAGTCCGGGAGGCTCGGCGACGGGGATTGGGGAAGCGTCAGTCAACGGCACCTGGACCTATACTTACAACGGCAGCTCAACCGCGCCCACCGACGCCAATACCTATCCCGTGGTGGGCACCTTCACCAGCAGCGATACGAATTACGCCAGTGGGGGCACGGCCAGCGGCACGCTGACCATCCACCCGTTCATTCCGGTCCTCTCCTTGAGTTGCGGTCAGGTTCTCTATAACGGGAGCCCGCAACCGTGTCCTGCGGGAACGGCGACGGGTGTAGGCGGAGCCACGGTAAGCGGTTACTGGACCTTCACCTACAACGGCAGCTCGACTGTGCCGTCTGCAATCGGAAGCTACACAGTGATTGGCGCCTTTTTCCCCAGCAGTACGAACTATGTAAGCGGCGGCACGGATAACAGCACGCTTACGATTTACACTGTGCCGGCCTCGATTTCAGTGGTTTCCGGCTCCCCCCAAAGCTCAACCATAAATACGCCTTTTCCCAATCCGCTGACAGTGCTGGTGCAGGATAGTTACAGCAATCCGGTTTCCGGCGTCACGGTAAACTATTCGGCCCCCAACAGCGGCGCCAGCGCAAATCTCTCCTCGACCTCCGCGACTACATTATCGAACGGGCAAGCCAGCGTCACGGCTACCGCCAATGGCACGGCCGGGAATTACACGATTAGCGCCTTCGTGAGCGGAGTTTCAACGCCGGCCACCTTCAGCTTGACCAACAACGCGAATACGTTCAGCGTTTCCGGCTACGTGCAATACCAAAACAACGCCGGGATGAATGGAATAACGGTCACCCTTTCCAATGGTTCAGGCACCGTCCAAACCCAGACGACGGCAGCATGCACCGGAGACCAGGCGGCTCCTGGAGACACTGGGTGCTACACCTTCACCGGCGTTTCGCCCGGCAGCTACACCATCACCCCGAGCCTACCCGGAGCAGCAACCGTGTTCTCGCCCACCAGCATTCCGGTCGTGGTTGGCAGTAACCTGCTCGACAAGGATTTCCAGGTATCCGTAGGCTACAGCGTTTCCGGCACGGTGAGTTACGGCGGCTCAAGCACAGGCTGGATCTATATCAGCCTGGCAAGCCAAAGCGGAGGAGGGTACAACTATGGCACCGCTATTGCCGCGCCCGGGGGGTCTTTCACCATTCAGGGTGTGCCGCCGGACACCTACACCTTGAGCGCCTGGATGGATATCAGCACTTTGGGCTTCGGCAATCAGAACGCCGCTGATCCTACGGCCACCACCATCACCCCCTCCTCCACAGTTTCCACTTCGAGCGGCAACGTTTCCGGTCTTGGGGTCACTCTTACGGATCCCACCGTGCCTAGCCTCAGCGGGTCGTCCCCGAGCATCAACGGCGCAGCCGGAATGGAATCAGGCGCAATTGCGATGTACAAACCGATGACGAACGGCAATGGCATAGAGACGGCCACGTCCTATAACCTCCAATGGAGCACCAGCAGCACGTTGAGCGGCGGCACGGGCTCTTCTTTCAGCAACGTTACCGGAAGCAAGACCTCTCTTCATGCCAATGGAACGCACAGCCCGCTGCTGTTGTTTGTGACGGGGCTAACCGACAGCACCGCCTATTATTTTCAGATCCAGGGCCACAATTCGGCGGGGTACAGTAGCTGGTCTTCCCCCTCTAGTTCGGTGACGGTTAATGCACCCAGCGGCGCCAATACGGTGTCCGGCACGGTCACGTTCAGCGGCGCCGCTACTGGTCCCCTGTATGTGGGCTGTTTCAATCTGAATACGGGCATCCCTTATGTCGCGGTTTATGGGAGCTCTGTTAGCCCGCCCGTTAGCGGGTTGTCATACAGTGTTTCCGGCATTCCCACTGACGCTGATTGCTTTATGTTTGGAGTCATCGACCAGAACAATAACGGCATTTTGGACGTGGGCGATATCCAGAACACCAACGGCAGCGGCAATGGTTTGGCGGTTAGCGGGGACGTATCCGGGGAAGCCATAGTTTTGCCCAGCGGCGACAACGCTCTTTACCTGACAACCGAGAGTAACTGCTGGCTGGGCACGGGAAGCACTTGCCAATACGATTACAATCTTGAATTCGACATTTCTCCTTTGCTCAAACTTCCCGTGGCGGTTGAGCTTACTGCGGGAAACGGCGCGCTTGTTCCCGAGGATATTGCCCCGCGTTCGGGCCGCGACGGCGAGTTCCGGTTCTCGCAGGACCTGGGCAGCACAAGTCCTACCGTTGGCAGCGCCTACACGCTTAATTTGACCTATAGTGACGGAACCTCAAGCAGCCCAAGTCCCACGGTGAGCGTCGTCCCCGACTATTATGCCACAGGACTTTCGCCGATTGGTTCGACCTCGAATCTCATGCCCACATTTAGCTGGACCGACCCCTCTAACCCCAGCAGCTATCTCTATTACTTCTCTTTATGTTGCGATTCCAATGGGAATGACATCTGGGAAATACCGTCAAATGACTCCCAGCTCAACGGATTTTCGAGTGCGACAACTTCCTTGGCATGGCCCAGTGATTTCTCGACCTATACTGATCCCACGGGCGCCAACAACACGCCGTCGGTAACCGAGCTAACCAGTGGAACAACCTACTTCTGGGATGTCACCGTTATGGACAGCAATAACAACCAGGCAGAGACCCGGGTGCAATTTACGCCATGAGCCCCGGAAACTTGGCGTGCGGGGCTCCGCCGGGTCGGCGGAGCCCCAACTAAATTTTCTTGTGCTGAAGCTATTGCTGGGGCTGTGACGAGGGGTTGGTATTGCCGCCGGCGCCGAAACCTCCGCCGCCAAAACTGTTGGTATTGCCGCTACCGCCGAAGCCGCTGGGGCCAAAACTACTGCCGCCGGAACCGGCGCCTGACGTGGAGGATTGCCCGCTGGCGGGCTGACCGTTAAGCGTAGTTCCGCCGGCTATACCCGGGGTAATGGTCATGATGCCGTTAAACGGGGTCTTGATGAGAACGCCCAATATGTCAGGCATAAGCTGGGAGGAGTACATAAACAGCCAGTCGTTATAGTGGTCCTTCTTGTTGAATATATGGAACGCCTTTTTCTTGCTGATGCTGGCTACGCCCACAATGGGGCCGCCGCCGAAGGTCTGGCCGCCGGGGGTGCTGCCGGACGAACCTTCGGTAGGAGTGGAGGAAGGAGACGGACTGGGCTGGGCGTCCGCCGGAGCGGGAGTGGGACTGGGACTGGCGCTGGGTTGTCCAGGGGCGTTGGGGCTCTGGGGGGCGAACGGATTGCCGCCCTGAATCGGCAGGCCCGTCATGACCGCGGTCAGTTGCGGATCGCCTTGGTGCACCAAACGAAAGTCTTTTCCCGTTATGGGGTCTTTGTAGCGCTGACGCAAGAACTTGATATGGTTTGTCTCCAGAAGCTGCTCGATGGTTGTGGGATATCCCCCGCTGGTTTTCCGGCTGTACTTCTTGATGGCGCGGGCATACTGCACCCCGCGATGGATCATCTCCACTTCTTTGTCGCGGCGTATCTGGGCGATGATGGCCGGAACGGTAGCGGCCAAAGTGAGGGCGACCAATGCCACCAGGAACACGGCCAGCAGGATCATGAAGCCCTGCTGGCGGCGCAGAGGGCGCGCACCGCGGCGGGGGCGCGCCGCGGCCGAGGGCGCATCGGCGGGCAGGCCGGATTGGGGCGCGAGGTACATATGTCCCAGCATTCCTAATGGGCCGCCGTGTCCCGGTGAGCCTCCGGAGCCTCTTTCGTGAGTGGAATTTTATCTTTGTTGTTGCTGAGCACGTCCTCGATTTCCACTTCCGTGTTCGAGAGTTTTCCTACCCGGTACCGGCGGGCAATGATGTCGCCTTCATGCGCCACGTACACGTTATCCCCCTGGGAAAGGAAAATGGCTTTCGGTTCGCCGAGTCCGCTGGCCCAGCCGTAAAACTTCAAATTTATCGGCGGTGGAGGTATTTCCTTGGGCGTCCAGGGGGCAGCAGATGGCTTGTCTCCGGCAACTTCGCTTCCGGGCTTGTCGGTTCTTCCGGGGGCGACCGGGGCGGGCATGGCGTCTTGCTCGTGCTCCTGGAAGATGTTGAGGCCGGTACCCTCATACTCGAGATCCTCGCTGCCTTTCAACATATCGAGGCGCAGGCGGGGATCGAGGCTGGGCGCCAGGGTGGCGGCCACATAGCGGCGCTCCCGTCCGCCCGGTCCGCGCACGACCGGCGGCGCGGGCGGGGTGACCGCGGTATCGGCCGCGGCGGCGGGCGCGGTATCGGGCTTGGCGGCGGCCTCCGGCGCGGTATCGGCGACCGGCGTGGAGGACACGAGGAACATTCGCACCACCAGAATGAGGGCGACGGCCATCAACCCACCGGCGACGATGGTCGTTTTCTTGTTTTCCGTGCCCAGCTTCATGATGAGCTTATTATGTCCCCTTCAAGTACGTTTCCATCTCGATCTGGAGGCTCACCGCCCCGCTTTGTTCGCCCAAAGCCACGCCATCAACCAGGAAAAACATCTTGGCACGTTCTATGCCGTTTATGAACTTGACGGTCTGAATATAATTGCCGGTGATATTCGCGACAATGGTGATGCGCTGCAGGCCGCGCAACCCGGCCGGCTCGGTAAGGTACTGGCCGGTCGTCAGTTTGACGCCCGCCGCGGCCGCGGTCTCGCCGAGTTGCCGGGAGATGGCCGCGTAACTTGAAGGCAGGCGCTCGTCGTAAAAGGCGGCGATTTGCTTCTGGGCGTTGATCACTTTTTTGTCGATGCCGCCCAAGGGCAGGATCTCGCGGTCCTTGGCCCGCAGTTCCGTCCACAGATCGTTGAGTTGCTGCCCGCTGTTGCGGGACGACCGGCCGACGGGAGAAAGCAGCACCCCCCCGGAAATCAGCGAAATGGCGCCCAGGATTATTGCCGCCAAGCGAAGGTAGCGGCGGGCTTCTCTAATGTCCGGCATCGCGAGCCTCCTTGGGGGGCGGCATTCTCGGGGGGCCGCGTCTGATGGGCCCGGGTCTCGGCGGCCGTCCGGGCGCCGCCGGCGGGGGCGTTGCCGGTTCCGCTCCTGCGGACTCAGGCTCTGCGGGTTCAGAGTCCGCGGAGGTGGAAGGCTGGGGCTTGGAAGCCGCCGCTACGATGTGCGCGGGTTCCGCTTCCGGCTGCTCCTTGGGTGGCTTGGCCGCAACTGCGGCCGCCGGCTGCTGCGGGCGCGCAAAACCGGGAATGTAAATGGCGCTGATTTCGTACTCCCAAACCTCGGCCTGCCCCCGGTTCTGCTGGTTCGCATTCTGCAACCCTTCGGAACTGATGGTGGCGTGGCGGAAATGCGGCGACTGCTCGATGCGGCTTACCAGCTCGATGGCCTGTCCCCGCTGCGGGCTCGTCACCCGCAAACGCACGATAAGCTGGTCCTCATCGTTGACCGCCGGGCGAATGGCCACCACCTTTAAGTGCGCGGGCACGATCCTCTCCAGGTCGGTGAAGACCTCGGTCCAGGAAAAAGCCTTGCGCGCGATCAGCGCGTTGAGGAAGCGCGAACGGTCGCGGGTTTCGCTGTTCTCGGGGCGGTTAAGGAACGCCTCCACCTCGGCGCGCTTATGCTCGCGGTCGGCAATCTGCTGTTCCAGCAGGGAAACCTGTTGGCGCGTAATCCGCCAGGAGAACGCGGCCTTGGTGGCGCTATACACCAAGCCGCTCATGAGCACGGCCAGAACGCCCACCGCCACTCCCCAGCGAATCAGGAACTGCCGCACGTCCTGGTACGGCTGGGAGGCGAGATTGATGTCAAAGCGCATGCGCGGTAAAGCCCTTGCCCCGGAGGGCACAGGAAATTTCAAATTTGCAATTTCCTGTGCCGCCAGGTCTTACTCAGCGGCCGCCTTTCGATGTCAAATCAGCAATTCCCAAATTCTTCTCTGCGTCCTATGCATCCTCAGCAGCGCAAAATTCCTTACGCCAGGGCGCCGGCCACACCGCCCAGCAGCGTGCGCTCGGTCGCCGCGCCCGCGCCGAGGCGGGCGGCGGTCACCAATTCCTGGGCCCGCAAGCCGGTGTTTTCGGCCAGCGCGGCATTTAACTCTTCCAGCGAATCCAATCCGCTGACCAGGATCTTCTCGACCTTCGTGCCATAGGCGTCCTGAAAGAACACCAGGGAGGGGTACACGTCGTCGGCCAGTTGCGCGGCATCGGGTTGCCAGCCGGCCGCATGGTCGAGGGTGCGCACCAGCAGCAGAGCATCGTGATCGGCGATGGCGATGCTGGTGGTCAGCGAATCCACTTTGATGACCAGGGTGGGCACGGAGGCATCCACCTGTCCCAGGGCCGCCAAAATCGAGGGCAGCACGATGCCCGGCATAAGGCCGGCTTCCCGCAAAACCGATTCGTATTCTTCGAGGACGGTGTTCATTACCACCGCCGCCAGCACCGTCAATTTATCGTTCACCTTTTGCGCCTGCCACGAGAAATGGGTGCGCTCCACGTCAAAGGGCAGCGATTTCTTGAGCCGGAAACGGATGACGGCGTCGGCATCCTCCTTTTTTTCCGGCAACACATCGAGATCGAGCAGCACCACGCGGCAAGCGGCGTCGGGAAGAATCGCCGCCACCTCGCGGGTGCGGCTGTCCAGCACGGACATTACGTCCCGCACCGCAGCCAGCACCGGCTCGCGGTTCAGGACGTTGGCCGCCCCCAGGTTGGGAGTGATGGCGCCGGCCGGCAGCGCCCGCGCGGCCGAAACGTCGATCAGGTAGCCATCGGCGCTGCGGGCGGCGGCCACGTTGCCGGCGCTAAACTCGTAGGCGGCCCGCAGCCGCCGCTTTTTCCCCTTGCTGGTTTCGGTTTTGCCCATCAGCGTCATTTCGTTCCCCGGGGCCGCGCCGGGGATTTATCGCATGGCTTCGATGAAGGTGACCTTATTGATTTCCTTCAGCGTAGTCACACCGGCCTGCACCTTGGCGATGGCGGACTCGCGCAAAAAACGCATGCCCTCTTCCTTGGCGCCCTTGCGGATTTCGGAGCTGGGCCGCTTGGCCAGAATCATTTCCCGCACGCGGTCGCTGAGTTCCAGCAGCTCATGGATGGCGGTCCGGCCGCGGAACCCGCTGCCGGCGCATTCGATGCAGCCGGCGCCTTCAAAAAACGCCACTTCCCGCCAAACCTTCGGATCGAAACCGCTGGCCTCCAGCACGGCATCCGGATAATACACTTTTTTCTTGCAGAACTCGCAAATCAGCCGCACCAGGCGCTGGGCGAGCACGCAGTTCAAGGCCGAGACGAAATTATAAGGCTCGATCCCCATGTGCAGAAAACGTCCGATCACGTCCACCACGTTGTTGGCGTGCACGGTGGTGAACACCAGGTGGCCGGTAAGCGCCGACTGGATGGCGATTTCCGCGGTCTCGCGGTCGCGGATTTCGCCCACCATGATCTTATCGGGGTCGTGGCGGAGAATGGAGCGCAGCCCGCGGGCGAAGGTCAGTCCTTTCTTCTCGTTCACCGGGATCTGGGTGATGCCGGCGATCTGATATTCCACCGGGTCCTCGATGGTGATGATCTTGTCTTCGTCGGTCTTGATCTCGTTCAGCGCGGCGTACAGCGTGGTGGTTTTGCCGCTGCCGGTCGGGCCGGTCACCAGCACCATGCCGTAAGGTTCGGCAATGTAACGGCGGAAGCGCTTCAGGTCGATTTCGTCGAAGCCGACCACATCCAGGTTCAATTTGCGGAATTTCTCGCTCATCGACTCCTTGTCGAGCACGCGGAGCACGGCATCCTCGCCGTAAATGCAGGGCATGACGGAGACGCGAAAGTCGATGGCGCGGCCTTTGTACTTGACCCGGAAACGGCCGTCCTGCGGCACGCGCCGTTCGGCAATGTCCAGCTCAGACATCACCTTGATGCGCGAAATGATGGTGGAATGGTGTTCTTTGGCGATGGGGGCCATGGCGGCCTGCAGCACGCCGTCGATGCGGTACTTCACCTGCACGAAATCGTCGCCGGTCTCGATATGAATGTCACTGGCCCGCCGTTCCAGCGCGGTGAAGATGGTGGTATCCACCAGCTTGATGATCGGGCTGATGTCGCTTTCGCCGGAGAGCCGCTCGATGGAAATCTGCTCGTCGTTGCCGGCTTCGTCTTCCCGGATTACGTCCAGGGCGAAGGCCTCGCTGGCCTCTTCCAGCACGCGTTGCGACTGCTCGCTCTTTTTCAGAATGTCGCTGATCTGCGAGAGGGTGGCGACTTTGGTCTTGATGCGCTTGCCCAGCAGCAGCCCAATTTCGTCCACCATCATGAGCTGGCTGGGATCGGCAATGGCGATTACCAGGCGGTCGGCCGACTCCTCGAGGGGGACAAAGTTGTAGCGGAACATCAGCTCGACGGGGACCTTGCGGAGCAGAGCGGCGTCCAAATGGAAGTTGCGCAGGTCCAGGAACTCGCAACGATACCGGGTGGCCAGGTCGCGGGCATGGGATTCTTCTTCCGTACCGGCGAGGGCGCTGCTTACGAACAGGGAGACGTTATTGACTTGCTCGGTTGCCATGTAATCCTAATCGGCCTGTGGCCGCCCGTCCCTTAGAGCCGTATTCGCCGGCGCAGCCTGCAAACGCCAGCCTCGAGGACCAGTGGGGTCCATCATCGATTTTAGCCGCCTGCGAGCCGAAAGCCCAAACCCGGTGCGGGAACCCCTGGGATTTACGCCTCGCTCTCCGTCAGCCGGAGCCTGCTGCCCACGGCCCGCGCGCGGCTGAAAATTATCCTCCCGCCATGCCGCTTGCGCCCAGCTTGAAAATCGGCAAGTACAATGAAATCAACACGAAGCCGACAATGAACGCCATGAAAATCAGGATTGCCGGTTCAATCAAAGAAAGCGCGGCGGTCAAGGCGTTTTCCACGTCCTCTTCGTAAAAATCAGCTACGGAAGCCAGCATTTGGGGCAAAGCACCGGTCGATTCGCCCACTTCAATCATTTCCACCGACAACTCGGGGAACTTTTTCGACTCCAAAAGGCTCCGCGCCAAAGGCTGGCCTTCGCGAACGCGCTGCGATGCCTTGGTTACCGCCATGGCCACCTCGCGGCTCTGTATGGATGCCCCGGCCGTTTCCAGCGCCGGCACCAGGGGCAGGCCGCCGGCCAGCAGGGTGGACATCATGCGCGCGAACATGGAAACCTGGTACTTAACCCAGATCATGCCCAGCATCGGCAAGGCGGTGCGGACGCGGTCAATCAGCAATGCGCCCTTTTCGGTGTGCGCCCAACGCCATAAGCCATAGCCCGCCAGCGCCACCCCGCCCAAGAACACAAACAGGTACTTCTGCGCTCCCTTGCCCAGCGCCAACATGAATTGCGTAATCCCCGGAAGCTGCCCGCCCAACGTATCGTAAAGATCGGCAAAGCGGGGCACCACGAACGTGATGAGGAAGGTGAGCATGATAATCACCATTCCGATCAATAACGTGGGATAGATGAGCGAGGCCTTCAGCTTCTTCCGGAACGACAGCGTCATGCGCTGAAAATGGACAAAGCGGGCGAGCACTTCTTCCAGGTTGCCGCTCTTTTCGCCAGCCAGCAACGTGGTGGAATAGAGCTTGGGAAATACGAATTGGTGCTCGACGGCCTCCGAGAGCAGCTCGCCGCTCTTGACGCGCGCCCGGACGTCTTGCAGCAACTTGCGGAAGAACGGGTCCTTTTGTTGCTTGCCGAGCAGATCGAGGGCGGTGAGAATGGGCAGACCGGCCTTCAGCAGGGTAACCATCTGCTGGTTGAAGATGACGAATGGCCCCAGCTTAATCCGGCGCCGGGTGGGTATGGCCAATTTGCCTCCCACCATAACCCCGCGTGGCCTGATGTTGACCACCACCATGCCCTGCTGGGAAAGGCGCTCACGGACTTCCGCTTCGGAACGGGCCGTCTCAATCTGCTCGGAGACATGGCCGCGCTCGTCCGCCATCCTGATCATGTACTCAGCCATCTCTCTCCTCTCATCCCAAGCAGCGAGGCCAGGTCATACTCCGCTTTAGGCCCCAATTCCTCTGTTATGAGGACTATCCAGTGTAACAAGAATTACCCGGCAGAGTGGCGCCAATTCCTTGGACGGGCAAGGAGCGAAAACGTTGGAACGATTTTGAATTTCCACCTTAAGTCTTTTGCAGTTTGACCCCATGCCGGATTACGTCAATTACTCAATTGTTACCGATGTCGCCCGCAATGGTTTCGACTCCGGCGGGGGGTGAAAAATGGAAGCTCTCGGGAGGAACAGGCACGTTTTCCCTTTGATTGGAGAAACGAAACCGGGTGACGCTCCCGTCTTCGCCAACGATTTCCAGGCGGACAAAGCGGCCGTCGGGAGCAATTTCCATCAGCACCTGGGTAAGGCCGGAAGCGCCCCTCAACACGCCGCGCAGCACGGCGTCGCCCGGGTTTTCGGCTGGGGCGTCCGGCGCCGGCGATAACCCGGCAAATTCCTTTTCCAGCTTGGTATGGCCCAGCAGGTACGCGAAGGGAGACTGGATACCGGCCAGCTTGCGCAACGGAGTTTGGCGCGCCTGTTTTTCGCCCGGAACGTAAAACCACGCGGTCTTGCCATCGGTGAGAAACAACTTCTTCCGGGGCTCGCGGTATTCCCAGCGCATGCGCCCAGGACGTTTCAGCCAGAGTGTGCCGGATTCGTTGCGGGTGATGCCGGCGCCGGTATAGGTTTCGCTAAAGTCCGTCTGCAGCGACCGCAGATGGCCGTAATGCGCATCCACACGCGCCGCGATCCGGGCCACGCCGCTCCCCGGCTGGGCAAAAGCTGCGAGAGCAAGACCTAACACCATGGCGTAGCACGCGAATCGCCGCAAAAGAGCCGACCCAAAGGAAACTGAGGCAAAGCGCGAACCGAATCTCTCTCGCTGCACGTTGGCGTCCATGGCGGGCCGGAGCGCGCAGATGGCCGCGCGAGGAACTATCGGCTGCCGTCCTCCGCGTCCCGTCCCTCGCGTTTGGTGATTCAATCTGTGCGGCCTCCCCAACCTTGAAACCTGGTTATGGCGTTTTGTCGAGCACGAAGGGTTTGCGGGTGGGAGGCAGTCCCCGGGTGATGAACGGCATGTTCGGGTCCGCCGCTTCCACCCGGCCACCGGTCATGAGCCGGTAAGGGCGGCCAAAGGGGTCCGTGAACGGACCGGGCCCGCCGGCCGCTTCCATTTGCGCCCAACTTGCCGGGGGATGTCCGAAGGCGCGCTCGTAAGTGCTGACTTCCTGCTCCAGGCGGGCTATGTCGTCATCCACCTGCAAGGCGGCCAAGCGCAGGAGAGCGTTGTTGCGGACCATTTTATTGTCCGTAGTCTGATAAATCTGGGTCCACAGGAAGCGGGCCGTACGCGAGTCGCTTAAGTGCTGGGCCATCACCCCGGCCAGCACTTGCAGCGCGGGGCTTGCGCCCGGCACTTGGGAACCGCGCAGAAACGTTTGCGAAGCGAGTTGGTAATCCTTCAGCTCGGAATACTCGATCCAGCCGAGATTGAAATAAAGTTGCCAGATTTCCGGGTTCTCACGAATGCCTTTTTCCACCAGGGCCACGGCCTTTTGGGGCTGGCCGGCGCCTTCGGGCGGCGTCTGCGCCAGAAAGATGGACCCAAACTGGTACGCCGGCAGCAAATGGGGATCCAGATCGGTGGTGATGTCGAGCAAAGGCGCGAGCAAATCGTAGCGCAGGGACTGGTCGTGATGTTTGCCGCCGAAGTACTGCACCACCCGCGTCCAGTAAAGGTCGGCCAGCAGGCCATCGTAGCCCAGGCTCATGCGCTTGAGCGTGTGGCCCGAAGGAATGAAGAGGACATCTTCCAGGACCAGGCCGCGGCTGATCCGGTCCACGCGGCGCAGCGCCCAGGCGGAGACGGCCAGCGCCGCCAGCAGCAGAAAGAGGGCGATTAGCGATTGGCCATTGGCGATTGGCCATTGGCCACTGGCCATTGGCCCAGAACCTTTTGCCGCGCTTTTCCCTTCATGCTCCACGTTGGTTCGAATCCTCCGGCCTGCGATCCCTTTCTCGAATTGCGCTAGTGGGGCCCGCCGTCAATTGCCAATTGCGTTTTTCATTTCAGATTTCTGCGCTCGAAAATCAGCACCGCGCCGGCTACGGCGGCCGCCGCATACGAGAGCGCATACACCGTGTTGTAGAAGATCAATCCGGCGGCAATGGGCTGGGCGTGAGCCACGCGCGAAATCACGTTCAAGGCCGCCAGGTTCGGCACCAGATACGCGGCCGCGGTAACGGCCAGGTGCTTGATTCCGTGCGCCAGGCGCGCATAGCCGTGCAAGTCTTCCGCAAACGTGCCCGTCACGGCCAGCAGGAACGTGTACAAAGTCGATTCCAGCGTCGTGGAAAACGAGGAAAACAGCAAGGCCAGCGCGGTGACCATCAGGAATTCCAGGACTATGAACCACAGCGCCGCCAGCAGCCCCGCATCGCTGCGCTGGAAGCCGCGAGTCAGAAACAACAGCGCGGCAAAGAATCCCACGGCCATGAAACCCGTGTTGACCAGCAAAGTCCCGGCCAGGCCGCAATACTTGCCGGCGATAAATTCCCAGCGGCGCACCGGCCGCGAAAGCACGGTGTAGAGCGTGCGCTTGTCGATCTCCTTCGCGACCAGGCCGACGCCGACAAAAATGGCGATCACCATGCCGAACAGGGAAATGGCGGTCAGTCCGAGGTTGATCAGCACCTGGCGTTCGACGCCAATCGAGATTTGGCCGAACAACAAGGCCGAGCCCACCATCAACAGGGCGAACACCACCAGGTTGTACAGCACCCGGTCGCGCACCGCTTCGCGGAAGGTATGGAAAGCGATGCAACGAATGCGCCTCATCGCCCCACCTCGCGCAGAAAATAATCTTCCAAGGTCAGGCGCACCGGGGTGACGGAAATCAGTTGGCCGCCGCCGCGGCGCAGGGCGTCGAGCGCGCCCGGAACCTCGGCCTCGGGCAGCACGGCGCGGATGGTTTCCCCGGTGGCATGCACCTCCAAGGCGCAGGCCTGAATGGCGCTCAGCGCGGGGGCGCCATGCCACAGGATTTCCATCTTGCCGCTGAACTGAGCGGCCAGATCGGAGACCACGCCGATGCCGCGCAACTCTCCCTGGTGCAGCACGGCGACGCGGTCGCACAGGGTTTCCGCGTCGGAGAGTATATGCGTGGAGAAAAATACGGTTTTGCCTTCGTCTTTCAGGCTCTGAATCAGGTCGCGCACTTCGCGGCGGCCGATCGGGTCCAGACCGGACATAGGTTCGTCCAGGAAGACGATTTTCGGGTCGTGGACAATGGCCTGGGCAATGCCGGCGCGCTGGAGCATGCCTTTGGAAAATTTCCGCAGTTGCAGGCGTGCCGCATCGGCCAGCCCGACGCGCGCCAGCACCGCCTCAACCCGCCGCCGCGCGGCGCGCGCCGTCACGCCGGAAAGCTGCGCGTAGTAATTCAGCAGCTCGCCGGCCGTCAGATAGTCGTAGAAATAAGGCTGCTCGGGCAGAAAGCCGATTTGCGCCTTCATGCGCGGATCGGTAAGCGGCATGCCCAGAATGCGCGCCCATCCCGCGGTGGGAAAGACCAGGCCCATCAGCAGCTTCAGCGTGGTAGTCTTGCCGGCGCCGTTCGGGCCCAGATAGCCGAAAACCTCGCCGGTCTCGACGCGCAACGTCAGCGGGTGCAGGGCGCGCTTCTGCGCTTTGCGCCAAAAGCCCACGCGGTACGATTTTTCCAGGCCGCAGGTCTCGATTGCCGTCGCCATTTTCAGGCCAATTATACGAAAAGGAGCGATCAGCGATCAGCTATCAGGAATCAGCCAGCACAACCCCGCGGCAGCGCGTGGCCGGCCGCTGAAAGCTGAATGCTATTTTCGCCATCCGATCCAGTATCTCCCGATGCGCTGCGAGTGGGGAAACAGCCGGACAAGTTTTTGCGCCAAGGCGGCGGAAGGCAGGTCTGGCGAAAAAACCGGCTGCAAATTGATGACTACAACGTTCACGTCCGGACGTTCGATGGCCTCCGCCAACTCATCCAACGGCAAGTCCAGATCATTGGCGGTGGGATTTTGCAGGCCCGAAAGAAAGTACATGTCCGGACATTCCGGAGTGGCCAGCAACAGACCGTTGGGCGAGTGTTCGCGCGCCAGGCGCGCCGCGGCTTCGTAATTGCCCGCGTATGCCCCGGTAATTCCGGCCGCGCGAGGCAGATGAAAAGCCTGGCGCGGGGGTGGCGCCGGCTGGAGGCCCCAATTGCTGTAAATGCTCCTCGGGGCAATCCGGACGGCGGCAAACACCACATAGAAGCAGAGCAGGGAAGCCAAAATCCACCGGTTCGCCGGCGGCCGGCGCACGTTGACCAGGGCCAACAGCGCCAGCCCCAGCAGGGGCGCAAAGTAGCAAAAATAAACCGGAGCGGCAAACGGAAACTGCACCATGCCGCACATCGCGGCCAGCGCCAGCAACAGCATGAGCTGCTGCCGGCGAATCGGGGAAAAGCCACCGGCAAAAACCGGGCGGGCGAGGAGAATGCCGGCGCCCGCGGCCACGGCCAGCGGCGTCATCAAACTTACCGAATACCAGACGCGCAACAAATCGCCCGGCCGGGTGACGAAGAACAAGCCTCCGGCCAAAACGGCGGCGGCGATTGCCGCCGGCACCAACCCGGCCGCGCGCCGCCAAAAGGCGGCCAAGGCGATGGCCAGCAATGCGGCCGCCGGCAGGTACAGCAGCTCGGCGCCGCCGGGCGGCATGGCCGCAATGCCCGCGGCCCGCGCCATTCCGGCGGAGAATACGCCATGAAAGAAAGCTGCCAAGCCGGAACTCCCCTGCCGCCATGCGGGATGGGATGAGCGCGAAGCAGACAGGGCATAAGGCGCCAGCAAGGCTATTACGGGAAGCAGAAATCCCCCGGCGAAGGGAACGGCCATGCGGAATAGCGTGTGGAAGCGCCGCCGGCTGTCCGCTGCCCGGTGGCGCGCTTCCCGGGCAAACAGAACTACTGCCAGCGCCAGCGCGGGAACCAGAAAGTGAATTATGTCCGGAAGGTCCAGCCGCCGCCCAATCAGAACCACCAGGGCGCCGAGAAAGGCCGTCAGCGCCGCAATCACGAAGATGCTGTACCCGCACGGAAAACGGGATTCGCCCGCTCTTGCCGGGGGCGGGCCGGAAGCGCCGGGCTCCAGCCGGGCAAACGCTGACCGGTGATGCCCGGCAGTTCCGGCCTCCTCTGCCGACTCCTGTTCGCGATAGACAAGAAAGAGCAGCACGGCGGCCACATAGTACAGGCCGGTGATTTTCGCGTCGAAAGAAAGCCCGCCGCAGAGGCCGGCCACAAAGAGCCAGCGCCGTCTGCCAGTCTCCAGATAGCGCAGCACCGCCGCCGCGCCGAACACGGCGAAGAAGAGGTTATACCAGGAGGGCATAGGGGCCGGATAATTGGGCACGCTCCAGGCAACGGCGGCCACCGTGATGCCGGCGGCGGCCAGGGGAGAAGCCGTCCGCGACGCCACATAGAACAGGGCCGGGACCCACGCCAGGAAAAACAGAAACAGGATCAGCCGCAGCGAAACCAGATTGATTCCGAACAGCCGCATTCCCGCGGCGTTAAGCAAGCTGAGGCCGCCGGTATAGTTTTCGGTAAAGTCGCGGTGGGGAAGCTCGCCGTGCAGCACGCGCACCGCGCTCTGCGCCAGCACCCCATCATCTTGCGGCAGCCACCCCTGATTTGCCCAGGCAGACATGCAGGCTGCGCTTAGCAGCAGCGCCAGGACGAAGCACAGAACCTTGCGAGTTTCAAATTTCAGATTGGTAATTTGCCGTTCCTCCTTGCTTCATTCGAGCGGAAGCGAACCGGGAGTGCAACCGGCGCTGCCCTCGGGCGTGTAGCGGATGATGCCGGTTTGATCGGAACAAAATGCGCGCACTCCCGTCTGGTTCGGCGCCACGGGCAGGGCCGTGACCAGATAAGAGGTTGCCGGAACTCCGTCGCAGCGTGCGATCAGGAACCGATAGCCGTTTTTGACGCCGGCGGCCAAATCGGGGTCAAGCAAACGCGCGGCCGGATCCGCGTCCGCGCCGCGGCCGGCCAACTCAGCGAGCGCGCAGGCAAATCCCCGGTCGGGATACCTGGAGGCATACGTAATCTCGGCCGCGTTGATCAGTCGTACCGAATTTATCGC
>Ga0326728_10013341_pt1 | contig 17875 bp, 16 predicted proteins | sample MB3enrmetagenome_FD_207602 | JGI IMG/M metagenome (GOLD analysis project Ga0326728, IMG submission 207602) | Lab enriched peat soil microbial communities from McLean, Ithaca, NY, United States - MB31MN | ecosystem: Environmental > Terrestrial > Soil > Wetlands > Peat | place: USA: New York... | reverse complement strand
CCATGGTGAACATGACGAGGAGGGTTAGAATCTTCCAAGGCATCGGCACACTGCTTGCCACTTTTGTGCTCCACACTGTCTGGCCGACAATTTCGTAAAAAACCATGATAAGGGCGCAGACCAACCAAACTCGCAGAGCCTTAAATTGGAGTCTTGTAAACTTCATGGCATGTGATGTGGCCTAACGTTCCAAAGCTGAGCCACGCCGACGGGCAAGCGGCCTGCACGCTCGATAACCGTTGTATAACCCAAATCATCCATAAGCTCAAGGGGCGGTCGGCGTTGGCTCCAGCGCGGTGTTAGGCCACACGCTCACTCGGTAATGTCAGATATGGACTTACGCTCAGACTGCGGACGAACAAGGTAAATGATGCCGCGCAGCAACTTCCATGTCCCACATAATCCGATAAACACCAGCGCAATCATGCCTGTGAGCGTGGCTCTCAAGGAGAACCATAAAGTGATGAACCGCGGCCCATATACAAATACCGGATAGAGTAAAACGCCGGTAGAGGCGATCATGAGTATCACGCCGGTAAAAATATCTCTTACGCCACGTCCTCTTATCTCCGTGTTTCTCTCGGCGATAAATTCTCTGATTTTGGCATCGGCGACGGTGTCGGGAACACCATTCAAGAGCAAGAAACCGCGAACAGACAAAGTGGACTCGCCCCAAATAATCCTCGCTCTTGCTTCGGTGAAGGCTTTGTCGGCGGTCATAGTGTGGCCTAACGATCCAAAGCTGAGCCACGGCCACCGGAGCCTGACCCACGCTTGCAATAATGATGTTCGAGTTTCATCCGACGGTCAAAACTGAAACGGCGGTGGCCGTTGGCTCCAGCGCGGTGTTAGACCTCATCATTTCCGAACTTCGTGCGGTAATGATATACGACAAGCGAAGTCAGCACCAGTGCTGGCACGGCTGACAACGTGAAATCGAAAAGAACCCAAACCCACACCGGACATTTACCGCCGACCAAATCGCCGAGATGGAGAAGCTCCCACCAGTCGACGGCTACAACCGTGAAAATGCCTGCAAATAATGCTCCAATAAAAGCGAACGACCAACGGGCGCGCCGATGGCGTGCTTGGGTCGCTCGACACGTAACAGCGGTAAGGAAAACTACCACAACCGCACTGACGATAGCAGCGATGATGTAATCCATAGGCGCGATGAGGTCTAACGATCTAAAGCTGAGCCACGCCGACCGGAAGTCAAGCTCCGAAAGCATCCAGAACTCACTTGTCGCGCCGTAGCCTTGGCGAAGGCGGAAGGGGCAGTCGGCGTTGGCTCCAGCGCGGTGTTAGGCCCACAACTCATAAAAATGGTGATACCAACCACAGAATAATCAAAGCAGCAATCAATGCAAAGCCGGTCAAAGCCATCCGACGATTGCGCTTCCAAACTCTGAAACAAAAAACCAAAAGTGAGACAAGCAGCGCAAGCCCAACTAGACAATAAATGCTGTTTGCGGCGTCGAAGGCTGAACTCGAACTGCGACCAAACGAAAGCTGGACGATAATCAGTGCAACCGGAAGCAAACAAATCGCGCCGATGAGAAATCGGAACCAAAACCTGTCCCGCTGTTGTGGTGTCGTGCTCATGTGGGCCTAACGTCCCAAAGCTGAGCCACCGCCACTGGCGGCCAACTCAGCAATGGAACAATAACCAACCAATCTCATATCTCGCCTCAAAACTCAAGGGGCAGTGGCCGTTGGCTCCAGCGCGGTGTTAGGCGTCCTGCTTCTCATGCTCTAAATCCTTGGCCACTCGATTCAAAGCCCTCAATAAATCTGGGAGAAATGTCTGGTCGCATCCAAAGGCAAAGCGCAACTCTTGATGCGGTGGGCCATGCTGGACAATAAAACCAACGACCGAAACATGGCCACCACGTCGAACCTCAATCTCAACAAAATCCTTCTCGTAAGTATGTCCCAATCGTGCCTTGCCTTCGACGCGGTCATACGCCTCGGTGATGTCCTTCGTGAATCTCTCCAGATGATCAAAGTAAAATGGATGCTCGGAACACGAAAACCGGCCAGAACGAACGCCGAGGCGCGACGTATAACCAGAACCGTCACCGAATTTCTCTATGCCAGAGATTTCTATAAAATCCTCTGGACTGGCTCGCAAGATGATTGGAGTGTCGGTGGTCATGGACGCCTAACGATCCAAAGCTGAGCCACGGCCACCGGTGGCCAAGCTCCAAATGCAATAATGGCATCCAATTTTCATCGCTCAACCCAAAACTCAAAGCGCAGTGGCCGTTGGCTCCAGCGCAGTGTTAGGCATCGTCTTGGTGGCTGCGGTCACTCTGGCTGCACTGATGGCTATGACGGACATAAAATGGAAAATCTCAACGCACATTAGAAAAGCTGAGATAGCGGCTGAAGGTCTTGGTCGAGGCTGTAATCTGGCGAGTAAGCCACAAAAGATGCTCTTGCTCTGCGTCACACTGTTTAGAACGCTCATCTCCTATTGGAAGCGACTGGTATCTGGCATGAATCGAGCGCATATCAATGGCGTGCTTTGTAATTTGGGAAAGGTAATCAACAATATCTGCATCAAACAAAAACTCCGCGTCGGAAGTCCCGGCGTAAAACTCAAAAAGCTGTGAATCTGAAAATGTCGCCTCTCTCATTATCACGGCCAGAAACTTCCTGGTTGCGTCATAAACCTTGTAGCGCCGGTCAAAAAGGTCGAGCCGCAACTTGGCTTTGGAAACCTGCCACTGTTGCCATGCAATGTATCCAACAATCAAACCTACTATCAATGTGGCAATTGGGCTAAACATAGATATGAAAACGCATGATGTCACGATGCCTAACGATCCAAAGCTGAGCCACGCCGACCGGCGAGTGGCTCCGCAAGCTCGATAATCGTTGTATAATTCAAACCGTCCATAAACTCAAGGGGCAGTCGGCGTTGGCTCCAGCGCGGTGTTAGGCATCGTTCTCATGTTTTGTGTCCTTCTCGTCTTTCCGTGACTGCAACCTACCAAGCAGCCAATAAACCGGCCCGAAAACTGCAATATTCATGAGCATGGCTACAATCCACGCACCTGCCAAGACGCCACATATCGCGGCAACCCACTCTAATGCGTTAAACTTCGCATCATTGAGGATGCTCAATCCAAGTATCAGAACGGCCAAGACGATCACTGATACTGGAGCGAGGAAAACGACGTTCTTTTTCACGTGCTCTTACGATGCCTAACGTTCCAAAGCTGAGCCACGGCCACCGGCAGCTGGCTCTCGCCTACAATAATGACATCCAATCTTCATCGCTCAATCCAAAACTCAAGGGGCAGTGGCCGTTGGCTCCAGCGCGGTGTTAGGCCGCTGCCTTCGGAATGACGATGCGTAACTCGCCTCGGATATAAGTGGCTAACGCTTGAGCTATCGTGTAACCGGACGGCACCTCAATCAAGCTCTCACATGGAACTTGACTGTCTGGCAGCTTGGCAACTATGCGCAAACTACTCCCCTCTGGCTTAATTTCCATGTCTCTGTTCCGTAGCCCCGGCAACTGAGCCGTCAATACGAAGCCGCGCTCGGTCTCTTGCTTGGTAACATCAATCTTCATAGGCGGAAAAGTAGCTCGTCAGTATAAACCTGTCAAAGCGGCCTAACAATGAGTCGGCCGCAATTTAGCGGCCTAACATCGCTGTTTTTGTTTGACTATGAGCCGGCTTTTCGCATTGTCAATACCAGTGTTTGCAACCTTTCCAAGCTGTCGGGCGACCTCAGCAGAAGCCGCGGGGTTTGCGGCAGGTGAAGATAAGCTGATTCCCAATCCTAAAGCGCGGTTAAAGGAGCAGTTTCACGAGGTTTGCCGGTTCAAGCACGTGGCGATGCGCACGGAGGAAGCGTATTGGGGTTGGGTAGTGCGGCTGGTGCGATTTTTCGGATCAAAGATTCATCCAAAGGATTTAAGCGGCGAGCAGGTGAAAGCATTTTTGACGCATCTAGCGACGGTCGAGAAAGTCGCCGCAAGCACCCAAAATCAAGCGCTCAACGCGGTGATGTTTTTATATCGGGAGGTGTTGCATGAGGAGCGGGTAGTGCAAGGATTTGAGCGGGTGCGGCGTCCGGCGCGGCTGCCATTGGTATTGAGCCGTGATGAGGTGCGAAGGCTGTTGTCGGCGCTGGAGCCGGAATATGAGTTGCCGGTGCGGTTGCTTTATGGAAGCGGGCTGCGGCTGATGGAGCTGTTGCGGTTGCGGGTGAAGGACGTGGATGTGGAGCGCGGACAAATCGTGGTGCATGGCGGAAAGGGCGACAAGGACCGGCTGACGATGTTGCCGGACGCCTTGCGGCGAGCCACCATGGAGCAACTGGATCGAGTGAAGCTGATTCATGAGGAGGATTTGAAAAACGGCTTTGGCGCGGTCTGGTTGCCGGAAGGGCTGGCGCGAAAATTTCCCAAAGCGGCAAAGGAATGGGGCTGGCAATGGGTGTTTCCGGCAAAGAGCATTGCGATTGACCCGGCAGACGGCTCGCGGCGGCGACATCATGTGAAAGAAGATACTTTGCAACGGGCGGTGAAAGCGGCGGCACGGCGGGCGAAGCTGGCAAAGAACGTGACGCCGCATACGTTGCGGCATTCGTTTGCGACACATTTGTTGGAAGCGGGTTACGACATCCGCACGGTGCAGGATTTATTGGGGCATCAGGATGTGAGTACCACCCAAATATATACTCATGTCATGGCCAAGCCCGGCATAGGGGTGAGAAGTCCGTTGGATAATATTTAGGAGATGGGAGATAGGAGTTGGGAGTCAGGGTGCGGCAAAGGCGAAGGGAGATACGGCTCGCGAGTACGCTCGCCCCACCGAAATTTACATAAAGACACAGATTTATTGATTCGCTCGCGCCCGCTCGCTCACCCCTTACGGGGCTTCGGCTTCGCCGAATTCCTATTTCAGCTTCCCAAGCTGAAATAGTCTCACGCCATGAACAAACCGGGCATAGGTGTGCGCAGTCCGCTGGACAATTAAAAGCAGTCGAGAGGCGAGAGGCGAGGGCTAGGCAACGGCTCGCGAGCACGCTCGCCCCACCGGAAAGTATTTCACCGCAGAGACGCAGAGACGCAGAGGAAACAAAAAGGGACGTATTCGGATGTTATCTTTCCGCCGTTGCTACAGATGAAGGAACGTTCCGGTGGTGGAAGCAGACGCGGTTCAGGGCGTTGGCGAGCGCAACGACTTTTTCGCGCGTGCATTCGCCCATCAGACAGACCTGAATCCAGTTTTTCCGGCGAAGATATTCGCTGTTGCAACTGAGGAGATAACCAGTTTCCTGCATTGCTTCACCAATTTTCGCCGAGTTCATTTCCGGCGGCAATGCAATGGTAACCACCGCCGGTGACACCAACGCGCCGTTGCCAATCAGATTGAAGCCCATTTCCGCCAGCCGTCCGCGGAGCCACGCCGACCATTCGGTGATTTCGGCGAACCGGTGTTCCCAATCCACTCGTTTTACTGCCGCGTGCAATGCGTGCAGCAGGTTGGATGAAAACGTGAAGGCGGTGCCGTCGTGTTGCGCGCTGAAGCCGAGGTCGAGATAACGCGGCAGTTTGTCCGGCGCGACGGTCGCAGCGTGATGGTAAAAAACCATCGAAAGCCCCGGATAGGCGCGCAGACCCTTGCCGCTGGAACCGGACGCCAGATAAACGCCAGTCAAATCCAGCGGCATCGTGCCGATGGTGCTGATGCAATCGAGGCACAGCCTGGTTCCGTGCCGCGCGCAGAGTTCCTTGAGGGCGGCCAAGTCGGCCAGAATGCCCGTGGAAGTCTCGCAATGCGTGCACCAGAGCCAATCAATTGCCGATTGCCGATTGCCGATTAACGATTTTTCACTGTGAAGTTTTTTCTCTACGGCAGCCAAGTCCAAAGGTTCGCCCCAATCGAATTTCAGCGCGCCGAATTTCAGGTTGAACCGCCCGGCGTGGTCCAAGAGTCGTTCGCCAAACTCGCCGTTACTCAGGATCAGGCCGCGCCCGCCCAGCAATGACAATTGGCCGGCGACCACGTCGTTGGCCAAAGTGCCGGAGCCCATGAACAGCTCGACGTTTTTGGCATGGACGAGTTCGCAGAGAATTTGTTTGGCCGATTGAAAATCCTTTTTGAAACTTCCGCCGCGATGCGATTCGGGCGCCTGCTCGAACGCCCGGCGCACCTCGCGACGGATGGCCACCGGACCGGGCAGGAAGTTCACCGCGCTGGGATGAAACGAACGCGCCGGCGACGAGCGCAGAAACTCACGCGCCGTGACCTCGAAGGTTTCGAGGGTGACGTACATCGGCTGGAACTGCGCGTCCCCCGTGCCGACGAGCGGGCCGAACGGCACAAAGCCGAGGTGCTGGTACAGTTTGAACTGTCGCGTCGTGCCGGAAATGATGGCCAGGTCGTAACCTTTTTCGACGCCGTGCTGCCAGAGCAATGCCAGAATGCCCTGCAAAATCTGGCCGCTCCGCGTGCCGCGAAATTTCTTCTCGATGGCGAGCAGCCGGATTTCGCAGATGGTCCGGCCCGACGGCAGGTACGAATCGAGGTCCGGCAATTTCTGGTCGAGCGAGAACGGCCGGTTGCCGCGCACGGCCAACATGCCGGCGAGTTTCTGGTTTTGCAGACAAATGAGGTATGTATTTTCGGCGTGAAATTTGTCCACCAGCCGCGGCGAGGCCGAGAGCTGGTGTTGGGGGATTTCCTCGACGAAAGTTTTGTAATTGAGCCGGTGAATCTGCTCAAATTCCCAATCTTCCGTCGCGAACTTGAAGACCAACGGTTCCGATGCGCTCATAATTTGGGCTGTTCCGGTTTCGGTGTTGTGGCGCGGCGTGTGGCCAGCGCGGTAAATTCTTCGGTCAAATTCTTCCGGTGCGCAAACAAAATCACCACTGTCAAAAGCGCCAGCATCGCCACGCTGAAATTGCTACAACCAAAAAACCAGGCGGCCATCGGCAGACAAGCAAAGGCGAACATCGCCGGCAGCAGGGGTTTTCGTACCAGCGCGAACCCGATTAGAAACAGCACGGGGAATGCCAATGCGGTTCGATAATCAAAAATCAGCAGCGCGCCGAGGGATGTGGCCACGCCCTTGCCGCCATGAAAACGCAGTTGCACGGGCCAGATGTGGCCGAAGACAACCGCCAGCAAAGCGAGCAAAGCGAGGTGATTGTCGCCGGTCCATTCCCGCGCAATCCAAACCGCCAGCGCGCCTTTGCTAAAATCGCCCAACAACGTCACCCCAAAACCTATCCGGCCGAGGACGCGCCCGGCATTGCGCGCGCCGACGGTGCCGCTTTGAACCTTCCGGATATCCAGGCCCGTGCGGGCGCGAACGAGGTAGTAACCCGTGGCGAAACAGCCGAGCAGGTAGGCTCCCAGCGCGCAGCCGGTCACCCGCTGCCAGTTTGCGGACTGCAATTGTTGGATCCAGTCCATGTGAGCAGTCGCGTCTGACGTTTCGCCGAGGATACTTCGAACCCTGCGCCGATGGAAATTAAAAAATTTTTGCCCGACATCAATCAATTCAATGTGCGGAAGCTGCAACCGTCTCCGGGTGGATGATGGGCCGGAGCATTTCTCCTTGAAGCTGGCTTCTTTCTGGCGCACATTGCCGGTGCCAGGGCCCATGGAATGTGGACTTACGAACCCCGCCAGGGCCGGAAGGCAGCAACGGTAGTTTGCTCGACATCTGCCGTGGTCACCCTGGCCTTTCTCAATTTTGAGTTTTCAATTTTGAGTTTTGGGTTCATTTTACTTCAACTTAAAACTTAAAATTCAAAACTAAGAATTTTGTGTCCTATCAGGTCATAGCCCGGAAATATCGGCCCCAGCATTTCGCCGAGGTCATCGGCCAGGACCACGTTGTCCAGACGCTGACCAACGCCATCGAGCAAAAACGCATCGCGCACGCCTACCTTTTTTGCGGACCGCGCGGCACCGGCAAAACCACCATCGCCCGCATCTTCGCCAAGTGCCTGAATTGCGAGGGCGGCCCGAAAACCGCCTTTGACGACAAAGACCCGCGCTGCATCGAGATCGCGGAAGGCCGGTCGCTCGATGTTTTGGAAATTGATGGCGCGAGCAACAACGGCGTTGAACAGGTCCGCGAACTGCGCGAGACCTGCAAATACGTCCCCGCCAATTCGAAATTCAAAATCTATATCATTGACGAGGTTCACATGCTCTCGACGGCGGCGTTCAACGCCCTGCTCAAAACACTGGAAGAGCCGCCCGCGCATGTGAAGTTCATGTTCGCCACGACCGACCCGGAGAAAGTTTTGCCGACGATTCTCTCGCGTTGCCAGCGGTTTGATTTGCGCCGGATTCCCAGTGCGCTCATCACCAAACACCTCGCGCACATCGCCAGGCTGGAGAAGGTGAAGATTGACGAACCCGCCCTTTATGCCATCGCCCGTGGCGCGGATGGCGCCATGCGCGACGCTGAATCCGCCCTTGACCAACTGATCAGTTTTTGCGGTGATAAAATCGAAGAGACGGATGTGCTGTCCATGTTCGGTTTGGCCGCCCAAAGCCAGGTCTTGGGGTTGAGCCGGGCCGTGCTCGCCGGTGAAATTCAAACCGCGCTGGTCGAATTGAATGAACTGGCACAAAACGGGAAGGACCTCGGACGGTTGCTGGCCGATTTGCTGAATCATTTCCGCAACCTGCTCATCTTCCAAGTTTCGCGTGGCGACTTGAATCTGCTCGAAGTTTCCGAAGCTGAAGTGGCGGCGCTCAAGGAACAGTCTTCGCTGGCCAACACCGAATCGCTCACGCGGATTCTTGAAGTACTCACGGATGCCGAACTGCGCCTGCGCGATGCCACATCCAAAAAAATCCTGCTGGAAGTCACGTTGCTCAAGGCCATTGAAGCCCGCAACGCCGTGAGTTTGGATTCGGTCTTGAAACAGCTCAACCAGTTGCGCGGCGGCGGAAGTGGTGCAGGCTTCCAGCCTGCATCTCCGACTCCAAAATCTCCGGCTACCGTGCCGGCCACCAAATCGGTCACAAAAATCCAGGCCGTCCCCCAGGAAATGGCCGCTCCGGCGGCGCTGGCTGAGGCGCCATCTGTGCCCGCTGACTTGGTCAGCTTGTGGACGAAACTCGTTGAAGCTGTTGGCCGCGTCAGCCCGTTCACGCGCAGTTATCTCGTGGACGCCAATCCGGTTTCGTTCGAGAAGAACATCCTGACCGTCGGTTTCGATCCCGAATTTGAGGACCACCTTGGCCTCGTGGATAACGCGCGCAACCACACCTTGCTCCAGACCAAGCTCGCCGAACTCGGTCACGCGAACGCGCAAATCAAATTTATCAAAACCGAGGCATCTGCCACCCGGGCACCGCAGCCAGCCCATGGCGCGCCAACCGCTCCGGTCGCTGCCGCGAAATCCGCTGTTCCCGCCGCGCTGACCACAAGGGAAAAATCGGTGGCTATTCCCTTCAACAAAGACGATTTCAAAAACGACCCGTTGATTCAAAAGGCGCTGGAAATTTTCAAAGGCCAGATTGTCGAAGTCCGCGCCTGATTTTCCCAGACCCAAGAACCAAAATCCCAGACCCGATTTTATGTCCAGCATCGGCAAACTCATGAAACAGGCGGCACGGATGCAGCAGCAAATGGAACAGGTGCAGGCACAGCTCGCGGCCCGCACCATCGAAGCAACCAGTGGCGGTGGCGCGGTCAAGGTCGTGGCCAAGTGCGACGGCAGCATCGCGTCCATCAAAATAGATCCGCAGGCGCTCAATCCGTCGGACGCGCAGTTGCTCGAAGACATGATTGTGACCGCCGCGAACCAGGCGCTCGGCCAGGCCAAGGACATTGCCAATGCCGAGATGGGCAAAATCACTTCCGGCCTGAGCCTGCCGGGATTGGGATGAAATGAAGAATGAAGAAGACAGAATGAAGAAATCATTTTCCGCCCGAACCACACCAGTTTTGTTTCTTCATTCTTCCTTCTTCCTTCCGCCTTGACCATGTTTCCCGCTTCCATCACCGCGCTGATCTCCGCCTTGAACAAGCTGCCCGGCGTCGGGCCGCGCTCCGCCGAACGCATCGCGCTGCATCTCGTTCAAACCGATTCGGCGGCAGTGAAACAACTGGCCGAGGCCATTCTACAGGCGCGCGAAAAAATCCGGTTTTGCGACGTCTGCGGCGCGTTGACCGAACAATCCCCCTGCCCTATCTGCGCCGACGCGCGCCGGGATGCTTCGTTGGTCTGCGTGGTCGAACGCGCGGTGGACATTTTGAGCATTGAAAAATCCGGCGCGTATCGCGGCAAGTTCCACGTGCTCGGCGGAAAAATTTCGCCGCTCGACGGCGTTGAACCGGAAGACCTGCGCATTGCCGAACTGGAAAAGCGCCTCACGCATGAGCCAATCAAGGAAATCGTCATTGCCCTGGGCACAGACGTGGAAGGGGATGCCACAAGTCATTACCTGGCCAAGCGGCTGGCCCGCCAGGGGCTTAAAATCTCGCGCATCGCCTATGGCCTGCCCGCCGGCAGCGGGTTGGAATTTGCCGATGAACTGACCTTGAGCCGCGCGCTGGAGGGACGGCGCGAAATGCTGTGAACAATTTTGTGCCCCTCTCCCCGGCCCTCTCCCCGCAAGGCGGGGAGAGGGTGGCCGAAGGCCGGGTGAGGGGCTGTTAATTAAATGAAATCACCCGTTATTGTTTTTGATTTGGGCAAGGTTTTGGTGGATTTCGATTATTCGATTACCGCTCGCAAAATTGCCGCCCGCTGCCAAAAATCCTTCTCGGAAATCGCAGAGGCGATTGCCCAGTCGCATTTTATCATAGACTACGAAGCCGGCAATTTGACGCGGGCGGAATTTTTTCGGCACGTGCAGGAAACCACCGGTTTTGGCGGCACGCTGGATGAATTCGGCAAATTCTTTGCGGACATTTTCTGGCCGATTCCGCCGATGATTGAGCTTCACGCCGAACTGCGCCGGCGCGGATTCAAAACTTTCATTTTTTCAAACACGAATGATCTGGCCGCTGAACACATCCGGCGGAATTTTCCGTTCTTCCGAAATTTCGACGGCTACATTTATTCGTACGAAGTGCACGCGCTGAAACCAGAGGCGAAAATTTACGAAGCGCTGGAACGGCTTGCCGGGCGACGTGGAGCGGAAATCATTTATCTGGATGACCGGCCGGAAAACGTGGCAGCGGGCGCAAAGCGCGGCTGGCGGACGATTTTGCACGAAACCCCGGAAAAATCGTGCCAAACATTGACGGCCTTGGGCATTCTGTGAAAAGCGCCAGAGGGCTGGCGCAGTCCAAAACGCTTCGCGAACCAAGTACGCATCCAAACACGCCTGCGTCCTGGACTGCGGCGGCCCTCCGCCGCTATCTATCCGCGGGTCGGCCCGGCTTGCGCCGTTTCAAGCCGACTTCGTGGGCAATGTCGTCAAACTCTTCCCGGCTGACCTCTTCGAGTTGTTTGCCGCGCGCCTTGAGTTTTTCGTTAATTTTGAGGGCCTTCTCGGTCATCCGTTCGTGGGTCTCCTCCGTGCCGCCGACGAGCGCAAAATTGTCGCCGGTCGTAATGCGTTTATGGCCATCGGAATCCAACCCGACCCCGAGAATCACGGCCTTGCGTTTTTTCTTTTGCGGCGCGTCTGACATCAATACAGCGTAAAGCCCGCAAACGAACCGGTCAAGCGCGTGGTCGGATTTTGGTGAAATTTCAACCAATACCGCCGTGAACTGTCAGTGACCGGCCATTTTCCGATGGGCCAAGTTTCAACAAAAACGGCACGGCGCTTTTCGCCCATTCTCGCGGCGCGGGATAACCCGATGCCGTTCCGCCAAAAGAACTGCGCAGCATGTCCGTGTCAATGACGCCGGGGTTGAGCGGCACGGCAGCCATGTCCGGCGGCAGTTCCTGCGCGAGCGCCTGCGTGAGTCCTTCAATCGCCCACTTCGTCGCGCAATATGGCGCAACTTCAGCATCGGTCGAACGCCCCCAGCCGGAGCTGAAGTTCACGATGACGCCGTTGCGGCGCTCGATCATTGCGGGAACAAAATGGCGGATGATGTTCGTCACACCTTTGATATTTACGTCAATCACGTCGGACAATTCCGACGCCGGAACTTCCCACAATTTTGCGTTGTGGTTGATGAGCGCGGCGTTGTTGAGCAGCAAATCCGGCGGGCCGTGCGATGACAAAATACGCTTCGCCCAAGCGGCGACTTGTGAATCGTCCGCCACGTTGACAACCGCAAAATCGTTTGGCGCGGCAAATTGTCCCCTCAACTGTGCGATTTCCTTTTCCGAACGGCCACAACCGACAACGACGTGGCCGAGCCGGATGAATTCCTCCGCCATCGCGCGGCCAAGCCCGCGCGTGACGCCGGTGATAAGGACTATTTTCGGCATTGGCTTATCCGCAGATTGCGCCGATTTTCACGGATTTTTTTGTCTGCGTTCATCCGCGAAATCTGCGGATGAATTAAATTCGTGGATTAAATTTGGATTCGCGGGCAAGTTGTTCCCACAATTTTTTCTCCGCATCGGAAATCTTTGCCGGCACAGTGATTTTGGCGATGACCATCAAATCGCCATGACCGCTGTCCCGGGACGGCAGGCCGCGTCCGCGCACCCGCAATTTCTGGCCGTTCTGCGTACCCGGCGGGATTTTAATGTTCACGCGTCCGTCCAGCGTCGGTACGGAAAGATTGGTTCCCAGCACGGCTTCCCAGGGCGCGAGTTCGGCTTCGTAAATCAAATCGTGATTCTCAACGTCGAAATCGGGGTGTCTGGCCAGCCGCACGCGCAGATACAAATCGCCCGCCGCGCCGCCGCCGCTGCCCGCTTCGCCGCGACCGGCAATCCGCAAACGCTGGCCTTCGGTCACGCCAGGCGGGATTTTGACCTGGTGCGTTTCCGTTTTGACAGAGCGTCCGACGGTATGGCGCACGTTGACGGTGCGCACCGAGCCGCGCATCGCCTCCTCCAGCGTCACCATAATGTCGCCTTCGATGTCACGACCGCGTTCAGCCAATTCCTCTTCTGCAAAGTTTGTGAAACGGCCAAAGCCGCCGCGCCGGCCGCCCATCGAACCAAAGAGCTGTTCAAAGAAATCGCTGAAGCCGGTGCCGCCGAAATGAAATTCAAATTCCTGGCCCGCGCCACCGCGCCCGCGAAACGCCTGGCCGCCGCCAAAACTTTCCCAGCCCGGCTGCGGACGGAATTCGGCGCCGGATTTCCAGTTCGCGCCGAGTTCGTCATATTTTTTGCGTTTGGCCGGATCGCCCAAAACTTCGTAGGCTTCATTGACCTCCTTGAATTTTTCCTCGGCCTTTTTTTTATCCCTGGCCACGTCCGGATGATATTCCCGCGCGAGTTTGCGAAAGGCCTTTTTTATTTCGCCTTCGCTCGCGCTGCGCGGGACACCGAGAATTTCGTAATAATCTTTGTATTGAACGGGCATAGAACGAGGGAGAATTTGCCCGTTATGCGGGGTTTGTCAAAAAAACTTCAACTGGCGAAACAGGAAACGCAGCCTTCAAAAACCAATGGGTTCCGCCTCCGCGCGCCCTCATTGTTTTTGGATGTTGCTCACGCTCAGATAGGTCGTGCCGGAAAAGTCGCCGCTGTGACGCCATACCTTCAGCAGGATGCGGTCTCCCTTGGCCTGGGTACAAAGCTTGACCGCCGCCTGGGCGTCGTCCACAGGATGATGGTTGATTTCGATAATGACATCGCCCCGTTGCAAACCGGCTTCGGCTGAATTCGAATCCGGATCCACTTCCGTCACCAACGCGCCCTGGACATTATTGGGAATGCCAAGCTCCTGCCGCGTCTGCTGGTCCAACTCCGACACCGTTACGCCATCGAGCGCATCGGGGGTTGAGTTGACTGAGTTGTTGTTCCGGTTGTTGTCGTTTTGGACGATTTCCTCCGGTAACTCCGCCAGCTTGACCGTAAGGGATTGGGTGTGTCCGTTGCGAACAACCTTCACCTGGACTTCCGTCCCGGGAGAACATTCGGAAACCATCAATTGCAGGCTGTGGGGATCCGCCACCTTTTTGCCGTTGAATTCGATGATGACATCGCCGGATTGAATGCCGGCCTTTTCGGCGGGCGTTCTCGGCAACACATCGCCAACCAGCGCGCCGCTCTGGGCGGGTAAATTAAAACTTTCCGCCAGACCCGGCGTGAGGTCCTCCAAGGTTATGCCGAGGTAGCCGCGCGTGACTTTGCCGCCGTGAATCAACTGTTCCATGACTTGGCGCGCCAGATTAATCGGGATGGCGAACCCAATGCCTTCGTTGCCGTAGGTGCTGCTGATGATGAAGGTGTTGATGCCGATGAGCCGGCCCTCGGCATCCACCAGCGCGCCGCCGGAATTTCCGGGATTGATCGCGGCGTCCGTCTGAATGAAATCCTGGTACTGCGGATGCGCGGTGTCTCCGCCGAAATTGAATCCACTGCGGCCCAGCCCGCTGATGATGCCCATGGTTACAGTCTGGCCGACCCCGAAGGGATTGCCAACCGCCAGTACCACATCGCCAACCTCCAACTGAGAACTGTCACCGAGCGTGATGGCGGGCAGATTTTTGGCGTCAATCTTCAACACGGCCACGTCGGTGGACGGATCGGTGCCAACGATTTTGGCAATGTACTTTTTCTCATCGCCGGCGACGTTCACGCGAATCTTGTCGGCACCTTCAACTACATGGTTGGCGGTCAGAACATATCCGTCCGGCGAAATAATAACACCGGAGCCAAGGCTCTCCTCGCGGCGCGTGATTTCGCGGCTGCCGCCGGGACCAAATTGATCGCCGAAAAATTGTCGGAAAAACGGGTCGTTGTAGAACGGATTCCAGTACCGCTGCCGCATGTGGACAATGGTCGTGGAGTAAATGTTGACCACACTTGGCGCGGCTTTTTTAACGACGGGCGCATAGCTGGCGGGCGACTGGCCTGCGCGGTTGATGGGCGTCGTGTCAACCTGGATGGTCGGCGCGGGGTCCTTGCCCCACAAGGTGAAATGGGACAGCAGTAAAATGGCTGCCGCACCCGCGGCTGCCGAAAAAATTCCGATCAACGGTTTGGAAAAGTTCCGCATAAAAAGAAGTGCCAATACTTTGGAATTGACACTACCGCTCGCCAAATGTTCAAACGGAGACCGTCACTTCCTGGTTGGTGACTGAGACGGCTGCCCCTGAGCGTTCGTAACTTCGTCGGGCTTTATGATTTCCACCTTTGCGCCCTTGGCCATTTCTTCGGCTGACGGCACCTTGATGATGTCACTGGTGACCGGTTTGGGATGCTCAATGGCAAGCAGTTTGACCTTAAAAATCAAAACGGAGTTGGGTTCAATCTGCGGGCGGTGGCCATTGGCACCATAGGCGAGGTCCGGGGGAATATACAACTGCCATTCGGAGCCGACTTTCATGCGGGTGAGCGCCTCGTCCCAACCGCGAATGATATTCCCAAGGCGAAACTGTATTTTGTCCGAACTGTCAAACTTCTTCCCGTCAATGAACGTGCCCTCATAGCTGACCGTCACCGTATCGTCGGTCGTAGGTGACGACCCGGATCCATCGGTGATGACTTTATATTGCAAGCCGTCGGGCAAGGTGACCACCCCTTTCTGTTTCTTGTTCTTGGCCAGAAACGCCTCGCTGGCTTTGAGGTTTTTTTCCGCCAGTTCCCGGCGCTTGGCTTCCCGCTCTTTGGCGAGGTCCTGCTCGTATTGCAACAGTGTATTACGCATTTCCTGCTCAGTCAGCAACGTTGGGCCGCCGGCCATGGCATCTTTCAAACCTCGCAGCACCATGCCGTAATTCAAATTCGTTACGCCACTCGCCTTCCAGCGCTGGCCAAGCATCATACCCATGGCGTAACTGGTGCGCGAGTTGTCATCCTTCAATACTTTGGGATTGCCGCCCAGCAAGGGCGCCGCGACAGTCACAGAAAAAATGGCAGTTAGTACAATGGTTTTCATGGTAAACATGGGCATATATTGAGGTATTATTCTTAAATTGCAATCCCGTTTCAATGTTTAACGCGGTCGCGCGCAAAATGTTTCCCCATTGGACAAATCCTGCTATAGTTAATCGAACTTGTGCAAATGATAACGCGCCATTCAAATTCTAACCCATTTCGGGGCCGCGGCTTGAAAATTTCCGTGCGGTTCGCGCTGGGAATCCTCCTGCCACTCCCGACCCTGTTTGCGGCGACCGCCGGCACCAACGCGCTTCCCAAACTGACGCCCGGCCCCAACGACGGCCGCATCGCTTACGTGACGGCGCGGTTGCTGGAGGAATATCATTACTCGCAGCATCCGTTGGACAAGGAGATGTCGGAGAAGTTTTTTGACAGTTACCTGGACGCGCTCGACCCGCAGCATCTTTATTTTCTGAAATCGGACCTGGCGGAATTCGCACCCTACCGCACCAACCTCGATACCTTGACTATCAACAACCACGGCGTGGCCGATCTCACGCCGGCCTATCAGATTTACGAGCGCTTTCTGGAACGCCTGAACCAGCGCGTCACTTACGTGGACAAACTGTTGAAGCATGACAAATTCAAGTTCGACAACCATCAGCGCATTCTCCTGGACCGGCGCAAGGCGCCTTATCCCAAAAACCTGACCGAGGCACAGAATCTCTGGCAGCAACGGCTGCTTTACGACTATTTGCAGGAAGTGCTCAGCCGTGAAATTTCGCCGACCAACAGCGGCGTCATCCTGCCATTGCCCAAATCCGCTCCCGCGGAAATCTCCGACAAGCTCGCGCGCCATTATCACTGGTTGCTGCGCATCTTTACCAACTGGGACAGTAGTGACGTGCTGGAAGCGTATCTGAACGCGCTTACTCACACCTACGATCTGCACTCGGATTACCTCAATACCAGTCACGCCCAGGATTTTTCCATCAATATGAGCCTGGCGCTCTTCGGCATCGGCGCGGAGCTTCATTCCGAAGACGGTTATTGCACCATCGTTTCCCTCTTGCCCGGCGGCCCCGCGGCCAAAAGCAAGCAACTCAAACCCAAAGACCGCATCATTGCCGTGGCCCAAGACAAGGAACCACCCGTGGACGTGGTGGACATGGAGCTTTCCAAAATCGTACAAATGATTCGCGGCCCGAAAGGCACCAAAGTACAATTGACCATCATCCCGGTGGACGACCCGAATTCACGTCGCGTGGTGACCCTGGTTCGCGACGAAATCAAACTCCCGGACCAGGAAGCCAAGGCCGAGTTGATTCTGATTCCCAACGGCCACGGCGGCACCAACCGGTTGGGAATTGTTGACCTGCCGTCATTTTACGCGACGGTTGACCTGCCGGGCGACAACGGGGATCTGCCCGAAAAGAGCACCACGGCCGATGTTAAGCGCCTGCTTAAAAAGCTCGAACAGGAACACGTCGGCGGCATCATCCTCGACTTGAGGAACAACGGCGGCGGTTCGCTGGAAGAAGCCGTCGATTTCACCGGCTTGTTTGTCACCAATGGTCCAGTCGTGCAGGTCCGTACCCCGGAAGGCCGTGTGTTGGTGGACCAGAATACGTCTACATACGCCCTTTATCGCGGACCGCTGGTCGTGCTGGTTAATCGGTTTAGCGCCTCCGCGACGGAAATCGTGGCCGGTGCCTTGCAGGACTATGGCCGGGCGTTGATCGTCGGCGACACTTCCACCTACGGCAAAGGCACGGTGCAAAACCTGAATCCGCTCCGGCCGTTCATCTGGTCGCCGGTTGAATCCGCTTCCAACGATCCGGGCACCGTCAAAATCACCATTCGCAAATTCTATCGCATCAGCGGCGCCTCCACCCAGTTGAAGGGCGTCACGCCGGACATTATCCTGCCTGACACGTTGAGTTATTTGGACGACAT
>Ga0326728_10013339_pt1 | contig 17877 bp, 17 predicted proteins | sample MB3enrmetagenome_FD_207602 | JGI IMG/M metagenome (GOLD analysis project Ga0326728, IMG submission 207602) | Lab enriched peat soil microbial communities from McLean, Ithaca, NY, United States - MB31MN | ecosystem: Environmental > Terrestrial > Soil > Wetlands > Peat | place: USA: New York... | reverse complement strand
TAGGCGGGAATCCCCAGGGCCACAATGCCGCAACCGATGCCCGCCTCAAGCGGCCTGGCGAGAAGCGTGTTCAGGATGAAACAGGCGGCAGCAATTAGGAAAGCCGCCGGAACAAAAGGGTAGCCGAAGACTCGATAAGGGCGCGGCAGGTCCGGCCTCGAGTGGCGCAGAACAATCACCCCCAGGGCCGTCAGGGCGTAGAAGATCCAACCCGCAAAGATGACGAAGGTAAAGAGCTGCTCATAAGTCCCCAGAAGCACCAGGAGAATTGCCCACGCAGCCTGGAAGAGCAGGGAAAGGTGCGGGGTTCGGAACTTCGGATGAACGTTTCCACACCAGCGGAAGAAGAGGCCATCTCGGGCCATAGCGTAGTAGACTCTCGCACCCGCCAGGATCATTCCATTCACGCAGCCTAACATAGCCACGATGATGGCGAGCGACACCCAATGGGCGCCGCCGCGTCCGAAAAGGCGCATCCCGGCCTCTGCGGCCACGCGCGGAGATTGAGCCACCGTCAACAGCGGCAGCACGTGATAGTAGACAAGGTTCAGGAGAATGTAGATCACCATCACCGCGCCCGTCCCCAGGATAAGACCCAAGGGAAGGTTGCGTTCAGGGTTTTTGACTTCATCGGCGGCAAACGTGCCATTGTTCCAGCCATCGTAAGCCCAGAGCGCTGCGACCATCGCCACGCCAAAGGAAGAGAGAAAGCCCCACCCCGCCGGCGTAGGCAGCTTCACCGTCGTGATAACAGGCCCGTGCACGAGCGCGAAGCCCAGTGCGACAAGGGCGACCATTGCGCCGACCTTGGCCCCGGTCAGGACGGACTGTACCCAGCCGGCCTCGCGCACACCGCGATAGTTTATGGCCGTCAGGACCACGATGGCCAGGCCCGCCGCCAGCTTCTGCTGCCCGGGACTAATGGGGAAGAAATCGGCCAGATACTGTGCGAAGCCCACGGCGACGGTGGATATCCCGCCCGACTGCACCGCCAGAAAGAACGTCCAGCCGCAGAGGAAGCTCACCAAATGCCCATAAGTTTCGCGGAGATATACATACTGGCCACCGGCCTGTGGAAACATGGCCGCCAGCTCGGCGAACGACAGTGCCCCAAACAGGCTGAGCAGTCCGGAAATGATCCAGACGCAAAGGGCGGCACGTTCGCTGCCCACTTCGCGAATAACTTCCGCCGGAACGATAAAGATGGCGGAGCCAATCATGATCCCCATGACGATGGCCGTGGTCGGCCATAATCCCAGGGCACGAAGCAGTGGGGGCTGTTGCGAGACTACGGGGGTGGTCGCTATGGCGGGTTTGACCAGATCCATGAGCGAGATACCTGATATTCCAGCCTGCGACACAATAGAGGAATCGCCCGGTTCGGTCAATGACGATCTGACCAGCGTTGGGAATCTGGTAGTGGGTCAGTTCGGAGTTGTAGCGGCGAGTTTATCCGTCGGCCGAGGGACCACGTGGCGGCGTCCCGATCAGACCGGGACAGGTTCTGCTGCCGCTGCATCAAACTGACCCACAACCGGGAATTTGACAAAGCAGCGACATCAACTCAGAATGGGTATAAAGGGGCGTTCGAGACTTAGGGAGCAGAAATGGGAGACAGACTTAGTCCGCAAGATGTGTTGAATGCTTTGAGGGCGGTGAGAGATTCTCACTTGCAAAATGATATTGTTTCGCTCGGATTCGTAAAAGATATCGAAGTGGGGGATCGCCAAGTGAGCATCCTGATGCAGACCGCCAGCCCTGCCAGAAATCAACTGGTGGCGAACATAAAACAGATCGTGCAGGGGCTGGGCGTGTCTGATGTGGAAGTGCGCGTGACCGATCCGGCCCCACCCACCCAGCATGGGAAGTCGAAGCTGATACCCTTGGTCAAGAGCACTGTGGCCGTGGCGAGCGGTAAAGGGGGCGTGGGCAAATCGACGGTAGCCGCCAATTTGGCCATCGCCCTCGAGCGCGCGGGCGCTCGCGTGGGCCTGATGGACACGGACGTTTACGGCCCGAGCATCCCCGTGCTGATGGGCGGCGACAAGCCGCCGATTGTCGTAGAAGGCAAAATTGAACCGCCCCTCGCCTACGGGGTCAAGCTCATCTCGATGGCATACTTCCTGCCCAAGGACGAAGCCGTCATCTGGCGCGGCCCCATGCTCCATAAGACTATTCAGCAATTTCTGGGCGATGTGCGCTGGGGAGAACTGGATTATCTCATCATCGACCTGCCGCCAGGGACGGGAGACATTCAGTTGAGCCTGTCGCAAACCATCCCGCTGACCGGGGCCGCAATCGTTTCCACCCCCCAGGATCTGGCTCTGACGGTGGCGTCGAAGGCCATCACCATGTTCCAAAAGCTTAATGTCCCTGTGCTGGGGATAATTGAGAACATGAGCTATTACGCCTGCCCCCATTGCGGGCATCGCGAAGATATTTTTGGGCATGGCGGCGCTCGCGAGGCGGCCCGGAAGCTTGGCTTACCCTTTCTTGGGGAGATCCCGCTCGACCCCGTCATTCGGGTGCAAAGCGACGCGGGCAAACCCGTAGCCCTTGACGGGGGATCAGTGAACGGAAAAGCCTTCCAGGAGGTCGCCGCGGCCCTGGCGGAACAGGTGAGCTTGGCGAACCAGCAGGCGATTAGTATTGAGTAGGCAGTGGTCAGTTGTCCGTTGTCAGTTGTCCTTGGTCCGCTGTCGGTAGCCCATGGCGACCGGGGCTGATGTGATGCCACGAACGTCCGAATTGGCTGAGGTGCACAGGATAGGCCGCAACGGACGACTGGCAACGGACCACGGACGTCTTTCTTATGCATCCCGTCCCCAGCAAAATCAAACTCGATGCCGGGAACGACACGCTATCCATCCTCTGGGCGGATGGCCACGCCAGCGTTTATTCCTACCGCGACCTTCGCGACCGCTGCCCGTGCGCTACTTGCAATGAGGGTGGCGGGGCGCATCGCCAGCCACCGAATCTTCTCCCCATGCTCGGCGTCAAACCTTTGAAACCTGAGCGCGCAGAACTGGTGGGACGATACGCCCTACAGGTCTTTTGGAACGATGGTCACTCCACCGGTATTTATTCCTTCGATTACTTGCGCAGTCTCTGCCCTTGTCCTCAGTGCGAAATTTCTCGACAGGCCGCACGCACGCCCGATAGATGAGGCCATCTGCATTTTGACTCAGTGTTGTAGCGGCGAGTTTACCTCCGGCCTGTCCAAATTGGAGACTCAATTGATTGCTGAGCGCGGCTCTGCCGCCCTGACTTGCGGAAAGGCTTTGCCTTTCCGAAGGACGCCCGATCTGAATAACCTCCGTTGCGCAGGCTGGAAGGCTGAGCCTTCCAGCCTGCGCCGAGGGGGACGATGTGTTGTGGACCGCCCGGAAAGCCGAAGGCTTTCCGCAAGTCGGGGCGGCGGAGCCGCAGGTGGTCACCGACCGGGCCGCGGGTAATTTGGACAAGCCTGAGTTTAACTCGCCAAATGGCGGCGTCCCGATCAAATCGGGAGAGGTTACGCCGCCTCTACAACTGTGCCACTGTCAAATGGCAAAGCGCAAAAGGCAAATAGCAAACTATGTTAGGATATGGGCAGGTGTTACCGAAGGGGCTGCAAAGAATTTGGAAAGCCTGGAGGGTGCAATGGAATGGTCTATTTTGAGGACGCTTGCCTTAGTCTGCCTCAGTCTGCTCATTCCGCTGCTGATGGCCGCACAAACCGAACCGTCGCCCTCTCGTGGCCTGCTGCTGGTGGCTAACAAGGGCAACCAAACGCTGGGGATTGTTGATCCCGTAGCAGGCCTTGAACTGGCGGAGGTTCCCGAGGGGGGAATCACCGGGCATGAAGTTGCCGCCTCACCCGAGGGGCAAACGGCTTATGTCCCGATTTACGGCAACTCCGGCGTCGGTAGGCCCGGCACGGACGGCCGCACCATGGCGGTAATTGACCTGGCGAGCCATCGCGTGCTTAGGACGCTGGATTTCGACCAACCCCTGCGTCCTCACTGTGCGGTTTTCGGGCCTAAGAACGGCCTGCTCTACGTGACCACAGAGCTTGCCAATTCCATAACCGTGATCGACCCGAAAAGCTTGAGAATCGTCTCCTCCATTCCCACTGGCCAGCGGGAATCGCACATGCTGGCCATCACCCATGACGGGGAGCGCGGCTACACGGCCAACGTGGGGCCGGGAACGGTCTCTGCCATTGACTTGGCCGCGCAGAAAACCCTGGCCATTATTCCCATCTCGCGCCAGACGCAACGGATTGCACTTTCCGTGGACGATCGCTGGGCTTTTACCGCGGACCAGACGGCGCCCCGCCTGGCCGTGATTGACACCTCAACCAACAAAGTGCAGACCTGGATCAAGCTCCCCACCGTGGCCTACGGCACGGCCCCCACGCTCGACGGGCGTTGGCTGTTGATCACACTTCCAGCCGCCAACAAAATCGGGGTGCTCGATCTCGAGTCAATGAAGATCGCCAGGCTGGTCGAGGTTGATAAAATGCCCCAGGAAATCCTGGTGCGTCCCGATGGGCAAGTGGCTTACGTTTCCTGCATGGCCAGCGGCAAGATTGCCGCCGTCAATCTCAAGACGTGGAAGGTCGAGCAGTTGATCAGCGCGGGACCGCAAGCCGACGGACTCGCCTGGGCGCCGCAGAACCCATGAGGTTCGTCTAAATAATTTCCACCTGGCAGTTCTTCACCAGAGATTTGAATAACTGCGCGTCGGAGTCGCTGCCCACGATCGCCGCGTAATGCATGGGCACGGCGATTTTCGGCTTAATCGCCTCGGCAGCTTCCACCGCCTCTTGCACCGTCATGACATAGGTGCCGGAGACGGGGAGAAGCGCAATGTCACATTGGATGGTTTTCATTTCCGGTATGAAGTCCGTATCGCCGGCGTAGTAGACGCGCGTCCCGTCCATCTGAATCACGTACCCCAGGTGCTTTTCAGCCTTGGGGTGGAACACCTGCCCTGGCTGGCGAAACTTGTTCAGGTTGTAAGCCGGGACCGCCTCGATTTCGACCTTCCCGATGCTGCACTTGCCACCCGGCTCGAGAAATTTCGTTTCCTTCGTCTTCACGCGTTTGAGCCCGCTCTTGCAGGTCTGGCTTGCCACAATAGTGGTCTTGGCGGTGACTACCTTTTGAAGGTCTTCCCGGCTGAGGTGATCGAAATGCTCGTGGCTAATCAAAACGATGTCAGCCTCATCCGCCTTCGTCACCTTGAAGGGGTCAGTGTATACAACCTTCGAGCCTTGGATGCGGAAGGTGTCGTGCGCAATGCGGCTGAACTCCAGGTTCATCAGTTTCATCGCGAGGCCTCCAATCGTCGAAGCAAGTTATTCCAGGCGGTTGCCGCTGGCGCGGGCCACCACTGGTAAGGATATCACTAACCGATGTAATTGGGCCTGACAAGCCAAGGATGGCGATTGACAGATAAGTGAACACGCCCGTATAATTGAGGTTTTGGAACAGCCCAAGAGAGGAAGTATTATGTACGCGATCTTGCGCACAGGTGGGAAGCAGTACAAAGTTTCGCCGGGTGATGTGATCCGGATCGAGCAAGTGCCGGGCGAGTCGGGTTCAACCATCGAATTCAATCATGTCTTTGCGGTGCGAAAAGAGAACCTGGTGGTAGGCTCGCCTTTGGTCGAAAACGCAAAGGTCAGGGGGACCATCCTGAAGAATGGCCGCGCACCCAAAATTCGGGTATTGAAGTACAAGCGGAAGAAGCAATACCGCCGCACCATTGGCCACCGGCAAGGTTTCAGCGAGGTGCTCATCCAGGATATCGTCACGAACTGACCCGCATCTCGGAACAGGATTTCAATATGGCACATAAGAAGGGACAAGGAACTTCGCGCAACGGGCGTGACTCGAATGCGCAGCGGCTAGGTGTGAAGCGCTTTGACGGCCAATTTGTTACGGGCGGGTCAATACTAGTTCGCCAGCGTGGGACCCCGTTGAAGCCTGGGGACAACGTGGGCATCGGCAAGGATGACACCCTCTTTGCCAAGGTTTCCGGCGTAGTCCGATTTGAGGATAGGGGCCATTCCGGCCGGTTTGTGAGTATTCTGGTTCCCTCAACCAATTGAGCGTCGAATTAGACCTCCCGAGGTCTCTTGCGGAAGCTAACGAGCACCCATTTCCCCACAAAACGGCCAACCCGCCATGGGATGTGGCCAACGTGTTTGGCCTGGATATTTATCCTGTCGACCGTGACTCAAAGTGTTCATTGACGAAGCCAAGATCCATGTTGCCGGCGGCCAAGGCGGAAATGGTTGTGTAGCCTTCCGCCGGGAAAAGTTCGTTCCGCGCGGCGGACCCAGTGGCGGGGACGGTGGCCGGGGCGGCGATGTCACGCTGGAAAGCTCCGAAGGGATGAATACCCTGCTCAAGTTCCGTTACAACCGCCTATTTCGCGCGGGCCGGGGCGGGCACGGGGAAGGCTCAAACCGCCACGGTAAAGATGGAGATGACCTCACCGTAGTGGTGCCCGTCGGTACCGTGGTCTACGACGCCGGCAGTGGGGAAAAGCTCTGGGATTTCGATACTCCCGGCCTGCGCTTCCTGCTGGCAAAAGGAGGGCGGGGCGGCCGGGGAAACGCCCAATTTGCCACCTCCACGCATCAGGCCCCACGCAAGGCCGAGCCTGGCAAACCGGGTGAGGAGCGGGAACTAAAGCTCGAGCTCAAGCTTCTGGCGGATGTAGGACTGGTGGGCTTCCCCAACGTGGGAAAATCCACCTTGATTTCCAGGCTCAGCGCCGCCAGGCCGCGAATTGCCGATTATCCCTTTACCACCCTGGAGCCGTGCCTCGGGGTGGTGGCGATAGATGAAGAACGCTCCTTCGTAATGGCAGACATTCCCGGCTTGATCGCAGGCGCCCATCTGGGACGCGGGCTGGGTACACGGTTCCTCAAGCATGTGGAGCGAACCCGCTTGTTGCTTCACCTGATTGACGCCGCGGAGCAGTCCGGCCGCGCCCCCGTCGAGGATTACGGCGTGATCATGGAAGAGTTGAAGAGTTTCAGCCCGGTGGTTGCCGGCAAGCCGATGTTGCTGGTAGCATCACGGGTCGATGCCGCCGGCTCAGGTGAACGGCTGGCCGCGTTGCGGGAGTTTTGCCGCGCCCGCAGCATGGCCCTGCTTGAAATCTCCAGTGTTACTGGGGTAGGGTTGGAAGAACTGAAGCGACAAACGTGGACGATGCTTGAGTCGATCAGGAAAGCAGGAGATCGGGAGACTGAAAATCAGGAGATCGGGACATCGGGAGATCGGACGATCGGGTGAACAGCAAGCTCGAAAGTCGAAATTCGAAGATTGCCACGAGTTTCGATTTTCGGTTTTCGAGTTTCGGCTTCCGGCTGTTCACCCGATCTCCCGATCCTTAGAGGCTGTTTAGCACCCTGACAGGGTTCTCGTGAATATCGCTCTTTTCGGCGGAACCTTCGATCCTATTCATGCCGGACACGTGCAAGCGGCCCGCGCGGCGGCGCGCAAGTTCAGGTTGGACCGGGTCCTCTTGGTTCCCACAGGAAACCCGCCCCACAAGTACGGTGATCGCCTCACCTCGTTCCCGCAGCGCTATGGCATGGTGGTCCTGGCGTGTGCGGGGGATCCGCGGTTAATCCCGTCTCTTTTGGAAGCGCCGACCCCGGAAGGGAAACCTTGCTACTCAATAGACACTGTCCGTAAGGTGCGCCGCTCGCTACATAAAAGTGACCGGCTTTTCTTCCTGATTGGAGTCGATGCTTTTCTGGAGTTGCCCTATTGGAAAGAGTATCGGCGTCTGCTGGATTCGGTCGATTTCATCGTCGTCTCGCGGCCGGGTTTTGATGCCAACGAGATTCGGAAAGTACTGCCGGAAATGATGACGGCATCCGGTGGCGCGCCGAATGGACCTGATACGATTCGATTGCGACGCAGCAGCCTTCACGTCCTGCGGGGCGTCCACATGCCCGTCGCCTCGCACGCTTTACGTAAGGCCATCGGCGCTGGCCGGAGTGTGACTGGTTTTGTTCCCCCGCTTGTGGAAGAATACATTCTGAAGGAGGGCCTCTACCGTCCCCGTCGCGGCGGGAAGTAGCCAGGATGATGACCCCGCAATTGCAGGAAGCGGTCCACGCCGCTCAAGATCGGAAAGCTTTGGACCTGAGCGTCCTGGACCTGGGGCAGACATGCTCCTTCACAAGCTATTTTCTGATCTGCACGGGCAGCTCGACACGGCATACCCAGGCAATCTGCGACGCGATTGCGGAAAAACTCAAGAAGAATGGATTGACTGCCACGCACGTGGAAGGCTATTCCGAGGCGGAGTGGATACTGATGGATTACTTGAACTTTGTCGTCCACATCTTCCTGGAACGTGCTCGGCACTTTTATGACCTTGAACGCCTGTGGAAGAAAGCCCCACGGCTGCCGATACCGGAGGGCTGAAGGCAGTAGGCAGTGGGCAGTTGGCGGTGGGCAGTAGCTGATAGCTGAAGGCTGGTGGCTGAAGGCTCTATGCGCATTCGCATCCTCTGGGAAGGAAAAACCAAAGACGCGCACCTGCGGGCTCTCCAGTCTGATTTGGTCAGCCGCATCGAGCACTTCACTGGCTTGACGGTGGAGGAGTTACCCCCCCTTCGGAAGGCGGGCCGGCGAGGCAAGGCCGGACTTTCCCCTAGCGAACGGAAGCTGCTCGAGAAAACCCGAGGGAGCACCAAGGTCTTCCTGGACGAGCGAGGCCGGGAGTGGACCTCTGCGGAATTCGCCGAATGGCTTGGGCAACAGGCCTTGCGTGGAACCCGGGAACTTGTGTTCCTGATCGGAGGGCCGGAAGGGTTCTCCGCAGCCTTCCGAAAGGAAGCCGATGTGCTCCTGGCCCTTTCGCGGATGACGCTGACGCACGATTGGGCGCGGGCACTCTTGCTGGAGCAAATCTACAGGGGATTTACCATCCTGCGCGGATACCCGTACCCGCGCTAGCGCGGCGTAATACGGGATTTTGTGTTGTCGCACCTAGCTTTTTGCAATGCTACGACCCCCTCACCCCCGGCCCCTCTGTCGCCAAGGCGACCCAGGGGACAGCAGGTCCGGAAAGTAGTTTCAGATAACTCTCCCCCCTCTGCCCCAAGGGGGTAAGGGGAGAGTTGGTCCGGAAAGTATCTTTAGATAACTCTCCCCCCTCTCCCCCTTGGGGGAGAGGGGCCGGGGGTGAGGGGGTCCGACAAGATCGGGCTGTCGGCCGCAACTGACGAAGAGGTGAGCTTGCCAGAAACTCCCAAGGGATTGATAATCGTCAACACCGGACCCGGCAAGGGAAAGACCACGGCGGCCCTGGGGACCGCGCTTCGCGCCGTGGGACAGGGACTGAAGGTATTGATGGTACAATTCATTAAGGGCTCCTGGCACTATGGCGAGCTCGAGGCGGCCCGCATGCTGGGCGAGGAGCGTTTCAGGATTCTGCCCATGGGTCGCGGCTTCGTGAAGGTGGGCGCGGAAAAACCGCACCCGGAAGATGTCCGATTGGCGCAAGAGGCATGGGAGTTCGCCCGCGAAAGCCTGCTGGGTGGTCAATATGATTTGGTCATCCTCGATGAAATCAATTACGTCATCAGCTACAAGATGCTCGATCCGGGTGTGGTGGTGGAGGCACTGAAGAAGAAACCTGAGATGGTCCATGTCATCCTCACCGGACGCAATGCACATCCATCGATCGTGGAATTGGCTGACATGGTCACCGAGATGCGGGAAGTGAAGCATCCGTACCACAAGGGCATCTCGGCCCAAAGGGGAATCGAGTACTGAGAAATCTATTCATTGAGCCATTGATTCATTGAATCATTTCTACGCGGGCCGGTTTTTCGGCGTCTTTCAATGAATCAATGACTCAATGACCAAATGGATCAATCTGAATTATGGTTTGGTTTCGCAAAGAAAAGCAGCCAATTGAATCGCCCAAGGAGAAGCGCATTCAGACCGAAGGGCTCTGGGTGAAGTGCGACGACTGCAAGCAGATTCTCTGGAAGAAGGATTTGGAGGGCGGCCTGCTTTGCTGCCCCAAATGCGGCCACCATTTCAAAATTGGTTCACGCGCCCGCCTGGAAATGCTTTTCGACGACGGGCGCTATAAAGAGCACGATGCCGGGCTGGCCAGCACGGACCCTCTTCAATTCAAGGACAGCAAAAGTTACAGCGACCGGCTGAGGCAGGCGGAAAGAAACACGGGAATGAAAGATGCCCTCATCACCGGGGAGGGCCAACTGGAGGGGAAGCCGGCCATCATCTGCGCCATGGAATTTCAGTTCATCGGTGGGAGTATGGGCGCGGTGGTGGGCGAGAAGGTGACGAGAGCCATAGACCGGTGCATCGCGATGAAACTGCCTCTGGTGGTGGTTTCCTGTTCCGGGGGCGCCCGGATGATGGAAGGGGCCATCAGCCTGATGCAGATGTCGAAGATCAGCGCGGCGCTGGCTCGGCTGGATGAAGTGCGAAAGCCCTACATCTCGGTTCTGACCGATCCGACGACCGGGGGCGTGACCGCCAGCTTCGCCATGCTGGGCGACCTGAACATTGCGGAACCGGGCGCCCTGATCGGGTTCGCCGGCCCGCGAGTCATCGAGCAGACGATCCGGCAGAAATTGCCGGAAGGATTCCAGCGCGCCGAGTTCCTGCTCGCCCACGGCATGTTGGACGCTATCGTCCCTCGCAAGGAGTTGAAAGGATTCTTGGCGCGAGCCTTCCGCTTGTTACGGGCGTGGGACGGTTGAACGGCAGGAGTCAGAAGTCGGGAGTCAGAAGTCAGGAGTCAGAAGTCAGAATGAATGAAGGGCAAAGGGTAAAGAGTAAAGGCCAGGGGTTAAAAGGCGACAGTTGCTTTTATCCTTTACACCTTACACTTTACTCTTCACATTTCATTCTGACTCCTGACTTCTGACTCCTGACTCCTTAGTTATGGATTACCGCGACTGCTTAAAATATCTAGACAGCCTCGGCCAGGAATTGCATGGCATTCAATGGGGGCTGGAAACGATCACCCAAGTTCTTGCCCGCCTGGGGAATCCCCACCTGAAGTATCCCACCGCCATTGTCGCGGGCACGAATGGGAAAGGGTCCACTGCGGCCATGCTGGCCAGCATCCTGATCCAGGCCGGCTACCGTACCGGTCTTTACACTTCTCCGCATCTGGTCAGAGTAAACGAACGGATTCAAGTGAACGGAGCGGAGATCAGTGAGGATGATTTTGCTCGGGCCTTCACCGAGGTCCGCCAAGTTGTTGAAGGCTTGCTGAAGGAGAAGAGTCTGAGGCAGTTGCCGAGCTTCTTCGAGTTCCTGACGGCCGCCGGTTTTCATTATTTCGCCCAGGCAGGAGTAAGTTTCGCGGTGCTGGAGGTGGGCATGGGTGGCCGGCTGGACGCCACCAACGTTACCCAACCCCGCGTGGCGGTGATCACCAATGTCGGCCTCGATCACGTCGAGTTCCTCGGCTCCACCCTCGCCCAAATTGGGCGCGAGAAGGCCGGGGTCATCAAACTTGGGACCACCGTGATTTGCGGTTGCGAACAAGGGGAAGCTGCCGATGTAATCCGCCAGCGATGCGCGGAGCTGGGGGCGGAACTATTCGAGACGGCCAAGTTCGGCGCGCTTTGGGGATTGCAAAGTTTGCAAGGGCATTACCTGTTCAATCTTTCTCTGGATGCGGACAAGTTCGCCAGCCTCGGTTCGCCTTTGCTGGGAAGGTTTCAGGTGAAGAATGCGGTGGCGGCGGTGACGGCGGCGTGGCGGCTGAGCCGGGATGGTTTCCGCATAACCCGCTCGGCTATCGTCAAGGGTCTGCAAAAGACTTTCTGGCCGGGGCGGCTGGAGAGGGTTCTGGAACATCCGCTGGTTTTACTCGATGGGGCACATAATCCTGCGGCGGCCCGCGTGCTAGCGGAGTTTATCCAGGAAGAGTTGGGGGGGCGGCGCTTGCGACTCGTCTATGCCTCGATGCGGGACAAGGCCATGGCTGAGATCAGCGAAATCTTGTTTCCCCTGGCCGAGGAAGTCTATTTGACGCGTCCCCACCTTCCGCGCGCGGCCGCGCCGGAAGAGATATTAGCGGCGGCACGGTTCCGTCCCGAGCGGCTGGTAATCGAGCCGGAGCCTTGTGCGGCGGTGTCGCGAGCCTGCCAGGCAAGCTCCGGGGAAGATGCGGTGATGATCATTGGTTCGCTCTTCTTGGTGGGCGCCGTTAAGCAAGCGCTTTTGGGGGGACAACTTCAGCTTACGGACCGTCTCCCACCCAGCAATGCCGAAAGGCTCGTGTGATACGGACATGGGGAATGCTCAAACCGCCCCAAGCGGAGAGGCTCGCAAAGCGCACGGCCTCTCGTATTACCTCAGCTATCTACGCTCTCTCCTGTTCACCAATCTCCTGATCTACTTCTACACGGCGGTCTGCGGAACACTTTCACTTTTCGGCTCGCTGTTCGATAGCCGAGGGCGATGGCAGCACGCCTGCGCGCGGCTGTGGTCGTGGCTGATTTTGACCACCAGTGGCATCCGGACTCGGGTGGAGGGAACTGAGAACCTACTTCCCCAAAATACCGCCATCTATTGCGCGAATCACCAAAGCGCCATGGACGTCCCCATCCTCTTCGTGAATTTGCCTGTCCAGTTCCGCTTTGTGGCCAAGCGTTCGCTATTCAAACTGCCATTCCTGGGCTGGCATTTGAAGCGCTCAGGGCACATCCCCGTGGACAGGGGACGCCCCAGAGATGGGGTGAGGAGCCTGGACGACGCAGCAGAAAAGATCCGTGCGGGAAGCTCTGTCGTGCTCTTTCCTGAAGGGCACCGGAGCCGCGACGGAAAGATGGGGCCGTTCAGGTCCGGCAGCTTTTACCTTGCCATTAAGTCCGGCGTCCCCGTCGTGCCTATAACTTTGAACGGCACGCGGGCCGTGCTCAAGCCGGACACCTACCACGTCAGGGCTGGCCAGACGGAGATGATCGTTCATCCTCCTATTCCAACCCATATGCTGAAACGCGAGGACGTTGAGGCTCTCTCCGAAAAAGTGCGAGCTGAGATAATCTCCCGCTTTGTAGCCTCTGATCCGTAAACCTCCGTGGCGCCCTCACATGGCGCTGTCATGAAAAGAGTTGTGCCGAAGGCACCTTGGAGTGCGGTAGCAGCAGCTACCGCCTTTCCAGCGGGCTAGGGGTCCTACGCCAAGTAAGGCTGCTGCTACCGCACTCCAACGCGCTTCGCTCATCTTCATGCAAGGCGGCTTGACCCATAGCTGGGCTCCCTCGTAGGGGCTCATATCGCGGCTCGGCCGTGGGCTGCTCAGCGCGATACCCAGTCACTCCTGTGCTCCAGGGGTGAGCATGAGAAATTGGCACCGACCGGATTTTCTTCCGAAACCCTCCGACCAGGCAAGGAAAAGAAGGTCTAAGCGGGTCACGAGCCCATTGTTTTATTTAGTAGACAATCTACCAGGCGATGTGGTAGATTACCTGCCACTATGACCAAGCAACCATCCGGAGACCGAATCGAACTTGTTTATGGCTCGCTCGACATGCTGATTTTGCGCACCTTGCGCTGGGGTCCAACTCACGGACATGGCATTGCCAAGTCCATTGAGCGCCAGTCGGAAGAAACGCTCAGGGTGGAACACGGGTCGCTCTACCCCGCACTCCAGCGCCTTCAGCAAGAGGGCTGGATTTCCGCCGAATTGGGCGTTTCAAAAAACAAACAGCGGGCCAAGTACTACCGTCTGACCGCCGCGGGACGGCGGCAATTGGTGGCCGAGACCTCGCGTTGGGAGCGCTTCGTACGGGCCATCGCCGGCGTTCTGCGGCCCGTCGAGTCAGAGGAAGGACAATGAGTGATTGGCGATTCTCCCTCCGCGGCGGGACGATTGTCGATTGCGGAAAAGCGAAGTTGGACGAAGTAAGCGTGAATTTCGGTCAAGGCGAGCGAGGTAGCGCAGGGCCCGCAGTCCGGCCCTGCGGCTTTTCCAGCGGGGTGGGTCCTTGCCACGCCGCAAAAGGGGAAAGCGGTGGAAGAGCCGCAGGGCTAGAGAGCGAGCCCTGCGCTACTTCCTCTTGTGGCACGTCGCACCGCCGCGACAAAGTGCGTAGCAGGAACTGGTGGGCGGTAGCTGAATGTCGAGAGCTGATGGCTGAGGACCTAAGATGAGCTGGCATCGCGAGCTTGCCAAATTGGGCGCTCTGTTTCGCCGGCGGAACCCGGTGGATGATCTCGAAGAAGAGATTCGCTCACATCTCGAAATGGAAGAGCAGGAGAACCTTGAATCCGGCATGCCGCCGGACGAAGCTCACTATGCGGCGTTGCGCCGGTTCGGCAATGTGACCCTGGCGCAAGACAGGAGCCGGGAGATGTGGGGATGGAATTCTCTTGAGACGTTACGACAGGATCTTCGTTTCGGCTTCCGGCAACTCCGGCGCAGTCCCGGCTTCACAATCGTTGCCGTCCTCACCCTCGCCCTCGGCATCGGGGCGAACACGGCGATTTTTAGCGCCGTGAATGGCATTTGGCTCGAACCGCTTATCTACGCGTGGTCATCGAGGCTGGTAACCGTAGATATGCTTCCCATACCCGAGATTCAAGCGATCGAGGAGCAGAGCACTGCTTTCGAGCGCATGGCCATCTACCGGGGATACTGGGGCCTCGTTCTGGGCGGCGCCGCGCCCGTCCAGACAGACAACAGCTACGTGTCCGGTGATTTCTTTCCTCTGCTCGGTGTACAACCATTACTCGGCAGACCGATCCTCCCGGCAGACACGCAGCCTGGCCACGCCCTCGTCGGTGTCCTAAGCTACCGTCTCTGGATGGACGAGTTCGGCGGCGACCCTCAAATCGTAGGGCGCAGCGTCCCCGTGGATCACAAGCCGTTCACTGTCATCGGCGTGATGCCCAAGGGATTCGACCTCGGCGTTACCTGGGGCGGTGACAACCCCGGCCTGTGGACGCCCTTGGCGTACTCGCCCTCCGATTCAGTGGATAACGGCCCGTCCAGCAGCTTTGTGGGGCGGCTCAAAAAGGGTGTAACGCTCGGCCAAGCCAAGGCCCAAATCGAGGCCATATCGGCGCGCCTGGCGGAAGAATATCCGAACCAATATCCGAAAGCATTAAGAGGCTACGGCAGGATTGTAACAGCCGGCGTCAGCGGCTGGACGGACCCCGGGGTGCGGCTCGCCTTAATGGTTCTTCTGGGCGCCGTGGGATTTGTCCTGCTCATGGCTTGCATCAACGTGGCATCGCTCCTGGTGGCCCGCTCCTGGACGCGCCAGAGCGAGTTGGCGATTCGCAAAGCGTTCGGGGCGAGCCGACTGCGAATCATCCGGCAGCTTTTGTCGGAAAGCCTGCTGCTGGCGGTGGCAGGGGGCACACTCGGTCTGTTCCTTTCCTTGTGGGGAATTCGTTTCCTGCGGGTTATTGCTCCGCCGTACACCCCGCGGGTGGATTACATCCGGCTCCACGGCAATGTGCTGTGGTTTACCATGGGAATTTCGCTCCTTGCAGCCGTTTTGGTGGGCCTGGCACCGGCCTTGCGGGCGTCGTCCCGGCGCGTGGGCGGCACGCTGAAGGGAGGCCTGGTCGGTTCCTTTGCAGGAGCCGAGATGAAGCAGTCGCACCGATTCCGAAGCGCGCTGGTGATTCTCGAGGTGGCCCTGGCTGTAATTGTTGTGACAGGCGGAGCGCTCATGGCCCGCAGTTTCCATAAACTGATGAGTCTGAGCACGGGCGTCCGCGCCGATCACGTCCTGACCGTGCATGTGCAGCTCTCTGATTTGGCCTGCAATAACACCTCGCTTCCCACGAAGGACCTTAAGGAAACAGCCGTGCGGCCAAAGAACACCGCGCCGGCCAAGGAGCCGAAGAAGAAGGTCGCTCCGGCGGCAGGGTGCGCGTTGGCAAGCGAGAACATCCTGGACGGAATTCGCTCACTCGCGGGAGTGGAGCGAGTGGCGCTCGCTTGGACGGGGCTGCTTAAGGGAGGCATGCAGACCTCGAGTGTCCGTTATCCGGGTGGGCCCTCAGACCCCGGACTGTACGTTGAAGGACAGCAGGGCAATCTGCTCACCTCTGGCTACGTCATGGGTCGACCGGTCACACCGGGCTTCTTTGCCGCACTGGGGATCCGCCTGCTGAAGGGGCGCGATTTTGAATCGGCCGACTCAAATCGTTCTGACGTGGCTATCGTCAGCGAAGGTTTCGCCAGGAAATATATAGAGGGGGATGCGCTGAGGAAGCGGTTCAGCGTTGCTGAGGACGATAAGGGCCATCATCAGTGGATGGAGATCGTCGGCGTGGTCAACGACGTCCGAGACCGTGCTGTGGAGGAGTCCGGCCCGGTGTATTACACGCCGCTCTTTCTTGGGAGCAACTGGGGGGAAATCATCGTGCGGACCTCGGCAAATCCAATGGTGATGGTGCCGGCGATCGAGCGCGTTGTTCGCTTCGTGGATCAAGATGCGGCAATCAAGCACATTGCGACGGTGGACCAGATTATCGCCGATTCCGCGGCAGACCCGAAGTTCCAGACGGTTCTACTGGCCTCCTTTGGTGCCCTGGGGTTGCTCTTGGCGGTCATCGGGGTCTATGGCGTGGTCTCCTATTCCGCCGTCCAGCGCACGCATGAGATTGGCGTGCGCATGGCTCTGGGCGCGCACGGCGGCGACATTCTGCGCATGGTGCTCCGCGAAGGCATGCTGCTTGCAGGAATCGGGATTGTTGCGGGCATTGGCGGCGCTTTGGCGCTGACGCGCTTCTTGCAGAGTCTGCTGTTTGAGATTACCCCGACCGACCCACTGACGTTCATCGGCGTTTCGCTGATTCTGACCGCCGTGGCATTGGTGGCTTGTAGCATCCCCGCCCGCCGGGCGGCCAAAGTCGATCCCATGGTGGCGCTGCGATACGAGTAGCGCACCGGGCTTTTCGCCTGGCGACGAAGGACGAAAGTACAGGGATTATTGGACGACGTCGCAGACAGAAGGAGAGAGGTTGGGTAGAAACTGTTTTTGGCCCACCTTGCCGCGCTTGCGCTGGCATTTCGGACACACCAGGATGATGCTGGCCACGCGCTCGCCTTCCACGGACTGCACATCCCACCCCGCTTCGATGGCTTTTTCCGTCGAGGGCAGCTTCCGGTCGCAATGCCAGCAGCGGCCTCTGCCCGTCGAGCAGATCGCGTAAAGGGCGGCATTGACGTCAAGGTTAGCGGATCTACGTGCTTTGACCAGACTCATGCTCTCCTCCTGATGGCTCCAGGAATTCTTTGGCCATAGCGACGAGTTCTCTGGCTCTCCGTATCCGGGACACCGCGCCGCCGGAAATTGCTGCCCCGTAGGGGCACAGCAGCGCAACGGGCGCGATGCGAGCGCCACCGGCTCTATGGTGGTGAGCTATGCCGCGCTTGCATCGGCTGGCGATCTCACTGCCTACTGTCCTCCTACGAGCACCCGCTGGTAGCGCCGCAATTCATGCAGCGGTAGCAGGAGCCGTTACGGACCATGATGGCGCCGCAATCGGAGCAGCTTGGCGCGTCCTCGCTGTGGGCGACGCCCGCCAGACCCGGCTGGCCCGCCTCCGACGGGGAGCCTGTAATTCCACTCGCCGCCTGGGTGAACTGCGTGGCCAGGCCAGTGGCTTTCTCGACTTCTGTGCCGTTCAGCGAGGCGACGCTGGCATCCTCGCTCGGCTGCGCATCCTTGGGCAGGAATTTGTAAGCCATCCAGCGGAAGATGTAGTCCATGATGGACTTGGCAAAGCGGATTTCGGGGTTATTGGTCCACCCGCTGGGCTCGAAGCGCATATGGCTGAACTTGTCACAAAGGACCTTGAGCGGCACGCCGTATTGCAAGGCCAATGAGACGGC
>Ga0326728_10013338_pt1 | contig 17879 bp, 14 predicted proteins | sample MB3enrmetagenome_FD_207602 | JGI IMG/M metagenome (GOLD analysis project Ga0326728, IMG submission 207602) | Lab enriched peat soil microbial communities from McLean, Ithaca, NY, United States - MB31MN | ecosystem: Environmental > Terrestrial > Soil > Wetlands > Peat | place: USA: New York... | reverse complement strand
CCAAGGGGCTGGTCTCGCTGCTGGGTACCCATCAGCGACTCCAGAGTTTAAGTTGAACCGCCGGATGCGGAACCGCACGTCCGGTGGTGTGGGAGGGCGGTGAGCGCAAGCTCACCCCCTACCCGATGGTTTTTGAGCTTGACCATACGCGCTGGTTTTCGTTTTGATCACATTCCGGCAATGCTAGGAGCCCTTGACGACTCGCGCGTAGGCGCGAACCCACACGCTGAGGCGGTCCTTGGCTCTTGCGGTTTCCGGGCCCGCCGTCAAACTCGATGCATCGCATAAAGGATCGTTGAATGGCACAGATAGAACGCAATTTCCCAAGCGAATTCGAGGATCTATCGCAGACCGCCGAGTCGACCGGCACTGTGGATGATGACGACGATCGGGATGACGAACACCCTGATGAAAACGAGATTCCCGTGCGCGAGACCGATGAGACTACCGAGGCACCGGAAGAATTCGAAGTCGACGATGAAGACGAACTGGGTCATCCCGAAGACGACGACGCCGACGACCTGGGCGACGAGGACGGTCTCGACGATGTAGGCGACGAATAGCGGTAACGGCCGGCTTCCTCGGACTAGCGCCTGCTCCAGCGATGGAAATCATCCGCAAATCGTCGTTTAGGGCAAGTCCATGGAAGAACGGCGGCGGCATTACGCACGAGGTGATCCGCGTTCCCGAAAGGCTAGACCCGTTCCGTTGGCGCGTCAGTGTCGCGCAAGTCGATGTGTCGGGCCCGTTCTCGGATTTCGCCGACTATGACCGCAAGATGGTTCTGTTGCGTGGGGCCGGCGTTCGTTTGACGTTCGAGGGCGGAGGACACGCAGACCTGCGCGATGTCGGCGACATGGCGGAATTCGACGGCGCGTGGGCAACACGCTGCGAACTGGTGGCCGGGCCATGCGCGGATTTGAATCTGATGGTCTCCAAGTCGATCAAGGGCGCACGCGCTTGGGTTGAGCGTTTGCGCGAACCGCGTTCACTGCACCCGCATCGCGAAACGACGCTGGCATTCGCAATCAACGGCGTGGTGTCCCTGGATACCGGCAACGGCGCGGTCACGAGCCTGCAGGCTTGGGACCTTGCCGTGGCGGTGCCCGAGGACCGCGTGGTCGTCGGCCCAGCGGCGCTCGATGGGTCCGCAGCGCCCTTGGTGTTCTTCGCGACCCTGGACGATAATTCGCCGTAGTGTTTCATAGGACATCCCATGGCCGTCAACTTGACTACGCAGTCTGCGCACACGGAGATGGAATCACTGCGATGCGATATGCGCGAGCATGCTTTGTGGCCCGAAGATCGAGCGGTTACGCGCTTGCTGCACCGGTTGGAACTCACGGGAGGCGCGCGGCACCGTGCCGTTGCCGTCGCAATGGCGCTGGTCGAAGGGGCTCGCGCTCGCCGTGACGAACGGCCTTTCCTGGACGCTTTTCTGCAAGAGTTCGGCCTGTCGAATCAGGAAGGCATTGCGCTCATGTGCATCGCTGAAGCGCTGCTGCGCATTCCCGACGATGCGACGGCGGATCGGTTGATCGCCGAGCAACTTGCCGGCGGTGATTGGTCGGCTCACTCCGGCAGATCTGAATCGCTTTTCGTCAATGCCTCTACCTGGGGCTTGATGTTGACGGGCGGAATTCTCGAACTCGATCCGACCATCAAGTCCGATGCATCCGGCTGGATCAGGAAGCTCACACGCAAAGCCGGCGAACCCCTGGTGCGGCTCGCCGTGCGCCGGGCCATGCGCATCATCGGCGGTGAGTTCGTCGTCGGACGCACGATCGAGGAAGCCCTGACGCGCAGCGCACGCGAACCGGAGGTCGCGTTGTGTTCCTTCGATATGTTGGGCGAAGGCGCCAGAACGGGGGATGACGCCGCTCGATATCTTCGGTCGTATGAACATGCGATCGATGTCATCGGTGCGGCGGGCGGCGGGCGTGCGCCTCACGCAGTCTCGAGCATTTCCATCAAGTTATCGGCGTTGGAGCCGCGCTATTCGCTCCTGCAAAGAGATCGTGTCCTGGCGCGGTTGGTGCCGCAAGTGCTGAATTTGGCGCGGCGCGCAGCGGCGCTCGGTATTCAGCTCACCATCGATGCGGAAGAAGCCGATCGCCTGGATCTTTCATTGGATGTCATCGACGCGTTGGCGCGCGATGGATCGACGCGGGACTGGCCGGGCTTGGGATTGGCCATCCAGGCGTACGGCAAGCGGGCTTTGGACATCATCGACTGGGTGGCGGCGCTCGCGCGGGCAAACGCCCGCCGGATGACGGCTCGACTGGTGAAGGGCGCTTACTGGGACAGCGAGATCAAGCGTGGTCAAGAGCGCGGACTCGACGGCTATCCGGTGTACACGCGCAAGACCACGACCGACGTGTCCTACCTGGCGTGCGCGGGCCGCTTGTTCAGCCACGCGGACGTGATCCTGCCGCAATTCGCCACCCACAATGCGCACAGCATCGCGTCCATCCTGGAATTGGCGCCGGGAGGCGCGGAATTCGAATTCCAACGGCTGCACGGCATGGGCCGACTGTTATACGCAGAAGCGGCGCGGCAGATCGCCGATTTTCCGCGAGTCAGAGTGTATGCACCGGTCGGTGAGCACAAGGACTTGCTGGCCTATCTCGTACGCCGCCTGCTGGAAAACGGCGCCAATACGTCTTTCGTGAACCGCTTTATGGACGAACAGGTCGCGGTAGCCGATATCGTCCGCGATCCCATCGCTGAAGTCGAGAGGCTGGATACCTACCCAAACCCGCGGTTGCCCATTCCGAGCGCCCTATTTGCGGACCGGCGTAACTCAGCTGGACTCGACATGGGCAGCCCGCAAGTGCTGGATGAGCTGCGCAGCGCGGTGACGTCGCGACGGTCTTCCGAGCACACGGCGGGTCCTATCATCAGCGGCACGTCCGTGCGGGGTGACATGCATGTCATCGCAAACCCCGCCGACCGGCTCGACGTCGTCGGCCGTGCGCGCGACGCCACGCCCGCGGAGATTACGCAAGCATTCGATGCTTGCAGTGCAGCACAGCGGGCCTGGGATGGTCAGGGCGGCGCAGCGCGTGCGGACCTTCTCGATGCAGCCGGTAGCCTGATCGAGAAGTCGCGTTCGGAATTCTATGAGCTGTTGGTGCGTGAAGCGGGCAAAACCCTGCCGGACGCGATTGCCGAAGTGCGCGAAGCCGTGGATTTTTGCCGTTACTACGCCGCACTCGGGCGCGCCCAGTTCGCGGGCGCCACGCGCCTCCGCGGGCCGACCGGCGAACTCAACGAGCTGTCGTTGCACGGCCGCGGCGTGTTTGCCTGCATCAGCCCCTGGAACTTCCCATTGGCCATTTTCGCCGGACAAATCACCGCGGCTTTGGCGGCTGGAAACACTGTGGTGGCGAAGCCCGCAGAACCGACGCCGTTGATTGCCGCGCGTTTCATCCGATTACTGCACGAAGCCGGAGTGGCGCCGGACGTCGTACACTTGGTGCCGGCGCCGGGCCGGCTGTTCGGTGAGATCGCGTTCTCGCATTCCTCGCTTGCGGGCGTCGCCATGACGGGGTCAACGGTAACGGCCCTGACAATCAACCGAGCCCTGGCCGCGCGCAGCGGGGCCATCGTGCCGCTGATCGCGGAGACCGGCGGACTCAACGCCATGATCGTCGATTCAACGGCTCTTCCGGAACAAGTGATCGACGACGTCATCAGTTCCGCGTTCATGAGCGCCGGCCAACGCTGCTCAGCGCTGCGGCTGCTCTTTCTTCAAGAGGATGTTGCCGACACCATGCTCGAGATGTTGGCGGGCGCCATGGATGAACTGATCATCGGCGACCCGGCCGATCTGCAAACCGATGTGGGCCCGGTGATCACCGCCGCCGCCGCGGACGGCTTGATGCGGCATGTGGCGGCGATGCGCGTTCAAGCGCGCATCATCAAAGTCTGCCAGCTCGACGATTCTCACTCGCGCGGCAGCTTCGTCGCTCCGCACCTCATCGAGTTGAACGGCGCCGCGCAGCTGGCCCGTGAGGAGTTTGGACCCCTGTTGCATGTGGTGCGGTATCGAGCGAGCGACATCCAGAACGTGCTGGCTGCCATCCGTGCCAGCAACTACGGTCTCACCCTAGGCATCCAAACACGCTTGGATTCATTCTGGCGCGAGGCCTTTGCGAGCACGGCCATCGGCAACACGTACGTCAATCGCAATATGATCGGTGCCGTGGTCGGCGTACAGCCGTTCGGCGGGACCGGGCTGTCAGGGACGGGACCCAAGGCCGGCGGGCCGCATTACCTCGGCCGCTTCGCGAGCGAGCGTACGTTGACGGTGAATACCACGGCTACCGGGGGCAACGCCGCGCTCTTGAATCAGGGAACTTGAGCGCGTTGCACGCGCTTGCGCGGCCCGGCTTGGCGGTGTCCGATTCTCTTGCCGCTGCGTTTGCCCCCGGACTTGAGGCTGTTGCGCAGGGCCTCCGTCAGATCGATGACCTGTGCTTTGGGCCTATCCGTCATCGCGGGTTCATCCGCTGCCAGGTTATGCGTTTGCTTTCTACGGATCTTCTCCTGAATGCGACGCATGAGATCGGCTCGATAAGTATCCTTGAACGCTTCCGGATCGAAGCGCGATGTCATTTCCGCAACGAGCTTTTGCGCCATGGATAACTCGCCAGCGCTCAACTTTGCGCCCTTGAGCGCCGCGGCCGACAGCCCGGCACTCTCCGGCGGCAATAGCTCGTCCGAGAATCGCAATGTCATCAACATGAGTGCCCGCCCCTGGGGTGCCAGTAGACATAGATGTTGCCGTTCGCGCATGACGAAGGTGGCGATCGCCACCTTCTGGGTCGCCTGCAGCGCTTCACGCAGCAATGCATACACTTTTTGGCCGCCTTTGGCCGGCGCCAGATAATACGGCGTTTCCAAATACATCGGCGCTACGTCGGCTGCGTCACTGAAGCTCGAGATATCGATGGTTTCGGATGCCTTGACATTGGCGTGCTTGAAGTCCGCGTCCGATAGGGCGACGTATTTGCCTTTCTCGTATTCGTATCCCTTGACGATGTCGGACCACGCTACTGGTTTGCCGGTCTTTTTGTTGACGTGTTCATATCCAACCGGAGCGAAATCGCGGCTGTCCAACAGGTGTAGAGGAAGCGACCCGTCACGGGCTGCCTCATGGATTTCCACCGGTACGTAGATCAATCCGAAGGAAATGGCGCCGCTCCATAGAGCTCGATGGGCCATGGGTCACTCCGTTCCGCGGGCGGGAATTTGCAAGGTGAAGAAGAAGCGAGGCGCGGTCCGCACCGTCACTGCAGCGGGCCGGCATTCGAGGTCGGCGAGGCTGAAGCGTAGTGTTTTTCTATATTCCTGTTGTGCCGCGTCCTGCCATTGTTGGTCCAATAGTTCGCCGGTGATTTCGCGCTGATTGTCGTCCCGCGTGTGGCAGGGCCCCCATTGCAGGGTAAATTGATGGTCCGGGTTGGTGCCGCGGTAAACAACGCCGATGACCAGTTCGTCGGTAGCGGGATCAAAGTAAACACGCTGAAAATTATCCGCGCGGCTTGTCAGCGGTGCGATAAGGAATAGTAGCCCGAGCGAAACGAATCGAGTTACCTGTCTGTCACTCATGCCGCCATTTTGGCCGAAAAATTGCCGCGCGAACAACAACGTCGATTCCTTGTGCACTGCCGTCCCGCCGCGTGCCGACACGCTTCTCAATCACAGACAATCTCCTTCGGTGCCGTACATTAACACGTTGATCAACATAGCGGGAGCGCCGAAAAAACAGCACGTCGGCCGCGGTTCGCCCGTGCTTGTCGATGATCGCCACGCCGACGACCACTGTTGATCGGTGTGGGCGCGGCGACGCGCGGCGCGGGCCGCCTTAGGGCTTGGCGGGCGCGGCCGCCCTTGACGCAGGCACGGCGGGATTCGGCGCGCGCAACGCGTCGAAGACGCTGTCTTGCGGATGTTTCGTGCACTGCTCATCCAGCGCCGCGTCGAACTTGCCCAGAGCGCCGGGATCCAGAATGTGGCTGCCGGCCATCCCAACCGCATAGCCGAACATCCACATGGTGAGCGTGTTGGCGCTTTCCGGATCCGACTTGCGCAGCGCGGCGTGCCGCGATTCGAACGTCGCGCAATCCAGCCGGGTCAAATCCATGGGGTTGTCGCGTTTCGACCTTACCGAGGTGACCGCCTCCAGCAGGCTCGTCGTCGGATTGTTCTTGCATTCGGCGTCCAGCGCGAAGCCGAACGCCTTCAGCGAGTCGCCGTACATGACTCGGTCGCCCGCATACGCCGTCGAAAATCCGAACAACCACATGACGGTGTCGATGGGATCGGCGGTATAACCGGGGATGGCCGACGTGAGCACTTCGTTTTCATACTTCGCGCAGCTCACGGCGGCGAGGTTCAGCTCCACGGCATCGCTTCGCTGCGGAAGTAAAATGGCGGTGAGCAGCAGGGCGCCCAGTAAACCCGCCGCCGCCGGCTCGGTCATGCGGCGACCCTCGAGGGCAGCAATCGATCTGCGAAGGTTGCAAATCGCCCCGACTGCACCAGTTTTTTCGCCGCCTCGATGTCGGGTGCGAAATATCGGTCGGCCGCGTAGAACGGCACGTCGGCGCGAATGCCGGCGTGAACGTGTTCGAGACTCGCCGAAGAGCGCGCGGGGCGATGAAAGTCGATACCTTGCGCTGCCGCCAGCAGTTCGATGCCGACGATGGCCGCCGCATTCTCCACCATGGGACCCAAGCGGCGTGCGGCATGCGTGGCCATACTGACGTGATCCTCTTGATTGGCGGACGTCGGGATGGAGTCGATGCTGCATGGTGTCGCGATGGTTTTATTCTCCGACACCAGCGCAGCGGCCGTTACCTGCGCGATCATGAAGCCCGAATTCACGCCGCTGTTCTCCACCAAGAAGGCCGGCAGCCCGCTCATTTTCGGATCCACCAACACGGCAATCCTGCGTTCCGAGAGACTGCCGATCTCGGCGACGGCGAGCGCCAACATGTCGGCGGCGAACGCCACCGGCTGGGCATGAAAATTTCCACCCGACAGCACGTCGCCTTGCTCGACGAACAGCAGCGGGTTGTCGGTCACGGCGTTGGCCTCCAGCCGCAGCGTGACGCTGCAATTGCGGATGATGTCCAAGCACGCACCCATGACCTGCGGCTGACAGCGAAATGAGTAGGGGTCCTGCACCCGGGTGCAGTCGAGGTGCGAGGCGCGAATCGCGCTGCCGGCGATCAGATCCCGATACTCGCGCGCCACCGCGATCTGTCCGGGCTGGCCGCGCACTTGATGAATGCGGTCATCGAACGGCGAATCGCTGCCTTTCAGCGCATCCACCGACATGGCGCCGGCGACGATCGCCGAGGCAAACACGTCCTCCGCGCCGAACAGCCCCGCCAAGGCCAGTGCGGTGGATACCTGCGTCCCGTTGATCAGCGCCAAGCCTTCCTTGGGGCGCAGCTTGGCGGGCTCGAGGCCGGCAAGCCGCAGGCCATCGGTTGCCGGCAATACCTTGCCGCGTACGCGCACGTGTCCTATCCCCAATAACACCGCACTCATATGCGCCAGGGGCGCAAGATCGCCGGATGCGCCCACCGACCCTTGTGCGGGAATCACAGGATAGACTTCGTGTTCGAGCAGCGCCGCGAGCGCATCGATCAAGCCGAGTGTGACGCCGGAGTGACCGCGGGCGAGGGCGTTGATCTTCAGGGCAAGAATCAGCCGCACGACGGCGTCCGGCAATGCACGCCCCACGCCCGCCGCATGCGAGAGCAGCAGATTTCTCTGCAGCAGCTCGAGCTGTTCGCTGGGTATCCGGGTTTGCGCCAGCAGTCCGAAGCCCGTGTTGATGCCGTATGCCGCATCCCCCAACGAGACGATCTGATCGACCAGCGCGTTGGCGTTGGCAATGCGTTCGCGATCGTACGCCGCGAGCCTGAAAACGGCCGGACGCTCGTAGATTCGCCGCAGCCCGGCCAGAGTCAACTCGCCGGCGCGCAATTCGAATATGGCGGTCACTCGGACAGGCTCCTACCTAGGGGTGCCCGATCATCGGCAGGTTCAAGCCTTGCTCGCGCGCGCAGTCGATGGCGATCTGGTATCCGGCATCGGCATGGCGCATGACGCCGGTGCCAGGATCGTTCCACAGCACCCGACGCAAGCGGCGGCCCGCAGCCTCCGAGCCGTCACAACAGATGACTACGCCCGAGTGCTGCGAATAGCCCATGCCCACACCGCCGCCGTGATGGATGGAGACCCATGTGGCGCCGCTGGCGGTATTCAACAGCGCGTTGAGCAACGGCCAGTCGGACACGGCGTCGGAGCCGTCTTGCATGGCTTCGGTTTCGCGGTTCGGGCTGGCCACTGACCCAGCGTCCAGATGATCCCGGCCGATGACGATGGGGGCGGACAGTTCGCCGCTCGCGACCATCTCGTTGAAGGCCAGCCCGAGGCGGTGGCGCTGTCCCAGGCCGACCCAGCAAATGCGCGCCGGCAATCCTTGGAAGCGAATCCGCGAGCGGGCCATGTCGAGCCAATGGTGCAGGTGCGGGTCGTCGGGAATCAATTCCTTGACCTTCGCGTCGGTCTTATAGATGTCTTCGGGATCGCCGGATAACGCGGCCCAGCGGAACGGGCCTATCCCGCGGCAGAACAACGGGCGGATGTATTCAGGCACGAAACCCGGGAAATCGAAGGCGTGGCTGACGCCGGCGTCGAGCGCCACCTGCCTGATATTGTTGCCATAGTCGAAAACCGGCAAACCCATGGCCTTGAAGCGCAGCAGATACTCGACGTGTTTCGCCATCGTGCGCTTGGCGGCATCGCTGGTGCCGATGGGGTCGCTGAAGCGGCGCTCGTCCCATTGCTCGACGGTCCAGCCCTGCGGCAGATAGCCGTTGACGGGGTCGTGGGCCGACGTCTGATCCGTCAGCGCATCGGGTTTGATGCCGCGGTCCAGAAGCACCTGCAGGACGTCGACGATGTTGCCGAGTAATGCCACCGACAAGGGCTTGCCCTTGGCCTTCGCGGTGTCGAGCATAACCAGGGCCTCGTCCAGCGAGCTGGCCTGTGCTTCCACGTAGCCGGTCTCCAAGCGCTTGGCGATACGGCTTTGGCGGCATTCCACGGCCAGCATATTCGCCCCTGCCATGGTCGCGGCCAACGGCTGGGCGCCGCCCATGCCGCCGAGGCCGGCCGTCAAAATCCACTTGCCGGCGAGCTTGCCGCCAAAATGCTTGCGTCCCATTTCGGCGAATGTTTCATAGGTGCCTTGCACGATGCCTTGGCTGCCGATATAGATCCAGGAGCCCGCCGTCATCTGGCCGTACATGGCCAGCCCCTTGCGGTCGAGCTCGTGAAAATGCTCCCACGTGGCCCAATGCGGCACGAGGTTGGAATTGGCGATGAGCACCCGCGGCGCATCGGCATGCGTCGGAAACACGCCCACGGGTTTTCCGGACTGCACCAGCAAGGTCTCTTCCTCGCTCAGGGTTTTCAATGTTTCGACGATGCGGTCGTAGCAGTTCCAATCACGGGCGGCGCGGCCGATGCCGCCATACACCACAAGTTCGGCGGGATTCTCCGCGACCTCGGGATCGAGGTTGTTCATCAGCATGCGCAGCGGCGCTTCGGTCATCCACGAGCGTGCACTCAAGGTGTTGCCGCGGGCGGCTCGGATCACTCTGGGCTTTTGGGGAGCAAGCATGAGGGCTTCCTTAGGGGCGAAATCGCCCGGACATTTCATAGTGAGAGCCGGGGTAATAAAGGCGAGCGACGGAAGCGATCTGACCGGCCGTCCACGTGCGCCGAATCATCAACAGACAGGGCTCGTCGCGCTTCATCGCCAATAATCTGCGGGTACGATCGTCCGGCATCACCGCACGCAGTACGTGCTCGGCCTCCTGGAGCGGCGCCACCTTGGTCAAGTAGTCATAAGGCGTCGTTTTGCTGAAATCGATTTTGAGATAATCCGGCGCGAGCTTCGGCAACACGTAGCGGTCCTCCAATTGCACCGGGCGATCGTTCTCGAAATGCACTATCACCGAGCAATAGAGTTCGCTGCGCGGCGCGATGCCGAAATCTTCCGACAGTTCGGCCACCGCACGGATGCGTTCCAGCGAGATGATCTCGGCACGATGCGCATGTCCGCGCTCGCGTATCTCGTCGGCAATGCTGCGAATTTCGAGCGGGTGCGCATGGGCGTGCCGGTCCGCCACGAAGCTGCCCACGCCGGCGATGCGTACCAGAACGCCTTCGTCGCGCAATTCGCGCAGCGCGCGGTTCGCCGTCATGCGCGATACCCCGAACGATTTGACGATGTCGTTTTCGGACGGCACTCGCGCTGAGGTGGCCCACTTACCGGAGCCGATGTTGTCCAAGATGTGCCGTTTTACCTTGATATACAGCGGTTGCATGGGCGAGGGCGGCTTATCCATGGCGCTAGATTAGGCTGTATAGACAGGTACAGTCAACTATCCGGTGAAAATTTCCGGGAATGGTTGCGCGCAAGCTAAGGATGGCTGCGCTCAAGCCCCTTGGCCTGCGCAATCCACTTGTCGACGAGTTTATCGGCTTGTCCGGGCAAGCCCATGCAGCGCTCCAACGAACCCGGCGGCTATGCAGGCGTCGCGAGCCGCGTCATCAGCGCGGCGAACCGGCCCCGCAGCGGCAGCTCGGCGGCGTGGTGCCGTTCTTTTACGACCCAGCGGCCGGCGACCATGACGTCGCGAATCGCGGCTGCGCCGCCGGCAAACAGAAGATGGTCGAGCGCATTCTCGAGCGGCGCGCCGGCCATGCTGGGATGCGTGCTTTCGAGCACCAACCAATCGGCTCGGTGACCCACCGCAATGATGCCGGCCGGCTGACCAATCGCTTGCGCGCCGACCCGGGCGGCGTGGCGCCATAGATGCGTGCCGGCATGCGCTTCTGATTTGTCTGCCAGCACGCCGCGGCGCCGCTTGCGCAGGCGTTGCTGATATTCCAGCCAGCGCAGTTCCTCGGCGGGACACACGGTGGCTTGGCTATCGGAACCGATGCAGACTTTTCCCCCGATTCTCAAGAATCGGTCCGCGTCGAAGAAGCCGTCGCCCAAATTCGCCTCCGTGCTGATGGACACGCAGACGGCCGCCTGCGATGCGGCGATGCCTTGCAGCTCCGCGCCCGTGGCATGGGTGGCGTGCACCAGACACCAGTGCGGGTCGAGCAGTCCGGTATCCAGCAGCAGTTCGATGGGACGTCGCCCGGTGTGCAATTCGCAGGCTGCCACTTCCTTGACTTGCTCGGCGACATGGATGTGCAGCGGTAGTGTCTGGTCCATGCCGCGTAGCCGCAGCGTCGCTTCGCGCAGCGTCGGCAGCGGCACGGCGCGCAAACTGTGGAATGCCGCGCCGGTGCGCAGCGTGGCGCGAGCGGCGTGCCGCTCGGCGTCGACGCGTGCTTCGACGGCACGCAGGAAATGTTCGGTCTCCAGCGCAAACCGAGCTTGCTCACGTTTGAGCGGCAGCGCACCGAAATCGCTGGACTGATAGAGCGTGGGCAGAAAGGTAAGCGCAATGCCGGTCGCTGCAGCGGCATTGGCGACGGCTTCCCAGAGCGCGTTGCCGCCGGAGTAGAGGTCGCCGTTGGGCTGTCGGTGCAGATAATGAAATTCGGCGACGGATGTATAGCCCGACTTGAGCATTTCGATGAACAACTGGGTCGCGAGTATCTGCAAGTCCTCCGGTTCGATCCGATTCGCCAGCGCATACATGGACTGACGCCACGTCCAAAAGCTGTCGCGGGCCGACAGGCGGTATTCGGTGTTGCCCGCCATGCCGCGTTGAAACGCGTGGCTGTGCGCGTTCGCCATCCCCGGCACGACGATGCCGGCAATGGATTCGCTTGCGTGCGCGGTCTCGGGCGGGAGATTGCCGTTGGTCGGGGCTTCGATGGCAGTCGGAACATCGATGGCGCTGATGTACCCATCGTCCGCTACACTGACGAGTGCGCCGCGTACCCAGCCTTGCGGCAGAAGGGCTGATTCCAAATAGTACTGTCGGGTCATCGCTTGCCTATACCTGTATAGGGAGCCTAGCTTGCCGTATCATTGCCGTAACAGCAATCAGGGCGAGCACGTGCAGACATCTTCAGTTCGAGAGTGGGACCGGGTTTGGATCGGGGCGAATATCGCCACGATGGTCGCCGGCGCCGAGCCGTATGGCCATGTGACCCACGCGGCCTTGGCGGTGAAGGGCGGGCGCATTGCGTGGATGGGGCCGGCGGCTGAGGCCACGGCGAGGGCTGCGGCCGGCAACGTGCCGGTGGAGAATGTTTACGGCCTGTGGATGACGCCCGGGCTGATCGATTGCCATACTCATCTAGTGTACGGCGGCTCGCGTGTGGAGGAGTTCGAGCAGCGGCTGTGCGGCGTTTCCTACGAGGAGATCGCGCGGGCCGGCGGCGGCATTCAATCCACCGTCAATGCCACGCGTGCGGCCGGCGCGGATTCGCTGCTGGCGTCGGCGCTGCTGCGCGCGAAGCGGCTGCTATCCGAGGGTGTCACCACCATCGAGGTCAAATCGGGTTATGGACTCGAACTCGACGCTGAGCGGCGCTTGTTGGAGGTCGCCCGTGAACTGGGCCGGCAGCTGCCCGTGTCGGTGAAGACCACTTATCTCGGCCTGCATGCGCTGCCGCAGGAATTTCGCGCGGACCGCGCAGGGTTCGTCGAGCGCGCAAGCGGCCCGTGGTTGGAATCGCTGTCCGGCGCCGGTCTGGTGGACGCGGTGGACGCGTTTTGCGAAAACATCGCTTTCACGCTCGCCGAGACCGAACAATTCCTGCGCGCGGCGAAGAGTTTGGGTCTGCCCGCTCATGTGCATGCCGGACAGTTGACCGACATGGGTGCGGCGGAGTTGGCGGCCAAATATCATGCGCTTTCGGCGGATCATCTCGAATACTTGAGCCCAGCCGGCGCGGGCGCGCTGGCGGCCTCCGGTACGGTCGCCGTGCTGTTGCCGGGCGCGTATTACACGCTGCGTCAATCCACGCCGCCGCCGGTTGCCTTGCTCCGGCAAGCGGGCACCGCGATGGCGGTAGCGACCGACTGCAATCCCGGCAGTTCACCGTGTACCTCCCTGCTGCTCACGCTCAACATGGCCTGCACGTTGTTCGGCTTGACGCCGCAGGAGGCCTTGAGCGGAGTTACGCGCCACGCGGCGCGGGCGCTCGGGCTGCAGGCGGAAGTGGGAACGCTGGAGGTGGGCAAACGCGCAGATTTTGCGTTGTACCGAATCGCAAGACCCGCCGAGCTGTGTTACAACCTCGGCGCGAATCCCTGCGTGCATGTGGTGCGCGGCGGAGTTCCGGCAGCGCTGCACGGGCGATGACTCAGTCGCGGCTGGATTTCAAGCTGGAAGCGACGGCGTCGGGTTCGCGTGCCCGCGCGGCGCGCTTTACGACTCTACACAACGCCGTCTTGACTCCCACGTTCATGCCGGTGGGGACGCACGCCGCCGTGCGCGGGCAGCGGCGTGAGGACGTGCTGGCGAGCGGCGCGCAAGTACTGCTCGCGAACACGTACCACTTGATGTTGCGGCCCGGCATCGAACTCTTCGAAAAATTCGGCGGCATCCACCGTTTCATGAACTGGCCGCGCTCGGTGCTCACCGATTCCGGCGGATACCAAATCTTTTCACTACCGGGTAGCCGTTCCGTCAGCGAGGAGTGCGCGCAGTTCAAGAGCTACGTGGATCAAACCGCGCTGCGCTTGAGCCCGGAGAGCAGCATCGCGGCGCAGCAAGCCATCGGCAGCGACATCATGATGGTGCTCGATCAGTGCGTACCCTCGACCGTCGAGCGCAGCGTTGCGCAACAGGCGATGGAGTTGACCCACCGCTGGGCGCTGCGCAGTCTCACGGCGCGCGGCGCATCGCCCCAGGCACTGTTCGGGATCGTACAGGGTGCAAGCTGTGCGGATCTGCGCGCGATGAGCGCGCGCGTCATTACGCAAATGCCGTTCGATGGCTACGCCATCGGCGGCTTGGCGGTGGGCGAAGGCTCCGCCGAACGCGAGGCATGCACGGCCATCGTCACCGAATTGCTGCCGGAAGATAAGCCTCGGTATCTGATGGGCGTGGGCACCACCCGCGACCTTCTCGAAGCGGTGCACCGGGGCGTGGACATGTTCGATTGCATTCTGCCGACGGCGCTCGCGAAGCAAGGCGTGGCGTTCACGAGCCTGGGCCGGCGGGATCTGCGGCGCGCCGCGTATCGAGGAATGGAAGGACCACTCGATCCCGAATGTAGTTGCCATACCTGCCGGACATATTCGATCGCTTATCTGCTTCACCTCAATCGCGTGCGCGAGCCGCAGGGTTGGCAGCTGCTCGGCCTGCACAACATTCATTTCTACATGCAACTGATGAGGAGGATGCGCGAACACATCCTCGCGGATACTTGGGCGCAGTTCTACCGCTCACAGCGCGACGTGCTCGACGCACGCGACAGCTATGGCCGAGCACCCACCCACGTCACCAAGGCGCAGCGGCAGAAGCTCAAGCTCAAGCTGGGACGTTATGAGGTCATTATCCACGACAGCGTAGGTCGTATCCGCGATATGGCCTCGGGTGAGATCATGCATTCCGTCAACGATCCCGCCGAGGAGGCGCGATCGCTGTACGTGGAGCAATCGCGACTGGTACAGCGTCTGCTGGAGCCGTCGGCGGCGCCGCTGGTGGTGTGGGACGTGGGCCTGGGCGCGGCGGCCAACGCAATGGCAGCGATTCAGGCGGTAGAGGCTACGGCGCCTTTGGGTGCGATGGCGACCGGGGCGTCAGCGGGCAGCGTCCGCCCGCTGCACTTGGTGAGCTTCGAGAACGACATGGATTCTTTGCTGCTGGCGCTGCGTCATCCGGCGTGGTTCAAGCATCTCAGGCATCCAGCGCCGCGGCGCCTCCTGGCTGATAATCGATGGACCAGCGCCACGGCGGCGGTCGACTGGCTGCTGCTGCGCGGGGACTTCAGGGTGACCAACGCCAATGCACCGCTGCCCGACGTCATCTTCTTCGATCCGTTCTCCTTCAAGACCGACGGCGCGTTGTGGACTGTGAGTGCGTTTCGCGAACTGGCCGATTTGTTCAAGTCCAAGGCGGTGGAATTGTTCACCTATTCCCATTCCACCAGTGTGCGTGCCGCGATGTTGGCGGCGGGCTTTTACGTGGCCAAGGGCCGCAGCACGGGACCGAAGGCGGAAACCACCATCGGTCTGACGCCGCGCGCGGCAGCGACGGCGCACGGCCGCGACCTGCTGGGGGAGGAGTGGCTGGCCAAATGGCGCCGCAGCGACGCACAGGCGCCGCTCGGTGCCAACCCCGACGAGTCGTGGCGTGAGGCGGTCAGTGGGCACCCGCAATTTCGCTGAAGTGCTTTGCCAGTGGGATACCGGCGACATTAATCGCTGCTGCGGAGCAGCATTTACCTTGACACTCAGGCCTTCGGTTCCTACAATCGCCGGCCTTTGTCGCTGGGCATAGCCCTTTTTGGCGCCCGGCTACTTTAAAGGCTTCTTGGAATCAACCGGTCAACTCGCGAGAATTGGCCTCAAAGGTATTTATGGCGACGACGACCCAACTGATTCGCACCGGCCGCAATGAACCCGCCTGGAAATCCAAGGTGCCGGCATTGGCGGCTTCGCCGCAGAAGCGCGGCGTCTGCACGCGCGTGTACACGACGACCCCGAAAAAGCCGAACTCGGCCCTTCGCAAGGTGTGCCGCGTCCGGTTGACCAACGGCTATGAAGTGTCCAGCTACATTGGCGGCGAAGGGCACAATTTACAGGAGCACTCGGTGGTGCTGATCCGCGGCGGCCGCGTCAAGGATCTGCCCGGGGTCCGGTACCACACGGTCCGGGGCGCACTCGATTGCGCCGGCGTCAGCGATCGTCGGCAAGGCCGCTCCAAGTACGGCGCCAAACGTCCGAAGAAATAGCACGCCCTCCGAATCAAAAGAGTAGGTTTCCATGTCCCGCAGAGCAGCAGCCCCCCATCGCACCATCCTTCCCGATCCTAAGTTCGGGAACGATATGTTGGCCAAATTCATCAACATGGTGATGGAGCGCGGTAAGAAGTCCGCCGCCGAGAAGATCGTCTATGGCGCCATCGATCGCATCGGCGACAAGAGCGGCCGCGCCGGCGGCGAGGCCATCGCGGTGCTACAGCAGGCGCTGGATAACGTGAAACCCGTGGTCGAGGTCAAGTCCCGTCGCGTGGGCGGCGCCACCTATCAGGTGCCCGTCGAAGTACGCGCCAACCGCCGTCAGACCCTCGCCATGCGGTGGGTCATCGAAGCGGCCACCGCGCGCAGCGAGAAATCCATGGCGCATCGCCTTGCGGCCGAACTGATGGAGGCCGCGGAGAATCGCGGCGCCGCGGTACGCAAGCGTGAAGACACGCATCGCATGGCCGAAGCCAACAAGGCGTTCGCACACTATCGTTGGTAGGACGCACCGCTGGTAATACGCCGCCGAGACCTTATATAGAATATTGTCCAGGGACGAACTGGGTAATTTTGTCTTTAGTTTTCACGCTCGCGAAGCGAGCCTAACTGTCGGGGTCGCGCGCCCGTAGGGGCGACCCCGTTAAAGGTTGCGCGCAGCGCATAGATCATGCCACGTACGACGCCCATCGAAAGATACCGGAATATCGGTATCTCTGCGCACATCGACGCGGGTAAGACCACCGCGACGGAGCGCATCCTGTTCTATACAGGAGTGTCGCACAAGATCGGCGAAGTGCACGACGGCGCTGCGGTCATGGATTACATGGAACAGGAGCAGGAGCGCGGTATTACGATCACCGCCGCGGCCACGACTTGCTTCTGGAAGGGGATGGACAAGAGCTTCCCCGAGCATCGCATCAACATCATCGACACGCCGGGCCACGTCGACTTCACCATCGAAGTCGAGCGTAGTCTGCGTGTGCTCGATTCGGCCGTCGCGGTGTACTGCGCCGTATCGGGGGTGCAGCCGCAGTCCGAGACGGTGTGGCGCCAGATGAACAAGTACGGCGTGCCGCGTATTGCGTTCGTCAACAAGATGGATCGTGCCGGGGCCAATTTCCTGCGTTGTGTCGAGCAGATCAGGACTCGTTTACGCGGTAACCCGGTTCCCATTCAGCTTCCCATTGGAGCGGAGGACGGCTTCATCGGCGTGGTCGATCTCGTGAAAATGAAGTCCATTTTCTGGGACGAAGAAACACAGGGTATGAAGTTCGAATATCGCGACATTCCGCCCGACATGCGGAAGGAATGCGAGGTATGGCGCGCGAAGATGATTGAAGCCGCCGCCGAGGGCGATGAAGAATTGCTGAACAAGTATCTCGAGAGCGGCGAACTCGCCGACGTGGAGATCAAGCGGGGGTTGCGTGCCCGCGCGTTGAAGAACGAGATTTGTCTGGTGACGTGCGGCTCGGCGTTCAAGAACAAGGGCGTGCAGGCCGTGCTCGACGCCGTCGTCGAATACATGCCGTCCCCCAGGGATGTCCCGGCGATCAAGGGCCAGGGCGAGCATGGCGAGCCCATGACGCGCCAACCCGACGATGATGCTCCGTTCGCGGCACTGGCGTTCAAAATCTTGAACGACCCGTTCGTGGGCAATTTGACCTTCTTTCGAGTGTACTCAGGCACCTTGAATTCGGGCGATCAGGTATTCGTGCCGAACAAGAATCGCACCGAGCGCATCGGCCGTCTCCTGCAGATGCACGCCAGCGAGCGTTCCGAGATCAAGGAGGTGCACGCGGGCGATATCGCGGCTGCGGTCGGCCTCAAGGACGTGACCACGGGCGACACGCTGTCGGATCCGCAGAAGGTCATCATTCTCGAGAAAATGGAGTTCCCGG
>Ga0326728_10013337_pt1 | contig 17879 bp, 10 predicted proteins | sample MB3enrmetagenome_FD_207602 | JGI IMG/M metagenome (GOLD analysis project Ga0326728, IMG submission 207602) | Lab enriched peat soil microbial communities from McLean, Ithaca, NY, United States - MB31MN | ecosystem: Environmental > Terrestrial > Soil > Wetlands > Peat | place: USA: New York... | reverse complement strand
CTGCCGCTTCCGTGATCAAATCCTCCTCCTCCTTGGCGAAGACCGGCAATCTCTCCTCTGGATTGTGCCCCTTGTATCCATTCCCCAAGCCACCGGGCCACAGCGTGTTGGTGGAGCCCCAAATTTGATTTGTTCCCTTTTGGGATTGAGTGCTACCATCGCCACGACTCAAAGTCTGGACTCATTTCGAAGGAAAGCACGATGGAGACCATAAAGGATCTGCAGGCGAAACTGCCATCAATGCATAATTGGCGAACCACGGACATGGACGAAATCGCGAAACGGCGCTACCGCGCTCAAACTGAATCGCTGCGGGTTCAAAACCTGGACCCACGCTTTCCGGTTTATTCCAATTTCGCCGTAAAGTCGGAAAGCGGGCTGACCTATTCGGTTGAGATCCGCAGCGTATCGCAACGGCGGTTTTCGTGCAACTGCGTCGATTTTCGCATCAACGCCCTCGGCACCTGCAAACACATCGAAGCCACGCTCTTTTATCTGGAGGCGCGCCATCGCCGGCTCTTCCGTCTGGCTCAGAACAATGGCGGGGGACGCATGGACGTGGTGCCCGATTTCACTCGCGAAAAGCTGCGGATTGAAGGGCTTCCGGATAAACTGCCACGGGCGCTTGCGGGCATGATTGACCGCCGTGGCGTCATCCGCTTCGAGGATCCTGAAGAGGCTTTGACGGCGCTGCAGAAAGCCGGCCTATCCTCGCTGCGTATTTCGCAGGAAGTGACTTCATGGCTCGAAGCGCGCCGTCGCGCGCAGGAACGGAGGCAGGCGGTTCGGGAGTACGAAAGGAAAGTGCAGTCCGGTGAATGGCCGGCACAGGAAACGCTGGTGCCGCTCTATCCTTATCAGCGCGAAGGCATGCTGCATCTTGCGTTCAATGAAAGAGCCTTATTGGCCGATGAAATGGGACTGGGCAAGACCATACAGGCAATCGCCGCGTGCGCACTGCTGCATCGGCTGGGCAAAGCGGCACGCGCGCTGGTGGTTGCTCCCGCTTCTTTGAAGACGGAGTGGGAGGAGCAGATCCAGCGTTTCACCGATCTGCCCTACCAATTGGTTTACGGTCAGCGCGGAAAGCGTTTGCGTCTGTACGCTTCCGCCCCTTTTTTTACCATTGTCAATTATGAGCAGATGCTGGCGGATGCGCTTGACGTCAACAAGCAGCTTCAGCCGGACATAATCATCCTGGACGAAGCGCAGCGAATCAAAAACTGGAATACCAAGACGGCCCAGGCCATCAAGCGCCTGCAGAGCCGTTATGCCTTCGTTCTTACGGGCACCCCGATAGAAAACCGCATCGACGACATTCATTCGCTGATGTCGTTTCTAGACCCGTCTGTTCTCGGACCTCTCTTTCGCTTCAACCGCGAGTTTTACGAGTTGGACGAGCGCGGGCGTCCTGTCGGCTATCGAAATCTGGAGCAGCTGCACGGGCTCATCAAACCTTTCCTGCTGCGCCGTCGCAAGGCTGAAGTCGAGGCGGAACTGCCGGACCGCACCGACCAGCAATATTTCGTGCCGCTCAGTCCGGAGCAGGCAGGCAGTTACGCCGGTCACGAGGCCGAGGTGGCGCGCCTCGTGAATATCGCCAGGAAGCGTCCCTTGAGTCAGCAGGAATCGGAGAAACTGCAGCGCGAACTGGCCATGATGCGCATGATCTGCGACACGAACTATATCCTCGATCCTGAGGACCGGGCCTGTCCCAAGCTGGCGGAGCTTGAGAAGATTCTGGACGAATGCCGCAACAACGGGGATGTGAAGGTTCTCGTCTTTTCGGAATGGGCTCGCATGCTGGATCTCGTCAAGGGGTTGTGCGAGAAGCTGCACATTGGGTACGCTTTGCACACCGGCTCGGTGCCGCAGCGGCGCCGCCGGGCTGAAATCCAATTGTTCAAGAATGATCCCAATTGCCGCGTGTTCCTCAGTACGGATTCAGGCAGCACCGGCCTAAACCTGCAAAATGCAAGCGTCGTGGTGAACTGCGATCTGCCGTGGAATCCTGCGCGCCTCGAACAGCGGATTGCGCGTGCCTGGCGCAAGCACCAGACAAAACCGGTAACGGTGATTCACCTTGTCTCCCAAAACACAATTGAGCAGCGGATGCTCGATACCCTCTCCATCAAGCAGGCTCTTGCCGACGGCATCCTGGATCTGCGCGGCGACCTGAATGCCATTCGGTTCCGCGGCGGAAAGCAGGCCTTCCTTGCACGGCTGGAACAGTTGATCTCGCCCGCACACAAGGCTGCGGTCCCGGCTCCCCCAAAGAAGGTTTTGCCCGTGGACCGCGCGCTGGGGTTCAGTCAAATTGCTCTCAAAATCCTTGGGCCGGCTTGCCTTCGCTGCGAAGAGCGTTATCCTGCCGAAGGGCGGCATTCGGTGATAGTGATTGTGGTGGACCGCGATGCGCCCCTGTGCCGGGAAAAGCTGCTGGCGCCCTTCGAGGAATTTTTCGGCAGGGAGGTTTCGGATCCTTTGGCGCCGGTAACGCTCGAAGTGATCGATCGCTCCGCCGACGAAACCATGACGCGCCTTGTCGCAGCGGGGCTGATCACACTGAACACTCGTGCCGTTCGCGAACTCGATGCATCCGGCGGCGGCGCCGCGCCTGAGATTACAGAAGCCGAACGCCAAATGGCTCAGGAGCACAGGCGCCAGGCAAACCGCAAACTGAGAATGGCGGCCTTGCTGGGCGGCGGTGGACTGCTGGAGGAAGAGCGCGAGGCTTTGCTTCAGGCTGGCTTATGGGTGGGCAAGGCGCTCGGAGTGGAACATCGTGTTGCCGAACCCGGTTCGCTGGAGGATGCCTTGCGCCCTCCGCATGCGTTGTTCTGGGGCAGCAGCCTGCCGATTGTCCGGGACTACGCAGCAGATCCGTCTGTAGCGGCTGCACCGGCAGCCGCCGCGCTGCGGGCTTTGGCTGGGCAGCCATGAGCCGCCATCGGTGAATTTTGTGCTCGTAATTCAACGCCCGTTGGCAAAGCCCGCCTCGGAGGACAGTCTGTCGGGAGCGTGAGGTGAGCAATAAGAAACCTTTGGATTTGCGGGAAAGGGTGGAGCGGGCTGCCAATGCTGTTCTGGAGGCGAACGGGTCCGTGGGGCCTTTGGAGTTGCTGCTGCAAATGGGATGGCTGGCGCCCTCCCATTTGTTGATTTGGCGTAAAGGGATCCTTCCGACGCTGGCGGAGGTCATGCAGGGAAGTCCCGAAAAGAGGGGGCAAGCGTTTCGCCATTTCGGGCAGTGGGCACAGAATCGCGGGATGAAGCCCGTCAGGCTCCCTTACGTCAGGAATGCACCTGGTGGTGAAATCCCTCTGCGAGTGACGGAAGGGGATGATCAAGCCGCGGAGGAGTTTTTTTGCACACACTACGTCCCGGGCGATCTCCCTGCCGGGAGGATCGAGCGAAAAGTCGCCAAGCTGAGCAAACCGCCGGATATTGTGGTATTTCAGACCGTAAGCCAGTCCGTGATCTGCACCCAGTGTAAAACGGAACTTCTCAAAGACGATTTTCTGTGCATGGAAAAAGGACAGCCTCTCTGCCTGAGTTGCGCCGACCTCGACCACCTGGAATTCCTGCCGAGCGGTGATGCAGCCCTCACCCGGCGTGCCCGCCGGCACAGCGGTCTATCGGCCGTGGTTGTCCGGTTCGCCAGAGCGCGCGGGCGCTACGAACGCCAGGGAATTCTTGTGACACCGGAGGCAGTGGAAAAAGCGGAACAAGAGTGCCTCAGCGACGAGGAGCAGAGGCAGGCGCGGCGCAGACGCGAGGCAGCGCGTCGCGCAGCGCAGGACGAGGAGCTGGTCGCTGAAATGACTCAGGCCATCCGGCGTATGTACCCGGCGTGTCCGGTAGACGAAGCGGAAAGGATTGCCCGCCACACGGCCGAGCGGGGAAGCAGGCGTGTGGGGCGTTCCGCTGCTGGGCAGGACCTGGAGGAGCAGGCGCTCGAGTTGGCTGTGGGCGCGTGGGTGCGGCACCGGAAGACGGATTATGACGAGCTTCTCGGCGGCGGCTGCGAACGGTTCGAGGCGCGCGAAATGGTGCGGCATAAGATCCGGGAGGTGTTGGACCGCTGGAAAGGCGCGTGAAGCGCCTGAGTGTGTGCCGCGCCGTATTCCGCCAGCCTGGTCTCGGGAAATTCCGGGTGCATCAATCGTGCGGCTCGAATACCGCTCATACCGGGCATGCTGATCCCCTGAAGCAGTCGAACGATCCGTTTGCCGATTTGTGGAAGCCGGGAAATGGATCGGATGTGACTGACTTTCGGCCCGCGCAGCCAAAGGGCGAAATGAACCGCGGAGATTTTGCCCTCTTTCCCCAAGGAGACTCATCCCAAATTATGGAGGGCTGCCTAATGCCGTCCGTTGTTTCGGCGGGATGCTCGAAGGCGAGCCATATAGAACGCCGCATTCCCGCGATTCCGATTCTCGTTTTGCAGGTCCCAGCCATGAAGCGCCATTCTGATCTCGGGCGGCAGCAACTCAACCGGGTTGCGGCTGCGCTTGCAGCGAAGTTCCCAAGGAACATCAAGGTCCCCACGCCGGGAGCGGGCGATGGCGTGACAGCGCATCAGGGTTTCCCCTGGTGCACACGCCGCTGCGCGAAAGGCATCACGGCTGAGGTCTCGCGGATTTGTCCGAATTGTGCGGCCGGTGTATGGGCAGGAAAATACCTATTCCTGCTCCAGCACACTTCTGACTGCTGCAGCGAGTTCATCTGTTCTGAAAGGCTTGTGGATGAAATTCACTCTCTCGTCCAAAACGCCCTGGTGGGCGATCACGTCGGCCGTGTGACCAGACATATACAGGCATTTCATGCCTGGTTGCAGGGCAAACAGTTTTTCTGCCAGTTCGCCGCCGTTCATTTCAGGCATCACCACGTCCGAGATCAACAAATGAATGTCCCTGTCATGCTCCTCAACGAAGTGGATGGCCTGCTCCGGCGATGATGCGGCCAGAACAGGGTAGCCCAGACGTTCGAGAATCCGCTTGCAGAGGTTTAGGAGCTGCTCGTTGTCTTCGACCAGCAGAATGGTTTCCTTCCCTCCCCGAGCTTTCTTTGCTGCCTTCTTTTCCGGGGCTTGGCCTGTCTTGGCATCGAATCGAGGCATGTAGATCCTGAACGTGGTCCCTTTTGCCTGCTCACTTTCAACATCAATAAAGCCGCGGTTCTGCTTGACGATTCCGTACACCGTCGCCAGTCCCAGACCGGTTCCTTGGCCTGCTTTTTTGGTGGTAAAGAAAGGCTCGAAAATGTGGTCCAAAACCTCTGAGCTCATCCCGACCCCATTGTCGGCGACCGTCAGCAGGGCGTATTCACCGGGAACTGATCCTACGTGCGTCGCACAATACGCATCATCGAGCACAACGTTCACCGTCTTGATGATGATTTTCCCAGCCCGCGAAAGGGCATCGCGGGCGTTAACCACAAGGTTAGCCAGGATCTGGTCGATCTGGGAGGGATCTACCTTGACCGGCCACAAATCCTCCTGCGGCTGCCAGTTGATGTCGATATCCTCGCCGATAAGGCGCTTCAGCATATTAAGCATGCCCGCCACGGTGGCATTCAGGTCCAGAACGACGGGCGCGATCGTCTGTTTGCGAGCAAAGGCCAGCAGTTGCCGGGTAAGGTCGGCGGAGCGTTCGGCCGCCTGGCGGATTTTTGTCAGGTCTTCATGGAGCGGCTGTGTCGGGTCGACCTGCTCGAGAGCCATTTCCGCATGCCCGAGGATCACCCCCAGCATATTGTTGAAATCATGGGCCACACCGCCTGCCAGGCGGCCCACCGATTCCATCTTCTGGGCCTGCACGAACTGCGCTTCCAGCGTCTTCTTTTCCTCCTCCGCACGCTTGTGTTTTGTGAAGTCCTGTATTTGCGTGACGAAATGCAGCGGCTTGTTCTGGCCGTCCCGAATCAATGTAGAATCGACCAGCCCCCAAACCACGGTTCCATCTTTGCGCAGAAAACGCTTTTCCAACTGGAATGCTTCCATTCCGCCGCCAACTGGCCGGTCTTCAGGGAAGGTTACGTCCTGAAATGTCTTCCCCAGCAGTTCCGACTCGGTGTAGCCCAGGAATTTGCAAAATCCGTCGTTGACCTGGAGAAAATGAAAGTTGGGAGAGACTAGAACCATCCCCGACCCCGAATGCTGGAAAATGCGCCGGAACTGCTCTTCGCTGGCGCGAAGAGCCTCCTCGGCCTGCTTGCTCTTGGTGATATCACGCAGGATTCCGATGGTGTAAATCTCGCCGCCAAGCTCGTAGGTCGAGACCCCCACAGCCATATCGAAGACCGTTCCATCCCTTTTGATCCCGCGCGTTTCATAGAACGCTGGAAGGGGCTCTCCCGTCGAGCGCCGGCGCGCGAATTCCTGAACCCGTGGCCTTTCCTCCGGAGCGATGTCGTCGAAGAGCGGATTTCCGATCACTTCTGAGGTTTTTGAATAGCCAAAGAGGTCGATATAAGCCGGGTTAACCATGATAGAAACGCCTTCCTTCGCCAGGCCCATTGGGTAGATAGAGCCCTCGAACAGCGCGCGTAACTTTGTCTCGCTCTCTTTCACCTTCTCTTCGGCGCGCTTGCGCTCGGCGATGTCGCGCACGAGAGCGAGTACCCGCCGCTGTCCGCTGATTTCAGCGCTTCTCAAGGAGATTTCCACCCAGAATAACTTCCCGTCCATTTTGCGGGCCTGCCACTCGAACAATTGGGGACCGGCTGTCAGGGCTTTCATCAACCACTGCCTGGCCTCCGTCGCCGAGTAGGGCGTCACCCCGAGACTGGTGTCATTGGGGGTCAGAGCCAGCGCTGTTTTCCGGTCAAGTCCGAACATCCGCAGCATGGAATTATTGACGTCGAGGATCGTTCCGGTCTCCGCGGCGTGAATGAAAATAGCGTCCGACACATTGTCGAAGATCTCCCGGTAATTCCGTTCGCTTTGCTGCAGGGCTTCCTCCGCCCGCTTGAGGCGAGCCACCTGCTGACGGGCCTGCTCCAACGATTCACGGATGGTCCGGAGAACCTCGTTCAGCGGCATGACAGTCAAGCCAACCGCTAACAGGAGAACTATCCATCCCCCCATCGGGGGAACCGGAAAGTAGGTGGGCAAGTGATGGCCGGCCTTCATAAGGATGGCCAAGGCCATAGCCGCGGCGAGCAGAACGCCGCCAAAGGCCAAGGCGATACGTTGTCCCAGTAACCAGGTGGCCATGACCGTGATCGCCAGGAAACACGCAAGCGCGGGGCTGTTGAAGCCGCCGGAGAGCAACGTGAGGATGCTATTGATGGACCATGTTGCGGCCAGGAAAATCCAGCTGCCCAGCCGGATACGCCCCTTGCGCAGACAAAAGAGCGAGGTTAGCGCTGCGGATGCGAGCAAAACAGCCAAAGCGTTTGCGGCGGATTTCCGAATTACGAAAAACGGCATGCCCACGGCAAAATAAAACACCAACCAGATCAGTACGCCAATGAGAACGGCGTGAAGTGTCCTCGCCGCAAGAATTTTTCCGGCATCGCCTTCGGAAAGGCCAGGTGCACTCCAATTCCAGAATTGTTGCCATAGAGTCGATGGCTTCGCCATTTTGAATCCTCTCTTCGATGCGAGCCTAGCCAACGGATGCGGTCCGGGACACACGCTGAATTATCATTATCGGCGTAAGTCGGATCAAGCTGCAGTTCTGCATTGCAGCCTGCCTTGGTCCCCCCGGTTCCCGAACCGCAGGAATCCTGTTCAATGAGTCGGTCTGCTCGAGGGACGCAACGACGGCGCCCCTCGAATTCATGGCTATTTGCTCAAACCCGGAATCAATGTCTCCCAGGCACCTGTCGCCAAAACCGCCCTTCCGGGCATGGGGCACCTTTCTGAAACACCACATTCGACAGCTCGCCTTGATGGACTTCACCGTGCCGCCAATCTCCCGAGCGCCGCCGCGGCGTTCATTTCAACGTAACGTCTCATCCAACCGCTGCACGAGCTTTGCAGCAGCAGCTTCACACTTTTCCTCAGGATTCGGCTCCTCAATACATTATCCGGAATCGGGGCTGTATCTGCGGCCCGGACGTTGAGGGCATCGATCAGTTCCATTAGTTTGGCGGCTCGCGGAAATGTTGCCACGAAATCCGGGTGGTGCAGGCTATTGGAAATGAGGTGCCTTCGCTTCCTTCAGCACACGGGTTTTTCATCGGGCGGGATGACCGCTGTGGGCACGTCGATCACCGACAATAGGAATTCGTTTTTAGGTGTGAACTACGTATCTGAAAATGGGTATTTCAGCTAATTTTCATGTTTGAGAATTCGGCGTTTAATAGCAGCAGCATCAGGAACTCCGCTGAGAGCGAACGCGGAAGATGCGAAGGTGCTTTCGGTAAAAAGATGATCGGCCAGCGAGGGATACCGGCCGATTTCCCAAAATTGAAAAGTCCGGACACAAGAACGTCGGCTGAACTGGACTGAGGGTGTGGGGGGAGAGCCAGACGCGTGAAACGTCCCCACGGGTCTTTCAAAGGAGCGCGAGCCAACAACACTTCTCATCGGCGGTTTTTGAAACAGAACCGCTCCCGCCTCTAAACCTGCAGCTTGACCTGCTACTTAAGCCTACTGCGAACAAAGGGCTTCGGTCGTGATACTGAAGCCCTTGCCGTGGGGGGGGGCCGGGCATGAAGGAAGTCGCGCCCGAGCAAACCTCTCTGCCTGCATTAGCCTTTTGCGATTCCAGCTTATCGCTGTCATTTCTCGAAGGGGGGGTAAAAAAATCATACCATACGCGTAGTTCTACGCAAGGGCAAATGTCGGTTATTGCTCAAACAATTTTTTTGGCTCTCCCGCCGTTACATAGGAAGTTAGGTCGGTCAATCCGCTGTCAATGCGCGGCACGGCGATAGCAGCCTTTCGGAAAGCGGGATCATCCCGACCGTCTGGCCAGCGACGATATCCTCGCGGTTTTCGCGTAGCCGGATATTTCGATCAGGACCCCATGGCTGGCCTGCCGCATCGGCGTATTGGATGCACTCACCGGACTGCGGTGGAAGCCGCGGCAGGTCGATGAACGGGGTCGTTCGGATCAGGCGCTGCTCTCCGAAGAGCCGTCTATCGTGTATCGGTCAGTTTGCGTGGCGGGGCCGCCGTGAAAAACATGAGCGGAGCGGAACTGGAGGCGATCATTGCTGGAGGATAGCCGCTAGGACGCAGCAGGCTAGACTTGTTAAACGGGAATCGTGCCAAAACGAAGCCAACGCTCAGGACCGCCCGGAGGGGAGAATTAAAGGTTCTAACAAAAAACGCAACCACGGGCTTTTGAGAGCAAATCCCGGTGCGTCCCAAGACGTATTTGAGGAAGCCGATCAGCGGAAGCGAAGACCGTCTTTGAATAAGCGATGCACGGCACCTTGCGCCTGTCGCCGCATTCGAAGTTGCAAGCCGTGGCAAGCGCGCGGACGGGCGTCTGCAAGTCTGCGGTCAAGTTCGAGGCCGTCCAACACCGATCTCGCCAATGAACAGCGGCACTGCAGACGTTCCGTCCGCCTTCTGTCGCGCAGTTTCGCCGATGATCAGGGACACGGCTCCCCACCGTCGGCATGGGAAAATCATCTTCCGAGCGAACGCCTAATACCCGACATAGGTCGGAACGATATCCTTGTATTTTGCCACCAGTTTGTCCCAGTTACGGGGCAGTTCGATCTTTTTCGTCACGAAACTGTTTTGAATCCCGCCGACGCTTCGCAGCAGCGCCATCCAAGCGCCCGGACCCCCGGCAACCACAATCATGAGGCCCTCAGGATCGACGGCCGGCGGTGGTTGTGAAAGGATGTCCGTATTCTCTTTTCTCGCCGGGACACGAGAAGGCGCATTCTCCAATATGAATTTCTTCAGCTTTTCCTTCGTCCATCCAGCGTCCGCAAGAATTTTCGCGTGCGAGGGGATCACGATAAGGCAGGACATATTCCATGGCCCCATTTCCGCCAGGGATCGAGCGATCCCTTCCGCGCTTGTGTCACGAGGAACGCTTTGCGTGTAGCTATTGGGAAAAAAAACGGTCAGAGTGTTTTCTTCCTTGTTAAATCCCCGTTCCACCTCTAGCGGTACCCAGGGGGTCTCTTCCTCATTCTCACCCAGGACGAGGCTGTATTTGGCCGGATTGCCGATGACCCCCATATCCTCGATACCCTTTCTGGCGCCCCCGATGTTCTTGACGATCAATCCAACAGCCCGTCCGATAGCCGCATTGGCGATATTCCCTGGGCTGAGAGCGCCCGAGCTGTAATTAATATGGATATCGTGGCGTATGGAACCGGTGATCGCAAAGAAAGGGGCCCAGGAGCCGGTACTGACTTCGAAAGTATCGAAGCGAGTCTTCTGGTCCATCAGAGCCTCGACTGCGGCGATCAGAACCGGCATGTGCGTAGGAAGCGCTCCTGCCATCACCGCGTTGACGGCGATCTTCTCTATGGTGGCCTTGCCAAGTCTGGGGATCACTTTTGCCACCACGTGATCAGCGGGAAGGTCGGTACCGGTCATCATCTCCTTCACAGCGTCTTCATTGGGTGGCACAATCGGCAGGCCATCGGTCCAGCCGTTTTGATAGAAGAAACGGTTGACTTCCTCGTAGCTTCCCTTGAAAACGATTTTTTGGGGCTTGGCCGCGGATGGCTTCGGTGATTTCTCTTGGGGAGTCAGCGGCGTGGTCAATGATTCAACGATGCCTTGCATCGCAGCGGCAGTGCCGGCTTCAATATCGGCGGCCACCGTCGATTCGCAAGCCACATTTAGAGGCAGAACTCGGATTCCCGGCATCCCTTTACTGGATGCTGCTGAATGAGCGTCCGTTACAAAACCTGGATTCGCCAGTAACACGACCGGCGTGCCAAAGTCCTCGATCGCTATTCCGTTATAGACGAGGAACTTTGTGCAGGACCCTCAGTCTCCGACCGACAGGATGACGGCGTCCACTCCCCTGGCCCAGGCCTCAAACTTATCCCGGTTTTTTGTCTCGATGACCGAGACATTCCACTCAGGAGAATAGAAAGAGCTGATTTGAGCACCGGGATACATGGTTTTCAGCCTTCTTTCAACTGACTGCGCAATGGGTCTGGCAGCGCGCTTGTAGTTGACGAACAAACCGATTTTCTTGCCGGCCAGGCTTTCCAGCCTTGGCGAGATTCCTCTGAGCGGTATGGGATCCATTTCCGCCCACGGGCTGAACACTTCATATTGAGTCACTGATTTATTTTGAGCAAACAGTGTTTTAGATGGGTCCTGGGTCGCCGCCATCACGACGGCCATTCCGAAGACCAACAAGAACAGCAATCTAGGCATAACGCTTGTCTCCTTTTGACCTGAACTTGCGAGCATAGCGGGGATGATACGTGATTACACGATAGAAGTTTTACTATCAGATTCGTCATAGACTGTGTCCATGCCAATCATTTCCTTCGGGCAGCAATATCGCCGTCCGAAGCCCCGCTGTTTTTGTTTTTCATTCCGAACGACCGAAAGCAAAGCTCACGTGCCTGAGCGGGTTAGGCTCTGGAGAGCCAAAAACTTGCGTCGGTCCGGCCCCGGAAAAACGGAGCGTAACCGGGCCGAGGAGGCCGGAGTCGGAAAGGGTCTGGGGGGGGCCGAGGCCTGCCGCTCCTCCGGACGATGGAGCCAGGACCCTCTTCTCCGGAGGTACCGAACGATCGCCGGCCTGTCGATTCGTCCACTGGTTCGTGATTTTAATCTCCAACAGGTTCCTGCCGGCTTTAACGGCGCCGCTCACATCGGCTTCGTAAGGCGGTTTCCACAAAGTCGCGACAGGACGGCCATTAATGGAAACCTGGGCAACGTCTTTCACCGTTCCAAGGTCGAGCAAGAGCTTCGATCCCGGCTTCAGCCAGTCCCGCGAGACCTGCGCCGTCCTCGTGTAAGTCGCGGTGCCCGAGAAATATTTCACACCCTCATTGGGATTCGCCGTCCACGATTCAAGTTCCGCCACCTTGATTTTCTCCGGCGCACCAAGGTTCGGCGGGAATGTCAATTCCCAGGGGCCGCTCAAGCTCGCTACAGTCCTGAACGAAGCCCTAGGCAGCGCGCGACTCCGCGATGCTGCGGGGCGGCGGAAAACAACGAACACCGACTCCCTCTGGTCCAGATGCAGCGATACGGTGGTCCTCCCGCCTTCTATGCTGTAGTCCGCCGGCTCGATGACTCCCGTATCCGGATGCCAGAGCTCCGCTTCCTTGCCGTCCACCCGGAAGCGCGCCTGTATCGCCTGCGCACGGTCCATGCGATTGGCTACGAAGTAGATTTCCGCGTTGCCGGCGCGGCGGTGGATCCAGGCAACGGTGGAGTCGGGCGGGCCAGCGAATTCAGCATCTCTGGGAAGGTTCACCAGGGACAGCACTTCGCTCAGCGGCAGGCCCCAGGTCACAAGGCCCTTGCCGTAAAAGTTTTTGTTTCTCTGTGCTCCGTCGAGGTCTCCCCAGATCTCATTCGCCAGCGCCTGCACCTCGATGTCGGCCCTCTCTGCGCCATTCTGGAGGCTGGGAGACATGACAGGCTTGGGTCCGCAAACCGTCGCGCCGCCCGCCACAAGGTCGCGAATCTTCCGAAGCAGTTCGGGACGGATGCGGTCGATCTGAGGAAGCACAAGGATTCGATAGCTCATGCCATCAGGGAGGACAAGCCGCCCGTCATTGCTCACGGTCATGCGGCTTAAAAGCACATCCGCGTTGACCGTATCATAATCGTACCCATCCGGCACGGCCGGCTGCAGTCCCGCTCCCCAGAACGGCTGGCTGGACGGCGCGCCCTCATTCAACAGATAGGCGAAGTCGGCCGCGAAGAGCCCCTGTTGCAGCAGGTAGGACGTGCGCGCCAGGTACGTCATGACCGGCCTTGCCAGTTCGGCCCAGGTAATGTTTCGATTGAAATGCGTCCCGACCATGGTGTTGCCCGGTTTTGTGTCCAGCGGCTGATGCGCGGACGAATGGAAAACGATCCGGTTCACGCCTTGGGCAAACCAGTAATCGGCCAGGTTTTTGTATGTGGCGGGGGCATCATAACCGCCGCCGGTGAAGGACTCGGCGCCCACGATAGGCTTTCCATACACGTGCGCTGCCGATGCGGCCATGCGCACGTCCACATAGTATTCCGGCGGGGGATGCATGCGGCCGAGCCAGAACTCGCCCATCGGAATCTCCACCTTGCTCTTGGTGAGCAGCGTGTCTTCAAGGATTTCCATGGAAACGCCCGTCGCTTCCGCGTAGAGGCCCATCCCCTTCTGCCTGAGCAGGCGGGCCATCGTGCCGTAGTGGGCTTCCGCGACCAGATCCGCGATCGTGCGGCGAAAATCCCACAGGAACCTGTCGCTCAGATCTGCGCTGCCGACAACGCGCCCCGTCAGGGCCGGCAGGTACGGCCTCGGGTCGTACCCGCGCCTCTCCTGAAACTGGGCAATCATGTCGTCGGTCCAGTTCTGCATGCCCGCTTCCCAGCTATCCATCGTCATGTAACGCAGACTCTTCCCCAGAAGCGGCCCCAGTGCTTTCTCAATCGGGTCCATGTAGCCGTGAAAATAGGCTTCGACGTGCCGGGCGCTGAGCTTATCCACCTCGAGCCCAAGGCCGAGAGCGGTGCCGGCGCGGTTTCTCGAACCGACGAGCGAATAACCCATCCGCAGGATCGTCCACTTCCCCGAGGGCACGTCCCACGCTAATGTGCCGTCACTATCCATCTTTGACGTCAGATCGATGACTCCGGCCGGCTGGATCAGAGACTCGGAAGAGACCGGAGGTGTCGGTGCCACCTGGTATTCATAGAGCAGATTGAAGCCGGCTTTCTCCTCCCAGCGGTCCACCCGCGCGCCGGTGTGCACGATGAACTCGCCAATCTGATATTGCCTGGCCGGCTTCGGCGCAGTCTGGTAGATGACGGCATCTGGACCCGGCGCGGCGCCCGTCATCCTCACACGGACAAACCTGGCGCTTGTCTCGGGAAACGCGTAGGTCTTGAGTGCGCCCGCCCGATACTGCACCGCTCCGGGCAACTCGACGACCGTTCGATAGCTTCTGCCGTCATCGCTTACCTGGATCTGCCCGAAGGGCACGCCGCGACCCGCGGCAATGAAAGTTACGGCCTTCGTCTTAATCGGTTGACGGAATTCGTATTGCACCCACGCGACCTCATCCGGGCCGGCGGTAATCGTGGCACTGGTTGTCAGGATGTCATCCATCAGTGGAACCGGATTGATGTCGCCGCCGCTGGTGGTCACGATCGGATTCAGGTCCTCCATCAACGTTTCATCCGGAGGAGTCCTGAAGGCGATCACAACGCTGTCCGCGTAATAGGCGTCGGCGGGAGCATCGCCTGACGGCCGTCCGCCGGCCGCCCCCAATCCGCGCAGGCTGCCGAAATTCCCAGGGCTCGAAGGCGGCTGCGTGAGCTTCTGATGAAGTCTCAACGGCCCTTGAACATCGGTCTCGCTCCATACCAATTTCTTCATAGCCTGGTCGGGCCTAACCCAAGGCCCGCCCGTCAGGCTCCAGCCCGATGAGCTGAAAATCGACATCTCCAATCCGAGCCGGTCCGATTCGGCAGCTGCATGCTTGACAGCGTCAAACCATTCCGGGGTAAAAAACTCGATTTTCTTCTCAATACTCTGTCCGCCGCCCACGCCGATGTCGGCCATATGGGCGCCGCCGATGCCGACGCGCTGCATCCATTCCAGGTCTTTGGTGATTCCTTCCTTCGTGATGTTGCCGCCCGTCCAGTGCCACCACACGCGGGGCTTGGCTGCGTCCGGCGGATTCGCAAATCCTTTTTCCAATTCATCCTCGAAAACCGGAGTGATACCCAAGCCTGCCATGGCCCACAAGCCGATCACAGCGGCTGCCACCAGTGCCTTGCCTCTGCAATTCATGGTTCCACCCTCACGGTGAAGTGTGCGTCCCCGATCCAGTCCTTCCGTCATCCAATGTGGTTACGCCGTCATTTTAATCTCGCTGGCTCCACTTCATTCTACGGTTGCCTCCCTGAAAACAATCACAAAAAGAATTCTATCTGGCACAGCGACGAATAGGTCCCCGAAACTGAGTCGTTTGGAAACCAGCCCAGCTTGAGTGGCCGAGCTTGGCTCCGGCGGCTTTAGCTTGTGCAAGATGATACCTAACGCTGTCGATAGATGGAGATCCAAACCAGCCACCAACATTGGATTGCGAAAACACCCTGGTTTAGCGGGGCGGGTCCGAGGTAAAATTGGTGTGGAACAACCGTGGGTAGGATATTATATTTAATGATATGTGGGATTAGAGCTGTGGCTGAGTAATGGAACGAGGGGCGGTGCCCGTCCCCGCTGTTCCAACGAAGGAGGTTGCTATGGCACTCAAGCTGTTTTCCATTTACCCAATGCGGATGGTGGCCGTGGTTCTTGCTTGTCTGATACTTGCTCCCTGCATCGCTTTTGCGCAGGCACAGCCGCCCGCGTTGCCGCCGCCGGACCAGCTCTTGTCGCCCAACCAGCTTGAAGATCTGGTCGCGCCCATCGCACTCTATCCTGACCCGTTGCTCAGCCAGGTGCTGGTAGCATCGACGTACCCGCTAGAAGTGGTTCAGGTATCGCAGTGGCTGCAGAGGAACCCGGGGCTCCGGGGTCCGGCCCTTACACAGGCCGCTCAGCAGCAGAATTGGGACGCGAGCGTCCAGGCCCTTGTGATGTTCCCCGATGTGATCAAGCGCTTGAACGATGATATCACCTGGACGACCAACCTCGGCAACGCGTTCCTGGCCCAGCAGCAGGATGTTATGGATGCGGTCCAGAGGATGAGGGCCAAGGCGCAGCAGGCTGGAAAGCTGGCTACTACCCCGCAGGAAAGGGTCATTCCGGGGACTCAAAACGGACAACCGGTCATCGAGATCGTGCCGGTGGATCCCAACCTCATGTACGTGCCGCTTTACAATCCGTTATGGATTTGGGGGCCAGCGGTCTGGTACCCGTACCCAGGCTGGTGGTGGCCGCCGTCCAGCGTGATGATCGGGGGCATGGGCTTTGGTTTTGGGGTCGGCATCAACGTGGGCTTTTTCTTCGGCGCCGGGTGGCACGGCTGGGGCGGCTGGGGCTGGCACCCCGGGTGGGGAAGCCACACCGTGGTTGTCAACAACGCGTTTATCCATCAGTACAACTTCAACGCCGCTCACATTGCCAATGTCCATGGAACCACGACCTGGGCCCACGATCCGGCGCACCGGCAAGGCGTGCCGTATTCGCGGCCGCAATTGAATCAGCAGTACCGCACGGCTGCGAGGCAGAATCTTGCGCCGCGGCCCAGCGTGGAGCAGACGCGCAACGCTCTGCAGGGTCAGGGTGAACGCATGGGCAATCGCCAGGTTCCGCAAAATGCGTCCCCCGCACAGAGCCGCAGCGCCTTCGGAGGGCAAGCGAATGGCCGTGCCGCGCAAACGCACGCCGAGCACGGATTTTCGAGTATGGGTGCGTCGCGGAGCGCACCCGCATCCAGATCGGCGGCTCCCGCGCGCAGGGGACGCTAGGCAGAGGTCGGGCGCCGGGAGTCTGGGTCGCAATGAAGAACCACGGCGCACCGGCTTGCGTTTGGTGATTTGTTGAGGAGGGACCATGAAGAGGGCCACATTAGCCGTACTGGTGTTGGCAGGCGCGGTTGGGTGGATTGGAGCTGCTCCGCAGGCGGCGAAGCAGCCAACCTTCGCCACGCCGCAGGAGGCCGCACAGGCGCTGATCGCCGCGGCCGAGCGAGACGACACCGCAGCAGTGATGAAACTGTTCGGGCCGGCGGGCAAGGACATCGTGGAATCCGGCGACCCGTCCGAAGACAAGCGCATGCTCGAGGAGTTCGTGACGCGAGCGCACGCGAAAATGCAGATCGAGCCGGAGCCTGGCAACCCCGATTGGGACAAGCTCATCGTGGGCGACAACGACTGGCCTTTCCCGGTGCCGCTCGTCCGCAAGCAAGGCCAGTGGTATTTCGACGCGGAGCAGGGACGGATGGAGATTCTGGCGCGCCGGATCGGGCATCATGAGTTGACCGCCATCGATGTCTGCCGCGGTTATGTCGAAGCGCAAATGGAGTATGCGGCGCACGACCGCTCCGCCGATGGGATTCTGGAATACGCCCAGAAGATCATCAGCTCGCCCGGCAAGAGGGACGGACTGTACTGGGAGGGAGAGCCCAACAACCTGGTGCCGAAATCCTTCGCCGATGCCGCCGCGGCTATGCTTCTGTCCGAGGGCAAAAAGCCGCTGCCTTATCACGGTTACTATTTCCACATTTTGAAAGCGCAAGGGGCAGAGGCGCCCGGCGGTGCTCTGGATTATGTTGTGAAAGGCAAAATGATCGGCGGTTTCGCGCTGGTGGCGTGGCCGGCCGAATATGGTGTCTCGGGGATTAAAACGTTCCTGGTGAGTTACCAGGGCACGGTTTACGAAAAGGACCTCGGCCCTACGACGGCAACGCTGGCGCGCGCGATGACGCACTTCAATCCGGACAAAACGTGGAAGGCTGTGGAAGGGGAATAGGCCATCACAAGCCCGGCGTGCGCGGTTGCATTCTTGATCCGGGCAAGAATTCAAAGAGGCGGGAAGAGGGTCAATCACCTGCTTTGTGAATACGTTCACCCCAACCTCCGAATCCTGGACTGAAAATGAACAGGCATTTTCATGAAAGAATTTGGGTTGGGCCCTGGAGATAGGGACGCCCATGGCAGCTGGCCGGCTGCGAAGCGCCAATTATCCCCTGGCGGTCCTTCCGTCCAAGCCGTAAACGTGAAACTTATCGAACCGAACGGATAGCTCCCTGATTCATTCGTAGCACCCCAACTTCGTTAACTTCGGCCGTCCTGGCCAGCTTTCGATCACGCCTCG
>Ga0326728_10013336_pt1 | contig 17880 bp, 12 predicted proteins | sample MB3enrmetagenome_FD_207602 | JGI IMG/M metagenome (GOLD analysis project Ga0326728, IMG submission 207602) | Lab enriched peat soil microbial communities from McLean, Ithaca, NY, United States - MB31MN | ecosystem: Environmental > Terrestrial > Soil > Wetlands > Peat | place: USA: New York... | reverse complement strand
GTCAATCTTCCGTCTCGCTTTCGTCATGTTCCGCTCCGTTGCAAGCCATTCGGAGCAGACTTCTTCCAACTAAGCCAGTGGTCCCATTTTCGGGGACCACTTCAGTACGTGACCGTCCGACAGCTTGTGTCTTTGGACGCACTGGGCCAGTGCGAGTGAAGCTCCGTTTGGTGGCCGGAGCAAACCATGAAGAAGGCAAGACGCAAGATCGATGCGGCTTTAGGCCCGCCGTGTAAGGCGCAGGGTCTTCCCGTCTCGTGCTCAATGCGATCGCACACGCCTGCCGCCGTGTCGAGGCGGGAGTGGTCAATAGGCGTTCTTGTGGGCCCTCGCGCAAAGAATCGTCATGAGGACGATCTTGAGGTCGAGCCACAGCGACCAATTGTCGACGTAATAGAGATCATTCTCGATGCGTGCCTGCATGTCTTCGTCGTTGTGGATTTCGCCACGATGGCCGTTGACCTGCGCCCAGCCGGTCATGCCGGGTTTGACGTTGTGGCGCCGCGCGTATCGCGAAATGCGCTCGGCATAGCGTTGATCATGAACAAGCGCGTGCGGGCGCGGGCCCACGATTGACATTTCACCTTTGAGGACGTTTAGGAGTTGCGGCAGTTCGTCGATGCTGAAGCGCCGGAGAAACGCGCCGACGCGCGTGACTCTGGGATCAGAGCGCGTCGCGGCCTTGACCTCGGCGCCGTCCTCCGTCGTCGTCATCGTGCGAAACTTGAATATGCGGAAAGGCTCCTGGTTGAAGCCGTAACGGGTTTGCCGGAAAATGATAGGCTCCAGCCCCTCCCGGCGGATGCAAAGTGTGACGAGGGCGAAGAGCGGCGCGAGCGCGATCAGGCCCAGCGTCGCAGCGACGAGATCGAAGGCTCGCTTTTCCGCTCGTTGCAGCCGCGTCAGGGGCGGCCGGATCAGGCCGAGTCCAGCGGTTGGGCCGAATTGGACGACGTGGGCGTCTTTGAAGCGCTCAAGGAAGGCCTCCGAGCCGACATGGATTTCGGCCGGCGTGCGCAGAAAGACGTCTACGCAGGCTTCGATCACATGCGTGCGCGACCACGGGATCGAAATATGGATGTCGTCGGGGCGAAGCATCCGCACGGCGGCGGCGGCGAGCGCGAGATCGTCGGCGAGATAGGCCTGATTGTCGCGCAGCGCGATCATCGCGGCGATTTCCATTCGATCGGCGGTCGCATTGAGCCGGGGGGCGAGCTTGGACAGCGCATCCTCAAACCCGACAACGACGATTCGTCGCGGCCGGATCAGTCCGATGTGCCGAGTCCATACCACCACCTCGACGAGGGCGAGGCGCGCCGCGAACATCGCGACAAATCCCGCGACATAGAACACGCCGACGGCGCCGCGCGAGAAATCGCCGGACGTCTTCGTCGCGAAGCCGAGCGCTAGCGCGCAAAGAAAGGCCAAATTCCAGGTGGGAAAGCTGTGAGCGAATTGGCGACCGCGCGCGCTATAGACCTCGAGGCCGTACTCGCCGTGGTGGACGCGCGCGGCGATCACGATCACGCTGAGGATCACGCCGACCGTCGTCGCCGATTCGACAGGCGGCATGCGTCCGAGCGTGACGATCCGATAGAGCGCGCTCGAAGCCGCCGCGGCGCCAATAATCGCCACAGCGTCGACCAGCACCGCCAGATAGGCGAACCCGATCGATGCGAATTCCTCGAGTGCGCGTGATCGCTGTCGCCGCCCAGGCGATAGGGGTGCGCCGCGCGCTCGCGTAATCGAGTGCGCCCCGCGCCGCGGCTCGCCGTCCATTTTGACCTGGGCGTATCCCATTTTCGGACAGAGTCCCTCGCGAACGGGCTCGTCGCGCCGATCGCGGAGGTGCACCGCAAAGCGTGTGCCGGGCGCCCGCTTCGCCCGACGCGGATGCGGCGCGGTGCCAATGATGGTTAACCCATGGGCACTGCCTAACCAGCCAACCCCCTCGATTCTCTCTATTCAAGGGCGTGGCGGACGTCCCGGATCGCACCAGGAACCTCTACCCCCATGACCTCGATTGCCCCACGAGGGGGAAAGGGGTTCCGGCCGTTCTGTCAATTTGGCTGACTTAGGCCGCTATCTCACCCTTGGCTCCAGCCTCACGAACAGGGAGAGAAGCCGCGGCGAGCGCTTGATTCGCCGCTTGGCGCGCTGTTTGGCCATGAACGCGAGCGCCGCGACGTGGCCGAGCGGGGTGATGGCGAAGGCGTTGTCGAATAGTTCCTCTTTCGCCTCGCATGCGTCGTCCTTGTAGCGCGCCTCCCCGACGCCGAGATCGAAGGTGTTGAAGCCGCGCGCGATCGCGTCGCGCACGACCGCGTGGACGATGAGTTCGCCCGGACTCGAGCGCGCGATTTCAGGATCGCCGTCGAATGATAGAAAGAGGCCGCTGAGCCGGTCCCCCGCGCCCAAGGCGCCGAAGGTCGCGACAATGCGGTCGGCGACGAACAGCGCATGGAGTTCCAGCCGCGGCGCGCCTTCGGCGACGCCGCTAAGCGCGAGGCCCCGCAGGAACTCGCGCGCCTCGGCCTCCTCATAGGCGTTGGCAATCCCGAGCGAGCGCATCCGCGCGCTCTTTTGCGCGTGGAACACGGCAAGGACGCTTTCGATTTCGCCCGGGTCGGCGGCGCGGCGATGGGTGAGCAGGCCCACCGCCTCAAGGCGCTTGGTCTTCTTGCGCAGCTTCTTTTGCGCTTCCTTTGAGGCGTGCGCGTCGCGCCAGATCGTAAAGTCGCCGGGCAAGACGCTTTTGTAAGCGAAGCCCGGGCTCGGCTGGCCCGGCACGGCGGCCATCGGATTGGGCGTTCCCTGCCAATCCTGCGGCTGATTGACGAACAGGAAAGTATCGATGCGCGGCGCAACCAGCCGCGCGGCGGTGGCGAGCAACGCCTTGATCTCTTTAGGTGGCCAGGCAACTCCCGGCCTGAACAGGCCCATGTTGTAATTGGCGTCCTTGCCGCCGAGGAAGGCGGCGAACCGCAGCAACCCGTAGGAAAGAGCTCCTAGCGGCAGCAGCGCGGTAATGTCGCCCGCTTCGTCGCGCGCGACGACAATCATCGGCGTGACGCGCCTAGCTACACCGATGGTCTCGAGCCAGAGGCGGGCGAATTCGAAGTGCTGGTAGGGGCTCGCCGGCGCGATCTTTCCGATTTCGACCCAAGGCCCGCGCGCCGCCTCGATCGTGTCGAATACTTCGACAAAGGTGAAAGCACTTGGCGAACCCACGGCAGTGCCCAACGTCCGAGCGGCGCTTCTTGGTGGAGATGGGCCGCCGAGGGCGGTCGCAGGAGGCATGGCAAGTTGCCTACGTAAACACGGACATGGGGCGCTCGGCGCTGAGGCCTTGGGAACTACTGAGAGACCTACGCTTGCCTCGCAATTGCAGCCGCCGACGGGTGGTCTGCTGCAACGGTCAATTTCTGACGCTTCGTCGTACGTTCGCGGGCGCTTTGGTAAACATTGAGCGTATCGCAAGCCACGGCGTCCCAGCCGAGATGCTCAACAGCGTGCGCGCGCAGTCGGGCTCCGTAATCCTCCGACATGGCCACGTCTTGCAGAACCTGCTCGATCCGGTCGGCAAGTTCCCCCGCATCGTCGCCGCCAATCCAGATACCCAAGTCACCGATGTGATCCGGGATGCCGGCACTCCGTGTGGCGATGATCGGCAAACGGTTGGCGGCCGCCACTCCGACCGGCAGACCGGCGAAGCCCCCCGTGTACGGCAATACGCAGAGCTGCGACCGCCGGTAAAGACCCACCATCTCGCTCGATGACAGCTCGTTTAGCCATTCCACATCATCTGCGAGACCGAGCTGCCGGGCCTTTTCGGGGAACTGGGTTGGCGGCGTTGGCCCATAGTGACCATGAATCCGCAGTCGCGGCGCGGGTCCGGAATAGCGATCTTTAAGGCTGCGATAGGCGTTCAGCAGGACTTCAATACCCTTGCCCTCATTGAAGTGATGGCCTGCGTAAAAGACGATGCCGTCGCGTGCGACGCTTTCGCCCTCCTCAAGATCGGTTCCTTGGCAGACGACGTGCACCAGATCCGCTGCAACGCCCAAGGACACGAGCTTGTTCTTCAGCAAACTGTAGTGAACGATGACGGCGTCCGCCAAATTATAGGTTCGGTTGCGTTCTGGGAAATCGGTCTGCTCGTCATCCAGCTCATGCACCGTGATCACGCGTGCGGCGTTGGAGCGTTGCCGCAGAAAACGGAAGACGACGTCCGAGCCGTAAGCCCCCAAAATCTGTTGCAAGTGGATTACGTCCGCACTCGACGCAAGGTCGGCATAACGTTTGGCCCTGCGAGCGTTGCTAAGGCTGCGGATGCCAGCGCGAAGGAAACGCTTAGTCGGGTCGCGTGAGTATCCGACAAGGCTGTAACCAGCTATTTTTTCCCGAGTTTCGAAATAATCGGAATCCTTGACCTGAAATCCACGCACCTCTTGAAATGGATCGCCGCAACAGCAATTCGAACTTACCCATTGCACCGGCGCGCCCAGCCTGTGTTCAAGAGCCGAACGCAGAGATTCAATGTACGCCCCGTACGTCGACTGGAATGGGCAACCGATTAGACTTACTTTCATTTTGCACAATCCTGGATGTTTTTCGTTTCCTTGAATTCGTCAATATCGATCACCGGGGTGACCAACGCGCAGACGCTCGACCGCGGCGGCAAAGCTGCGACACGCTCGACCAGCGCACTTGACACGATGAACCCCGCTTGCGCCTCGGCTAGGCCTGCCAATCTTGATTGGAGGCCTCGCCCCGGAATTGAACCGGGGATGGAAGGATTTGCAGTCTTTCCGCGTAGCCTTTCCGCCACGAGGCCCAATCAAAGCCACATTGCGTGCGTGGATCTTGAGCGCATAGGTGTTCCACGTCAACGAGATGATAATATTAACACTAATAACGAAGGTGTCGCCGCGTTGCGGACAGTTCGGACGGCGGCACCGACGCTTCTGCATCGCACTGGGAAAGTCGTCTGAAGCTGGCGCGCCCGTTCGCCCCCAAGCAGCATAAGAGCCACCGGCAGGGCGACAAAGGATAATTCAGTGGCGAATTTTGAGCTCAGCATCATATTTGGAAGCCAAATGGGGGCAGGCGCCATGCTGATTCACAAATTGAATTTATTGGCGTGATGTATCTGGAAGTATCTGAGACTGAGCCTCGACGACATCGGAGACTCGGGGAGATTCCAGACTGTTCGGGCCGCGCGCCGTATCAGGGCGCGTGCGCCGCCACAGCTCAAGCGCGATCGGCGCCGGATCGATGTTGATCCCCGCCCACCAAGACGCTTCATCGCCATAGCGATGCAACTCGCGATGATGGAGGCGGCAAACGGGGACATGGCGGCCATGCGCCTGCGCGATCCTGCGGACGGATCGAGCGCGCTGAATTGTCTGTCTCGTCGCCGAAGCGAGTAGTGTCAGAGCGACCTCGGCCTGGGCGACGAAGACCATCATCCTTGGCGGGGCCGGATGTCCGGCGGCGGAAGGCACAGAGGGAGGAAGTAGACCGCCTAGGCGATTCACTTTCGCACGTCGGTGAAAGTGAGCTTCCGCTCCAGATCGAATTCGGTCGTTCTGCGCGGCGGGGACGTCGGCCCGGCGAGTTGGACTTCAACCAGCGGAAACGCACAGTGTTCGCACACGTGTACGGAGTGGTGTGAGATTTGGCGCGCCACTCTGGACAAAAGTGCGAACACCTATGTGATTGAAATAGCTCTGCAAGTATAAGAACTGGGCGGCGCCGCTGTCGCGGCGCCGGTCCGGTCGACAGGGAATATCCGCTTTATACAGAAGGGTTTCCTACATCCGAGGCGCGAACGAAGGCGTTCCCGTGACGCCGTCGGGCCGCGCTAAGCGCCGAAAAATCGCGTCATCACGGCCCGCGCTCCAACTCAGAACGAGCAGAACTGGAAAGCGGGCGTTTCCATCACCGCGCCGTGTCGGCCCGACGGGCCTGCAGGCTCGCTCTGGCCAGGCACAGAATCGAACCTGCGGCCAGGGCGAGAATGAGCAAAACGCGCGGCGACATGGCCTCGTCCTTTACCAACGACGAGCGACGCACACAGCACCGGCGCCGTCAGTGACTGACGCGCCAATTTGGCCTCAAATTGGTGAACGAACCTTCAACGCGCCGGGCGAGATCGGTCCAAATCAGGGCGCGAGGATCGCGGCGCCGTCCTTGCTCGCGTGACGAGGCTCCGTGAAAACGTGCCGAAACGAGGCGACGGCGCCAATTGGGCTCACGGACGCGCCGCGCGCGCCGTCGAAGTGGGAATTCCTTCATGTTGGCCAAGGATACCGCGTTCTATTTTCTGGCCAACGCCTTCTCGGCCGTCTTCGGCGTGGTCAACGTCGTCGTCTTCACGCGGCTGTTCGTCGCCGACGCGTTCGGCGACTATCTGCTCGGCTTCGCCTTCGCGACCTTGTTCGCGACCTTTCTTTCCAGCGCGATCAAGCTTTCGATCCTGCGCGATCAGTCGCGCGGCGACGGGACGGATGTGCGTCCGCTGGCGCTGGCGGCCCTGCTGCTGTGCATGTTGACGTTGCCGCTCGGCTACCTTGCGGCGCGGCTCGCCAATCTTGCGCCGGCGGTGGCGGTCACTTCGATCGGTTTGACCGTCGCCGTCCTCGTTTACGACACCAGCCAGGAACTGCTGCGCGCCGAGCAGAAGGCGGCAAGCTACATGCGCGGCACCGCCGCTCGCGCCGTCCTGGTCGCGGGTCTGGGGATCGCATCGACTCTGTTCGGCAGGACCGGGGCGCTGCTTCTGACCGCGGTATCGATCGCCTATCTGCTGGCGACGCTAAGCTTCTGGCGCATCGCCTGGGGCGCGGCGAGGCCGCGCTTCGACGCGGCGCGCCTGATCGAAATGCTCCGTAGCGGGTTTCCGCTGACGATCTCCCTGTCGCTGCTCGCGCTGTCGGGAATCACCGACCGGTTCCTGCTCGCCAATCTGGCCGGCGTCAGCGCGGCGGGTCAATTCGGCGCCAGCCTCGACTTGGTCCGCCAAAGCTTGGCCATTCCCGCCCTCAGCATCTCAACCGCCTTCGTGCCGGTGACGGTGCGATTGCTGGCGACCAAGGGCGCGCCGGCGGCGCGCGCGCATCTGGAAAAGTACTTGGAGATTCTTCTCGCGGCGACGCTGCCGGCCTGCGTGGGCCTCGCTATCGTCGCCCCGCAGGTCGCCGATCTGGTCCTCGGCCCGAATTTTCGCTCGGTCTCGCACACCGCGATGCCGGTCTTCGCCGCGGCGCTCCTGTTCCAGATCCTGACCCTGCAGTATCTTCACACAAGCTTTCTGCTCCCCAACCGCACCAGTTTCTATCTCGCCAACACCGGCTCGATCATCGCCTGGAACCTCGTCGCCTCCTACCTGCTGATCAGCCGCTTCGGATTGATGGGCGCGGTCTGGGGGCGATTGGCGACCGAGGTTTTCGGATTTCTCAATGCTTTGCTGTTGAGTCGCTGGGCCTTTTCGATGCCGTTTCCGCTGCGCCGAATCGCGCGCATTGCCGCCGCGGCGGCGGCGATGGGGGCGGTCGTCGCCGTCCTCGAGATGTTCTCTGGCGCATACGGGCCGGCGGCGTTGGTCGTCCTGGCGCCGACCGGCGTCGCCGTCTACGCGGCGACGGCTTGGTTGCTGGACGTCGGCGATCTGCGCGCCGTCTCCCGCGGCCTCGCGCCAAAGCTGCTGCGGCGGGACTGCGCCTCGCTGGGTCGCGGAGGGTGTCGCGACGGCGCGGCTTCGCCCCCGGCGCCGGCGTCCAACGGGCGCGCGCGCGGCTTTTCCGCCGGCGCGGCCCCCTGACCTTTGATTAACCAAGTTCAACGACAATTCGCGGGTCAGCGGGAGCGACGGGACGGGCTCGTAGCGGCGCGATCCAAACCGGCAGGTGCGCAGTCTATGTTCTTGATTAACCAAGTTCAACGACAATTCGCGGGTCAGCGGGAGCGACGGGACGGGCTCGTAGCGGCGCGATCCAAACCGGCAGGTGCGCAGTCTATGTTCGAATACGGCTCGATGGCCGCCGAGGCGAGCGGCGCCGACGCCCAGCCGTCGCCCGTTGCGAGCGGCGCGCGCGAACGCGCGCTCGCCGCCGTCGCCGTCGCCAGACGGCACAAGGCTTTCATTCTCGGCTGCGCCGTGGCTTGCGCGCTGCTCGGCTTCGCCGCGTCGAAGGCGCTCCCGCCGCGTTATGTCGCGGTCGCGCAAATCTACATCGACCCCGCCGCTCTTCCCGGCGAAAGCAAGGACGTCCCGGCGCCGGGGCAGGACTCCAATGGGTTCATCAACTACGTCGAAAGCCAGAGCCTGATCATCACCTCGCGCGCGGTGCTCGAACGGGTGGTCGCCAACGAAAAGCTCGACGCCGATCCCGGTTACGCTGGCGGCTGGCGATTCCCGTCGTTTCTCAGTTCTTCGACCGGCCCGCAGGATCCCGCCGCCGCCGCCGCCGCCGTCCTCGAATCGCGAATACAGGTCAAGCGGCCGGAACGCACGTTCATCATCGATCTCTCCGTTTCCGATCGCGATCCGATCAAGGCCGCCGCGCTCGCCAACGCCACCGCGCAGGCCTACATCGACGTTTCGTCGTCGTGGCAAGCGGACGCTTCGCGCCAAGCCGAAGTCTCGCTGGCCGCGCGCCTCGACGCCCTGCGCAAGCAGGTTCTCGACGCGGAAAAGAAGGTCGAAGACTTCAAGGCCGACAACGGGCTGGTGGGAACCCGCGACCTTCTCGTCACCGAGCAGCAACTCAGAGACGTGAACGCGCAGATGACGGTCGCGCGCGCCAAGGAGGCCGAGGCGCGCGCGCGCCTCGACCAGATCGACAAGGCCCATCGACCCGGCGGCGACGTTCCGGCGCTCGCCTCCGCGATCAACTCCGCTAGCCTCTCGGCGCTGCGCGCCCAGCAGGCGCTGGCGCGCCAGCGCCTCGCTGACCTCGCCGGCCAGCTCGGCCCGCGTCATCCTCAGATTATCGACGCCAAGGCGCAGGTCGGCGCCGCCGACGCCGCGGTCGAGGCCGAACTGGCGCGCTTCGCCGAGAGCCAGCGCATCGAATACCAGAGCGACAAGCAGCTCGAGGCCTCGCTCGGCCGTCAGCTCGACGCGCTGAAGGCGCAGACCAACGCCAATGGGCAGAGTTCGGTCGGATTGCGCGATCTCGAACGCGAAGCCGACGCGGCGCGCAGCGTCTACGAGTTGTTTGTCACGCGCTCGCGCGATGCGGGCGAGATCCAGCGGGTCGAGCCGACGCGAACGCGGATCATATCGCTCGCCACCGCGCCCAAGTCTCGCGCCTTTCCGCCCAGCGGGACGCTGATGGCGGTCGCCGGGCTGCTCGTCGGCCTCGGGCTCGGCGTCGCCGGTTCCCTCGCGCGCGAGCGCCGGGTCGCGGCTGCGCCGCCGAACGCGCCGGGCCTCGAACCGCAGCGCGCAGCGGACGACGCGCCCGCTCGCCCCGCTGCGGACTTCGCCATCACGCTCCGCTCGCGGCTCAAAACGGCGCAACGGACGCAATCCCTCGACCGTCTAGATCTCGCCGGGCTCGGCTTCCCGGCGTTGCCCGCCGACGCCGACGGCGCCGAGTTCGACGCGATCCTTGGCGCGCTAGGGCTCGACGACGCCCTGCGCCGGGGCTCCCGACCCATTCTCGCGGTCGCCGTCGTCGGCTCGAACGGCGACGGGCTTCGCACCGCGCTGGCGATCAATCTGGCGCTGTGCGCCGCGCGGCGCGGCGTCCATGTCGCCTTGATCGACGCGGCCGAACGCAACGCCGAGCTCACCCGCGCCGTCCGCCACGCTGCGCAGACGCCGATCCTCGACCAGGGCGCGTTCTATCTCGCCGCCAATCGGGTGCTGCTCGCCTTGCCCAGGGGGTTTGACGCGGAATTCGGACGAACGCGTCCCGGCGAACTGCTGCAGTCCCTGACCCGCCTGCACGATGAAGCGGTCGAACTGGTGATTTGCGACGGCCCCGATCTGGGCGACGACGGGGCGGCGCAGATTCTCGGTCTGGTCGACGAGGTCGTCGCGTTTGCGGACGGGTCCGGCGAGGAGGGCGCGCAATCGCTTGGGAAGGCGCTCGCCGCCGCCGGCGTCACCACGTGCGCGCGGGTGCGGTTCGAAACTGCGACGCCTCAGCAACAGAGGCGGGCTTGAATCCGTCGGCCTGCCGTAGCGCCGCGCAAGTCTCGATTAGGCCGTCCTCGCGGATGGGCGCGCGTTCGCGACGCCATGCACGAGGTCCACCGCCTCGCGGATTGCCGACATCGGCGTGCTCGAAAACGATTCGATGCACAAGGCGACATTCGACTCCGGCGCGCTCTTGACCCTCGCCGCCAGCGCCTCTGCGCCGAGCGGCGCGCTGTCCCAATGGGCGCAGGCCAGACTTTTCGTCGTGATCTCATGGGCGTTTGCGTGCGCCGCCGAACTGCGGACGAAGCGGCCATAGAGGAGATACTCCGAGAACGGGCGCGTTCTGCAAAGCGCCTCCGGCCAACTTCTCTGGGCGGCCTCCTCGATGGCGAGCGTCATAGCCTTGACCGAACTCTTGTCCCACACGATGACGTTTCCGACATAGTCGTCGGCCGGGAACCGGGTCTCCGCGTGATTGAGAAGTCGATCGCAGTTCCGCGTCCAAACCGCGTGCAAGGGCGCCGTGGCTGAAATCGCTCCAGGATCGACGTACAGGGGCGTCTTCTCGCCACCGGCGTAGGCGCCCGCGTCGAAGGCGCGGAAAAACACGTTGTCGGAATCGACGATGCAGAAGCGCTGTTCCGGCAATTGCGAGGCAGCGGCGATCTTCAGGATCTGTTGGATGTGCCAGCCATGGACCGGCGGCGAGCGGAACGACCACCAAACCCTGCGGCCGTTCCGCGAGAGGAACGAGGGCAGAGGCCACAGCCAGTTCGGCAAGAATCGAGAACTCGCCAGAACCGCGCGCCTGTCGCTCGCAAATCTGGCGAACATCGCCATGTCGCTGTCGTTGACGATGACATAGTGCCAACCGTACCCCGAGACGCGCCGGTCGATGCTGTCGCAAAGAAGCGCCAAGCGGTCGATGTCCCCGCGGTGGCTTGGCGTGAGAAGAGCGACTGTATGGCGCATGCGGTCTCTCCATGCGCCGGCGCATGTTCCAAAACAGCACGGACGCCTATTCTGGTACTTGGTTCGCAAGAAGGTTGCCGCGCCCCCGGCACCGGGCGGCGAAATCAGATTCCGAGCAACGCGAGGCCGATCCGGAGCGCGATGCGGGGCGTCGCCAAAGGCGACCGGCGCACGGCCGTCGCGGCGTAAGCGAGCGTCTTGCGATATTCGCCAAAACGGATCGCTTGCGTCGCGGCGTAGGCGATCAGATGCGCTTCCGCCGCCCTGCGCAACGAGGGGGTCAAGCGACGCGGAAGCTTGTCGACGATGACGCGATCGCGAAATACGGATTCGGCGGCCGGCAAAAAGTCCTGGGGCGAACGCATCGTGGCACTCATGGAGCTGTCGTCGTGAACGCGATAATCGAGAAGCAACTCGGGAACGAACCGGAACTCGCCCTGCGCCGCCAGTCGGCACCAACAATGCCAATCCTCGCAATAGCGCATCGCCTCGTCAAAGCCACCGACCGCGGCGAAGGACGCGGCGCGCACGATCATCACGCCGCCGTTGACGATGAAATTCCCGGCGGCGATTCGCGCTAACACCTGTCCCGAGGGTTTCGCCCGGCCCCCAAGCAGGTGTCGCACGCCGATGCGGCGACCGTCCTTGTCAATGCGCGAATACTCGCCATAAACCACGATCGCCCGCGTCTCGAGGGCGGCGGCGCGCAACAGCGCCGAGACGGCACCGCTGCGCAGCCGGTCGTCGGCGTCGAGGAACATCAGCCAATCCCCTGAAGCGGCCCGCGCGCCCGTATTCCTGGCCGCCGAGACGCCCCTGCCGTCGTTCGGAATTAGTCGAACTCTGCTGTCCGAAAAGGCGCGAACGATGGCGTTGGTCTGGTCGATCGATCCATCGTCGACGACGATCAGCTCGCCCACCTCGGCACCCTGAGCGACCACGCTCGCAATGGCCTCGTAAATGAATGAGGCGGCGTTCTTGGCCGGCATTATGACGGAAACTGACACGGGGATTTCCTCGCAAAGAGCGCCTCGCGGCATCGCCGCGATCGGAATGCGTCGCACCCTAGGGCTCTACGCTCCATATCTTGACGGACTTGACTTCGAGCCGCGCGGGCAGGGCGGCCTCGTCGATCTTGCCGCCCCATGAACCTCCGAGCGCAAGATTGATGCGCAAATGCATCGACGCGCGCAGCGGGTCGACGCCGTCCTTGCGGGCTTCTTCCGGATTCATCCGCAGCGCTTCGCGTCCATCGATCGAAACGGCGACAACGTCTCTGCGCCATTCCAGCCTGTAGGTGTGGAACGCTTTGGCGAGGTCAGGCATCGGCGTTTCCGCTCCCCAGTGACGCACGCTCGCAAGATCTCGACCGGCGTAAACGGTCGACCACACTTTGCCGGGTGTATTGCCGACCGCTTCGACGAGATCGATTTCGCGATATGGGCCGCTCCGCTCGTCGATCGTCCAGATCGCCGGCCAGGTCCCGGTGCCTTGCGGCAGGCGCGCCACGACTTCGAAGACGCCGTAGGTGAAAGCCTCTCGGCTGACGATGCTGCCCGACGTGTAGTCGGCGTCCTTCGTCGTCGTCCGCCAGTCGGCGCCGTCGGCGTCATAAGCGGCGTTCAGCACCGGTTCCCGGCGAGCCTCGAGCGTCAGCGCGCCGTCCCTCACGCTGACGTTGGCGGGACGATAATACTGCGCTTCCCTGTTGCGGAAGAAGCCGGTCTCGGCGATCCAAAATGAGGAATCGTAAGTCGAGGCGACGGAAAAGTCCTCGGCGTGAATCAAACGATCGCGCGCGAAGACCGCTCCTGCGGGCCAGGCGAGGCCTGCGACTAGCACGGCTGCGATCAGCGGCCGGAGCGCTCGGCGGCGGGGCGGCGAAGGGCGCTCAAAGCCACGGTCGCCTCTTGACGTCGTAAGCGCTGTGGACCTCACCATGTCTTCGCTCCCGGCGTCTTCGACGGCACCGTCGCGTTTCAGATCGATACGCAAGCTCGGCGAGTCGAGCGCGACGCAATATTGGGGCCATGCCGGCCAGCCGATCTCATTGTCGCCGGGTGAAATGCAGAGCCGCGAATTGTCGTCGCGCGTCCGAGCGGCGACGGCGTCATGAGAGCGGGACGAGCAACCAGCTGCTTGCGACGACGGGCGCCGTCATCGCGGCGACGTCGGAAAACTGGCGACGTAGCGCAGGCCGAACACCGCGAACAGGAAGGTGAACCAGATCGGGTCGGCGCGATCAAACAGGAACGATTCGAGCGCCGAAATATAGAGGCCGAACAGCCAGATTTGCGTCAGCAGCGTCACTAACGCCGGATCGGCACCGTTCCTCGCCGCCTTGCCAATGTCGGCGAGCGGCTGGACGACGAAAGCCCCCAGCGCCAGCGCGACGCCCGGAACGCCCATCGACATCGCGACGTCGACCAAGCCATTGTGCGCATGGGCGGCGCCGCCGACCCAGGCTGCCGAATTGTCAGTTCCGAAACGGACGGATTCGGTGTTCCAAAATCCGTCAAACCCATATCCGAGAAACGGATGCGCGGCGAGCTTTCCTAGGGCGTAGCGCCAGATGTCGGCGCGGCCGGTGAAGGTCGCGTCGATCGGCAGGGTCGCCGCCAACGACGCGAAAGGCGCGAACATCACCGAGCCGACCCCGAGCGCGTAGAGCGCGGCGAAGGGCGCCATCGCCGCCACGCGCCAGAGCCATCCCGCCCCATGCCGAGCAGCGAACAAGGAGATGGCCAACGTCGGGAGCCAAAGCAAGTTCGCGGATTTCCCGTTGGCGAAGAACACGAACAGCAGGCTCAGGCCGGCGATGAGAACGCCGGCGACGACGCGTCCGGCGCGCGCGGCGTAGACACCGATGAACGCCGTGAAGACGAACACGATGCTCGCGTCGTTCTTGTGACCGAAAACGCCGCGCCAATCCCCCGCCAGAGCCGGCTCGCCGAGGTCGCTCGCCTGATGGACGGCATAACGGGGCATGAAGGCAACGCCGAAATAGGACGACGCCAGGAGCGCGCCGGCGGCGAGGGCGAGTAGAGTCGCCAGATGCAGGCGCCCGCGCGGCAGCAACGGCAAGGTCGCGGCGACGACGGCGACGAAACCGCACAGCGCGGCGCGTTTCAGCGACGTCCCGACGTCTTGCGACGTCACGCCGCTGAGCCCGATCCAGGCGGCCAGCGCGACATAGGCGGGATTGGCCAGGCACCGCAGGCCCAGACCGTCGGTCGGCACCGTCAAATAGAGGCAGGAAGCGGCGCATAGAGCGAAGGCGACGTAGGTCGGCGTGTCGCGGCCGGAGCCGAGATCGAGCGCATCTGCGGAGGCAAGGTCCGGAAAGGGTTGCAGCGTAATCCAAGCCAGAGCGAAGGCGGCGACGAACGCTACGGCGCGCCAGGAAGCGACGTCCATTTCGTTGGCCGAGACGCCGGCCGTCGAAGCGCTCACGGTTTCGGCTCCGCCGGCTTGAAGCGATACGGCTCGGGCTCGAACCCGAGCCACGCCATCACACGCCCGATCGCCAGCATCGTCGGGTGCGCCGCAACCAGCATCGGCTGGCCCTGGGCGAGCAGCCTCAGCGATCGATAGACAGAGACGGGCAAGAGGACGCCGTTCTTGACTGCTAGGCGAACGCGCCCGAGGAGCGCGCGGCTGGTGCCCTCGTCGACGCGATAGTTGACGGCGCCAATGCGAAGCCCGCGCCGCACAACCCATTCGGCCCGAGCGCGCGCGCTCGGCACAGTCTCGACAACGCGCGCCGCCTGCTCCCAGTAGAAAGTCAAGCCGGCGCGGCGACAGCGGGTGAAAAAGTCGGTGTCGCCGCCGCCGAGAAAATTGAAACGCAAGTCGAATTCCGGATGGCTCAGCAGCTCGAACGCCTGGCGGCGGATGAGGAAATTGCCCGAGCCGTAAATCATCGGCACGAAGCCGCTGCGGCTGTAGGCCGGCCAGTAGACGGGATGGCGGGCGAGCGCCTCGGGAACGCCGTCGAGAAAATGCGGCACGACCGGACCGCCGACGATGTCGACTTGCCTTTCGCGGGCGGCGTCGATCATGCGGGCTAGCCATTCCGGGTCCGCGACCTCGTCGTCGTCGATCATTAGGACGTACGACGCCGACGCGAAACGGCGGCGCGCCTCGCCAAACGCGCGATTGCAGGCGCGGCAATTGCCGGGCTGCGCCTCCACCACGCAGAGGCCCTCCAGCAAGCCGGCGGAGAAGAAGGCGTTTGCCATCGCCGCGCCCGCCATGCCGGCGGGATCGTTTTCGACGACCACCACGGCAAAGCGCTTCGGACCGGTTTGGTCGACCAGAGACTGCAACGTCAGGCGGAGCATTTCGGGACGCCGACAGGTCGGCACGCAGACGACAGCCTCCGGCGCGCGGTGCGACAGGAGGCTCGCCGCGTCCGCTTGCGGGGGCGTGACAGTCGATGCGTCTTCGGCCGAAGCCGTATTCTTGTTCATGGCGGCGACCACGCGCTTCGCTGATTGCCCGACAATCCGTCCCAGTGGGTCGAAACGGTTCGCTGCGCTTACCGATCCGCCCGGTCCACGCGCTGACCGCCTGACGATCGGCGCCCTACGAAAGCTTCGATTCGGTGGGTTCGCATGCCGAAAGCGCCCTCCTTCCGACCGCACGGCTGCGTGTGAGACCGGCGGCGATGGTGACGAATTCGAGGCCGCGCGACGCCGCGGCGTCGAGCGCGCGTTGAAACAGGCCGAGCGTGCAGCCGTAGCGACTCGGCGCAGCCGCGATGTCATGGGAGCAAAGGATCAGCCAACCGGTCGAGCGCGCCGCGGCGTCCAGATACCCGGCCAGCCGCTCGGGCGTCAGGCGTTGGTCCGCCAGTTCAACGCAGCGCAGAAACTGCGGGTCGAACGCGCCGGCGACGATCCCCGGCGACGTGGTGCGGCTTGAGGCCACAAGTCCGTGAAGCTGGCGTTTGCGGGCGAACGCGACGAGGCCGTAGGGATAGGCGTAATTGACGGGACGGATGCGGTGGTCAATCGCTTGCAGCCACTCCCGGTTCCTCTGCAGGTCGTCACGAAAACCTTGTGCAGAAAAGTCGCCCGCCGCCCGGTGAGCATGGCCGTGAAGGCCGATTTCGTGCCCCTTGCGGTGGAGCTCGCGCAAGGCGTCGCGATCCATCACGGGGTAGCCCGCTTCACTGCGCCCGACCAGGACGGAAGCCACGTAGTATGTCCCGCGACCGCCCATCCTTTCCAGCTGTTCCGCGCCCGCCAGACCGGCGCTGGTCGCGGCGTCGTCAAAAGTGAAACTGACCATCGGCGCGACGTTGACGAGCTGTCGCCGCTCGAGCGCGACATGGCGCGCCAATCGCGAGGAGATCTTGCGGCGCAAGACCACCATCGGCCCGTCAGCTCGATCGAAAGGCGACTCGCGGCGGTCGTCGTCCGGCGGCGCAGCCAGGAGCGGCGGCTCGCGCGGCGCAAAGGCGACGACGTCGTTCCCTTCGTTTGGCATGCGACCTCTGTCGTGAGCTGTGCCGGCATGAGACATGGGCAGGTGTCAGCGGCTAAGCTTCTGGAAGAATCGTGCCATTGCGACGCCGTGTGCTCGAACGCGGCTGGGAGAGCAGATTCCGCGCGTCGCGAGCTAGGCGACCGCGTGCAAGATGGGACGGCCCTAGCGCAGAACGCGTCGCATTCGACGCGCCCCGTATTCAACGTTCGATCGCTCCTCATCGCGAAAAATGAAGGAGGGCGTCCCAATTCGGGAGGTCCGCGACTTGCAGCTTGCTCTGCCTCACAACGGAACGGAGCGGAGCGATGCTGCTCGTGGCCAAGGAATCGACGCAGGAAAGGCGACCGATTGCCCGTATCGGTCAGATTCCGGTCGACGTGGTCGACATCCAGGAAATGGCACACGCGTTTATCGATTATTGCCGCAGCGCCGAACGCGCCAAGGCAACGCGGCCGATCTATTCGACGTCGCTCAATGGTCAAGTCATTTCGCTTTGCGCGCGAGATCGGAAACTGAAGGAATTGGTCCTGTCCGCCGATTCGGTAAACGCCGATGGCCAGCCGCTCGTGCTGCTGTCGCGTTACCTCTGCGCAAATCCTCTGCCGGAACGGGTCGCGACCACCGATCTCTTTCCGGCAGTGGCGCGCCTGGCCGCTGAGGCGAGCATCACGTTTTATATGCTGGGGGCCAGCGAAGAAGTGAATCGCGAGGCGGTCAAAGTTGCGCTTGCCGCCTATCCCGGCCTGCGGATTGTTGGCCGCCGCAATGGCTACTTCTCGCGTGCTGAAGAGACCGCTGTAATCGAAGAGATCGTCAAATTGAAACCCGACGTGCTTTGGGTGTCGCTTGGGGTTCCGTTGGAGCAGCAATTCTGTGCGCGTAACCTCAATGCGCTAAGGGGCGTCGCAATCGTCAAGACCGCGGGCGGGTTGTTAGACTTCCTGTCGCTCGCGAAGCCGCGCGCGCCGCTGTGGATGCAGAGGATCGGAATGGAATGGCTCTTCAGAGTGTGCCTCGAGCCGCGGCGGCTGATTCTGCGCTACCTCGTGACCAATCCGCATGCCCTGTTTCTGATGGTCCGAGACCTGCGGTGAACGCGCCCTGTGTTTCGCAGGAACCTCTATACCACAATCAACGACCTGCGGGCCGATCCGATTTCGACGCCTAGAGCGTATCCCCTTTAGCCGGAACCATATCCGGCATTTTTCAAGTAGTTGGAGCATTCGGTTGGCGGGAAATCGTCGATGGCGATGCCGATC
>Ga0326728_10013335_pt1 | contig 17881 bp, 16 predicted proteins | sample MB3enrmetagenome_FD_207602 | JGI IMG/M metagenome (GOLD analysis project Ga0326728, IMG submission 207602) | Lab enriched peat soil microbial communities from McLean, Ithaca, NY, United States - MB31MN | ecosystem: Environmental > Terrestrial > Soil > Wetlands > Peat | place: USA: New York... | reverse complement strand
CAAACTCGCAGGTGAACTGATAGGTGGCATCCGGCAGGTCCTCGGGCATGGGCAGGCTGTTCACATGCCCCGGCGTCATGGCATTGTAGAAATGATGGGCGTAATAATCGCGCAGCTTGATGCCGCCGATGCTGACCTCGGGATCGACATGGATCAGCGGCGCCGCCAGATTGAAGGTCCTCTCCAGCGCTTCAAACTCATTGGAGCGATGACGCCATTCCGGCGCATTTGGCTGGGGATACGACTTTCCCGGCACCTGAGGAAAGACGATGGGCGCGTCGAACGACTTCACGTGCCGGAATGCCCGTTGAAGCACATACCTGGCGCATTCGATGTAGTGTTTCCTGGTCATCCCGGTCAGTGGGCTCAGATTTAAATCGGGATTCCGAACTTCAAAAGCATTTTTCATCGATAGTCTCGATCGGTTCGCATGCCTGGTCCCATCGCGCCCCAGGTCAATACCCACCCTTTCTACTCAAGTCAAATATTTTCGACTCATGAATTAAATCTCATAACCAGCGATATTCCCTTGCCTGTTTCTGGAATACCGCTGGCCCACAAGATTGAATCATTATTGTAACACCATACGTATTTCGAGGAAATATACATGGATTCAGACGGTCCTAAACTCGTTGGGCGACCTGATGGGTCGCTCGGTGGAAACCATAATATTATCTTCGACGTGCAAATAATATAGGCAACTGGCACAATCGGGCTATTCAGGCAGGTCCAGCGAGCCGGTGATGGTGAAGCCGGCTTCGGATTTGGCTGCTGTGTCCTGGGGTTGGGCGCCGCCCAGGCTCAGTGTGTATTTGCCGGGCAGGATGGAACGCTTGCCCTTGTCGTTTACGCTCGACAGCGAGCGGGGATCGATGGAGAGAGTGACTTGGCGGCTTGTTCCCGCGGCGAGGCGAACCCGCTCAAAGCCCACCAGAGAGTGAATGGGCCCATCAAATTCTGGGGTCTTAAGGTAGGCTTCGACAACTTCGTCGCCGGAAACGGCGCTGCTGTTGGTGACAGTAACGGTCGCGGTAAGGGGATCGCCGGCTTTGAGCGTGCTGGCGGAGAGCATTACCGGGCCGTACTTGAAATTGGAATAACTGAGCCCATAACCGAAGCTCCACAGTGGTTTGCCGGTGAAGTAGCGATAGGTTCGGCCCTTGAGCCCATAATCGGTGAAGGCGGGCAGGTCGTCGAGCGAAGCATAGAAGGTAACAGGCAGACGGCCAGCGGGGTTATTGAGACCAGCAAGGGTGCGGGCGATGGCCGTGCCTCCCTCGACGCCTGGATACCAGGCTTCAAGAATGGCATCGGCGTGCTGGTTGGCCCAATTGAGGGCAACGGCGCTGCCGCTCTGCAAGACTACGATGAGCGGCTTGCCCGTGGCTGCCACGGCTTCAAGAAGCTTTTGCTGGGGCGCTGGCAGGTCAATGCTGGTGCGGTCGCCTCCATAGAAGCCGTCGATCTGGATGCGCATCTCCTCGCCTTCAAGCTGCGGCGAGAGGCCGACGAATGCCACCACCACATCGGACTCTTTGGCGCGGGCCACGGCTTCATCGAGCTGGGCCTGGGCAGGCGCTTCCCACCTGAGGGTAACGCCGCCGCCGAACAGGTCGCCGGCATGGGAGTACTCCAGACGGAAGTCATGCGGCTTGGTGTCGATGAAGTCCACCGCGATGGAGGGAGCTTTAGGGAATTGCTCGACCGGCGGAGCACTGGGCGAAGCGCCGGGAATGATATGGAAGTTGCCCAACGCCGTAATATCGTACCCCTGGCGCAGACTGCCCTCGCCCAGCACCTTGCCGTCGAGAATAAAGCGATAGCTCTCGACCGGCGAATAGGGGTGGCTCATGCCGGGCTCTATGGAAAAGACGTAGTGGCCGGGGGCGGGCGCGGTGATCGTGCCGGTCCAGCGGACGGAGTAGTCATGCGTGGCCAATTGAGGCACAGGGCTGGCGTTCTCCCAGTCAGCCTGGATTTCAGGTTGAGTTAAGGTGGCCACCGGACGGCCGGTCCAGTCGGGGGTGGCGAAGAATTCGGTTTTTAACCCCTGGTTGAGGCCGAAGGCGGTTCTGGGAACGGGTACGCCTATGCCGACAGCCAGCGTGGAGCCTTGCGCATAGAGAATGGGCGAGCTGCGGAATTGGCTGAGGATTCCATTCAGCGGCGTGACCGGATTGACCGGTGTGCCGACGTAGTTTCCCAGAATGGAGGGCAGCAGATCGGCGGTTGGGCCAATGACGGCAATGTGGCCGGGCGCGCTCTTCAACGGAAGAACACCATGATTTTTCAGCAGGACGATACTCTCTTCGGCAGCTTTCAGCGCAATCCGGCGATGTGCGGGCGAAGCGTCTTCAGAGAAAGGAACCTTATCGCGCCAATCGGAGCCTTGCGGGTCAAAGAGACCCAGTTGGAAGCGCGCGGTGTAGAGCCGCTCGGCTGCCTGGGTGACCAGGTCTTCAGTGACTAGCCCCTGGCGGACCGCATCGGCGAGGGTGTTGAAGCCGGGGGTCCACATGCTGCAGGAGAGATCGGTGCCTGCCTCGAGCGCAAGCGCGGCGGCGTGGGTGATATCCGCGGCCTTTTTGTGGCCCAGGTTTATGTCCACGATGGCGCCGCAATCTGAGACGACATAGCCCTTGAAGCCCCATGCGTCGCGCAGGTGCTCCTTGAGCAGCATCTTGTTGGTGCAGGCCGGCCAATCGTCGATGGCGCTGTAGGCGCACATCACCGACTGCACTTGGCCCTCGACGACGGTGGCGCGAAAGGCGGGCAGGTAGGTCTCTTCCAGGTCGCGCGGCGAGGGATTGACGTTGAATTCGTGGCGCAGCGTCTCGGGCCCGCTATGCACGGCAAAGTGCTTGCTGGTGGCTACGGCGCGCAGATGATTCAGGTCGTCGCCCTGTACGCCGTTGACAAAGGCCACGCCCAGCCGAGAGGTGAGGAAGGGGTCTTCGCCGTAGGTCTCCTGGCCACGGCCCCAGCGGGGATCGCGGAAGATGTTGATGTTGGGCGACCAGAAGGTGAGCCCATAGAAGATGCGGTGGTTGCCCTCGCGCTGCGCCTGGTTGTACTTCGCCCGGCCCTCGGTGGAGATGGTTTGTCCCATCTCGCGGACGATGCCGGGATCCCAGGCTGCGGCCATGCCGATGGCCTGGGGAAATACGGTTGCATAGCCTGCGCGGGCCACGCCGTGCAGGGCCTCATTCCAGGTCTGGTAGTCGGGAACGCCGAGACGGGGAATCGCCGTGGCCCAGTCTTCAAGCTGGGCGGCCTTTTCATCGAGGGTCATGCGGCCAACCAGGGCGTGGGCGCGCTCCGCCGGAGAGAGTTTGGTGTTCAACCAGGCGTCCTGTTGCGCGGAGGCGCAGAGGGTGGAGAAGGCAAAAACGATAGCTACAACAGAAAGCCAGCGACGCGACGGCATGGTTGATTTCCTCCCGGAGTTTGCCCATTTTCCATGTGAGACGGGCATACGTCTAAAACTCTACTAGTGTAGATGCATGACTGGCCAGTGCGTATCGGTGTGGTATGGGGAGTTCGTTTTCTTGACATTTTGAGAGGTTAAAATACGCGATAAAAGTGTGCTCATAGGTACACCTATATCTGAGTAATTCGGGTACAAAGCAAATGGCGGTTTGCAAGGGACGAGCAAGCGAATTTATCAAAATTGTTCCACGTGGAACATATTCATTCTGTTGATGTTAGTTACTTGTTTACCAAATAATTATCTGCAAAATATTTGAACTTTTGTTGAAATATGTTTGGGCGGAAAACAACAGGTTTGAAACGCAAAAAAAGTGGTTGGAAAAAGGAAATAAGTGGTTTGAAAATCACCTGCGGTGGGGGACTTGCCGTCCAGGCGGACGGCCTGCGACACAGATGGCGAAGGGTTTCAGATTTTCAGCCTTCGACCGGCCACCCCACGGACGAAGAGCTGTTCCCTCACCCCTCAGAGTAAAGATCGCTTGCCACCCCATGAAGCAGAGTCCGCTTCCTGGGGGCCCCGGTTATTGGGGACCCCGAGCCACCGTGGACATTGGTAATACAAAGGATAGGTCATCCAGCTTTATTGGCCGGGTTGGCGCGGCCGTAGTTGTAGCGGTGCAGGCTGGCCGGGTCGTAGATCGAGCCCGAATTGGGATCGCGCGTCATGAAGCGGCCGGTGACCGGGTTGTACCAGCGGGCGCGCAGATAGTAGAGGCCCAGATCGGCGTCGTAGCGCTCACCGCGATAGAGATAGGCGTTGGGCGTGGAGCCGGTCGAGGCGATCAGGTTGCCGAAGGCGTCGTATTCGTAGGTGTCGGTGACGGCGCCGGCGGAGTTGGTCAGCATCCGCACCGTGCCCCGGCCATCGTACTGGTAGAAGCTGGCCGTCGGCGCACCGTTCACTTGCGCCAGCGCGCCAAGCACGATGAGCATCACGAACGATGCAAGTACCCGACGAAACTTCATATCTGGTTCTCGTATTCCAGTTCTGAGAATCAAGACCTGGTCACAGGCCACTAGAGTCTTTGCGGCTCCTGAATTGCGCTAATCAAACTCAACTTTGCCTCCCTTAAAAGCCATGGCTTCCCTAATATTCCGGACAATTCGCATACGATCCTCCTCCGAAACCGGGATGGCGTCATATGGTGGCTGCCACGTTGTATCACGCCAATGCGGGTAGAAGCCGAATCCAAAAGAACTATCTCCTAGACCTGCGACAATCGATTCTCCTTCGAGTCTCATCGTGCGATTTGCCTCGCGGTATTCATAGGCATACCGGTCTACGCGCTGCAGGACAAATCCTTGGTCGCTTGCGACTCCTTGCTTATTCAGCCACACGAATTGCATAAAGACATTTTACCTCAATCAATGGAAGTTTCCTGAGACTATAAACAAATCCGGAATTGAAGTTTCAGTCACGGAAGTTATGGTCGGATTGTTAAGTAAGATTGGTTTTTCCGTCGATAAGTATATACGAGCAGGACTTGGGTTATTGAGAATTGCTAAAACGTCACCGGACGTACCACTTGCAAATTGGCTGGATGCATATGTCCAAAGCTGGCCCGCCTCACTCTCAGAAACGGGAGAATTCGGCCCGTAAAGATCCAGCGACTCAAGATACGCCCCTCCCTGCGTGCTGCTAATCGTCGTTAGTCCTTTTTCCTCCGCGAGCGCAGTGGCTATATCGCCAGTACCGGGACCAGAATAAAATAATGCTGTATTCGGTGGCGATGAGAAGTCCATCCCTTGCAATTTTGACATAATTTGCTGAAAGGGTGTCGATGCGGTTTCTTCGGCAAGCAATGGCGCCGACCCCTCAGCTGCGTCCTCCAGCAGCCAACCGACGCCTCTGCCAAGCATGCTAAATGCGCCCATAAAGAGCATATTCGCCGCCGTGTCTTGAAGGAATTGCTTGACGGTGATTTGTGCAGCGCAGCCTTGGAATAGCATGCCAAACTGCGTAATATCTTGGTTCATGTGCTGGCCGACGAGATCGAGGGCGGAAGCTTCCGCGTAGTAAGCGCAACGCACCGTATAGCCAAGGGCCGTGACTGCGGCCGCCTCGCCGGTAAATATCATCGCATCGGTCAGCATGGCTTCGGCGATGCTGGCCCGGCCTGAGGGATCGATGTAGTTGGCCGGGTTGGCGCGTCCGTAGTTGTAGCGGTGCAGACTGGCCGGGTCGTAGATCGAGCCCGAATAGGGATCGCGCGTCATGAAGCGGCCGGTGACCGGGTTGTACCAGCGGGCGCGCAGGTAATACAGACCCAAATCGGAATCGAATTGTTCGCCGCGATAGAGATAGGCGTTGGGCGTGGAACCGGTCGAGGAGATCAGGTTGCCGAAGGCGTCGTACTCGTACTCATCGGTGACGGCGCCGGCGGAGTTGGTCAGCATCCGCACCGTGCCCCGGCCATCGTACTGGTAGAAGCTGGCTGTCGGCGTGCCGTTCACTTGCGCCAGCGCGCCAAGCACGATGAGCATCACGAACGATGCAAGTACACGACGAAACTTCATATTACTTTTTGTATTCTCGATCTCATAATCGAAACCTGAAGCAACTGCAACTACTTCCAGTGTTTGCTAATGCGTAATATAAGTTCCTAAAAAGCGAATCAACCGCGCACCCAACCGTGTATGCGCCAAATATCCGGCAGTATGCGCTCCAGTTCGCCAGCAAAGCTGTTGGCCATTGTCTTAGCTTGCTCAATCATTGATTCTTCGGTCTGTGTAGTCCCCTGAATCACCTCAAGTAACTTAAGTTGACAACTAATCTGACGTGCCTCCAGCGGCCCTTTCTGACGGGATTCTAAGGAGGTAGATGTGTAATATCGAACAGGATTATCCAATAGATTAAAATCAAAGCAGCTACATAGTTCTGAAGTGCCAAGACATGCGTCAAGCGCTGCACGATCTGAATCCCTAACGATCCAGACTTCACATGCATAATACATAATGGCTAGAGCGCGCATCGCATAATAGGATGGCTTGTTAGAATCGTCTTCATTGGATTCTGGTAGGGATGTCAAAGCTTCAAACACTTTATGTACGTCTTCCGATGTACCCAAATATCCAACCTCCTGCCATAGTATCTTAATGCTCTCCTCAAAAAATGCTGTAGTTGTTGACGTTCCAAATGCACAAACAACGGGTTTCAATGAATTAGCAGACATGGCGGCTATGCACCTGCGCATTGGATCGTTCAGTAACTGAATGCGTTCGCGCAATTCACCTTCATAGTTCATTGCTCACTCCAAAACATACGGTATGGTGTCTTATCTGACATTCCCGGAAATGATGGTCCTCCTAATGTTAAATCTTGCCCTTCAAGTAAAGGTTGGCAGGCGCCAATGCATATATTTCGAGATGTACCTCCTGATGTAATCTGCCAGTCATCACCGAGCGCGTTCACTATTGTCTGTTCTGCATGCCCAGTGCCAGGTATATACACTTCGTTCGGCTGTAGGGCACCGTTCCAAGTTGATGGAACATTGTCTGATTCCGTAGCAATCCAAGTCTGCACTTCTCCTGTATTTATATTTATCACATTTGTAACAGCCGTCGTACCATTCCTACTCTCCCAAGCACGCCGCATAGAGTTAAGTTCTTGCGCTCGTGCCTGCGCAGCGGTTGCCTCTTCAAGGCTTCCGGCCTGAGTCGGGGCAAGTCCATTGCCGAATCCTTCAGTCACGTCGCCGACCAACAACTCCCCTTGCTCGCCGTCTTCCAACAGCCAACCAATGCCTCTGCCAAGCATGCTAAATGCGCCCATAAAGAGCATATTCGCCGCCGTGTCTTGAAGGAATTGCTTGACGGTGATTTCTGCAGCGCAGCCTTGGAACAGCAGGCCAAACTGCGTAATATCTTGGTTCATGTGCTGGCCGACGAGATCGAGGGCGGAAGCTTCCGCGTAGTAAGCGCAACGCACCGCATAGCCAAGGGCCGTGACTGCGGCCGCCTCGCCGGTAAATATCATCGCATCGGTCAGCATGGCTTCGGCGATGCTGGCCCGGCCCGAGGGATCGATGTAGTTGGACGGGTTGGCGCGTCCGTAGTTGTAACGGTGCAGGCTGGCCGGGTCGTAGATCGAGCCCGAATTGGGATCGCGCGTCATAAAGCGCCCGGTAACCGGGTTGTACCAGCGGGCGCGCAGGTAGTAGAGGCCCAGATCGGCGTCGTAGCGCTCGCCGCGATAGAGATAGGCATTGGGCGTGGAGCCGGTCGAGGCGATCAGGTTGCCGAAGGCGTCGGGCATGGCGTTCAGCACGAAGCAGAAGACTAGGATCACTCCAAACCATCCACTAAAACGATTTGAGCGCCAATGCATCATCGGCATCCAGACTATCCCAGCTATCTCACTCCCCGAACCTGTGGCACACGCCCGCTCATCGCGATAGAGCTGCGATGAACGGGGCACAGCTTCTCATAGCTCATCGTGATTCTTCGGGCTGATGAACGGGCCTACTGCCGGTTGGTGATCGGTCAGCTCTATCTTTTTACCGAAAATACTGATAGTATGTATCTGTATGTACTGTTATGCATTTCTTGTGGGTGGGATATGAAAATGCAGGTCATTAGCGCCTCCGATCTGGCGCGCAATACGAGCGCCGTCCTGGAACGCATTCTCACAGGCGAAACGGTCAGTGTGATGCGGAATCGCACTGAGATAGCCCATATTGTTCCCGCTAAGCGAAAGATGACCGCAGCGCAAGCCATCGCTGGCCTCGAAGGAAAGTTAACCCCTGCCCAAGGCGATTCCTGGCTGAAGGACAGCCGCAGAGAATTCGATCAAGGCGAATTTGATGAAGAGGTTCGCAATCCATGGGGATGATCTTCGATACTTCTATCTGGGTAGGATTGGCCAGCGGGCAGATATCCAGTCAAACCGTCCTGAAGGCTGCCGGGGACGAGCAGGTCTACATTTCAGCTATTTCGCTCGGAGAGCTGGCCTTTGGCGTCGAATCGTGCGGCGATCCAGCAACACGGATGCTGCGCATGCGATCCTTGCGCAGCTTGCAACAACGGCCCGTTCTTGATGTTTCTTCCCTAACGGCCTCCGCCTTCGGCATCCTGGCCGCCTTCATGAAACAGTCGGGCCGATCGCCAAGAACACGGGTCAACGATCTTTGGATAGCAGCTCAGGCTATTGAAAATGACTACGCTCTGTTCACCGCGAACCTCAAGGATTTTGAGGGCCTTCCTGGTATACGAATCGCTTGTCCGTGAAGATTGGCCGTCCGCGTATCCCCCGGCTAATTGTTCAAGTCTCAAGGGCCACCCGGCGTTCTCGGTAGTGTGGCCGATCTGCTCGGAATCCGCGCCACGATTCCGGGGGTGAGCCGTTCTTAAGTCGCTACATTGTTCCATTACCTCAGCGAGCAATAATCGTTCGCTACCACCACATGAAGCAGAGTTCACTTCTTGTGGACCCCGAATCCGTGGGAACCCCGGACCGGGGGCACCCAGAGTGTGATGAGGATTGCACCCGGACTGGGGGCACCCTCAACTTGATAGAATCCCTTTTGAGACCGGGTCACCCGGCAAATGCCAGCTCTCGGGTTGAATGACGATTTGAGGTGAAGAACCATGGCGCAGTCGAATGAACTTTATGACGCGATTCTCAACGGCGACGCAAAGAAGGCGCATGCCGCCACGCAGGCCGCGCTGGCAGCGGGAACCGTGCCGCTCGAACTGATCTCCGAGACCATGGTGCCGGCAATGGATGAGGTTGGCCGGCTGTTTGAGGCCGAAGAATACTTTGTCCCCGAGCTTCTGCTGGCGGGCCGCGCTATGAGAAGCGCACTGGATGTGCTTCGCCCGCTGATGACAGCCTCCGGCGAAAAATTGTCAACACGGATCGTGATCGGAACGGTGAAGGGCGACTTGCACGATATCGGCAAAAATATTGTGGGTTCCATGCTGGAAGGCGGTGGATTCGAGGTGATCGATCTGGGCGCCGATGTATCACCGGAGAAGTTTGTGGCAGCGGTTGAGGAACGGAAGCCTCAGTTTGTCTGTTTGTCGGCGCTGCTTACGGTGACCATGCCGGCCATGAAGACCACCATCGACGCATTGAAGACCGCGGGGCTGCGCACGCAGGTGAAGGTGCTGATTGGCGGCGCTCCCGTCACCATGCAGTATGCCAAAGAGATTGGCGCGGATGGCTATAGCGAGAATGCCAGCGGCGCTGTAAGCCTGGTTAAAAGCCTGCTGGAAGTTTAGATTACGACTTCTTCTTATCGGTCTTTCTTTCTTCCAGCCTGGGACCGATCTTGCCCGCGCGGAAGGCGCGGTTGTATTGCGCGCAATAAGGATCGAGTCCAAGCAACGCACGGGTTGCATACAAGGTTTCCATCAATCCGCGATCGGTTGGGTCGACGATTGCGGAGTCGAGGCCGGCTTCTATCGCTAAAGTCAGGAACGCGCGGTTAAGAAGCGTGCGCGCGGGCAAGCCGAAGGAAACGTTGCTCAGGCCGCCGGTAAGGTGGGCCTGGGGATATTCGGCGCGAATTGCACGCATCGTCGCCAGGGTGGTCAGACATGCTTCACTCTCTGTACCCACCGACATGACCAGCGCATCCACAAACATGTTCTCGTCCTTCACGCCGGCTTTTCTGGACTCTTCGAAGAGGCGGCGAACGACCGCCATGCGGCCCTCGCAGTTCGGCGAAATACTGCTTCCATCCATCGCCAGAGCCAAAACGCGGCATCCATGCCTGGCGACGATAGGCAGAACTTCGCGTATGCGCTGCTCTTCCATGCTGATGGAATTGATGATGGGCAGTTGCCTGGTGGCGGAGATGCCGGCAAGCAACGCCGCAGAGTTAGGGCTGTCGAGGCAAAGCGGCTTGTCGACGACCTCCTGCACGGTATTGATCAGCCAAACCATATCCTCCGGCTCGCGGTCGGGCAAGGTGCCGGCGTTGATGTCCAGCGCGTCGGCGCCTGCTTCAACCTGCGAAACGGCAAGATGGCGAATGTGGGCGGCGTCGCGCTCCAGCACAGCTTTATTGACCAGCTTGCGAGTGCCGTTGATTTTTTCCCCGATAATCAGCATCGATGATTCCTTTCTTGCTTCGCGCCACTATTTCTTCGGCTTCTTCTTTCGGGCAACCGGTTCGATCTTGAGTTTCTGCGCTGAATGATCGCGCCCGAGGTAAAAGTTGATCCAGGAAGAGGTTTCGTGCAGATCGTAGTTTACCGGCGGGACAAGGTCCTCCCCAAGCGATTGATCCGCGCCGTGCGCCTTGAGTCTCTCATAGGCGAGCACGTAAATGCATTTGCGCTGGCTGGGATATGATTCGCACCATCCCTCGAAGCTTCCGCCGCACGGACCATTGCGCTGATTTTTGGGGCACTTGCTCATGGGGCAGAGATAGGCCAGATCGAGCATGGCGCAATCTCCGCAGTGCCGGCAGTCGTTCGTCAGACCTTTGATGATCTGTTCGCATTTCGTATATGCGCTCTCGAGCGCAGATCCATCCACCATCCTGGCTAGCGCGCGCATCGGCCCGAAGAGCACGCCTTCTCTGGTGAAAGCGAGATGATGAATCATGCGCATTGCGGAATAACCCATACCGGCGGAAGAATGCACTCCTCGCGAAACCGGCGTCATGGTGTTCAATCCGGATTTTTCGTCGCGCTCGAAGAAATACCAGCCGTTCTCCTGGGAATAGTCGAATTCATGAACGAAATCAGGCCAACGATGCGATAGCTCTTCGCCATGCTCGATCACTTCCAACAGGTCAGGAACAGTCATGCCATGACCGCTGATGTGCGCACCGGCATATCCCATTCCCTTGAGGAGGGCGTACATCTTTGCGGCGCGCTCCAGGCGTTTCGCTCTTCCCTTATCCGGGCCTGCGGCTTCGGCCTGTATATTCCTCAGCAGTTTGTCTGCAACCACGCAGCCGGGCAGGCCGTTGCTATTCATCAGTTTTGCCGCGCCCAGAGGAAGCACGTAGACATTGCCTACAACGGGTATATTCCCAAAACCAAGCAGCCTTACTACCTGAAGCAGTTCGTGCATCTTGCGCGCGTCGAAGCCCACCTGAGAAACTACGAACTTCGCGCCCGCAGTAAGTTTCTTACGCAGTTTGTAGTATTGCCCCATCTGCTCTGCTTCAAGCGCTTTGAAGGGGCTTGCCGCTACTCCGGTAAAGAATCTTGCCGACTTGAGCGTCGTCTTGCCTCCCGGCTTGGGGACCTCCATCCCCTTGTTGAGTTCGGAGATAAGACCAAGCAGAGTGATCGGGTCCAGGTCGAAGACCGGCTTGGGTGCGCCGCCATACCCGTCCTTGGGGTAATCGCCGCTCATGACCAGAAGATTGCGAACTTCCGCCCGCTGCAATCCATAGAGCATACTTTCCAACTGGTTGCGATTTTTATCTTTACAGGTCAAATGAACGAGCGGCTCCATGCCCAGGCGGCGGATTTCTGCGCCCAGTATTTCGGCCGAGATGGCGGGATTGCCGCCGGGATTGTCTGTGATGGTTAGCGCATGAATCCGGCCGCTCGAGACCGCTTTCGCTGCGGCGTCGATCATCTCCTGCTGCGCCTTCTCGAAGGCTCCTCGTCCGGGAACGAGTTCCCATGTGACGCTGAAGGTGTTTGCGTCGTGGAGCGAGAACTGGTACCTGCCGAATTGCGCGACTTTTGTCGGATCGACTTGTGACTCTTCCATCTTGAGACCGGCTTCAGGAAAGAGATTCATGTGTTCGCGTGTTTTTCTGTTTATAGTATAAAGTATTTAGAAAATTGTTTTAGGCTTTGTACATGAGAGTCTCTTGATCTCCAGTTTATGTGACATCGGAGATCTTTTCGGGGTGATTGATGCGCATGAAAGCGATCTGCTGTCAGGTCCTCACACGAGAGATCAACAGCGCGATCTCCCGGTCTGCGCACACGATCGACCTGGAGATACTGCCGATGGGCCTGCACGATCTGGGGGCATCGATGCGGCCACACTTGCAGGAGCGAATCGATGCGGCAGATGGTAACGGGTTTGACGCTATCCTTTTGGGATATGCGCTCTGTGGCAGGGGGAGCGAAGGGCTGCGCGCGGGAAAGACGCGGCTGGTTCTGCCGCGCGCGCACGACTGCATTGGCCTATTGATGGGCGACCGCCATCGTTATCAGGAGTACTTTGACGTTCATCCTGGCGTCTACTTCCGCTCTCCCGGCTGGGTTGAGTTTCAAACGCCGGGCCAGGCTCTCCAACCAGCCTATGCGTCCACACGAAACACAAATGGCGATCGGCGTAGCCGCGAGGAACTGATCGTCCAGTATGGAGAGGAGAACGGCAACTATCTCTTCGAGCAATTCCAGGCCTATCGCCGCAACTACTCCGGGCTAACTTACATTTCCACCGGAGTTGAATCCGAGGATGCCTTTCGTGTCCAAGCTCGCGCTGAAGCAGAGAAGGAGGGATGGAACTATGAAGAGATTCAGGGCTCACTCGCGCTGCTGGAGCGCCTTGTAAATGGAGAGTGGGATGCGGCGGAATTTCTGGTTGTGCCTCCCGGCGCGACGGTGCAAGGCACGCTGGGCGAATCCATTGTGAATGCGGTATGAACAGCGATAAAGTGCGAGTTCGACTGGAGCCATCTTCGGCGGTGGTGGAGGTTCCGCGTGGAGCCACGCTCCTATCCGTGCTGGCGGATGCGGGCGTTGAGTTTCCCTGCGGCGGAACGGCTCTGTGCGGCGCTTGCCGCATCCGCGCGCTTGAGGGATCGCTCGCGATTACAGAATCGGACCGCTCAATCTTTTCGGCGAATGAACTTGCCGATGGATGGCGTCTGGCCTGCCAGGCGCACGCGGAGACGCCGCTAGTTGTGGAGTGCGGCCAATGGAGCATGGATGTGCTTACGGATAACGCCAGTCTCTCTGGCGCGGGCAAGCGAGGCCTGGGAATTGCCATCGATCTGGGCACGACCACTATCGCCGCGCAGATGATTGACATGGCCACGGGAAATGTTTTGGGCGTGGAGACCGCTCTCAATCCACAGGCATCCTTCGGGTCGGATGTGATGAGCAGGATTCACGCGGCTCTGCAGGGCGCCGATCTGACCTCGGTGGTGCGCCTTGCTCTGCGGCAGATGATCGCCAAGCTGGCCAACGGCCGCGAAGAAGAGATTGTCGAAGTGGTTCTGGTGGGCAATACGGTGATGCACCACCTGTTTTGCGGGCTTGATGTTGAGCCGCTTTCGCACGTGCCGTTTCATTCACTCCATCTGGGCGAGCAATGTTTTCTTCCGCGCGAGCTGGAGTGGCCGCTGCCACCGGCCTGCAACATTCGATTTGAGCGCTGCCTGGGCGGCTTTGTGGGATCGGACATTCTTGCCGGAATTCTGGCCACCGGCATCTCGCGCGGCGAGGATCTGCAAGCGTTAGTGGATTTGGGCACAAACGGCGAGATTGCCATCGGCAATCGCAACGGCATTGTCTGCGCCTCGACGGCGGCGGGGCCTGCATTTGAGGCAGGCGCCATCCGCATGGGAATGCGAGCGTCCACCGGCGCTATCTCACGCGTCTCGCTCTCGAACGGCGAGATGCGCGCCACCGTGATGGGAAATGTGGAAGCCCGGGGCATCTGCGGCAGCGGTCTTGTGGACGCGGTGGCCGCGGGCCTGGATAGCGGCGCGATTCTGCCGTCTGGACGCATAGCCGATGGCACAAAACTATTTCCTGTCAAGGCTCCGGTCATTCTTTACCAGGCTGATATTCGCGAATTGCAACTGGCCAAGGCCGCCATCGCCTCCGGATTCCGGCTGCTGCTGAAGCGGGTGGGAGCGAGCGCCGGCAGCCTCAGAAATATTTATCTTGCCGGAGCTTTCGGCAACTATGTGCAGGCCGAAAGCGCCATAAGAATCGGGCTTATCGAAGCGCCCATCGAATGCATTCACGCCAGCGGCAACACGGCGCTACGTGGCGCCAAGATTCTGCTTCTATCCAATGACGAGCCTGCCCTGCCAAAAATCGAGCACGTGAGCCTGGCTGCCGATTCTGGATTTCAGGATGAGTTTGCCCACTACATCGCCTTTCCGGAAACAAGCCTGCACTAATTAGAAGAAGTCGTAGACTTGTTTTATTATCAGAAGTACAGATTACAAAGCTTTCAACGGCACGGAAGAAATTTGGAATGCTGAATTTCATTCACAGATGCAATGGAGATTCGCATACTTGATTTGCGCAAAGTGAATGAGCCAGCGATCGAGGTTGACGGAAAAGCTGCTGGGCAGCCGGCACGAAATGGGGGATGGCATGAGCAGTCTGCACAAGTGGTTGACGAATGGCCTGCTGATTACCGATGGCGCCTGGGGAACGGAGTTACAGGCGCGCGGCCTTCTTCCCGGCACGATGCCCGACACCTGGAACCTGACCTATCCCGAGCGCGTGGAAGCGGTAGCACGCGCCTATGTGGAAGCGGGCAGCCAGGTTATTCTCACCAACACCTTTCGCGCCAACGCTATTGCGATGCACGGCTGCCCCGAGGACGATTTGGACGCAATCAATCGTGCCGGCGTGGCGCTCTCCAGGCAGGCAGCAGGCGAGACGCTGGTCTTTGCCTCCATCGGTCCGACGGGCAAGATGCTGCTTTCAGGCGAGATCGACAGCGAGCAGGTTTCCGCGGCCTTTGCCTCCCAGGCTCGTTCACTTGCCGCGGCGGGCGCGGATGCATTACTGGTGGAGACAATGAGCGACATCGAGGAGGCACGCCTGGCAGTAGACGCGGCCCGGCGCACCGGACTGCCGGTCATTGCTTCGTTCGCATTCGACACCGGCAAGAACAAGGACCGCACCATGATGGGCGCGACGCCGGAGTCTGTGGCCGAGGCGATGGTGGAGGCAGGTGCGGACGCCATCGGCGCAAACTGCGGCGTTGGCGTGGAGCAGGTTGTGCCCATTTGCAAGCGGCTGCACGCGGCCTGCGATCTGCCCATCTGGATCAAGCCAAATGCGGGCCTGCCTACGATGGAGGGAACGGCAATTCGCTACAGCACGTCGGCGGAGTTCTTCGCTTCACACTACGCGGCATTGCGTGATGCGGGCGCAGCATTTTTAGGCGGTTGCTGCGGCAGCACACCGGAGTTTATACGCGCCCTGGCCAGCGCCCAGCGCGCCGCATTGTGACTGCCCGCGATTATTGGCTGGCATCGATACTCGAAGTTACAGGCGATTCGTTGGCTAGCCTGCGGCGTGCAGATTACAGGCCAGCGCGCCTTGATCCGGTTTCAAATCAATTTCAATTTTCTGTTCCGATGCATTCTGCAGTTAGAATTCAAAGAGGGGGACGAGGAATATACTGGCACAGTAATTCCCAGGCCCATGGTAATTGCAAGAATGCACTGTGCTATTGCCCGGATGGCGAAATTGGCAGACGCAGCGGACTTAAAATCCGCAGGCCGTAAGGCCGTGGGGGTTCAAGTCCCCCTCTGGGCACCAAATTTTATAGTGATGTATATAATTGAATATAATATATTTACATCAAAATAAAAACCATTTGCGGATAGTTTCTTCTTCGCCAAACTTGCGCTCCGAACCTGCTTGAGGTACAGTGCCGGTACGCGAGGTACAAGTCCAGATGCGCACTGACTGGGGGCATAATGGCGACAATCGTAAAAAAGCCATCGGGCAGTTGGAAGGCTGTGGTTCGCAAAGCGGGCTGGCCGCTACAGACCAAGACGTTTCGGACAAAGAGAGATGCCGAAGACTGGGCGCGCCGTTCTGAAGATGAGATGGTACGCGGTGCATACATCCAGCGCGCCACAGCGGATCGTTTGACAGTCGCTGCCGCTATGGAACGTTATCTTAGCGAAGTTGTACCGACGAAGCGACCGACATCTCAAAGCACAGATCGCCGCCGAACCTATCTTCAATGAGCGCATTGGTCTGTTGGCTCCAATTGAGATTCATCCTGGAGTGCGGAGACGGGAAGAATGGTTAACGCTGGGGTAGCACGAGTCACTAACTGTTTAATGGCGTCGTAGGTGGAGCTGGTGGTGCGGCCGAGGGCGTCGGTCTCGCTGGTCTTGCGGTTGGCGTCGTCGTAGGCGTAGGTGGTGGCGCTGGGGGTCGATGAGCCGTAGCCGCGGGTGACCTTGGTCTGGCGGCCGGCCAGATCGTATTCGTGGTGCGTGTCGTTGCCGGCCTGATCGGTTGCGGTTGCTGTCATGGATGTAAACCTTACAATGAAGCTAGAATCGCAGGTTCTAAAAACGATATCTGGGACACACTCATTTCTTACTCCCCAGACCCGCGCCACCCGCCATTCACTTTAGCTATAAACTATTGGTCAATTCACTTTCTCGAAAATAATTACAAACGCATGCATGAGAACAAAAACAAGAGGAACGAGGAAACCGCTGCATGGAGTTTTATACCTGATTAAAAGGCATACAAAATATATTATGATCATTGATGTAAAGATGAAAAGTTTCGAGTGCGGACGCCCTAGCGAAATGAGCAAGGTGCGGACGCTCCTCGCCCATAGATATCCGAGAAAGATGGGGAACATGATAACGTAACGGGAAAAACTCGGCGGCGTGAGCAGGATGACTACACACCACAACAAGCCAATTACACAGATAGGCAGGATAGAAAGTATATTCACGTCCTTGCCACCAATTCTCAACGACATATTCATCATGAACCTCTCAAGAGTAAGTTGCTTTATCAACTTGTTTCCTATCCCACATAAAGCCCTGCAACAATTACGCCGCACAAACCGCTATTCATACAAGATAACGGCACCATCCGACGTGAGCAGTAGGATTAAGAAAAGCCGATGTCATTTCAATCCTCCTCCGCTTCTTCCTAGGCCAGACTTAAAACTGAGTCCAACCGGGTGGTTGCGGCGGAGGGAACAACCAACTGCAAAGTAACGCACCCGTTGCTCCTGCTCCTGCTGATGCAATAGGATTGGGAAGCGTGGCCACAACCGCAAGCAATGTTATTTCTGCGCAGATGACGGTCTTTGCTAATGCCTTATTCATCTTCCACAGGACCGCATCAAGGAAAACAACCCCCGAAGATACAATAGCGTAGTCAACTAAATCTGCACGTCCGCGCGGATCGATTCCATTGACCGGATCGCCGCCTGCATAGAGATACTTATGCAAAGTCTTCGGATCGAACTCGTTTCCGTCCTCTGGATCGCGGCTGAGGAACCTTCCGGTACTGGGGTTGTAGTATCTGGCGCGGAGATAATACAAACCTAAATCTGAATCATATTGTTCGCCGCTACAGAACGATCTAACGCGATTCCCAGCGCAGCCCGCCCGCAACCCTAATGCGGTCGTGGAGTTGCAGACGCTCGGGGCCGGATGCCATGCCTGTTTTTGGGTCGAGACCCCCTGATGCGGTTTTTCAGCCCCAAGCCACTGCGCGGCCA
>Ga0326728_10013334_pt1 | contig 17882 bp, 15 predicted proteins | sample MB3enrmetagenome_FD_207602 | JGI IMG/M metagenome (GOLD analysis project Ga0326728, IMG submission 207602) | Lab enriched peat soil microbial communities from McLean, Ithaca, NY, United States - MB31MN | ecosystem: Environmental > Terrestrial > Soil > Wetlands > Peat | place: USA: New York... | reverse complement strand
CAGATTCAAGTGAGCAAAAAGACCCTCAAGATCGATCAACTGGCCCTGCGCCTTCAGATCATGACGGTGATCAACAACATCAAGGCGGCCTATTACAATCTCATTTTTGCCCGCCAAAATGTGCAAGTGGAAAAAGAGGCCGTGGAGTTGGCGCGCGAAACGATGCGCGAAGATGAGCGGCGCGTGCAAGTCGGAGCGCTGGCGCCCCTGGACGAAAAGCAGGCGGAGTCCCAAGCGGCGACGGCCGAGTCGGACCTGTTGACCGCGCAGACCTCCCTGGCGCTGCAAGAAAACGTCCTCAAGAGCCTTTTGGCCTTCCGGCTCGGCGAATGGACCGGCGTTACGCCCGTCCCTTCGGAAGAATTGCTCGCCGTGCCCGAGAATCCGGACGTGCAGGAATGCTGGCGCGCCGGCCTGAAGAACCGGCCCGATTTGCTTCAGGCCAAAGCCAGCGTTGAGAAACAGCATATCACCATCAAGTACACCTTCAACCAGTTGTTTCCGGAAATCGATTTGCTGGGAAGTTACGGGCACAACGCGACGGAACTGACCTTTGGCGAGAACCTGAACACCATCCGCAACGGCAACTATCCCTTCTATTCCTACGGGATCAGCCTGACCGTTCCGCTGGGGAACAGCGGCGCGCGCTACAATTACAAGTCGGCCAGGGCCACCCTGGAGCAACTGTTGCTGCAACTGAAAAAAGTCGAGTCAAGCATTGTGGTGGCGATTGACAACGACGTGAAAACCATCCGGTCCGATTTGTTGAAGGTGGATTCCACGCGGAAAGCGCGCCACTATGCGGAAGAGGCCTTGCAGGCGGAACAGACCAAACTGGAACACGGCAAAAGCACCAGCTTTGTCGTGCTGCAACTGCAAAACAACCTCACGGCGGCGCGTTCGGCGGAAATCCGCGCCCTGGCCGATTACAACATCGCGCTGGAACAACTGGCCTTCGACGACGGCGCCACCCTGGAGAGAAACCACATTGATTTGCGGGTGCGGTAGCGTTTCATCACACCTCCACGCTCAGGCCGGGGGCGGGCTGAATGATCTTCATCTTTGGATATCGCTCCCGGATCTGCTCTTCAAACCATTGGCGGGCGGCCAGTTCGCCATGGCCCAGCAGCACCGTTCGCGGAGAGACCCGGCCCACAAAATCCAGCAGCGCCTCCCGGCTGGCGTGCGCTGTCAAGTCGAAATCTCCCGTCTCGCAGCGCCGTGTCACTTCGCCGCCGGCGGCGCTGAAGACAAAAGTCTCGCCGGGTTTGGACGCTTTGAGGCGTCCTCCCGGAGTGGCCGGATCGGCGTAGCCGACAAAAAAGACCGCCTGCCGTTCATCGCCAATCATGCGCAGGGCCAGATCGTGGGCCGGGGTGTATTCGGTCAACATGCCGGCGGTCAGGACAAAGAGGCGTCCGCCGGTCAGCTTCATGCTTTGCAGTTGGTCTTTTTCCAGTACCAACAGTTGCAGATCGCGGGTCAGTTTCAAATCCGGTTGCTGGCGGTTGGCCAAATGGGCCTTTTGATCGTAGATTTCGGTGAAGACCCTGCCGAGGCCGCCGATGTGGATCGGTTGGCGGGGGATTCGGCCCGCCTCCATCAACAGGGCCAGCAGGGCGAGGATTTCCTGGGTGCGTCCGAGGGCAAAGGCGGGCATCAAAACGCAACCGCGCCGGGCCAGGACTCGTTGAATGGCTTCGGTCAGGCGGTCAATTTCCCCTGCGCGCGTAAAACCTGGCGGCGGCAGGCGGTCGCCCCGGGTGGTTTCCATGATGAGGACGTCCGCCTGGACGCCGCAAAATCGGGCGGCCCGCTGGAGGGTCTGGTCGTGAAAACAAACATCCCCGGTATAAAAGAGGGTTTGCGACTTTCCACGCACGAGGATGCCCGCCGAACCGGGCGTGTGCCCGGCATCGAAAAACTCCAGGTCGGGCGAGCGCAATCCGGCGCGGACCTTTTGCAAGGCGCCCCATTCGATGGGGCGATTGCATTTAAACCCCTGGAATTGGGCCTCGTTTTCCTCGACTTGATCGTGGGTGAACAAGGGATAGTCATGGATGCCGTGTTCCTCGCGCTGGCGGAGCATGACATTGACGGAATTGTGCAGGATGCGCCCGAGCAAACAATAGCTCAGATCGGTCATCAAAACGTGGGCTTTCGGGAAATGGCGCATGGCCACGGGCACTGACCCGACGTGGTCGTGGTGGCAGTGGGAAATGGCAATGGCATCGAGGTCTTCGCGTTCCACCTCCGCATAGAGGGGCAAGGCGGCGCGACCGTCACGTTTAGGATGCATTCCCGCGTCCATGAGCAGGCGGAAATTATCAAGTTCAACAAACCAGGCACTGGCCCCGATGTCCGAACCTGGATTGAGATTGACGATGCGCATGAGAAATCAAGCGGAAAACAGGCAATTTTTGGCGGAAAGCAACCAAAAAACAGCCGTCAAAAGGGGGTTCCAGGGGGGCCGGGAAACAGGCCAAAACCCTTGTAAAATCAGGGAAAAATAGCAGGACAGGGGGGGTGTCCGGCACCGATTACAAAAATAATAAAAATAATTGTTGAACATAAGGACAAAATATGAGTCATTACATACAGGCCTCGGATATGAGGCTGAATGGGTTTTTGGTTTTCCCGTTCAGTTGTAGTTCCGAGGTCAAGGGTTGGTTAGTTTGGTTGTTGGGGGCCGGACGCTGCAATGGCGTCCGGCCTTTTTTTCTATTGGGCATTGGTGTTTTGCGCCTTTTCGGCCTCGCGCCGGATGTTTTCCTGGATGCCTTCGTATTTGATGTAACCGGCCGGCGGTTCGAAAAGGCTGCTGTTGGGCGATTCCAGGTGCAGATCCTGGAATTCCACCAGAGCCGGCGGCGCGCCGACTTTGATTTGAATCGGGAAATTGCCCGAATTCGTTGCCGCCCAAACGGTTATGTCGTACTGTTGGCCATCGCTTTCCGTCACGTTCCATTGGCTTTTACCACACGGCTGGTCGCCGACAAGTTCGCTTCCCAAGGGGGTTTTGTTGATTTTAGGAGGGGGTGTGGCGTCTGTTCCGGTGCTTTTGCAGTAAGCAATTTCGACAAAGGACCTGAAATCAGGGAAGACCATATACATTCGATTCTTGTCCGGGCGCAGGATGCTGATGGAATGCATGTGCTTTAACTGAGCCACTTCAGCCGGCGGCAGATTGGAACCCGTCTCGAATGAATCGGCCTCCAAGCGCATATTGCCCGATAAAACGGCAATATTGCAGGAGACGGAGGTTGGCTCCTTGTCGGGGCCGTTGGACATCTGGATCTTCGCCCGTCCGTAAAAGGAGGGGCCTCCGGCCAGCACATCGAGCAGGGCGTGATGGAAGCCGGGCGGAAGACCTCCGGGGGCGCGAAACTGCCCCTGGACAAGGAAATTGCCCGCCAAGAGCAAAATGCCTGTTGTGAGCTTCAAAAGATGCTTCATGCTGTGTCCCATCCCATCCGTCTTCCTTTGAACATAAAGGTTCCGCGCCGATTGGCCAGAGATAAATAGGATGCAATGCCGGCCACGGGCGCATCTCAGTTTTTGGGCGTGGCGGAATTCTTTTGCGGCCATGCTCTGATTGACACCCCGTTTCAACGGGGTGCTTCCGAGGCGGCGGGTGGTTGCAACCGCTTCAGCGGTTTCCCGCGCGCGAAACCGTTGGAAACGGTTTTTCACCAATTCTCGCCCTCCACCACCCCGTTGAAACGGGGTGTCAATGAAACTTCCCCTTGGCGCATGCCTAAAAAGTGGGATGCGCCCTTTCGGGCACCGGAGATGGCGGTTTGAGCAGGCTTGAGCTGGCATATTCTCAAAAAACTGGTTTGACCCACTTTGACTGACTTTGACGGGGATTGACCGGGTTTTATATGCAAGTGGTTCATTGTGAAGAATTTACACACGCTTTTGAGGGCCAGGTTGAAGCGCGGCATCGGTTTGACTGGTTTGACTGGCATGGACTCACACAGACGGGCACGGATTTGCGATTGGCTTGATCTGGGAGCGCGTGCGTCTCGCGCGCGGTGTATGGGCGTCCCGCCAAACACATCTTTGGCCGGAAGTGCGGCGCGAGACGCGCCGCCCAGCGACCGGGACGGTCGCTCCACCGCAAAAAATAAACCCGAAATTTTTTCGGAAAAGGGCTGTTTTTCCGAAATATTTCCGAAATATTTCCGAAAATCCGAAATGTTTCGACCTCCGTTAACCCACTTCTGGAAGGCAGAAAAATGGGTTGGGCAGAAAGATGAGATTTCTGATTTTTCTGCCCTTTCATATTTCTGCCATCCCTTGCCGGCGCGACACAGCGTGCTCATTGGAGGAGTTTAGCACAAAAGGCGGAAATTGTACAGCTCATGGTGGGAGGTTTTTTTGAACCACGAAAACCCCGTAAACATTGGGCAAAACGGGCGTCGGGGGCCTTGTTGTCAAGTATGTATTCTTGACAAGCACCCCAAAAAGCACGCTTTTGGCAACCATCAGCCCCGAAAGAACCGATGCGATGGCGGTTTTTACTTCAGATATTTGAAGTACATTTCCCTGATGTCCCCATCCAGGATGATGGGCGTGGAGTTGGTGGTGGCGCCGGAGCCGTCGCCATCCCAAGTGTAATCCTGGGAGTAAACGACATCGGTCCCGCCCAGGCTGACGGAAACCACACGTCCATGGGCATAGCCCTGCAGGCGAATGTTCCATACGCCGTTGCTCAATAGCAGAGTCCTGATTTCATCGGTCGTCCCGTATCTGATCACGTTGTTTGACCTGATGGTTTCGCCGTGAACATAGGCGGAGTTGGTCAGGCCATAAATGAGATCCCTGCGGATGTCGAAAAGGAGGTTGGTGCTGATCGGCGTGATGGCGGGTTTGCCATTGTGATCATTATAAATGACCCAGGAGGGTGTTCCCAGTTTATTCGTGGCTGTTGAGCTTGTCTCCAGATTGTAGCTGATGAAGATGTTGCTTGTCCCGATAGCGTATCCGTCTGCGTTTGTCAGGGTGATGGTGGTGACTGTTGTATTGGTGCCGATGGACTGGGAGGTCGGACCGTAGGTCGCGGTGTTGGTGCCGACCGCCACGGTGGCGCCGTCAATAAGGTTGGTGGTGGTGTTGGCGCCGAATGTCACAGTATCATTGCCGATATTGGCGAAGGCTCCGCCGTTGATGCTCGAGATGCTCAATTCGTTGGTCACTGCTTCGAGGCTTGTGCTGGCGTTGCTAATCACCACGATATTTGTGAAGATTGGCACAAGGTTTGTCACCTCCACAGCGACGTTTGTGACGGGCGTGGCGCGGGCCAGAACATCGCCGGAGTGGTATCCATTACTGGAGACGATGCCTATCAACTCCCTGGTTCCGAAACGGCCGGAGTCGTTGACGGTGTAATTCGTCCTGCCTGAGACGACATTGGTCGGGCCTTGCGAGTAAATGACAAACTCAACGCTCACCGATTGCAGCAGGTTGGTCTGAGCATTGGCGGTTGCCGCGGCGGCGGCGGCCAGGAGGGCCAACGCGGATAGTTCAAGTCTTTTATTCATACGATTTCCATTCATTTGCAATTTTCAGTTTCCAACGATTCGGGATTTCCACATGGAGGCCGCAACGGTTGGTCCATTTCGAAACCACTTCAGCAGCACAGACGCCCTGCGCATGAGGCTGGTTACAAAGGCGTCCTGTTTTGGCGTTCCATGAAAAAACCTCTTTGTTTTCCCCAGCGACCCCGCGGGAGAGAACAGGTTACGTGTAGTTCCACAGGGCGGGGATGTCAAGCTGATCCTGCTCCCCTGCGGCGCCAGGGGCGCATTTCACTTTTTGGTCGGCGGTTTCTGGTTCTTAATCTTAATCCTAATCTTAATCCGAATCGGAGATTAGGATTAGGATTAAGATTAGGATTAGGATTAGGAGCGCCCACCCAAAAAAGTGAAATGCCCCTGAGCGGGAAAGATCGGCAACAAGATCGGCAAACAATCGGCTGAGAATGATGTTTTTCGTTCACAAATATGCTTGCAGACAGGCACTTTATGTGCTTTATTCAATCGGCAACAAGATCGGCACAAATGAGCATAAAAGCCGCCAGCAAGACACTTTACGATCATCCATCGGACATGGAGCCACTGTTGCCTGGAGACGGCGACGCCAGATCGCCTGCTTTGGCTTTGGCGCTCATCCGGGGCGCTGAACGGCTCCGTGCTTCGCTGCATCCCATCACACGCATACTGGTCGCCGATCTGGTGCGCTCGATGAACAGTTATTACTCGAACCTGATCGAAGGTCATCGAACGAGGCCCCGGGATATTGACGCGGCGCTCCGGAAAGATTTTTCCGCAAACCCCGCACAGCGTTCGCTCCAGATTCAGCACCTGGCCCATATTGAGGTTCAGGCGGAGATGGAAACAAGGCTGCGCAACATGCCGGCCAGCGGGATCTGTTCGGTTGAATTCCTTTGCTGGTTGCACGAGGGATTTCACCGGCGGCTGCCGGAGGAATTTCGCAAACTTGAAGACGAAAGGGCAAAGGTCCATGAAGTCCAGCCCGGCAAACTTCGCGAAAGCGAGGTGAGTGTGGGACGGCACATGGCGCCCGCCAGCAAAAAGTTAAGGCAGTTTCTGGAGCGGTTCGCCGGGTTTTACGGTCCGTTGGTGACGACAAATCCGGAGTCGTTGGCGGCGGCGGCTTCCGCCCACCATCGCCTGACCTGGATTCATCCGTTTCTGGATGGCAACGGACGCGTGGCGCGGTTGTTCACCCAGGCGTGGTTCGTCAAAGCGGGCATTGACAGCGACGGACTGTGGACGATCTCGCGGGGACTGGCGCGGCGGAAGGCGGACTACCAAGCAGCCCTGGCCAACGCGGATGAGAGACGCGTGAACGACTACGATGGCCGCGGGTATCTCTCGCAACGCCATCTCGGCGAGTTTTGCGAGTTTTTCCTGGGCACCGCAGTGGATCAGGTCGAATTCATGCAGGAACTCCTGGCTTTGGACGGCATGCTGAACCGGATCGCCGGTTATGCGGAGCGCAGAGAGTCGGCCAGGGAACTTCCGGGCGGCTCGGCTTTGGTGCTGCGGGAATTATTCCTGCGCGGGGAGATTGCGCGGGGCGACGTGGCACGAATCATCGGCGCATCGCCACGAACCGGGCAGAAGGTCACGGGGGAACTGCTCTCGCAACGCCTGGTGACATCCAGTTCGCCAAAGGGACCGCTGCGCCCGGGCTTTCCTGCGGATGCAGCCGGTTATTATTTCCCAAATCTGTATCCAGCCGGCGCGGATTGATGGCCGCATACGGATAATGCCGCAAGAATGACGAAATTAGGGTCTTCGCTGTTTTCGGAATGGGGTTGCTCATAAGCGAGAGTCAGCGGGTTCGTCCCAAAGGGACAACTGGAAATTAGCCAGACACGAAGTGTCTGGCCGTGGCGGAAAAGAAAATTCGTCCTGAAAGGACGATGGAAATTCCCGAATCGGATTGTAGCGCGACTGTTTCCACCGTCCCGCCGGGACGGATGGGTTTTTATCCGACGATCCCAGACACTTCGTGTCTGGCTAATTTCCTTTGCTCCTTCGGAGCGAGTCAAAGCCGCATAGTGAACGAGGCGGGCGGCTAATTGGTGGGCGGGGGCTGTTCGCTCGATTGCTGGGTCACCGCATCACCGCCTGAGCCAAACGAGGGAAGCTGAAGGAATTCAATCGCTTTCTTGATGGCCACCTTTTCTTCCAGATCGGTCGCCCAATTCATTTCGTTCTGTAAAGTGGGAATGGCGTCCTGGCTGCCAAGTTGAATGGTGGCGGAAAGCGCGGCCTGGCGAATCTCCGGTTCGGGATTCTCCATTTCGGAGAGAATGGTCTTGAGGTTGGCCGGGTCGCCGCTCATCCCCAAACTGGTCAACTCCGCCCGGCGTTCAAGAATATAGGTGTCGTGATCGGATTCGGCCAAACCCGAATTACGCGGCCGGGCCGGCAATCCCTCTTTCGGATGGTCTTGAGCAACGCGCTTGAGAATTGGCGGAAGGCCCGCGGGAGCCGCGTTGTCGTCACTGGCGACTGGCTGCTCGACCGCCGGTGGCGGGCTGTCGGACTTGAAATGGAAATAGAGCGCCGGGAGCAACACGGCGAGAGCCAGAACCGAGGCGGACAGGATTACTTTGGCTCTCATGCGTTTAAGTGTTTAAGTGACGTGATTTGGTGCGGGCGCCGGGTCAATCGGTCCTTTTAACGGAAGCGGGACAGTCCCGAGAGCTTTCGGGGCTGTCCCGCAAAGAACCGATCTGCGGAACGATTAGTACGGCGCCGCCGCAAACGGCAGCGTCGCCGCTGAAAACGACTTGTAGAAGCTTTCGGTTATAGTGCCCTCAAAGACGACGGGAATGGGGCCCGAGATATAGTAACCGGGACTACCGGCAGCGTTGGGGTAGAAACTTCCAGAGGTAACATAAGCAGTATTGGGGCCGACACCAATACTGTTGCCGGGAGACCAATAATTAGTGTTGGTTACGCTGCCCACCACGGTGACGTAGTTCGTCGAAAAACTTCCGCCGATAAAGCCGAGGCCAGCGACACTTGCAGTTCCACTGCTGAGAACCTGCACGGATTCCTTGGGAGTAGTGCTCGTGGCATCCACAAGCAGACTCTTGACCACGGCATTAGCTTTTTCAAAACCACCGCCTTGCAAATAAATGTTGGTGGTGCCGTTGAGTTGAGCCGGGTTATTGGTCGGCCAAACAGTATTAACAGAGAACTTATCGAACTGATAAACGGTTTGCCCGGCAATATTTGTGCCTGTAAAATCACTGGTGCTCAAATCCTTCCCACTTTCCTGGTAAACGACAACGGGGTTAGCAAGGGGATCAATTTCGTTGGGGAAAGTGCTAGAATTGGCCTGCTTCTCCCAGCTTACGAAACTGTCAACATCGTACAAAACGGGAGTCGGCTCTGTGCCCGAGCCCGGGCTGGTCTCGACGCACGTTATCGTTGCCACGTTTGTGAAGACCATTTTATTTGCAGGTGAGTATTGTGTGATCAAGACGGTTAGGACAATGTTAGCGCTGGCGTTGGCTACGGGTGTGGCAGTTGTGCCAGTGACCACGATATTTGTCGGGACGATTGTCGTCCAGTATCCCAAGCCAGAGCTCCGACCAGATAAATCGTAGAACGGAGGATTATTGCTTGCTCCCACTCCAATGTAGGGATACGGATTCTGATTGGTGTTGAGGGTGAAGGCCAATAACGGTGTAGTGCCGTTACTTATAATGATGTTGTTTGTGAGGCTCCATTGGTTCTCCTCCGCTTGAACCCCGGCGACTATGTTTGATTGATATATAACCATGTTGCTGACCATATAAGAATTTGTGTTAGCTATAGTGAAGGCGGTGTTCCCACCAGCAACGGCTTCGGTGTATGTAAAAAATGGAAGCTGGCTGCAGCCGTCTGCCGTGAAACCAGTAATTGTGACGTTCTCGGCGGCTGCCATCTGGGCGGCGTTGGGGAATGCGTGGCCGGCGTCAACTGCGGCGAGATAACCACCGTCAACGATCCACAAAGGCGCATACCCATTGATAGCGACGGCCTCGACAGTACCGCCCGCTGCGACAGCAGTCATGCTGGGCATATTGGAGCTTGGGCCATTGGTCACTGCGGTGTTTGGAGTCCCCCCCAAGACATCCTCGTACAGCGTTGCCTTAACCAATTTGAAAGTCCTTACAGCGCTGGCGCTGGCAGTGGTGACGGTACCATTAAAGTTTGAAGTGACACCGATCAAATTCTGGATCAGGTCGGCCGTGGTGAAGGACGTTGTCGTGGCCTTCAAAGTGGTGTCTGCACTGTTTGCGGCACCCTGCTGGGTGATCTTGAGTGCGACGGTTATGTTGTCCAACACAACCAAGTTTGTCCTTGGCGTTGCTTGCGTGGCAGCCACCGTTGCACCGGTGGCCAGTATCGCTATCGCGAATGTTTTCAATTTTTTATTCATACAATTTATCAGTTAATCGTTTTTACAGTTTCGGTTCTCCTCCACGCCTGCCTTTGCCATCTTCGCTCCTGGAAGATGACACGGACGGCGCGAAATTCTTTACGCATTTTGCGTGTCTCCCTGCGTTAACGCAGTGTTCATCGGCGTCCTTTATCGGTTAAAAGAGCAATTATGTCAAGCACCCAAAGCCACTTTTTTGCGAAAAATTCGCCAAAAGAGGCTCAAAACCACTGTAACCATCTTATTGTGAACCACTTGTGTAAACCATCAATTCTCAAAATAAATCGCAAATAATCAGGCAAATCGGCCATTTCTGCATCAAATTTGCGGGTAAACGGCCTGAAAATGGCCCGATTCAGCAAAACCAACCGGCTTCAGCCGGACGCGCCATTTATCATCCTTGGCGACGAAAATGCGCTTTTGACGGAAAATGTCAACATTTAATTTAAATTTTTTTTTGGGGGGGGTGCGGGGAAAAACTGAGGGGATGGGAAAAAGGCCACGGAGGGGGTGGGGGGGAAACGCCCTGGTTTACAGGATTTCCAAGGGGGATTCCGGGCAAGCGGTATCGAAGTTCGGGAAACCGCTGAAGCGGTTCAATCCGCAAAGGCAGCGCACGATCACCCTGCTGAAGCAGGGTGTTAATGAGAAACGCGGCGGGGGCGAAGAATCGTTCGATGCTTGTGGGTCTAATCAAAGCCAATTCTGATTACCGGTTGCACGATGGCGATTAGGATTAGGATTAGGATTAGGAGCGGCTGCCCAAAAACCGGGATGCGCCCAAAGGCCCTGGAGGCGCAGAAAGACGCTTGCATTAAGGGGGGCATGGGGACATGGTCTTGCGCATGGGTGTGCCCAATGTTCCAGCGACCTTGACTGCGGAGCAAATCGGGGAGCTTAACCAAAAGCTCTCGCACATGCGCCATGAGATCAACAACCAATTGGCCCTGGCGGTGGCGGCCCTCGAACTGATCCGCCACCGGCCAGAAATGCGCGACAAGATGCTCGACACCATCGCGCAACAATCGCCCAAAATCACGGCCGAGATCGCCAAATTCTCCGCTGCATTTGAGCAGATGTTCGGCATTACCAAGGATTGACGGGCTGGCGGGCGCATTGGGGCCGGTCCTCCTCCTAATCGTAATCCTAATCTTAATCGAAAACGTCTGAGGATTAGGATTATGATTAGGATTAGGATTAGGAAAAGCACCGGCTGGCCCCTCTTTATTTCGTAACCATTAACCGGGCTGGGGCGTCTGTTTTGTCGTGCCGGCAGGCGCATGAAGCGATCCGGCCGAAATGCAAACAAACATTATGAAGAAATTAATCACATGTCTCACGGCGGGGTTGCTGGTCGTTGGCGCGCAATCGCTCATGGCCCAATCCTCCACCAACTCGGTCAATCAACCCGGCACTCATACGCCCGGAGAGCACAGGGACCACCTGGCCATATTGAAACTCGTGGGCCTGACTCCAGCCGACGTCAAGGGCCTCACGCGCGAAGAGCGGCAGGCCAAGATCAAGCAGGCGGCCACCAATGTCGTGGCGCAATTGCAAGCGCAGAAGGCCAGCGGCACCCTGACCGCCGAGGGACAAATCAGGCTGGACCGGATTGAAAAGTTTTTGGCCCACGGCGGCCATAACAAGGGCGGGACGCCGTCGGACAATTAGAGCCGTTTCATGAAAAGTGTAGCCGTTTTACACGGTAGGGCGGGCACTCCGCTGCCCGCCGCGGCGCGCACCGAGTGCGCGCCCAACCACCCTCGTTTCGGCTACACCATTTCTTAAACCGCTCTAAACAAGACTGTTCTGCTTTGTTTTCAAAGGGGTTTTGTTGGAAACTCCAAGCAAATGGAACCGACTGATGCGGAACTGATCGCCGCGGTCCTGGACGGCGACACCGCCAGTTTTGAGCCGCTGATCCGGAAGCATCAGCCGCGGGTCTTCGCCATGGCCCGCCGTTATGCGCGGCGGGAAAGCGAGGTGGAAGACATTGTGCAGGAAGTTTTCATCAAGGCCTTCCAGAAACTGAAGGGCTTTCGCGGCGAAGCGCCCTTTGAACATTGGTTGATGCGCCTGGCGGTGCGGACGTGCTATGACTTTCTGCGCGGCCATCAACGCAACCGGGAAACGGCTTTTTCCGAATTGACCGAGCCGGAGGCCGACTGGCTGGAGCGGTTTGTCGTCCAGCCCGACATGGCGGGGGAAAACGCCGACGCGGCGCGGCAGTTGGTGGACGAGATTCTATCGCGGCTCCCGCCCGCGGCGCGAATGGTGATTACGCTGTTGGAAATTGAAGGGCGGCCGGTCAGGGAAATTGCCGCGCTGACCGGGTGGTCGGTGCCGTTGGTCAAGGTGCGCGCCTTTCGGGCGCGCGGGAAAATGCGGCAGATTTTAAAAAACATCCGCAAAGAAAAGTACCTGTAACCGCCCGGCGGGCGGGGTCGTCTAAAAGATTGTCTTATGAACTGGAACGAGCTGCATGACAGATTGATTGCCGTGGCGAGGGAAAATCCTCCCGGCGACCATGTTCCGTATGCCTTTGAGAAGCGGATCATGAGCCGGCTGGCCGCCGTTGCGCGGCCGAATCCCTGGGCATTGTGGGGAGGCCCGCTGTGGCGCGCCGCTGTTTCATGCGTCGCCATCACTGTCCTGTGCGGCCTCTGGTCGCTGGCCGCGAACCGGCAGGCGGAGTCGCCGGAGAGTTTTTCGCAGGCTTTTGAAGCGGCCGTTGTGGCGCCGCCCAGCCAACACGCCGAGGATGCCTGGTGAGTCCGTGGAAGGTCATACTGGCGACCATGGTGATTTTTGGGTGTGGCGTGGTCACGGGCGCGCTGCTCATGAAAACGGAACTGCCGTCGGCGGGCGCGCCGGCGGAGCCGGCCCAGCATCCTTCGAGTTCCTCCAATCAGCCGCCGCCGCTGGCCCAAATCCAGAGGCCGGAATTTCTTCGCCGGATGCAAAAGCAATTGGAACTGACCGCTGGCCAGCGCGACGAGATCGCAAAAATCATGAAGGCGAGCCAGGAGCGGAACCGGCCATTGTGGGACCAGATTGCCCCGCAAATGCGGGAGGAAGTGAAAAGAGTGCGTGAAGAAATCCGCCGGGTCCTGACCACCGACCAGCAAAAGAAGTTTGACGAGATGCTCAAATCCCGGCCGCGCAAAGGAGAGGGCGCGGGCGCCGCGGCCGGCCGGCCCGGCCGCCCTCCCTTGGAATCGCCGGCGCAAACGAACGCGCCTTGATTTGGTTTCATTTCCGCCCCGCCCGCCGGCCGAGCCGGAGGGCGTTGCCAATCACCACCAGGTCCGACAGGCCCATGGCCGCCGCGCACAAAATCGGACTGAGAAATCCCAACGCCGCCAGCGGAATGGCCGCCGCATTGTAAAAAAACGCCCAAAACAAATTCTGCCTGATCGTGCGCAACGCGGCCTGCGCCAATGAAATGGCTTCGGGGATGCCCTGTATGTTTGACTGGAGCAGAATGATGTCCGCCGCTTCGTTGGCCACGTCGCTGGCTTCACTCACGGCGATGCCCAAATCGGCCTGTTCGAGAGCCGGCGCATCGTTGATGCCGTCGCCCACGAACGCGACCCGCTCGCCTTTCTCCTGCAATTGCCGGACCAGGTCCGCTTTTTGAGCGGGCGGGATTTCGGCGAAGACGTTCTCCGCCGCAATGCCGGCCAGCGCGGCGATGGCCCGGGCGGTGCGCTGATTGTCACCCGTGACGAGAAAGATTTTCAGTCCCATCCCCCTGAGTTCCCGCACCGCCCCGCTGATCCCCGGCTTGGGCGCGTCGCGCAAGGCGATCATCGCGGCGAGTTGCCCGTTGAGGGAAAGACCCAGGAGGGTTGCGCCTTGGGCCATCCACTTTTCGGCAAAGGCCGCGCCGGGCGAAACATCAACGCCGCCGCTTTTCAACCAATGAACCGAACCCAGGCGCGCCGTTGCCGGAGCGTCCGCGCCGCGCTCCACTGTGGCCTCCACTCCCGCGCCTTGGATTTCCCGCCAGCCGGACAGGCTCATTTTTTCCGGCGATAATTTTGCCACCGCCACGCTGAGGGGATGATTGGAGCCGCGGGCCAGGGCCGCCGCCAGCTTGAGCGCGTCGTCCGGGCAGGAAAATATAATTGACGCAACGACGGCGGGCCTGCCCAGGGTCAGGGTACCTGTTTTATCGGCCAGAACAGCGGTGAGGCGTCCGGCTTTTTCGAGGGCGATTCCATCGCGAATCAGAATGCCCCGCCGGGCGGCCGCGTTTGTTCCCGCCAGGATCGCCACCGGCGTGGCCAGGCCCATGGCGCAGGGACAAGCCACAATGAGCACCGCAACCGCGGCCAGGACCGCCGCCGCCAGATGGCTCTCCGGCAGATGCGCCGCCCAGAGAAAATGCCCGAGAAATTCGTTCCACCGCCGCGCCTGTCCAAAAGCCAGCCCCCACCACAGCCCGGCGCCAATGGCAATGAGCACGACAACCGGCACAAACACGTTGCTGATCCGGTCCGCCAGACGCTGGATTTGCGCGCGGCTGTTTTGCGCCCGTTGCACTGCCGCAATGATATGCGCCACCGCCGTCGCCCCGCCCACGCCCGTGACCTGCATGAGGACCTGGCCGTCCAAATTCACCGTGCCCGCGTAGAGGTTGCTGCCGGACTTCTTTTCGACCGGGAGCGATTCGCCCGTCAGCATGGCTTCATCGACACTGCACCGGCCCCGGGTCACTTTGCCGTCGGTGGGCACGCGCGCGCCGGGGCGCAGCACGACGGTGTCATCGGGCCGGAGCCGCGCGACGGGAACTTCCGTTTCGGTTCCATCGGCGTTTTGCCGCCGCGCCGTTGCCGGGGCGAGGCGAAGGAGCGCGCGCAACGATTTTTCCGCGCGGCGGACGGCCAGTTCCTCCATCCAATGGCCGATGCTGATGAGCGTGATGATGGCCGCGGCCTCCATGAAATAAAGATGCCCGCCCGCGCCCGACAGCAACGCCCACGCGCTATAGCCAAAGGCCGCCGTCGAACCCAGCGCGACCAGCGTGTCCATGTTCGACGCGCCCGAGAGCAATTGACTCCATGCGCCGCGATAAAAGCGCGCGCCGCACAAAACCTGCACCGCCAGCGCCAGCGCAAAAGAGAGCCATTGAAACCACGCCTGCGCGTCCCAATGAAAAAGCCATTCCCCGGCCATGAGCGGCCCGGCGCCCGCCAGGCCGATGACGACGTTGAAGCGCCAGCCCGCCAAGGCCGCCGGCCATTTTCCTTCGCTTTCGGCCGGGGCCGGCTTTGCCTGGTAACCCGCGGCGGCGACCGCGTCCAACAAACTGGCAACCTTCCCCTCGGAGCCGGCCTGCCATCGGACCCGCGCCCGCCCCTCCTGCAAGGAGACATCCGCGCCCGCCACGCCGGGCACGGCTTGCAGCGCGTCGGTGACGTGCCGGGCGCAATTGGCGCAATTCATGCCCGTGACCCGCAACTCGGTCACGAGCGGCGAAGGCTCCAAGACGTCCGGGCTTTTTGATGCCATACCCTTACAATATGCGCCCCTTTGCCGAATTGGAAGTCAGTGGAGCACGGCCCAGTAGCGCAGGCCGCGCGTGCTCACGCCCAGGGGCGTCAAGCCAAATTGCGCCATGATGGATTCGTAGATCGCCGTGCCGGTCAATATGACGTCGCCCCGATTGGGCGGCATGCCGACGATTTGCCGGCGTTGCGCCAGGGTCATTTGCCATTGCTCTTGCAGGTGGGCCTGGATTCGGGACAGGGGTATCCGGGCCGCTTCGATTTGGTCGCGGTCAAACTCCGGCATCCGGGTCTCAATGCGCGCGAGGATGGTGGCGGTGCCGCCGGTGCCGACCAGGCACACCGGCCCGCGGCAGGCCCGCAATGCCGGTTCGATGAAAGGCACGACTTGCTTGACAAGAAAATCCTTCAACCAGGCGCGGCATTCCGCCAGAGCGGCAAGGCCGGGGGGGTCGCTCAAGCGCAATTGCTCCAGCAGCCGCACGGTGCCGAGGCTGTAACTGCAGCGAATGTGCGGCTCCGCGTGGTCGCCGACAATGAACTCGGTGCTGCCCCCGCCCACGTCCAGGATGAGCACGGGCGATTGGGCCAGGCGGGGATTGCTGGTCACGCCGCGAAAAACCCATTCGGCTTCCTTGTCACCGGAAAGAATTTCCGTTTCCAGCCCCGTGCTTTGGCGCACGGCGTCGATCAATTCGACGGAGTTGCGGGCGTCGCGCGCGGCGCTGGTGGCGATGACGCGGATCGAGGAGGCTCCCAGTTTGGCGGCGGAGGCGCGAAATTCGGCCACGACGCCGGCTGTCAAGGCAATGGCGGGCGGTTGCAATGTGTGTGTGACATAAAACCCCGCGCCGAGGCGCGTCTGGCGGCTCATTTCAGAAACCGGGGTGAGCCGCCCTTCCGCCACGTCCGCAACGAGGAGCTTGACGGAATTGGTGCCGATGTCGATTACGGCGCGACGGTCTGGAACTTCAGGGTTCAAGTTAAAAACTCAAAGTTAAGGCATCCGGCGGCGGGCCGCAGCCCGGCCGGGCTATGATTTTTCTTTGGCCGCCCTGCGGGCCAGGACGGCGGCGCCGATGATGCCGGCATCGTCGCCTGTTTTGCTGGCCACGATTTCAATGCCCTTGCTGGTGCCGCTGAGGGCGTAGTCCTCGGCGGTTTCCACGATGATGGCCATCATTTCATCGCCCAGGGCGTCAATGACCCCGCCGCCGAGCACGACGGTTTGCGGGTTAAAAATGTTGATGAGGTTGGCGACGGCGATGCCGGTGTATTCGGCGGCTTCCTCGATAATTTTCTCGACGAAGCTGTCGCCTTTGCGAATGGCCTTGCGCAGGTCGCCGCTGCGCAAATCGTTCAATTCGGGGCCGAGCATGTCGGTGAGCAGGGTCTTTTGGCCGTCTTTGACCGCGGCATGGATTTTTCGGAAAATGGCGGTGCGGCTGGCCAGGGCTTCGAAGCAGCCGCGGTTGCCGCAGTTGCATTTGGGGCCGCCGACTTCGATGACCATGTGCCCGATTTCGCCGGCGGTGCCATTGAAGCCGGAATATAATTTTCCATCCAGGATAATCCCGCCGCCAATGCCGGTGCCGATGAAGATGCCGATGACGTGACGCGGTTTGGCTTGCAGTTCCGTTTCAAAGACGCCCAGCATCGCGCTGTTGGCGTCGTTTTCAATCGAGACCGGGACGCCCAGTTCTTTTTCCAGGGCCTTCTTGAGCGGCACGTCCTGCCATTGGAGGTTCGGGGCGAAAATCACCCGGCCCGACGAGACATCCATGGCGCCGGGGGCGCCGACGCCGACGCCGCGCAGTTGTTTGAGGTCCAGATCGCATTCATCAACCGCGTCCCGCGCGCAACGGGCGATGCGTTCGATCACCTCGTCCGCGCCGCGCTCCGGCTTGGTGCTCATTTTATTGCGGCCCAGACAAGTCAATTGCGTGTCAAAGACCCCGGCCAGAATCTTGGTTGCGCCCAGATCGACGCCGATAAAATAATCCCCTTTGGCGGCGCCTTCAGCCATGGCGGGGAATGGGGGGTTGAGGCCTCATGCGGCAAGCACGCCGGCAATGCGCCGGCGCAGTTCGACGTGGATTTCCTCGGGGGAACGCTGGCCATCGACGATGGTAAAACCGTAAGTGGCCTGCAGCTCCTTGAATTTGGCGGCGACGCGGGCCTGGTATTGCAGAAAGCTGTCAAACATATCGCGGGACAGTCCCAAATCCATGCCGCTTTCCCAATAGTCCAGCGCCTGGTTTTTGGCGAAGTTGCGCTGCACCAATTCCTCAGGCTCGACGTTGAGATAAAAAACGGCGTCCGGCACCAGGGCGATGCCGTAGAGGTTCTTGAGCCAGGCCAGGTCGATGCCGCGCACCATGTCGCGCACCATCA
>Ga0326728_10013332_pt1 | contig 17886 bp, 15 predicted proteins | sample MB3enrmetagenome_FD_207602 | JGI IMG/M metagenome (GOLD analysis project Ga0326728, IMG submission 207602) | Lab enriched peat soil microbial communities from McLean, Ithaca, NY, United States - MB31MN | ecosystem: Environmental > Terrestrial > Soil > Wetlands > Peat | place: USA: New York... | reverse complement strand
CTGCGGCACGGTTGGCGCGCCGGCAAGGGCATACTCGCGTGATCGTGAACGACCGCCTGGATGTGGCGCTGGCCGCTCATGCCCATGGTGTGCATTTGGGTACGCGCTCCCTGCCCGTGGATCTGGTGCGGCAACTCGCGCCGCGGGAATTCATGGTGGGAGTCTCCTGCCACTCCCTGGAGGAAGCCTTGAGGGCAGAAGCGGCGGGCGCGGATTACCTCCTGCTCGGACCGATTTTCGCCACTCCCTCGAAGCTTCAGTATGGCCCACCGCTGGGACTCGCCAAGCTGCGCGAAGTGACCTCCCAGGTCTCCATCCCGGTTTTGGCGCTGGGCGGAATCACCGTTGACCGCGCCACCGCCTGCCGAGAGAATGGCGCCGCAGGAATCGCCGGAATCCGCATCTTTCAGGATTGCGAATCGCTCGAGGAGTTGGTTCGCGACTTGCGCGCGCCGCAAGCATAGAAGGCAAGGTGAGGGGTCTTTTGGCGACCGCCGGGCGCCGGACGCCGGGCGAAAAACACTTGGAAATTGGCGCTTTTCATTTCGAATAACCACCTGTCTTTTCATATACATTCCAGGGTCGCACCGATAAGTAGCTGTATTTTCTATAACATTCCAGGTTCCGAGTGAATTTGACTTTGGTCAAGTTTTTTACCGGCTTATTTTCAGTAACATACATTTTGGGGTCGGGAAAAAAGTAGTCCCCTTTTTTTGACCACCTTTCCGCGTGTTTTTTGCAACCCCCTTGCCCTCTGTTGCTTGTCGATGGGCTAGATACATAGCGTCTGACGGAATTGTTCGCTAACCGGCTGCGTTTTCATCAACAATCCAGGTTAGCAGGAGGCTTTTTCCGGCAATTTACCCCTGCCTCCTAGCCCCTCAATTAATTTGCTTAATATCAAATACTTGGCTGTCCTCAAAACCACCAGACACATTGTCGTAATTCATTTAACTCGCGTATTTTCATCAACATTCCGGGTTAGCCGCGTGCCTTTCCGCGCGGCAAATCCTGCCTCGCCGGACGCCCGGACTTCTGGAGGCTAGTGGAGGCCCGGCGGATCTTCTCCAGAATGAACCGCCCTTTCATTTTACCATCAATAGGCTACACTGTCAAGAGGATTATGTACGCAGCGAGGAACGGTGGCAGTGAAGACGCCCCCGGCAAGCTCGAGGGGTGACCTCCGGCCCTGCCGCAGAGACGGTAGGAGCGCGGAGGCATCCCCCAGCCGGCGGATTCCTCCGCGGTTCTTCCCAAAATCGACCGATGCCCGGATGGTATTCAACGCGAACGCGATATGAAAAACTGCACAGGAACGCAAAATACGCGTACCTGCGCGCTATCCTCTCAAGAATAACCTCCCGGCAACCGATATATTGATTTGATAGATGAGGTTCATGTACTATCGCTGCTATTCGAAGGAATGAGCAGTCGTGCGGCGTTGTGGATGACTGGAATGGACAAGAGAGCAATTCTGTAGCGGGACGCAAGCACCAAGTCGTCCTTGATGCCCGCATCTGCCACATCCAACCGAAGTTCGTCCAACTCGATGAATTGTTTACGTCTGCCGAAGCGTTGTATGTGGGGTGGTACAATTTCTGCCGCGTCCATCAAACACTGAGAATTACACTTGCCGCAGAAGCAAGCTTTACAGATCACATCTGGTCTGCTGTAGAACTTCTCACCTTCGGAAGGTTGAAAGAAAAGGAGGCCGCATGAGTAGTATGCTTGCTGCGATAGGCGAGCAGTCCCCCAGCTATGAGGCCGAGGGCCACGCAATTGTACAAGGCGACGCATATGGCGTTCTTTCTTGCTTACCCCCTTCAACTGCCGAGTTGGTATTCGCAGACCCCCCATACAACATTGGTAAGAAATTTGGCGACTTCCGCGACCGATGGGCTTCGGACAAGGAATATGCAGAGTGGGCCTACAAGTGGCTTGAACAGGCCATTCGTGTTCTGACGCCGACCGGAAGCCTTTACGTAATGACCAGCACTCAAGCCATGCCGTACTTCGATATTTACTTGCGTGACAAGCTCACGATTATGAGCCGCATCGTCTGGCATTACGACAGCTCAGGAGTTCAGGCAAAAAACTATTTTGGCTCGACCTACGAGCCGATTTTGTTTTGCGTCAAAGACGCCGCCGCCTACACCTTCAATGCGGACGCGATCAAGGTTGAGGCCAAGACTGGTGCGCAAAGGAAGTTGATCGACTACAGAAAGCCTGTCCCTGCGCAGTACAACACTCAGAAGATTCCAGGCAACGTATGGAATTTTCACCGTGTTCGCTACCGAATGCCAGAGTATGAAGAACATCCCTCCCAAAAGCCGGAAGCCCTTTTGGAAAGGATTATTCTGGCAAGTAGCAACCCTGGCCAGACCGTTTTAGACCCCTTCGCCGGAGCATTCACCACATCCGCTGTTGCCAAACGCTTAGGCCGAAGGTCTATCAGTATCGAGAGCCAAGAAACGTATATCAAAATCGGGCTGCGCCGAGTTCTCGGCAGGACGCACCTCAACGGACAACTGCTATCGCCCCCGGATAAGACCTACGAGAGGAAAAACGGTCTCCGCAAGGCCCAGGAACAGACCGGAGAACTTTTCAATGCCATCCGTTAAGCACGGCTTCACCCTGACAATCATCGGCATTCTGCGCACCCACTATGGAAATAAGGCCGAGCAAATTCTCGACGGGAACCTTTTGCTCCAGTACCTCAACATTAAGACGAGAGCCGCCAATCGCGGCTCGAAATCGCGGGCGGGATTTGCGAACCACTATGCCCTGTACGTCCTGATCGAAGATTACGTCAACAAGGGTTTCCAAGAAAAAGGTGGCTACGACCGCTACGAAGGCGCACAATTTAGCACGCTCTTCAGGCGGCAACGCGAACTGCCCTTCGGAAGTAAACTGCAAAACCATGCACTCAATCACCGGCTCAACGAAGAGTTCAAAAAATACTTTCCGACGTCCCAATACTTACCCATCATCCGGGACGCTGAGACCAACCGCTACTGGATCAACGAAAATCTACTTAAGATGACGCTTAACGGCCAGCACCTAAATCTCGCCCTGGCCATCAAAGAAATCATCGAAGCCTACATTTCTGCCCGCCAAAGCGCATTCAGCGAGTTTATGCACTACTGCCAGCAGCTCATCGGGATTGAGGAAAGCGGTCAAGCACAGGCGACTGAATTTATCAGGGGCTTGTTGCGGCCCAACGTGGACGCACGGGTGTTCGAGATTGTAAGCTATGCCATTCTCAAGGAGTCTTATGCCGGACAACAAATTTATTGGGGTTGGTCGCCTGACGAGTTGAACGCTGACTATCTTGTACTCTACAAGACTGGACGAACCAACGCCAACGATGGCGGTATAGATTTCGTCATGAAGCCGCTTGGGCGGTTTTTCCAGGTAACTGAGACCGTTGATGCCGGAAAATATTTTCTCGATATCGACAAGGTGCAACGTTATCCCATCACATTCGTGGTCAAGTCCGAGGATTCCGTCGAGGACATTCTTGGGAGGATTCGAGAACAAGCTGTCGCACGTTATCCCATTCAAACAGTGGTGAAGCGGTACATGGGATGTGTGGAGGAGGTAATCAACATTCAAGAACTCATGGGGCGGTATGACGCCGTGCTCCACAGCGGCAGAGGGGATAGCGTCATCAAGGAAATTGTCCTGCAGAGCCGTGTTGAATTTAACGTACAGGCCGAAGGCGACGAAGCGAGTGCTCAAGCCGACAGCGAGAGTGATGACGAGGAATGACTAAATAAATAGGTCTAGCGATACGCTTTTATCTCACTACCAGCTCTTCCCCACGTTTGACCAACCCGTACGCTCATTGTTATAGTTAAAGTTTGCATCTTGTGCGCAGGAAGTCGTGTAAGTAATGGCAGATCAAATCCACATTACATTCCCTGATGGAGCCTCGCGGGAATTTCCGCCCGGCACGACCGCGCTGGACGTTGCCAAGTCGATAGGTCCGCGCCTCGCGGCGGAAGCGCTGGCGGCGAAGGCGGGCGACCAGCTCATCGATCTCTCCACCAAGCTGGAAGCGGATGGGCCCATTCAATTCATCATGCCTTCCTCGCCCGAGGGTTTGGAGATTTTCCGCCATTCCACCGCGCATTTGCTGGCGGCCGCCGTCACCGAACTTTTTCCCGACGCGCATCCCGGCATCGGGCCGCCCACGGAGACGGGGTTCTATTACGATTTTTACCGCGAAAAGCCCTTCACCGAAGAGGATCTGAGCAAGATCGAGGCGAAGATGCGGGAGCTCGTTCAGGCCAACCTGCCCAACGAGCGCGTGTATTTTCCCAAGGAAGAGGGATTGAAGCTTTTTGAGCAGATGGGCGAGTTTCTGAAGTGCCAGTTGATCGAGGAAAAAGCCGACCCGGTGTTTTCCGCCTATCGCACCGGCAAGTTTCTGGACTTTTGCCGGGGGCCGCACGTTCCTTCCACCGGACGCATCAAGGCCTTCAAACTCCTGAGCGTGGCGGGGGCGCACTGGAAGGGCGATGAGCACTCGCACCCCATGCAGCGCATCTACGGAACCTCCTTCTTCAACCAGAAGGACCTGGACGCCTATCTCCAGCAGATCGAAGAGGCAAAAAAACGCGACCATCGCCGCCTGGGCAAGGATCTGGACCTGTTCAGCATTCAGGACGATGCCGGGCCGGGACTGATTTTCTGGCACCCCAAGGGGGGCGTCATTCGCCGGGAGATTGAGGATTGGCTGCGCGACGAGCTGACCGCCCGCGGCTACGATCTGGTCTTTACTCCCCACGCCATGCGCCTGCATTTGTGGGAAATAAGCGGCCACGCCAATTTTTATCGCGAGAACATGTTTGGGCCGATGGACGTGGAGAATGATCAGTACCAGCTCAAGCCCATGAACTGCCCCGGCCACATTCTGATATACAAGTCGCGGGCGCGCAGCTATCGCGAGCTGCCGATGCGCCTGGCGGAACTGGGCACGGTCTACCGCTTCGAACGCTCGGGGGTGATGCACGGCTTGTTGCGCGTGCGCGGGTTTACGCAGGATGATGCGCACATCTTCTGCATGCCGGAGCAACTGGAAGCGGAGGTTCAGGCCTGCGTGGAATTTGCGCACACGGTGCTCAAGACCTTCGGTTTCGACGAATATCAAGTGGAGCTTTCCGCGCGCGATCCGGGGGATCCCGAGCACTACGCGGGAACCGAGGAGGAATGGAACCTGGCGGAAGGGGCGCTGATGAACACCCTGAAGCGCATGGAAATTCCCTTCAAGTACATGCCCGGGGAAGCGGTTTTCTACGGCCCCAAGATCGACGTCAAGCTGGTGGACGCCATTGGCCGGCCCTGGCAGCTCACCACCGTGCAATTTGATTTCAACCTGCCGCGACGCTTTGGATTGGAGTACGCCGGCGCGGATGGGCGCTTGCACACTCCGGTGATGGTGCATCGCGCGCTGTTTGGGTCCATCGAAAGATTCTTCGGCGTGCTCATTGAGCATTACACGGGCGCCTTTCCAGTGTGGCTCGCGCCGGTGCAAGCCGTGGTGCTGCCCATCAGCGACAAGCACGCGCCGTATGCGCGGGAGGTTCTGGAAGAACTTCGCCGCGCCAAGGTTCGCGCCCAACTGGATGATCGCAATGAGAAGCTGAATGCGCGGATTCGCGACTCGCAACTTCAGAAGATCCCCTTCATGCTGGTGGTGGGTGATCGGGAAGCGCAAAACCGCACCGTGGCCGTGCGCCGCAGAGACTCCGGCGACGCCGGCACCCGCCCTCTGGCCGAGTTTGTAAATTGGGTCCGCGAGCTTATCGACACCCGGGCCGTGAAATGGTAAGCTAGTGCATAGGTTTGGACCGGGTGGTCATAAGACCTGGACGCAACTTGCAGTTTTGCTGGTGGCCCCCGTGGGGGCTGGGAGGGAAGATTTATCGCTGACCGATTCGTTCGTGTGAATGAGAGGATCCGCGCCAAAGAGATCCGGGTAATTGACGAAGAAGGCGGGCAACTCGGAATAATGACCCCCTTCGATGCCTTGAAGACCGCGAAGAGTCAAGGCTTGGACTTGGTGGAGGTGGCCCCCACTGCCAATCCTCCCGTGTGCCGCATTATCAATTACGGGAAATACCTCTATCAACTGAGTAAGCGGCAGCACGAGGCGCGCAAGAATCAAAAGTCCATTGGGCTGAAGGAAGTCAAAATGCGGCCCCGCACCTCGGCCCACGATTTTGAAACCAAGCGCAACAAGGTGGTGGATTTTCTCCAGGAAGGCGCCAAGGTCAAGGTCACGATTATGTTCCGCGGGCGCGAGATGGCGCATCGCGACCTGGGTTTTAATATGATCGATCGTTTGATTCAAGAGGTGGGGGAAGCCGGGCAGGTGGAAGCGCGGCCGCGGCTGGAAGGGCCGAACCTGACCGCGATCCTGGCACCCAAAAAGGCGGCGGGCAAATCCGGCGGAGGATCTCCCCGTCCGGCGGCCAGCGCGGTGGGCGCTGTATCGTCACCCCCCGCGAAACCCCATGCTCCAGCGCCGGTCTCCGCCAAGCCCGTGGGACCACAAGGATCTTCAGGAGGACAGATTGGCTAAGGTCAGCAAGGTTAAACTCAAGCTCAAGACCCATAAGGGCGCCGCCAAAAGGTTCAAGATCACCGGCAGCGGCAAAGTCATGCGCCACCATTCTTTTGCTCGTCATATCCTGACGTCCAAGGCCAGCAAGCGCAAGCGGCGTTTGGGCAAGGCAACGGAATTATCACCTGCCGATGTTGGGCAGGTTCTTCGCATGCTCCCGTATGGGAGGTAAGAAAAGCAGTGGCTAGTGGCTAGTGATTAGTGGCTAGCAATTACCTTAACAACCTTGGGTAGTTGTTAGAGCTAACCACTAGCAACTAGCCACTGCCTTTAAGGGTGCGGGAAGGCTACACCGAGGCCGGGTGCCTTCACTGCCCCAAATGCAGTGGCAAGTGGTTAGTGGTTAGTTGCTAGCTACAAGCCGCTGCAAAATCCAGGGCGAACGGCGGATGGTTCTTACTTACCACTAGCCACTAGCCACTAGCCACTGACCACTTTGAAAGGAGAAACCCATGCCTCGAGTTAAGCGCGGAACTGTGCGCCGCGCCAATCGCAAGAAGCTTTCCAAGCTCACCAAGGGCTTTTTTCTCACCAAGAGTAAACTCTACCGCTCGATGAAGGAAGCTGCGGATAAGGCTGGACGTTACGCCTACCGTGACCGGCGTCGCAAGAAGCGCGATTTCCGCAGGCTCTGGATCCTTCGCATCAGCGCCGCCGCACGCTCCCATGAGCTCACTTACAGCCAGTTTATTCACGGACTGAAGACGCTGGCCATCGAACTGGACCGCAAGGTGCTTGCGGAACTGGCCGTAAAGGACCAGGTGGCGTTTGGGGAGTTGGCCGCCAAGGTGAAGGCAACACTAACCGGTCCCCAGCGGGTAGCTGCAAGTTAGCGCCCTCGGACCCCCGACCTGAAGGGAAGTGTAGCGACATGTTTTGCATGTCCGCAGCTTTTCCTTGCCCTTTGGGAAAGAGCTTAAACTCACTTTACCTCTCCCCTCGCCCCCTTGGGGGAGAGGGGTCAGGGGGTGAGGGGGTTCGCAGCCACGGGATTGCAAGCGGCCAAGTTTCAATGAAGCGTTTGGGCTTTGACCCCCTCACCCGTCCCGCCCCGGCTGATGAAAGCGCCGGCGGCGGTCCACTCTCTCCCCCAAGGGGGCGAGGGTTGTAAATTCAAATCTCCCTTTCCCTGAACCTCGGCGGGGAGACATTCTAATGGCTCTTACCCTCGACGAAAAAGTCCGGAAGACGCTTGCCGACCTCGGCGTCATCGATGCTGCGGGCGTGGATGACCTCTTCGCCGAAGTGCGCGCAGCGATGGAGCAGGAGAGAAGCGAGTTGATTGCGCGCGGCGCCGCCAATGAAGCCGAACGCGACAAGTTGTGTAAGGAACTCCGCGACCGGTGGCTGGCGCGCAAGAACGGCGTCTTGTCATTGGTCGATGAAAACTGGCTCAAATCTTCTCCCCGGGAACTCAAACCCTTTGCCGGGCGGAATTTCAATGGCCTGCGGCAAGCATCGGGCGCGCTGGAAGTTGCGGCGCTCGCGAAGGATGTTCCGCTTCATGCGCAGCCGCCGGGCGGGGAAATTTGCGTTGGCGATTCCACCTCCGCGGTGGTCAGCCATGTTACCCGCGAGGTTCCGGGCGACCTCACCCTCCCCGGCAACCGGCGGCCTCTTGGTTCCCTGCATCCCGTCACGCAGATGCAGCGCGAGATCGAGGAAATCTTTCTCAATCTCGGGTTCCGGATTGAGAGCGGGCCGGAAATTGAATCCGTCTATTACAACTTCGACGCGCTCAATATTCCGGAGAGCCATCCCTCCCGCGACGACTGGGACACGCTCTACATCGATTCGAAAACTGTGCTGCGCACCCACACTTCGCCCGTACAAATCCGCGCGATGGAAAAATATGGCGCGCCGCTTTACATCATTATTCCCGGAAAGTGCTATCGCCACGACAACCCCGATGCCAGCCATTCCCCCATGTTCCATCAAATCGAAGGCCTGGCCATCGCGAGCGATATCACCTTCGCCGACTTGAAGGGGACGCTGGACTTCTTCGCCAAGAAACTCTTTGGTGAAAAGATCCGCACCCGCTTTCAGCCCAGCTTCTTTCCCTTTACGGAACCGAGCGGCGAGGTCTCCATCAGTTGCATCTTTTGTGGGGGCGAAGGTTGCCGGGTGTGCAAAGAAAGCGGCTGGATTGAGGTCATGGGTTGCGGCATGGTCCATCCCCAGGTGCTGCGCAACGGCGGCATTGATCCAGAAAAGTATTCGGGTTGGGCTTTCGGATTGGGCATCGATCGCTTCGCCATGATGAAATATGACATCAATGACATTCAGCTCTTCTTTCAGAGCGATTTACGCTTTTTGCGGCAATTTTGACCTGTAGGCGTTACCCTAATGGCCACCGCCCGTTCCCAGCCACGGAGTGGCGGTGTCCTTTAGCCCACGGCGAGCCAGCCGTGGGAACGCGGGCACGACAAAAAATCTGGGAGCCCCAGCGGGGCGGAATCCGGCCTCGCTGGGCGCCTGATGGCGCCCCTTACGGGGCTTGGGGAACATTTTCGGGGGCGCCCGTACCCACGGCTGGCTCGCCGTGGGCTACATGACAACGCCCGTTTCACGGGCTTGCGGGCAGCTCTTACCTTTAGGTTAACGCCTATGGGCCGTTGGCCTGGGCTAAGTTATTTCGCCCCTTTGGGGCTTAAGCAAGCAACGATGAAGATTTCAGTTAACTGGCTCAAAGAATTCGTCGATATTGAGATCAGCCCCCGCCAGCTCAAGTCGGACCTCACCCTGATTGGTCTGAACACGGAGTCACTCGTTCCGGTGGGCGATGATTGGGTGCTGGACGTGGAGGTGACCACCAATCGTCCAGATTGTCTTAATCATTACGGCGTGGCGCGGGAACTGGCCACGCTCTATCGCCAGCCACTGAAAAAATTGGAAATCTCCGTGAAGGAGTCGGGCGGACCTGCGCGGGAAGTGGTGTCCATCGAAATTTCCGATCCCGACCTCTGCGCGCGGTACTGCGGCCGGGTCGTTCAAAACGTAAAAGTGGGACCATCGCCGGACTGGCTGGTGAAGCGCCTGGAAGCCGTTGGGCAGCGGTCCATCAACAACGTCGCCGATGTCACCAATTATGTGCTGATGGAATTGGGGCACCCTCTGCACGCCTTCGATTTGTCCCGCCTGAAGCAGCATAAGATCATCGTCCGGCGCGCCAAACCCGGCGAACCCCTGCGAACTCTTGACGGTGTGAACCGCACCCTCGGGCGCGACAACCTGGTGATTGCCGACGGCACGCACCCTGTGGCCCTGGCGGGAGTTATGGGCGGAGAGGAATCGGAGATTTCCGCCACCACCCGCAGCGTTCTGCTGGAGAGCGCGTGGTTTGAGCCGGTGTCCATACGCCGCACATCAAAATCCCAGGGATTGCACACGGAGGCTTCGCACCGCTTCGAACGGGGCGCCGACATCGAGATGGCGCCGCGGGCGCTCGACCGCACCGCCGCCTTGATCCAGGAAATTGCGGGGGGAGAAATTCTCGAGGGAATGATCGACGTTTACCCCCAGCCCCAACCGCGGCCGGAATTGGTGCTGGAGCGGAGTGAGATTACCCGCATTCTGGGGGCGGAAGTCCCCGGAGAAGAAGTTGAGCGGATCCTGCGCGGCTTGGGATTTGAGGTGGAGCGAAAAAGCGCGGGAAGCTGGCAAGTTTCCGTGCCATCATCCCGGGTGGATGTTTCCCGGGAAGTGGATCTGGTGGAGGAAGTCGCCCGGCACGTGGGCTATGACCGTTTGCCATCGCGGGTGCGGCCGGCGCCACCCTGCGTGGAAAGGGACGCGACGCGCGACAAGGTTATCACCACCACGTCCCTGCTGGTGGGATTGGGATTTCATGAAATCATCACCACCTCGATGGTCGATCCCGCGGAGGGAGGACGCTTTTCCGCCGCTTCACCGGTGGTGCTCGCCAATCCCCTGAGCCAGGATGCTTCCGCCATGCGGACCTCGGCGGTTCCCAGCATGTTAAGGGCGATGCGCTGGAACCTTGACCGCGACACGAGCGACGCGAAGCTTTTCGAGCTGGGCAAGACCTACAGCATGAGCGCCGGGGGGGTGCCGGAAGAGCGCCGAGTTCTTACCCTCGGAGTTACGGGAGATCGGCGGCCGGCCACGGTGTACGACAGTGAAGCCCCCCTTGATTTCTTCGATTTGAAGGGAGATGTGGAAACGATTCTGGGGGCGTTCGATTTGCCGGCTTGGGATTTTGATCCCTCGGGGCCCGCCTATTTCCGGCACCGGCGCAGCGGGCGCATGGGTTCGCAGGATGCCCAGTTCGCGGTCTTGGGATTGATCCAGCAGGATCTGGCGCGTGAGTACAAGTTGCGTCAGGCGGTTTGGGTGGCGGAGATCGATTTTGAACGCCTGCTGGGGTACCCGCTGCGCTCCCGGAAGTATCAGGCCATTTCCAGGTTTCCCGCCGTGGAACGGGACTTCTCGCTGGTGCTGCCGGACGAGTTGCCCTATGCCCGCCTTTCTTCCGCGATTGCGGGCCTGGGGCTGGAGGAGATTCGCGGGTATCGCCCCGTAGACCGTTTTCGCGGCGGCGCCATTCCTGCCCGGCATCACAGCGTTTTGTTGCGGGTAACTTTCCAGAGCCAGACTCGCACCTTGACCAGCGAGGAGATTGGCGAATTGAGCCAACGGTTGCTCACCGTACTGCAAGACTTGGGGGCGCGTCTGCGGGGCTAGAGATTGCCAATCGGCAATAAGGAGCACATGGTGGATGCAAAGGACCAGTTCGAACGGCTGGAAGAAAAACTATTGAAGGCGATTGAGCTTTTCAAGCGCACGCAGGCGGAGAAACGCGCTCTGGAACAAGAGGTCGAAAAGCTGAAAGCGGAAAGCGGGGAACGCGCCCAGGATAATAGTGCGATGGAACGTGAGGTGATTGCCTTGCGCCGCGAACGCGAGGAGGTCCGCTCCCGCGTCGAGAAACTGCTGGAGCGGATTGACGCATTGACAAGCCCGGAAGAGCAGTGAATAGTGGACAGTGAATAGTGAATGGTGAATTGTCCCCAGTGGTCTTTTGTTCACTATCCACAGTTCGCTGCTCAATTCAATGTTCACCATTTACTATTCACTATTTACCATTGCCCGTTCTCCCGGCAAAGGAGGTTTTTAACTCCCATGGCCAAGGACCCCCAGAGCATCCGAGTGGTAATCTATGACCAGGAATATTTCATGCGGGGAGACCTTAACCAGGAATATATTCAGAAGCTCGCACAATACCTGGATGGCAAAATGCGCTCCATTGCGGAGCGGACGCGGACCGTGGATACCTTGCGCGTGGCGATCCTCGCGGCGCTCAATGTGGCGGATGAGTATCATCAGTTGAAGGCCCGGTATGAGGAAACCGCCCAGCAGATGGACCAGAAGGTTGGGGAGTACACGGACGCACTGGATGAAATCTTGAAAGGCAGTGATTAGTGGTTAGTGGCTAGTGGATAGCCGCCACACAAACTTCGGTCACCGAAAATTACTGCAGTGGTCAGTGGCTCGTAGCTGGCTGCTGGCCACTAACCACTGACCACTCGCCACTGCTCTTATGCGAATTCTTTTTATCGGCGACATTCTAGGCCACCCCGGCCGGCGAATCGTAAAGGAAACCCTGCCGCGTCTGCGGGAAGAATTGCAACCCGATCTCGTGCTGGCCAATGCGGAGAATGCCGCGGCCGGTTTCGGAATTACCCCGCCCCTCGTGGAAGAGCTCCTCGACCTTGACATCGCCGTCCTGACTTCCGGCAACCACATTTGGGACAAGAAAGAGATTTACCCTTATTTCCGCGACCAGGTGAATGGCCGGTTGTTGCGGCCTGCCAACTACCCCGGGGACTCGCCGGGCCGCGGCCTTTATGTGGGAAAATCCCCGGCGGGGATTGCCTATGCCGTCATCAACCTGCAAGGCCGCATCTTTATGCCCCCCCTCGACTGCCCCTTTCGCAAGGCGGCTGAATTGCTCGCCACCATTCCCGACGACGTGAAAATTCGGATCGTGGATATGCACGCCGAAGCGACTTCCGAAAAACAAGCCCTGGGCTGGTACCTGGATGGGCGGGTGACAGCGGTGGTGGGAACGCACACGCATGTTCCCACCGCGGACGAAACCATTCTTCCCCAGGGCACCGCTTACTTGACGGACCTCGGCATGACCGGCCCTTACGAATCGGTGATCGGCATGGAGCGGCAGGCGGTCATCCAGAGATTTCTCGATCAACTGCCCGCACGCTACGAAGTTGCCAAGGGCGACGTGCGCCTCTCCGCCGCGCTTCTGGATGCGGACCCGGAAACCGGCCATGCCCTCTCCATTCAGAGAATTTTGCGGAAGCAATCGTCTTAACTGATTCGCCAATCCCCTGCCGAGGTCGCGCCCACCCCAAGAACCTCTTCTGCCCCGAGCTCTGGCCGGGTTAACATGATTTGCCATGCTTCCGGCGGACACCATCAAACAACGCGCCCTCGAGGTGGGCTTCGACCTTGTGGGGATTTCGCCGCCCTCGGCCGCGAAGGATCTGGAGTTTCTCCCGCAGTGGCTCAAAAAGGGATACGGCGGGGAGATGCGCTACCTTGCGAATCCCCGTCGCGAAGACCTGCGGCGCGTTCTGCCTTCGGTAAAATCCGTTATCTGCGTTGGCCTGATTTACAACACCCTCCATCCGTATTCGACCGACCTCAGCAAGGCCATCGTGGGGGAAAGCGATGCACCCTCGAAGAGTTCCCCGGCCGGGGAGGCGCATCCACGGGCGTGGATTTCGCGTTATGCCTGGGGCAAGGATTACCACAAGGTCATGCGCGGCAAGTTGGAACTATTGCGGAAGGCCGTCGAAAAGCTGGAGGGGAATGTGGAGACGCGCGTCTACGTGGATACGGGGCCCATCGTGGAGCGAGCATTCGCCCGCCTCTCCGGAATGGGGTGGATGGGCAAGAACACCTGCATCATCAATGAACGGAAGGGATCATGGTTTTTTCTGGGCGTGATCCTGACCAATCTGGATCTGCAATGGGATTTACCCGCCCCCGACCGTTGCGGCTCCTGCACCCGCTGCCTGGAAGCCTGCCCCACCGGAGCTCTGGTGGAACCCTATGCCATGGATGCGTCGCGTTGCATTTCGTATTTCAACATCGAGCTGAAAGGATCCATCCCCGAGAAATTTCGAAAGGCAATGGGCAGGAATCTTTTCGGTTGCGACATTTGCCAGGATGTTTGTCCCTGGAACGGTGGTCCGTCGTCTGTGGTCGGTGGTTTGTTGCCGGGCGGCGCGGGGCGCGATGAGCAGTCAGGCGATAGCGGAGCGCCCAGGCGGGCGGCGACAACGGCCCTTCCCGAGTTCCAACCCCTCCAGGTTGAAATCAAGTCAGGCGAGAAGCTTGGGGATCGCGCCTCTCAGAGCCAGTCACCCCCCCAGCCCTCAAGCCCCGAGCCGTTCTCGCTGCTCAATCCCCCGCTGGAAGCACTGGCGTCGATCCCCGAGGAAGATTTCAAAAAAGTCTTTGCGCGCTCGCCCATCAAGCGCGCGAAGTATCGCGGATGGCTGCGCAGCTTGTGCGTGGTGATGGGAAATTCCGGCGACCGCCGGTTCATTCCCTGGCTCGAAGCGGCCGCAAGCAACTCCGACCCGGTGTTGCAGGAACACGCCGCCTGGGCCTTGCGCAGGCTACAAGAGCGGAGATAGGGACGCCACTCCAGAGCGACATCAAATCCAAGGATTAAGGGCGGGCACAACGCCCGCCCGATGACCTGATCTTCATGGCAAACTACTTTACCGCGTGAAAACGCTTTTCGATCTCCGGCCAGTTCACCACATTCCACCACGCCGCGAGGTACTCATTCCGGCGATTCTGATACTTCAGGTAGTAAGCGTGCTCCCAGACGTCGATGCCCATGGCCGGGTATTTTCCCTCCATCACGGGGCTGTCCTGATTGGCGGTGGAGTAAATTTCCAGCTTCCCGCCGAAGGCGACGAGCCATGCCCATCCCGAGCCAAAGCGGCCCATGGCGGCAGCACTCAGTTTCTCTTTGAAGGTGTGGAAGTCACCGAAGGCGCTCTTGATTCCGGCCTCCAGCGCTCCGCCGGGTTGCCCGCCGGCATTGGGGCCCATGATTTGCCAGAACATCGAATGATTAATGTGGCCGCCGGCGTTGTTGCGGACGGCGGTGCGGATCGATTCAGGGACAATTGCGCAATGATCGGCGAGTAATTCCTCGAGGGTCTTGCTGGCCAGATCCGGCGCGGATTCGAGCGCCTTATTCAGGTTGGTCACATAGGCGTTGTGGTGTTTCCCGTGATGGATTTCCATCGTCATCTTGTCGATGGAAGGTTCCAACGCATCGGGAGCATACGGCAGCGCAGGCAGGGTGAATGGCATAACTCCTCCTCGGTAGAGATTCGAAGGTACGCCACCTCATCTTCCCACGGGAAGAGAAACCACCGCCGGTGGGCGGCGTTGCCTTCGGCAAGAATTTGAAATGTCTCAAGACAGCCCCGAACGGTGTCGTCCTGAATCACCAGATTAAACCATGCATCACGGGCCTGTCAAACCACGGGAGGGCTACTGAAAGTACTTCCCGCCGTCGACCACCAGGTTTTGTCCGCTCATTGCCCTAGCCGCCGAGCTCAGCAGGAAGAGCAAGACGGGGGAGACGTGTTTGGCCTCGATCAAATGTTTGACGCATTGGTCGCGAAGCAGCGCCTGCTTATCTTCCTCCGTCACATACTTGCGGAGTTGCTTTTCCGTCATGATCCATCCCGGGCTGATCATATTCACGCGGATCCCCTCCGTCCCCAGTTCGCGCGCCAGCGACCGCGTGAAACCCAGGATGCCGCTCTTGGTGGCGTTGTAAATCGTGAAGGGTTCAAACCCGAACATGTAATTCGTGGTGCTGATATTCACAATGCTCTTGCCCTCGCCATTCCTCAGGAGTTCCAGGCAGGCCCTGGACATGAGCAGGAAGGATCGCAGGTTCAGGGCCCACATGCGGTCACACTCCTCCACAGTGAGCTCCTCAAAGCCAATCCGGTCGTCATTGGCGGCATTATTGACGAGGTAATCGATGCGTCCGGTCATTTCGCGCACGTAGGCAGCGAAGGACTTGATCTGGTTGGGCGCCGCGAGGTCAGTCCGATGGTAGTGAGCCTGCCTCCCCAGAGCTTTGGCGGCCAATTCCCCCTTTTCGGCATTTCGGGAGCAGAAATACACCTCGCACCCAACCTCGCAAAGGGCGCGGCAGAAATCATATCCAATGCCTTCGCTCCCCCCCGTTACCACCGCCACCCTGCCGGCGAATTCGTTTGTATCCATGAGGGTCCCTCCCCGGGATTTTGCCCACGCGCCTGTCCATCATCTACCACGCGCCGGATTTGCGAGACTGCAGGGTAGGGTACCACATCACCCAGCCCGCCAACTTTACAGAATCTTCTGCGCGGAAAGCGCAAGTTCGTGCATAATCGCGGAAGTCGTGGCCAACTCTATTTTCCAAATCTTGTCGGAATTCTTCGCACGCTACGGGTACTGGGCTGTTTTCTTCGGTGTGATGGCTGAGAACATTGGCGTGCCATTTCCCGGTGAGACCGTGCTGCTGTTTGCAGGCTTTCTCGCCTATCAAGGCAAAATGCACATCCTGCCGGCCATTCTTACCGCCATCGCCGGCGCCACGATCGGCTCGAGTCTTGGCTACCTGCTGGGCGTGTATGGCGGCGCTTCCGTCGTCGAGCGTTTATTGTCGCGTTTTCCCCGGCTCCGGAAGCGGTACGATAAATCCCAAAGTTTCTTCCTTGAGCATGGTCGATGGGCAGTCTTTGCGGCGCGTTTCATTACCGGCTTGCGCGTGTTTGCCGGAATCCTGGCGGGTGCGTTGCGCATGCCCTTCCCCACCTTCATGCTCTACACCTTTACGGGCGCGGTTTGCTGGGCACTGGTCATTGGTTACGTGGGATTTCTGTTTGGGAGCAATTGGGACCGGTTGGTTCACTTCGTAGGCCGAATGGACCGCATCGCGCTGGCCGTCATTGCCGGCGCGATGATTGTGCTGATTGTGGTTCACAAGATTCGGCGGAGGAAAGCGAGCAATTAGGAGCATCCCGCACGCGAGGTGTCCTGGGCAGGCCCTTACAGGAGAACAGTTCACGAGGCCTCCCCCTGCTATTGAGTTCTGCAGAATACAATGACGGATGAACCCCCTCACCCTCGCCCGCTTGGGGGAGAAGGGCGGGGGTGAGGGGGTTTTTGTCACTCGATTTTGCAGGGGTCAGTAAATATCGCCGGATGCCCGGGCCGCGTATTAGTCATGCACTCTCTTCAGACCGTCCTTCGCCGCTTTAGAGTCAGCCTCGTACCGGAGGGCCTTGTGAAATTCCGCGCGCGCAACGGCGGTCTGGCCCTCCTTCTCAAACAAGAGCCCCAAGAGCAGGTGGGTATCCCCCGCCTTCGGCTCCTCGCCCTCCTGATCCTGGGCAAGGTATTTCTCCGCGTAGCCCTCGGCTCTGGGAAGGTCTTTGCCGGTTTCGAGCAACGCCTGGGCAGCTTCATAAAGAGGCCGCGGATCATCAGGAATGTTTTTTGCCGAGGCCGCGAGGATTTGCTCAAGATCGCCCCAACGCTGCTGGAGAGCAAATACCCGCGCCAGGATCCAGTACCCCCCAATTCGCTGGGGAGCAAGCTGCACGGCGTACTGGGCGTGTTTCACCGCCTCATCAAATTTGGCGAGCGGGGAGCGGCTGTAGAAGTTTGCCAGCGCCGTGCGCGCCTCGTAATTCCTGGGGTTTGCCAGTACGGCTTTCAGGTAGAAAGCTTCCATCTGGGCGAAATTCTTTTCCAGCTCCGCCAGCTCGGCGTGGGAAAGATATCCTTCACTGGGGTTGAGTGCGGTGATTTTATCGGCCAGGGCGCGGGCCTCTCCATAGTCTCCACCTAACACGTAGGGCGCCTGATATTTGAACAGCATCATGGTGTCCAGCGCATCCAAATTCCGGGGGTCGAGCTGGATGGCAAGTTCCACTTCCTTGCGGAACTTTATGGCCAGCGGTACTGCCGAAAAATAGCTGGCGCGCTCCGCCAATTCACCATAAATCTGGCCCAGCTTCAGGTGGTAATCGGAGTTCCTGCTGTCGAGCTCAACCGCGTGCTGGGCAAGGGGCAGCGCTCCATCGAAAAACTTAAACGCCATTTTTACTTCCGCATAAAGGTAGCAGGCCCGGGCATCCTGGGGATGGGCGTCGACTTGAGGCCCAAGAATGGCGCGCGCT
>Ga0326728_10013331_pt1 | contig 17886 bp, 8 predicted proteins | sample MB3enrmetagenome_FD_207602 | JGI IMG/M metagenome (GOLD analysis project Ga0326728, IMG submission 207602) | Lab enriched peat soil microbial communities from McLean, Ithaca, NY, United States - MB31MN | ecosystem: Environmental > Terrestrial > Soil > Wetlands > Peat | place: USA: New York... | reverse complement strand
TCGTTTCCTGACGTCGGTTGCATCGAACGTGAATGTCGCCAACGTGATTTCTCGCCGAACCTCAGACCTCCCGTTAGACTTTCTCGCGCCCATCGTTCAAAATAAATGGTTTACCTGCTTCCCACGGAGACCGAATTGAACACGCTCAAGCGCGTAAAGATCAGCGCTCTCGGCACCTACGTTCCACCTCGCCTTCTCACCAACCAGGACCTGGCCAAAATGGTCGAAACCAGCGACGAATGGATCATGAGTCGGGTCGGCATTAAGGAACGCCACATCGTCGACAAGGGAGTCGGCACCAGCGATCTGGCCGCCGAAGCGGCACGGCGCGCGCTTGCCCAACGCGGAGTCGATCCCGCCGAAATCGAACTGATCATCGTCGCCACCGTGACTCCGGACATGATGTTTCCTGCCACGGCTTGCCTGGTCCAGCATAAAATCGGCGCGCCGCGGGCCTGGGGTTTCGATCTTTCGGCCGGATGTTCGCAGTTTGTGTATGCGTTGCAGGTTGGCGCCCAGTTTGTCCGGACCGGAGTGCACAAAAAAGTCATGGTGATCGGCGCCGACGTCATGTCGTCGATCATCGACTACACCGACCGCGCCACCTGCGTTCTTTTCGGCGATGGCGCTGGTGCCGTCATCCTTGAGCCTGCCGAGGACGAGTCCGTTGGCCTTATTGATTTCCTGAATGAGGTGGATGGCTCAGGCGGTTGTTCGCTCTACATGCCAGGCGGCGGCAGCCTGAATCCCTCTTCGCACGAAACTGTCGACAAGAAGATGCACTACGTGCACCAGGATGGCGCGGCCGTGTTCAAGTTCGCGGTGCGTAACATGGCCGAGTTTTGCGCGGAAATTCTTAAACGCAACGGCCTGACTGGCGACGATATCGATCTCATGATTCCTCACCAGGCCAACCTGCGCATCATCAGCGCCACCGCAGATCGCCTGAAGCTCCCCGCCGAAAAAGTCGTCATCAACATCGATCGCTACGGCAATACAACTGGCGCGACCATTCCGCTTGCCATGCACAGCGCCATCGAGGACGGCCGGCTAAAAAAGGGAAGCCTGGTGCTGCTGGCAGCCGTCGGGGCCGGCTTCACTACTGGCACTACGCTGCTGCGCTGGGCGTTTTGACGTTTGTAGGTCCTGCCGAACACCCGGTCTTTGCTCAGCGAGTCCGGTTCGCGACTCGCCCCTCCGGAAGAACGGTCTTACGGACTTGCTGGATTCTTTGCAAACTTGATTTCATCTGGGCCAGGCGCATTCTCTAGCTCAGATGGAAACGTTAACGCACCGAGCAAATACGTAGTGTTTAGTCTCGGGTTGCAATTCGTACACAATGTTCCATAGAGCTTTGTTTGAACAAATTGCCAGCGCCTGCACAAGTGCGTCGTGCGTGCTCGGGAGTCTCTGCCTGTGCAGAGAAAGGAAGGTTACATTATCCTCGAAAGATGCACTTGTCTTCCCCGACCGCAGCCGCTAAACCCAAGAAAGAAGTGTCGTTCTCTTCCTGCGCATGCGTGTTGCCTCATCGGCGTTTTGATTTGCAAAAGCTGGTGCTTTGTATGGGACTGATGGCTGCCGTGATTGTGTGCTATATCCCCGTGGCGCACAATGCGTTCGTCTCCTACGACGATGATGTCTACATTACCGAGAATCCGCACGTAATGGCGGGCATGAAGTGGGCGACCGTCAAGTGGGCATTTACTTCTTTTGATGCGGCCAACTGGCATCCGTTGACCTGGCTCTCGCACGCCCTCGACTACCAGCTCTTCGGCTTGAACCCCGCCGGACCGCATTGGGAGAATGTCCTGCTGCATGCGGTGAACGCTGTTCTGCTGTTTCTGCTATTGCAAAACGCCACTGGGTTCCGCTGGCGTAGCGTTATGGTTGCCGCATTGTTTGCGCTGCATCCCATCAATGTAGAGTCGGTGGCCTGGGCCGCCGAGCGAAAAAACGTGTTGAGCATGATGTTTTTTCTGCTGACGCTCTATGCCTACGTTTGGTACACACGCGAGCCCAGTCGCCTTCGCTTGGCCTCGGTCACTGGTCTGTTTGCGGTTGCTCTGCTGGCAAAGCCCCAAGTCATTACATTGCCATTCTTGCTATTCCTGTTGGACTACTGGCCGCTCCAGCGGGTCGAGCTTGGTTTTACTAGAGACGAGGGTGGAAAGCCCCACCTGGAGGTGCGAGGGAAGGATTTCCCAGCCGGACGACTGGTCTGGGAGAAGGCGCCGTTGCTGTTGCTCTCTGCGATTAGCGCCGTAGTAACCATGCTTGCGCAAACGGCCGGTGGCGCTGTCAAAGACCTTTCTCGTTATGGCTTCCTTTTGCGGATGGAGGTTGCCGTCATCGGCTATGCGCGCTATGTGGGGAAGGCTTTCTGGCCGTCCAGGCTAGTGGCCATGTATCCGCACCCCACCCGGCTGTATCCTGCGTGGCAAGTCGCCGCGGCCGCACTCTTGTTGCTGTTCATCACCGCTCTGGTTCTGTACAAGCGCGACCAACGGTATCTGACTGTCGGCTGGTTCTGGTTCCTGGGCAGCCTTGTGCCGATGATCGGGCTGGTGCAAGCGGGGGCGCAATCGATCGCGGATCGTTACGCCTACATATCCTTCATCGGATTATTTGTGATGGTGGTATGGCTGGTTGCCGATGCTTTTGGATCTCGAAAAATCTCCGCCCGATGGCTGGTTATTCCAGCGGTTGCATGTCTGCTGGTGCTCGGAATTCTCACTTCCCGCCAAGTGCGCTATTGGCACGATAGCGAGTCATTCTGGCGCCGCACTCTGGCGCTCACGGAGGGTAACTACATGGCCCATCGGGGGCTGGCAGTCGTCTTCCACAAGCAGGGCAAGAACCAGTTGGCGTTCGAAGAGACTCGCGCCGACGTCGCAGTCTGGCCGGAGGATCCGGTCGGTAACATGCTTCTCGGTGAATTTGAGGGCGGAGGCGGAAACCTGGCGGCTGCCCTTGAGCACTTTCAAATGGCAGCCAATCACACACACAATCCCGAGTTTCAGGCTCAGGCCCTTGCAGCTCAGGGATATACCTATCGTAAGATGGGCGAGACCGCGAAGGCGAAGCAGGCTTTCGAAGCCTCGCTCCAGCTCCTACCCAACCAACCCGTCATCCTGGTGCAACTTGGCATCATCGATCAGTTAGGGGGCGACCCCCACATGGCTGTCGTCCTGTTCGCCCGCGCCATGAGGATGCAGCCTACCGACGTGGGGCTCCTGTTGCTCGCCAACGCCTTGATTGAAGAAGGGGGGCACCAAAAGGAGGCCGATGCGCTGGTTGAGCGCGCCACGAACATGTCCAAGGATATCGACGCCGCGGAAAAACAGGCAAAGTCGTTGCTCGGCGAGCAGTGAAGGCCGGTAAAAAGCAAACTGCACCACTACCGAACGGTCTGGGGCATTGACCGACGCTGCGATTGATGATTGTGCGGCATTCGATTTTGAATGCGTCGTGGAAACGCCCCCATTTTTGGAAGCCGCCTTTAGACTTGCCACCGATCCACCATCTTCCCAAGAAGCCGCGGAAAATCCTGCCTTTCACAGTTCGGCTCGACAACAAGAATCCCAGACTCAGGCAGAACCCAAGTCTGGGATATGGTTGAACTATGTTAGCTTCCGATAACGCCTACCGGAAGAAGAGGTTCCACGACTGGGCCAAGGTGTGCTTCACGGTAAAGGTCTCCGTGTAGCACGGCGCACCACCCGCAGGAGCGCATGTCGTCGCCGAAGTCGACTTGGTTAACTTTGGTGTGGAGACCGCAGTCGTCGCAGCTAGTTTGGCCGCACCTGCAACCGGGTCCTTGCAAGTCTTGCCCGCCTGGATGACCTTTGGGTAATAAACGCCGCTGCCGTCTTCGTAATCGATAACCCACGCAGTGTTAGCCGCAGGGGTGACGTTGCCAAGTCCGGCTGGGGCAGTGAACGTAACCTTCGTGTTCGGGCTTCCGGTGGCTGAGGTAAGTTGAACAACCGCGCCCTCATAGGCGGCGGCGCCTGCCCCAGTGATCAGGACAACGTCGCCCGTCACGCGGTCGCCAAGGCTACCCGCCGCGAAGTTCACGGTGACGGTTGTGCCGCTCTCGGTGATCGAGGAGATGACCCCCACTTGCGAGGCCGGCATTGGATAGTTGAAGTCGGCGGAGCAGTTGCCATTGTTCGCGCCGGTAGCGCCTTCGGTGCCGAAGTTCTGGTCGCCATAAATCACGACGTCGATGTCGGCCGGAGTTGAGCCACCATACACGTTCGGACCAAAGTCAACGGTGCCCGAATCCACGAGGTAGTTGGTCGTGCTCTGCGTCGCTGTGATGAGGTAGGTGAGGTTATCGGTGTTGTCCCCCGTCCAGTCTTCGTACCAGGTGTTGGTCTGGCCGCAGTAGGCGCCCACGTCTGCGCTCGTAGTCGCGGCGCAGCCAAAGGGTTGATCCGGGGCATCGGTCGTGTCCGAAGCCAAATACCAAACGTATTGCGGACTGCCTAATACCCAAGACCCGACCAGAGATGCCGAATCGGCGGTGCCGGTGCTGCCAATGAAAGCGCAATCGGGCTGTGCAGTTCCCGCGCCGCCGGCGCAGGGCCACAGCTCGGCCGCAGCTGTGCCGCTGTTGCCTGGCTGCTGTAGCGGCGTAACCACAAACGCTTGCCCAACTGCGTACAAGCCAGCTGCCGGGGCTGCGCCTGTGTCGGGTCTTGCTTCTCCGTTACGGCCAGGGTGGTGTTTAATAACCTTAACGCCCCAGTGATGGGGAACGTCTGCCGCGAGCGCCAGCTGCCCGAAGCAGAAAGCGACAACCAAAACAATAACAGCTACCTGGAACTTTCTTGTCATTGAGAGTCTCTCCATGGGAAGTTGCGGACGTGTCAAACCCCTTGGGGGAGGCCCGTTCATCCGCACCAGAAGTGTACTCATGACAGTCGCCGTGTCAACAATAAAGATATGCATTTCTTTTCACCCCACATCACTGCCTTCCTTTAACTTCCCGCGCCAGACGGCCTGTTTGCAAACATGATTCCTGTCTGTTGTTGGTGGACCGGATGCGCGAGACGCGAAATAGGAAGTGCAGAATTCCGGCAAACAGGCAAGAAAAGAGCTGTCAGCTCCGTGCGGCGGCCTCGGCGTCGCGGAAGTGCGCCAGAATCGCTTCCGCTTGCGAGCGGGTTACAACCGCCGACAGCGCCGCCGCGTCGGCTTGGCGGACCGCCTCCAGGCTCCCGAAGTGTTCGAGCAGACGGCGCGTTGTGGCCTCGCCCACACCGGGGATTTCCCGCAATGCCGTTGCCCGGTCGCGCATCTGGCGCCGCTTGCGATGGAAAGTCACGGCAAACCGGTGGGCTTCGTCGCGGATCATCTGCACCAGGTGCAGCACGGGCGAATGATGGTCGAGCACAACCGGGTCGTCTTCCTGCCCGGCCACGTAAATAATTTCTTCGCGCTTGGCGATCGAAGCCAGCGGCTGGTTGATGACCTCCAGGGCGTCGAGCGCTTCGGCGGCGGCATGCAACTGGCCTAGTCCGCCGTCGATGAGAATCAGGCTGGGCAGGTCTTTCTTTTCGTCGAGCAGGCGCTTGTAGCGGCGGGTGACAACTTCGCGCATGGAGGCGAAATCGTCAACACCGACGACGGACTTAATAATGTACTTCCGATAATCAGATCTTTTCATGGCGCCGCCTTCCCAAACCACCATCGAAGCGACGGTTTCGGCGCCCTGGATGTGCGAGATGTCGAAGCACTCGATGCGCTTGGGTGGATCGGGAAGGGAAAGCGCGTCTTGCAGCGCTTCGGCGATGGCGCGCGCATTCGGCTTCATCACACGGAAACGCTGATCGTAGGACTGCTTGGCATTTGTGCCCGCCAGATCGATGAGGGCGCGCTTCTCGCCGCGCTGCGGGACGATGATGTGAACTCTTGTGGCGCGGGCGCCTCCGGCCGCGACCTGCTCGGTGAGCACGTCCTCGAGTTCTTCGCGGTCTTCGAAATCGACCGGAACATAGATGTTGCGCGGAACGTAGGGCTGTCCCAGGTAAAGCTGGCTGAGCAGGGAGGAAAAAAATTCGCCGGGATGAAAAGCGGTGTTCGTTGTGTTGTCATCCTGAGGTCCGCGCCCTTCGCGGGCCGCAGGATCTATGGATTCGTCGGCACCCGTGGCGCTGCCCGCAGACTGCATAGATCCTTCGTCCACTCGCTGACGTTCGCGCTCAGGATGAGAATCCGTTGAATGCTGGCCGGGACGTTCAAATTGCGGTAAGTCCTCCCAGAAGAACTCGCGCCGGTCGAGCACACGTCCGCCTCTCATGTGAAACAGATTGACCGCCAACATCTGATTTTCGTAGTGATAGCCGAAAACGTCGGCGTCATCGCCCTCGGCGGCTGCGATCCGCTGTTTTTCCTGTAACTGCTCGACGGTCGAGATCAGGTCCCGATACTTGGCAGCACGCTCGAACTCCTCGCTGGTGGCCGCTTCCTCCATGCGCTCGCGCAGCGACTTGACCAGATCGGTTTGCCGCCCTTCCAGAAACAGCTTCACGTCGAGCACCGCCTCGGCGTAAATCTCCGGCGTGGTCAGTTCCTTCACGCACGGGCCTAGGCAGCGCTTGATGTAGTACTGCAGGCAGGGCCGCGGATGGAACTGAGTGAGATCGACCTTGCAGGAGGGCACAAGAAAATTGCGGTGAATGAGATCGACAATGCGATAGGCCAGGTTGGCAGGGAAGAAGGGCCCATAGTAGACGCTGCCATCCTTGCGCAGGCGGCGCGTGACGTAGACGCGTGGGAAGCGTTCCGCTAGCGTGAGTTTCACGTAGGGATAAGTCTTGTCGTCGCGCAGAAGAATGTTGAAGCGCGGTTTCTTCTGCTTAATAAGGTGGTTTTCGAGCGCCAGCGCCTCTTTGTTGTTGGCGACAACGATGTAGTCGACGTCCACCGCCTCGCGGACGAGCGTGCCGGTTTTCGCGTCTTCCCACCGGCCTTCATGAAAGTAAGAGGAGACGCGCGAGCGCAGGTTTTTTGCCTTGCCGACGTAGATGACTTCGCCTTCGGCGTTCTTGTAGAGGTAGACGCCGGGGGAAATGGGGAGCGAGCGGATTTTTGCCGGGAGGTCCATCCGGGGTTGTCGGGGCTGCGCTTGGGTGCCTTACCTCGGCACCCTAATTATGATAGATGCTGAGCGGGAGAAGGAGGCTCTTCGGTGGCGTCTTGCAACCGCAATGCCTCCGCAGAAGCAGACTGAGGATTGCGATGCTCCAGCCTTCGCGGGCAGGCGCTTCATGCCCACTTTCAGGAGTGAGCTAGAAAGAGCACGACGCCAACTTCTCCGAGGTCCGGGTCAGCAATTTTAGTTTGCGTCGATGCAAACCGCGAAACGATCGTGCTGACAACCGCAGTATAAGCCGTGTCATTCGGACGCCCCCAAATGACAATGGCATCCGGGCCAGCCTTGGCAATGTCTGCCATAAGCTCTGGCAGTCGAGTTGAAGGCGGGAGAGATTCTGCGGCAGCAATGCTTCTCTGGCCTCCAAAATACGCGGCTTTGTAGCCTGCTTCCCAGCCCACACCGAACTCCGGAAATGGCCCAGAGCCGATGCTGACGATTGTCGATGCGTTGTGCGACTTCAGAAGACTCCCGGTTTCATAGCAGACCAACTGAGAGTCGCGTTTGATCCGCCGGAACGGTGAGGATGGATATACGATCGAAAACACTATTCCCAGGAGGACGAGAGCGACACAGATCTTCCTCGCAACGGGGTGGTCGAGCTTGCCGAGCGGAGCGCCGAACTGAACACCGGCCGGGACGTCCACGGGGACGAGGAAGCGCGCTGCCACGGCCAGCACCAGCGCCGTCAGCGGATAAAGATAACGAGCGTCGAAAACCAGCATGCAATAGGCGCCAACGAGAATTATCGCGGCCCAGGCGATCACCGCCACCGTGATCGACTCAATCGGATGCTCATTTCTTCTCTTTTTCGAGGGCGCGAAAATGCCGAGTATGAAAAGGAAAGCAATTGCCGCTCCCGGCGTTGCAACGATAAGCAGTTCCTTGACGACCATGGGAATGTTTCGCTTCTCGGCCTGGATGATCTTCGGCAAGGCCTGTCGAACGCTTATCCGATACACCCACGGCCACGAATGGGGAGGCATGGGATCATCCACCATGTACTCATCCATGGTCTGTGAAAGGTCAAGCATGACGGAGTAGGTTGGGTCTGGATGTTGGGGCCGCAGCGTCCATTGCAGAAGATTGGCTTTGAATTGAGTGCCGGAAGTGAAAACGCCGTACTTTGAATGCAACACGCAAGCCCACGCTGCCAAGACGACGATCGGGATGATCGCTGCTGAGGCCAGACGCAGGCCTTTTTTCTTCCATCCTCCAACGGAGAGGGCGGCCGCGGCGAACGTGCAAAGCCCCAGCCAGGGGAGCGCGAACGCTTTGGCCAGAAAAGCGACACCGTGAACCGCTCCGAGGTAGAACCAGTTTTTCGAGGTTGGCTGGCGTAAGCAGCGCAACAGCACAATGAAATAGACGAGCGTCAGCGCCGCGAAGAGAAAGTCCGGGACCACCATTGTGACCGTGTTCACGATGTGACCGCGTCCGAGCGCGAATAGCGCAACGGCAACCGAGGCTACGGTTTGTGAATGCCACAGACTCTTGGCAAAAATGTAGAGCAGCGCGAGGGCGGCAAGGAAGGCAGAAACGTTAATCAGCTTTCCGACCCACACAAGGTCCGCTCTGCCCAACGAGGCAAGCGCAATGATCCAGGAAAGAAGCGGGCTCCGAAAGCCATTGATGGAAGAGCTGTACTGCCCATGGATCAGGTGGCGGGCAATGCCGGTGTAGGCCATCCCGTCATAATCGATCTCACGGATGACTTTGGAGCCAAACCAAAACAGTTCGAAGCAGCAAAGTAGAACTGTCACCGCTAGCAATAAATAAGATGCGGCCTTATTTTCGTCCTGCTTCATTATGAGTAGGGTAGGGGGTTGTCGTGCGGGCTTACGCCCATCCCCTCACAAACTCCACCAGGCTGCGCAGCGCAATACCCGACGGGCCCTTGGCCATCCAGGGCTTTTGTTCTTCCATCCACGCGGTCCCGGCAATGTCGAGATGGATCCACGGCGTGTCTTCGGCAAATTCCTTCAGGAACATGGCTGCGAATATCGCGCCGCCGTAGCGGGCGCCGGAGTTCGCCATGTCGGCGATGCTGGACTTCAACAGTTCCTTGTATTCGTCGTCGAGCGGCAGCCGCCACATTTTTTCTCCGGATTGCTTCAGGCCCTTGGCGAAGCGCTCGTACATGCGGTCGTCGCTCGCAAAAATTCCGACGTTCACATAGCCAAGAGCCACCACCACCGCGCCGGTGAGCGTGGCAGCGTCTACCAGATGCGTGCAGCCGAGTTGACGCGCGTAGGTGAGGCCATCGGCTAGCACCAGGCGTCCTTCGGCGTCGGTGTTGATAATTTCGATCGACTTTCCTGACATGGCAATCTGCACGTCGCCCGGCTTTTGCGCCTTGCCGGACGGCATGTTCTCCGTGGCCATCACGACCGCTGTCACCGTCACTTTCGGTTTCAGCAGCGCGATTGCCCGCATGGCGCCGATCATGGTCGCTCCGCCGGCCATGTCGTACTTCATCTTCTCCATTCCATCCGCGGGCTTGATCGAAATGCCACCCGTGTCGAACGTGATGCCCTTGCCGACCAGCCCAAGATGCACGCCCTTGGCGGCGCCTCGCGGTTCGTAGCGCAGCACAATCAGCGCTGGCGGTTCGTCCGATCCCTGCGCCACTCCCCAGAACGCTCCCATCTTGAGGTCTCTGATTTCTTCGGGGCCGAGCACCTCGCACTTCAACCCGGTTTCCTCGGCCATTTTCTGCGCGCGCTCCGCCAGAATGGCTGGCGTCATGCGATTGGACGGTTCGTTCACCAAGTCGCGAGTGAAATTCTGCGATTCGCCAATGATCCGTCCGGTTTCGATGGAGCTCTTTAGTGCCCTGGTATCGCCCTTGACCACAATCGTCAGGGCGTCGATCTTCTGCTCTTCGGTCGCGCGGTCGCTTTTGTAGTAGCCCGGTTCGAAGCTCCCGATAATCGCGCCTTCGACGATGGCGCGCACGGCCGTGTCCGGCACAATCCGCGCGCCCGCACCTTCGGGCGCAGTAAATGCAAAACTTCGGACGCTCTTTGCCTTCAGAGTTCGCACTGCGGCGCCGGCCAGCTTGCGCAAGTCGGAAGCCGAGAAATTCTTCGCCGGGCCGCCGCCGAGCAGCAGCAATCGCTTGGCTTTCAATCCGGCCGGACGATGCAACAACGTAGTTTCGAAGGCTTTGCCCGTGACCTCGCCGCTAGCGATGGCGTCGGCCGCAGCAGCATGTACAGCTTTGTCGGCGGTTGCAACTACCGGCGCGGGCTTGGCCTTTTCCGCGTTCTCTGGGGCAGTGCCGCCACGGACTTTTTCCGTTTCCGTTTTCTTGTTGTTTGCCCGGTCCAGCACCACTACTACCAGGCAATCGGTTTCTATTTGTGAGGGGGCTGAAGAAGCAACGTTCGTAATCATATCGGGATTGAATCAGTATCTACGTGAGGGTCGAAGCGCGCAACTAGGCGTCGCATTCCATTGGCAACCGTCCTATTTCTTCGTCATCCGTACATGTGCTTTGGGGGTTCCTCGGAAGCGGCTTTTTCACTCTTTCTCACTGCCGCTTGGCATAATGAAAAAATGGCTGTTGCTTTCTCTGATGAGCGTTGGCTTCCGAAGTCGATTCTTTGCCTTTCGGATTATGGTTTTCAAAAGTTCACGCATGATCTGATTGCCGGTGTCACGGTTGGGCTGGTGGCGCTTCCGCTCAGCATGGCGTTTTCCATTGCGTCGGGACTTCCTCCGCAGGCCGGCATTTACTGCGCGATTGTCACGGGTTTTCTGATTTCGCTGCTCGGCGGTTCGAAGACACAGATCGGTGGACCGACCGGCGCCTTCGTGGTTGTCATCGCGGGAATTGTTGCAGCGCACGGGGTCGATGGCCTTTTCATGTGCACGGTGATGGCCGGCTTCCTGCTCGTCATTATGGGAGTCACGGGCATGGGGTCGGCGGTCAGGTTCATTCCCCGGCCCATCGTCATCGGTTTCACCAACGGGATCGCGATCCTGATCGCCAGCACGCAGGTCAAAGATTTCGTCGGGCTGCAACTCGACAAGGTTCCCGGCGTTTTCTGGCTGCGCATGGAGGCGCTGGCAGCCAACTTCCGCTCGCTGAGCTATGAAGCGACCGCCCTGGCTGCGGCGACGGTGGTGATCATGGCGGGCTGCCGGTTGATTTCGAACCGTATTCCCGGTCCCATCGTTGTGCTGGTGCTGGGGACAGCGGCGGTGTTTTTCCTTCACCTCCACGTCGAGACCATCGGCACACGCTTCGGCGGAATTCCCAGCGGATTACCACATCTGGCGATCCCCAAATTTCGCTCCGATTTGATCCATGGCTTGCTCGGCCCAGCCGTTACCGTGGCCATGCTCGGAGCCATCGAGTCGTTAATGTCGGCCGTGGTGGCGGATCGCATGAGCAACGACCGCCACAATCCAAATGTCGAGTTGTTCGGGCAGGGCATCGCCAACATCGTCTCGCCGATGTTTGGAGGCTTGCCCGCCACTGGCGCCATCGCGCGCACCGCGACCAGCATCCGCTCCGGCGCCGAATCGCCCGTGGCAGGCATGATTCACTCGCTCACCCTGGTCTGCATTTTGCTGTTTGCGTCGCCGCTGGTTCGCTTTGTGCCCATGGCCGTACTGGCCGGCATTCTCATGATGGTCGCCTACAACATGGGCGAATGGCGCGAGATTGGGCAACTGCTGAAGCTGACCAAGACCGATATCAGCGTGTGGCTTGTCACTCTGGCGTTGACTGTCTTCGCCGATCTCACGGTGGCCGTGGAAGCTGGGATGATCCTGGCTGCCTTGCTGTTTATCAGCCGAGTTGCCGCTACAACCACGGTGTCACAAGTCACCGACGACTACGTCGAGGACGGCCGTGTGCACATTCTTCAGGATAAGGACATTCCCTATTACGCCACGATATTTCGCATCCATGGCCCGTTCTTGTTTGGGGCCACGGATAAAATCGCGGTGGTTACGGAGAAACTTCACCAACTGCCGCCGGTCGTGATATTGCGGCTGCGCAACATGACTGCCCTCGACGCGACCGGCCTTTCGGCGCTGGAGGAAACGGCCAGTCAGCTGCATCAGACCAAGCGCGTGTTGATTTTGTGTGGTGCGCGCGAACAGCCCGCGAAGCTGATCCACCAGGCGGAGTTTGAAGACGTGGTGGGAGCGGAGAACATCTGCGAGAACGTACAGGAAGCCCTGCACCGCGCCGAAGAGGTTTACAAAAAGCTGGAGAAAAAATCCAGCGGGGGGCGAAACTTGACGCCTCGCACGCCAGCCTAGCAGGCTGGGGAGAAAAATCGGCGTTGCTCTTGATTTTGGGTGGCGCAGCGCTTCAGCGCAGCGGTAACCGCGTCATACCCAACGCGGCTTTAGCCGCTGAGGTGAAGATCCTGGCTCAGAAAAGACTTTTTCCGCGCCTGTTAGGGAGTCGTCCGTTATTGCTTCTTCAACTCCGCCAGCCAGTTCGTAACCAACTGCAGCGGCGCCTGCGCTTCTTCCTCGGAGTGGTTCACCAGGATTCGTTTGCCGTCGGAGGAGACGTCAAACGATACGCCGGCTCCGGGCGAAGCGGCGTGGAACAGACGCTGGGGCGCGCCGACTTCCACTTCATCTCCCTTCGGCGTCACCGAGCTGACGAAGATGTCATCCACGAGGTTCTTGAAGAACAGTTCTTTGCCATTGCCAGTCCAGGCCGGGTAAGCGCCGCCATTGGACGACACCCTCCACTTGCCTTTACCTTCTGGAAAACTCGTGATGTAGATCTCCTGTTGCCCGGATTCGTCAGACTGGTAAGCCACCCAACGGCTGTCGGGCGAAATTCGATAATCAAAGAGGTTGGATTCCTGCGAGGGCGGCTGCACAACCGCTGTAGGCTTCGCCTCCCCGGCGACGGGCACAATCCAGAGTGAGACCGTCTTATCGCCATTCCCCCAAAGGTAGGTTACGTATTTTCCATCAGGCGACCAGCCTGGGCGGTGATTATTCTCCTTGCGGGCGATCACGGTCTTTTCACCGCCGCTGCCGTCCGCCGCTTTCGACCGGAATTCAACAGCACCTCCGCCGCCCATCTGCGTGGAAAACAAAATCGACTTGCCGTCGGCGGACCAGGCGGGTTCCTGCACCACCTGCTGGTCGAAGGTGATGCGCGTCTTCGTCTTGCGTTCCAGATCCAGGGTCCAAATGCCATTGCCGCTAGCGTATGCCACTCGTCTGTTGTCCGGCGAAAGCCGCACATCCCTCACGCCCAGCAGCGCGCGTGCATCGGTGATCGTAGCTTCCTGCGGGTCATAATCGGCGAGCGGTTTGCCAGAGCGGTCGAACATCACCAGGCGGCTCTTTGCCGAGTCGGCGCTGCCGAGCTGGTAAATCATCATCCCGCTCTGCGAGACGGCAAAAATGCTCCGCCAAACTCCAACGTCTTCGCGAAGACTGTTCACCACCGGAACTGCGGTGCCCGAGAGCGTGCCCGATTGCGGATCGAACGGCTGCGCCATCAGCGCCCGGTTCGCCTGGTAAAGCAGATAGCCGGACGAATACTGCGCCGCCGAATCGGTCGCAACAATCAGACGATTGTCGAGGTTGTCGACTGACCCAAAATAGATCCCATTCTGCTTGGGATCGCCGCCGGCATGATTTGTCGCGAGAAAGATAAAGTGCTTGCCGTCGGGCAGAAACCACGGCCAGCGCTGCGTTGTGTGCTTCGTCTTATCGAGCGCCGTAGCCGGGGTTGCAGTGCCACCCTGCGCGCTTACTTTCAGTAGCCCGCCCTGAAAATCGGGCGCGAACACGATTGTGTCATTCACGCTCCAGCTTCCTCCGCGGGAGTTGGGGGCATCGGTTACTACGACGGCCGGGCCCCCGCTGGCGGCGATCTTCATCAACTTGCCGCCGGCGAAGAAACCAATGTAGTGGCCGTCCGGCGACCAGAATGGATGCGCGGCGCCCGCCGTGCCATCGAGCGGTTGCGCCGCGTCGCTTTTCAGCGAGCGCACCCACAGCAGCTTGGTGTCGCCCGAATGCGCGACGAAGGCGATCCTGTCGCCTTGCAGAGAAAGCACGGGCATGCCGCCCGCATCGCCCGTCGTGTCGAGCGAGAACTTGTCGGGCGCTGGGATTTCGGCGTGAATCGACACCGGAGTGTCGGCAGATCTCGCCCAGTGGTATCCGCCGAATCCAGCAAGCGCGATGCACCCGAGCGCCAGCGCCGCCAGCCCGGCAGCCCAGGATTTATTGAACTGCGCAGACTGTTTTTCCGGTTCGACTGGCGCCGCTTTGTCTTGAGTCGATTCTGCAATCCAGCGCAGGTCCATCGCCACATCGTGGGCGGACTGCAACCGTTCGGCAGGATCCTTGACCAGGCAGCCTCTCACCACGCGATCGAGCATGATAGGCGCAAGCGGTTGGCTGACAGTAATCGGCTCTGGATCTTTTTCCAGAATCGCTGTGAATACGCTGAGCTGCGACTTGCCTTCGAACGCTCGGCGACCTGTGACCATTTCGTAGAGCACGCAGCCGAAGCCGAACAGGTCGCTGCGCGCGTCGGCTTCCGCGCCTTGCAAAAGTTCAGGCGCCATGTATTGAAACGTCCCAACGATCGAACCTTTCTGTGTGAGCGGCGACGAGGCCGAAGTCAGCGCAGCAAGATTCATGGTCGGCGTCGAAGGCGTGAACGCGCCGACGGCCTGCGACGAAATCAACATTCCCGGCTTGCCCAGGCCCGGTTTGGCCAGACCAAAGTCCATCAGCTTTGCGCCAGCCTTGGTCAGCATGATGTTCGCCGGCTTCAGATCGCGATGAATGATGCCTTGCTGGTGCGCCTTCTCGAGGGCCTGCGCGATTTCGGCGCCAATCTTCAGAACCTGATCCAGCGGCAGCGCGCCTTTCCCCAGGCGCTCGGCCAGAGTCTGGCCTTCGAGATACTCCATCACTAGGTAGTCGGTGCCATCCTGCGAGCCGATGTCGTAGAGCGTGCAGATATTCGAATGTTGCAGCGCGGAGATGGCTTTCGCCTCCCGCTCCATGCGCTGTTTTAGTGCCGGGTCGTCGGAAAGATGTTCAGGGAGAACTTTGATGGCGACGGTGCGATCGAGCCGAGTATCGCGCGCGCGATACACCTCGCCCATGCCGCCCGCTCCGAGCGGCGACTGGATTTCATAGGGACCAAGCTTTGTGCCAGAGGTGAGTGCCATCCGTGGCGGCAATTATAGCCTGCGCGGCGGGTTGCACATGCGCGGAGGATTCTGAAGGCGGGCCGTCAATCCTTGCCCAGGATTATCGGGAAGGAACCCTTGGCCGCTATTGGGGGAAGCCGATCTTGCGCACCAGTTCGGCGTAGCGCGGATCGGAGCGCAGCGGATCCATCGTGAAGTCGACGCGGAGGGTGACCAGGCCTTCGTCGTGCTCATGGTAGGCGGTGTTGAGCCATTCGAAGGCGTGATCCTTGTCGCCCAAATCGGAATAGAACTGCGCGATTGTGTAAGGCGAAGCGTACTCGGCCGTGGATTTGCGTTGCGCCAGCGAGACTTCGATGGCCTTGCGCAGAGCGCCCGGCCATCCGCCGCTGTGGAAGCCCGCATCCATGGCGGCGCCCAACTCGGCCATGTTCTTGTCGGCCTGCCCGCCCAGCTTATATTGCTCGATCGCTTGCGGATACTTACGCAGGCCCCAATACGAAATTGACAGACCATTGTGCGCCGCGGGAAAGTTGGGAATGTCGGCGATGACTTTGTTGTCGGCCTCAATCGCCTTGTCGAATTGGCGGTCACAGTAGTAAGCCTCGGCCACGGCGTGGACGATGATCGGCGATACGGGATCGAGTTGATGGGCGCGATTAGCCTCATCGATCGATTCCTGCGCCCGCCCGCCGATGAACGCAAGAGACTCGGAGAACCACTGATACGCTGTGGCGTCGTTGGGATCAAGCTCGAGGGCCTTCCTGAACTCCGCCTCGCCGCCGGCGAAATCCCAGTCGTAATTCATCTTATTGAAGCCCAGGACCGCATGCGGGCGCGCCAGCGTGGGATCGAGATCCAGGGCCTTTTTGGCGATCGCACTCGACTTGGGGACGAGATCGTTGGGGTCGCCACCATAACTGGTGAGCACGCTATAGGTATCCGATAGTCCCGCGTAGGCAAGCGCGTAGCCGGGATCTTTTTCGATGGCCTGATTGAAGTAAGAGACAGCCGTTTTCAGGTCGGCGTTAGTGCGCTTGTTCCAGTAGTAGCGTCCTTTCACGTAAAGCTGATAGGCCTCGGGATCTTGCGTGCCCTGCTTGGTGACCTGCTGCTTTTCCGCTCCGGTCAATTGCGAGCGTAGCTTGTCGGCGATGTCGCCGGCGATCTGTTGTTGCAGCGAAAGAACGTCAGCAACTTTGCGCTCGTATTGTTCGCCCCACAGTTCGGTATTGTCGCGCACGCTGGTGAGTTCGGCGTTCACCTGGACCGTGTCTCCGCGTTGCACGACGCGCCCCGTCAGCAGCGCATCCACGGTCAGGTCCTTGCCGATCTGTTGGACATCAATGTCTTTGCCCTTGTAGCGGAAAACGGAGTTACGCGACTTCACTTTAAGTTGCGGGACGTGGGCCAGGCTGGCCATCAGCGATTCGGTGATGCCGTCGCTGAGCAGGTCGGTATCGGCGTTGCCGCCGACGGCGGAGAAGGGAATCACGGCGATAGATTCGATCTGAGAAGCGCTTGGCTTACTGCGCCAGTACCAGATGCCGGCGATGGCGATTGCCAACAGCAAGGCGATCGCCGCGACGAACCAAGGTCTTACAAACAAGGGTTTGCCCGGGGAAATTGCCGGGGCCGAAGCAAACGCAGCACTCGACAACGCAGCTCCCGACTTGCCCGATTCGCTGTCCCGTTTCAGCCGCTGCAAATCGGTCCGCAGATCGGCGGCGTGCTGGTAGCGAAGGTTGCGATCTTTCTCCAGAGCTTTATTGATGATTTCGTCGAGCTTGGGCGAAACGTCCGGATTGAGGCGCGTGGCCGGAGCGGGCGCCCGGTTGAGGATGGATTCGAAAATCGTCGCCGAACTGTCGCCACGGAAGGGCAACTGCCCGGTGGCCATTTCATAAAGCACCGACCCGAACGAGAACAAGTCGCTGCGCGCATCCAGCTCCTTGGCGCGCGCTTGTTCGGGAGACATGTAAGCGACCGTACCCAGAGTCGAACCGGGGCTGGTCAGGTGCTCGTCAACCGCGGTCATCGTGTTCTCCGAGGCAACCTGACTCGACGAACCTGCCGGCGCGGCGACTTTCGCCAGGCCGAAATCCAGAATCTTGGCATGACCGCGATCGGTGACAAAAATGTTGGTGGGCTTGATATCGCGGTGGACGATGCCTTTGGTGTGCGCCGCGTCCAGAGCATCGGCGATTTCAATCGCGAGGCCAAGCAGGACGTCGTTGTCGAGCGGCTTGCCGGCGATGCGATGCTTCAGCGTCGCGCCGTCCAGAAACTCCATGGCAATGAAAGCCTTGCCATCCTGCTCGCCGATGTCGTAGATCGTGCAGATATTGTGGTGGTTCAAAGCGGAAGCGGCTTGGGCCTCGCGCTGGAAACGGGCCAGCGCCTGCGGGTCGCGGGCCAGTTCTTCCGGCAAGAACTTGAGGGCGACAAAGCGCTGCAAGCGCGTGTCTTCCGCCTTATAGACCACGCCCATGCCCCCGCCGCCGAGTTTTTCGACAATGCGGTAGTGCGAAATGGTCTGGCCGATCATGA
>Ga0326728_10013330_pt1 | contig 17887 bp, 20 predicted proteins | sample MB3enrmetagenome_FD_207602 | JGI IMG/M metagenome (GOLD analysis project Ga0326728, IMG submission 207602) | Lab enriched peat soil microbial communities from McLean, Ithaca, NY, United States - MB31MN | ecosystem: Environmental > Terrestrial > Soil > Wetlands > Peat | place: USA: New York... | reverse complement strand
AATAAATAATCGATAGAACCATGTGATTTAGGATGCCAAGAATGGAGTTATAATAGGCACCTACGTCCTGATTGATTTTAGCGGGGTAGAGTTGATCAATGATTTGGATCATATCTTGGTCTGTTTGGATGTTGTATTCTGCGAGAAGTTGAAAGACGTTTTTCATATTCATACCAGTTTATTATTTATTTTCGTAACTCAGCAATGTAGAGTTCTCCATCTTTTACTTCTTCTTTCTTATAATGTCGAGTTTGGATTCCTGCAACACTCGCGGGTCGTTACGGTCGAGAGAGGACCGCGCACGGCGGGCGGATTTCGGCTTCACCCCCACCACACCACCATCGCGTCCGCGTACCCCGCTTCAATGGCCTCCTTCGCCTTGGGGACTATCTCGTTGAGGTCGGCAGACAATTCCTCGTGGACGCTCCTGTCTAAATTACTCATTGAGGTCACGTCGATCTGCGCCTCGCGCTGCTGGGCGAGGTCCAAATCGTTTAACAATAGTTGATACTCGTCTCGATAGAAGAACGGGAACCCCCTTTCTCCATCGAGGTGCGACCAGATAGCCCGGGATTCGTCAGAAAAACATTCCGGGAGTTCATCAAGGCACGTTGAAGAGCCCACGTGAACGATTCCCCTTGGGCTCGGGACGATCCTGATTTCAGGCCTGAAATCGCAGAAAGTAATCGATGTCTTCTTCCAAAAGAATTGCTCGAATGACTTCAAGTCCTCGAATACGGGGATTTCTACATCGGTGAACGCCGCTCCTTCCTGTTGGGCGAGCTCCTCCTCGATGTCATCGAGGGCGTCCCACGCTCGCCTGGGATCGTGCGCGAGCTCGTTGACGCTCGCGACGAATTCCTGTTCGTTGATCATGTAAAAATTGTACGGTTCGACCATGCACGTCTACCTTCCATTCGTCGGTGTCAAATCTTCTCACTTTTCACCATATAAAGGCGTTGGTCGCTGAGCTTGAATTCCCGTACGGACTCAAGACACCGATTCGATCAAATGTTTGAATGGCGGGAGAAGTCCAGGGTCGTGTCTTCTTTAATTGAGTTTCGCCCCGCAGCGGGGACAAAACGACCCATTCGGTTCGATTGGGGACCCGCAGAACGGGCACGAGATAGCAACACCCCGAGGCACATGTTCCCTTCGAAAAAGCGTGCCGGTCTCGGTCCCGGGTCGATCGAGTTCCATACCACCACGAGATACGGTGCTAGGTGCTTCCTCAAGTTTTCCGAGATCTTGGAGATCAACATCGTCAAGTTCCATGCCACCACGAGATACGGTGCTTGGCGCTCCCGCGCCCTTCAAGAACCCTTCGACGAGCCGTTTCAGGTCCGCGACGATCTCGCGGTTGGTGCTTTGGAAGACGAATACCGGTAGCCACCCCTTGCACGACAACCGCAAGCCATACAACTCGGTGGTTCGGGAAATCCCATTCACGATGACGGGCTCGATGGAGAACATCTCTGTCGATGTCAAGGGATATTGCTTGAATTTATTGAGCCTGCTCGCCATGACTTCTCCGGATCTGGAAACCCTGAGCCCCTCTAATTCGATCGTGCCCCGATCTTTGTCAAGTGTCGTCGTGATTAACCAAGTAAACCCGAATCGCCTTGATCGTAAAATCGCCACCATGATGATCACGAAACCCATCAGGAATGCCGGAAAGAAATCAAACGGATATTCCGACGAATTATTTCCGCCCACGGTCACGTTCATGGTCAAGTTGACAACCAGAAATATTCCCAGCACGATTATTATGGGAATAACCACCGATCTTCTGAAAACCTGACGCTGCTTATCGCTCGTGGAATATTGCTGGCGGAAAACGAGCCTGCTGCTCGTGGATTCAACAACCTCATACCGGGATTCAAGGTCAGGTATCATGCCATTCCCCGCGTGCTACAATGGAATGTTGTTTAATTGCTTATATAGAATGCGTCGAGTTCTCACAGGCGGTCTACGAGCTCGGGAACTGGGCGATCGCGGCGTGCGGCCTCGACCCGAACTGGGTCGTGCCGTTCTTCATCATCATCGTCGGGATCGGGTTCTCCTGCACGCCGAGCCGCGCGGACCTCTCCATCACGGGCAGGTTCCTGCTCGCGCATCCTGGACAGGCCGCGATCACGGTGGTGGCTCTCCTCCTCAGGGCCGCGATATTGTTCTATGCTTGCTGGCCGTTCGCCTTCTGGTGGGAGATATTGCTGGCGATCGTCGTGCTGTTCCTGCCGTCGTGGGTGGCCTGCAAGGTCTACGTGCATTTTAGGCCTTGAAAAGATGATGGTGATCACTTCTTCGGCCGGGTTTGCCTATATGTCAAGTCTCACGCCGCTCAACCTCTTCACTGTCTCAGGATCACGATGGTCGAAAAAGAGGCTAGCTTTCTTGTCCAGCTTTGCAATCGCATCCATATCTCCTTTATCTATCTTGAAATCGAAAACGTCGAAATTTTCAACGATTCGTTCGGCATGAACTGATTTAGGAATAACGACCACGTTTCGTTGTATTAACCAACGCAGAATTACCTGAGCAACCGATTTGTGATGTTTCTTGGCTATAGAAGCCAATATCTCGTTTTTAAAGATGTTATTCTTACCCTCGGCAAATTGCGCCCAAGATTCAATCTGGACATTGTTTGCGTTCAAGAATTTCTGCGTTTCGACCTGTTGACAGAAGGGATGTGTCTCGATCTGATCCACCGCCGGAACTACTTCATTGTGAACGATCAAGTCCATTATTCGATCCGGTTGGAAGTTGGCAACCCCGATTGCCCTGATCTTCCCATCGTGATACAACTCTTCCATCGCTCGCCAGGAACCGTAAACATCCCCGAAGGGTTGGTGAATCAGGTACAAGTCCAGATAATCGAGTTGAAGCCTCGCTAGTGATCTTTTAAAAGCTAACTTGGTACCTTCATATCCGGCATCCTAAAGCCAAAGTTTCGTGGTGACAAAGACCTCTTCCCGTTCCACCCCGCTCCTCTTGATTGCCCTGTCAACTGCCTCTTCGTTCAGATAGGAGGCGGCTGTATCGATCAGGCGATAGCCGGTGCTTAGAGCGTCATAGACGATTTGTTCACATTCGTCCGCATCGGTTACCTGAAAAACCCCGAGCCCCAGGATCGGCATCGCTACTCCATTGTTTAATACAACATTTTGCATACCTTTCTTCTTCCTCTTCACACTTTAAACCTTGTTTAAGTCTTTTAGAATACTAAACGCAGTTTGTTGTGTATATTTTCTTTTATTTGCACTGGATTAAGCATCCCCCGATTGAATTATGCTTGACATCCAACACGAACAAATCGACAACGTGCTCATCACGATCAAGGCCAAGAGCCGGTGCGCGGCCTGCGGCAAGGCCTTTCGGGTCCAGCTCCCGGTCTCGGCCATCACGAACGCCCCGAAGTATCCCGTGTGCCACGTCATCCTGCACGGCAGGACAGTTTAAGGACCTTGGGCGAAGTGTCCTTTTTCATTCTATTCTTTCTAAGAACCAGCTCTGATCTTGAACCTCAACCAAGTTAAAATCCAATAAACTACTATCGATTAAAAATTTGATAAAATCCTTGAACTTTTTGAAGCCATAAGATTTTTCGGTGAAGGAGGAATCCTTTCGGATGATTGCAGTCTGTAGCTTAGAAAGCTGCACCTTTGAGTCACTTCCTGCAATTTCTTCAAAACACACCGAGATTAATTCCACACATTTCATGATATCATCAGTTTCATATTCGGAAGCTTTTTTCTCTTCTCCCTCCGTCCCAAGATCAGCACATTCTACATTTTTCAAAAGCGTGTAGCGCACACAAGATGCTTTTATGTTTCTCTTGTTTCTCTTGATTATATAGTTAGATTCATAATTTTTCTCGAACTTTCGAGGCATCCTATCTAATTCATCTACTAAATCTTTGATCGCCTCCGTACTGATACCTCTACCAAGAAGGTACAAGGTTTCTGCTCCTTCACTTTCGCAAAGAAAGGCGCGTTTTTTATACGGATCGATGTTAAAATAATTATCACGCAGCACGACATCAGGCCGCCCCACGAGGATGAACCGAGTTTTAATGTATTCACTATCGAAGCTAAGCGGAATATCCTCATACTGCTTTTTATTAGCCAATTCATCCACTTTTTCAAAGAAATGCCGTGGTTCTTTATGATAAGAAGATGAGGCTAGCTTCGGAAATAGTTTAAGGCCATAATCCCTTAATTCTTGAAGTAAAACTCTAGTGAAAAGGCCTTCTTCTCCAATTTTTTCGAGGGCACTTAAATCTTTAGACAAGGTCTTGTTTTTCTTGATTTCAGGCAATAAATAACCCTGAAGGAATTTATTTAATCGGGATCTATATTCAGATGTAATCAAATTCTTCACGAAATGATAATCTACAGACTTCATTAATCCAGGTTCGATATAGGGCCGAGAGTGGGGTATCAACGATTGTTGGGTGCTCATCAGGCTTGCCCGAATGAAATTATCATCTTGATTACGCTGGTCCTTTAGGATTAAAATGATTTTATCCCCTTCATGAATAAAATCTTCTTTTTTAATCTTAGACGCATTTAGAAAACGGATTTCGGTTTTATATGGTATAAGATCCTCGCATTCTTTGTTAATTTTACTTCTATAAGAATTTAGACTCGCCTGAATGTCTTTTTGTATGTGGACCTTTTGGACCCTGAGTCCTAAGAAGGAAAAGAGTCTTGCTAATAGGGAAACCCATTTCTCGATCTTTTCAGGATTTTTCAGGAAATAAACAAGAAGTGCACCCAGGACAATTACAATTGACCATGCTGTAATGGCGTTAATAGTGCTTGTGAGATCAACTAAGTTGAAAATCATTCCTGGCTCCCTCTTCGTCTCATGAATTCCCAATAACAATTTTTCGAATCACACAAAAACTTAAATTCGCCATCTTGCACGAAAATTATTCCGATATTGTTCAATCTAACCGTTTTTTCACAAATGAAACAATTCATCTCGCCATTCTCGATTGCATCAAGCAATTCTAGTTTAATCAGAACATCTTTCAGTTCTTTTTCGTGAATTGCATCTAAATATTCTCTTAAAGCGGCATTAGATGTTCTCGTTTCCATAATCCAAAGATCACCAATTAAACCCTTGTAACATTCTATAGGACTAATAAAATTTCCACACAACTGCGCTCAAGATCTTGCATCTTCTTTATGAAGATGACTTTTCGTTAATGTAAACTCGGAATATTAGATACCTGGATAGAGCGATGGATTCCTAGACTGGAAGCATCTCGCCGGAACTTGGATTAGACGTGGATTCTCGTCTATGCTGGAGAAGAGGACAAAATCTCGACATTCGTTTCATTGTTAGGAGCAAACAAGTGGAAGAGCGCGGTCCTGATGGATGTCTCCAAGAAAGATGCCAAACGATTGGAAATGTTGCAAGAAACTCACTCACCTTGCGCCAAATTGCAAATAGATTACTTTGAGGCACCTCATCGATTAGGGCGCAGAATTGCTCTTCTAGTAACTGGCGTAAGATTGAGGCTCGATTGAGGCTCCACACGACAATGAAGGCTTAGCAACCCAGAGGAATGCCGGATCCTATCTAAGGGAATATATAGGATCTGCAAAGGGTTGTTTCCCACCAATGAATCATTTAATTGTTCCATTCACGACAAAAATGAAAGCAGGGATAGCCGCCTCTTTTCTGTCTGTGAACAAATCTTTTATATTACGTGGGTAATACATACTTTACCGCCACGGGTGCGTGGAATCGACGCGCTCAGCCAGAACGCGTGGAGATTTCCTACAGGATCGGTCCGACGAAAAAGAAGTGGCAAATTATCACAAATTCCCAGCTCCTCCTGAATATATAACGCCCGGTCGGGACCCGAATGTTGTGTGCCACTTTCACATATTAACAGAAGACAGAGACGCGAGATGGAGAAAAGTGGAAATGAGATTTAAACCCAGCCGTTCGGTTTCAAATTTGATCGTTGGATTGATCGTTTGTTGTTGCTCGTTTCCTGGAATCTTTTTCATCAACACGTGCTCGTTTGATAGCATCTTACCTCTGAGCAGAACATATACCTCGGATTCCTTGCAGGCTCCGGCTTTGGATCCTATCCAGCCAAACCTGAGTACATCCGGTTATTTCAATCTTACATGGAATCCCGTTGTTGGAGCGAACCAGTATCTCGTGTACATCAGCTACTTTTCTTCCGGCTTGTTTCCGTCTTTGTACGAGACACTTGTTGGTTCGAGTAACTGTACTTGTACAGCAGAAATAACAGAAAACGGGACGTATTACATCGCGGTCGTGGGTTCCAATGTCGATACGAATTCGACGTTTTCAAACTGGCAAGGAGTCACGATAAACGCCACTTTCTGGCTGAACATCGAAACCCCGGCTCAAAACGATACTATGTTTGTCGGATTGCCAAATCTCGTTCGATGGAAATCGTCGGCGAATTTCGATCAGGTTTACATCGCTCTGGTCGGTCCATCGACTTATGACATGTATGCGGAAATATTTTGCGGAAACACGGGAGAAAACGAATGGATAATCCCGACAAATGTCTTCCTCGGGGCGGGAACTTATAATCTCACCATTAGTGCTTCAAATCCATATCCCACATCAGCATGGTCTAATGTACAGGTTTCGACGGAGAAATCTGTACGGCTCGTGATTCCAACAGTAACCATAGATGTTGGCTTCAATTCAAGCGTCGCGGGTATGCCGCAGCGTATCTCGTGGAATGTTACTATGTCCTATACGTTAGATGATTCCAATTATACCTTCAACGATCCGATCGAACGCGTCGACATCTATTTCGCGCGGAGCATTCCAATAGCCCTTAATGTGACGAACGACGGATATTATGACTGGATAGTTCCATCCTACCTTCCTTCCGGGTCATATTTCGTGGAAATCTATGAAGCCGGTAGTGATTACTCGTTTTCAGGCGAAGGCAAATTCGTCGTTCATAATTCCATTCCATCATCAACATCTAATTGGTCGTACCTTATTCCTAGTATCATCGCTATCTCGCTTTTGATGGCAGGCTTTGTCATATTTCTTAGAAAAGGAAATTCCGCCATCCGGCTTGTGAAACATCTCCTGTCATCTTTTTCCGATGCCTTGAAAAAGTCATTTCTTCACTATAGACATTTCGGAAACATTCTTGAGCGCATTTCAAAAGTCATTCACAACAAGAGGAGGTTTATGCTCGCCTTCGCGCTGATATTCATCATCGTGACGGTCTTGGGAATGCTTTCCGCGGGAAAAAACGTCGTGAATCCAAATAAAATCTTCACGAAGGAGCCAGCCCCGATGGGAATCGTGGATTATGGCGTCGATCCTTTCACCGATGCCGGATATTCATACACGACGACATCCTTTCTTGGTTTGGTGCATATAGAAAATTTATCAACCATCGGAGGTTCTTACGGCACCGAGGCATCCATACAGATGAACGTGTGGATGATATTCACGAATAATGGAAGGATCAATGCCATTTGGCTCCAGTTTTGCATCGAAACCGAATCTATGATAACCTCAGAAGGAGTTGAGAATATGTTCTTCTTAAATGTCAATATTTGGAATATGACCATTTACTCCGGAGCCATAAACTCAACCGGGAATGGTTGGTTGAATCATTATGGCCAATATCGAATATACACGTATCCCGACGGCTCATGGGAGGACTTTCCGATGAACCATCCGGAAAAAATCCAATTGTCGATTAATTGCACAGACGAGGCTGGGTATGGCCCAAAGGTTTCGTTTGACTATAATATGGGTCAGGGATGGCAGAACTTTGATCTGGTTGCCTTTCCAGGGTGCGAACACGTCTCCGATGCGTGTCTTGTAGTAAATGGTTTAAAGTACACGCCAATTGGAGATTTTTACGACGCGGAATTGGTGCTATGCGGTAGCGGTAATGGTGCTATGACAAGGGACGTCTCATCCAATCTCACTCTTGCATTGGAATACTTTGATGGGACAAGTTACAAGGCTATTCCATTTTGGTATAACTTTGGTAGTGATACGGGAGAGACCGTAGACAATGTAATTGTAATGCCGGCAACGGTAGACGGGATTGCGTGCGCCGAACTGATTCAAGGAAGCGGTCACTTGGTTTAACGACCTATATACGACAAGTTGACATTCGTCATCATAACTGATGCTTCGTTGAGGTCGATGCGGACGTGCAGGTCGCCGCTGGCCACGATGCTCTGGATCGTGATCTCGAGCTCGCTCCCGACGTCGACCTTGGCCTGCTTCATGTTCTTGATGACGTTGGTAACGACGGCTCCTGCCTCGGCGGACTCACGCAGGCCGGTTACAACCATCTTGCCCGTGGAAAAGATCAGGATCGTCGCCTTCGGGTCATCGATGTGCATCACCAGGCCGGGAAACCGCTCGGGGTTATACTCGCAGTCGGCAAACTTCCTTGCGATCGTGTTCAGGTCGATTTTCTCGCCCGGCTCTAAACCAAGCGTCACCGTCGCGACGACGTTCTCCACCTGCCAATCCGCCATGATCTCGCCAAGATTCGGGGCAGGTTCACCTGAAGACGACCTCGCGGTGCGTTTCTTTGCCACGATAAGTCATTTGCTCGGCTTCATATAAACGAGACAATAATACCTGCGAAAGGCACTGCTACCAGCGCGATCGCTTGAATACGCCGTGTTAGAAATGTATTGAGATACGTAATAGTGGTAATGCTTATAAATGGCCGAGCCAAGCGTTCTCCCTTAAATTGTGAGGATGTGAGGGTCTATTCGGTAATTCATGCCACGAAAAATCACCCCCCTTGATGTAACCCGGCGAATCGCCATGCGCGCTGCGCTCGCCACGTGGCCGCCCATGACCCAAGCGAGCGTTGCGAGGCTGTTCCACGCAAGCCTGCGAACCGTGAACGATGCTGCCAAACAGACAGTCGAGGAATGGATTACCGTGCTCCGTGCCATGCCAGCGCAACGCGTGCGTCCCTTGGCAAGGGCGAGCGTTGCGATCCACGGCAATATTGCCCGGCCCGATAACCATCCCAAGGTACAGTTAAATTCGCCCGACAGCATGGCCAGCACTCCAGCTCCCGTGAACGTCGGCTTTCCTGAACCCGTGATCGATTACAAGGCTATAGAGCAAGCCATCAACAAGGCAGTCGACGATCCCACAAGGGTCGAGGCCATCAACAAGATGATCGACGACCCTCCCAGGCAAGAGGCCACGGATAAGGCGATCGATGATCCTGAAAGGGAGAAGGCAATCAGCAAAGCTTTTGATGACTACGACGATCAACTGCGAATGTCACCTTAAGCGCTGGCCAAGAATAGAAATAAGGAATAATAATTCCTTTAAAACCAGAAATTCAAATAAGATCCTTTAATTTGCCGGACCAAACTTGGCCACGCCAACCTCTGGCAGTTCCAACGGCGTGGGTCGTTCATATAGATTGAAAAGAGCGGTACATTTCCGCGAGATTTTGCTTCTTTTTGAGCGTCTTGATGGAATTCTCCAATGCCGCAATATCCTACGCGCCGCCTTGTATTTCGTCTTGGTTTAATTTCAACAGACGCCAAATATCGATGAATAAATTTATTCTTGGGCATATACATACGGCTGAGATGTTACGACCACATCCACTTTTTTGTTAAATTGTTCGGGGGAATGCGATAGCTTATAGAAATATTTGCTGGAGTTATTCGAGATACCAAGAAGGGATCATTGAGGATTATCGGTGATGATGATATCAAATCTTCGATGTGGCGCTTACTGGTTCTTCCAAAGATCGTAGCTGGCACGGTCCATAACAACCCAAGAAGACTTGGACTTTATAAGGGCCAAGTTTCCCAGAAATCATTATTTGAAATTTCTACTGCTTTTATAATTTTTTTCCTTGCATAATCTTCTTTCATCTTATCATCATTATATGACTCGAATGCGATTTGCGAGGCATCAAGTAATTCAGATAACAGAGAACCATATTGATTATACTTCCTTATTCCTTCTGGAATGTAGTTTTGTAATATAATAGCCAAGGTTTCTTCTAATCTAGAATTAACCATTGAGATTATTTCAGTATCACTCGAAATCGCAACATAGATTGATTCGATTGAATCCTTCAAGAATTGTAAAATCTGACAAACATTTCTCAAATCTCTCAGTAATTCACCAATGTTTCTAAGATCTCCAGAGCCATTGCCTGATTTTTTTGTAATTTCATCTATGAACATTATTTTAAGAGCATTAGTTTTCTCATCTTGCGAAGATACAGTATTATTAATGACCTCTTTAATAAATATGGTACCCCCAAGGAGTTTCATATATTCCAACCATTTTTTTTCTTTCCGGATTAAGGAACCAAATGATTCTTTAATACTTGGATGAGAAAATCCTATCCAGTAGAAATCTATCCAGTCAATATAGACCCCAGCGAGTTGATCAATGATAATACCAAATGAATCTTCACTGAAAATGACTTGATTTTCCGAAATCGAAGCAATTTCACCAGAAAGTTGGCAGCACTTCTCTTTTAGCTCAATATATGTTTGACATTTATTAGAATATACAAAGAGAAGAACTAAAGATTCTGCTAAGCTCAATCGACTTAATTCTTCTTGTAAATAAGAATTTGATCTATTAAAAAAGGACAATACTTCTATATAAAAGTTTTCATAGGATATAGAATCTTTCAATTTTGGTATTAATTGCCAGAATAATAATCTAACATCTTCAGGAAAAAATGATTCTAATTCGACGATTTTGTCAGATATTAGTTCTATGAATTTTATAAGATGTTCAAAGGTTTCCTGATTGTAATTTAATTTAGAATGTCTAAAATGTATCTCCAAGATTTCTCTTTTAATATCTTCTTCGAAAATATCGACTTGTGTTATCGGTACTTTTCCTTCCACTCTAAAGAGAGTATCCTCGCCTTCTTCTGCCATTTCTTTTAAAATTAGAGATCGTGTCGTGCACAATAACAAATGTTGTTCATCCAACCTGTTAACTATTTTACTCCATTCCGTCTTCCAACGAACAAATTTATCACGATCCAGACTTGAATCCCCCAAAATATCATCACATATGTAAGCCTGCTTCACACTTTCACAATACTTAATATCCTCCGGACCGCCAATTTCCAGTATATTATATCCTTCATCGTGTAATTCTAAACCAATTTTTCTTAATGTAAATGATTTTCCAATTTTAGGTAATCCTTCAATCATGGTAAAGTGATTTTCTTTTAAAGATTCCTTGATTTCATCGTGCATGCTTAATTTAACAAATAGATCCTCTATATTCCTATATTTAAAGCAATACTTCTGATCTTGTTCCTTAATCGGGTTACTTTTTGCACGTTCCTTAAAATTCTCAAGAATTTTCTCCCATTTATCGATATAAACATAATTACTTTTAGAAATGACATCCTCATCTGAAAATAACAATTGGATATATTTCTGATGCCTGGCTTCAATTTTTTCTTTATTAGCTGTTTGGAATTCTTCTATGAAATCAGCATCAATATATTTCCAATACGCAATCTCTTTTAACTGATCTACAACAATAAGAATAAAGGGATTGGGCCATGCTTGAGCAAATTTTAATATGCTTAAATCAAGCGAGTATTGGGGCCGATTACTGTTTTTTTGGTTAAGAGTTTTCACGGAAACAGATATGGCACCAATCTGCTGACCCTTTTCATTAACGAGATCTATAGTTCCATCATGATTCGGGGTTTTATCATCTTCTTTAAGACCCGTGGTAATAATTCTATTAGATATTAAAAGATATTTTAAAATGTTAATAGATGCCTCTTCAGAAAGAGCTTTTTTTGAAAATATTCCTGGAGAATATCCTGATTCTTCATTTTCCATCTTGATTCTTCAGATCCTTCAAGCAACTGGGTTATTAAATAAGTAAAGATTTTTGTACTTTTAACAATATATGCGTTCTAAATCATATTTGCGTCTTATCTTTGGAATAATTTTCAATTTTCCATACATTATTCATTCGATACACGATTTCAACCCTTAAGGGAACGCCATGTTGTATAATCCCCTTTTCGTCCAAAATCATGTAATCGGAGTTTATAAAGTCAATATCTTTCTTAAGACAACAATGAACTTTAAACAACAGTGAATTTAAATGCGGATCTTAATAAACGATTTCGGTCCAATTATAACAGCCGATGTGACATTAGCACCTTTAACAATTTTTATCGGTCCCAATAACTCAGGTAAATCGTATTTATCGATGATAATACATGCAATTTATGAATCTATGAAACAACCGGAACCTAGTATTTCGATTACTGACTCAAAAGTACCGATACCAGCAGGTACTGAACAAAAATCACTGTTACAGGAATTTGAAAAGTTAAGATCAGAGCTTTTACAAAATAAAGTGGCAATATTGGAACAACCATTGTTATTGAAAATATTATCAAAGATTCTCTCTGATATATTTGAAAAAAGCTTAAAACAAGAGCTTTATCAAACATTTCGTTGCTCATTATCTGATTTAATAAGAGATCATAAAGAAGGAATGAAAATTGGTTTCAATTCGGGCATTATCAATATTGATATAGAAGGAAATTCAGATAGATTAAAAATCGTTAAAAAGGAGGTAAAAAACCTCAATATTTCATTAGAAATTGGCGAAATTTTTGCACCAAATACTTTTGCGAGGGTAGAGGGAGATGACGGGAAGTTTAATGTAGTAATTAATTCTGCGAGCGATATTTTAAGCGATAAGAGTGGATTTGATTTTCTGCCTCCTATCCAATTAATGAATCTAATTAATATAGTATTATCCAGGTTCGTACCAATTTTTCCGAAGGAAATGTGTTATTATTTACCTGCTGCAAGATCTGGTCTACTGCATGATTATAAGACCTTTATTACAGGGATTTTGTTTAAGGAAAATCAGGATTCCTCAGAATCTCCTTCAAATATAATTAAAAAATTTTTCAATAATATATTAAACATGTCAACAAAAAAGGAGAGATATAATAAAATCGCCAATGATTTTGAAGAGGAACTCTTTGAAGGTCATATCGAATCTATTAAGAAAAAGAAATCGAAGGTTCCGGAACTTTTTTTTACATCAAAGGAGGAAATGGTTATACCTATTGCGAGAACCTCCTCTTCAATTAGCGAGTTAACACCCACAATACTTTTTCTGAAGCATGTTCTAAAAAAGGGTGATTTATTGATATTTGAAGAGCCAGAAGCACACTTTCATCCCGCAAATATTATGATTTTAGCAAAATATATAATAAGGTTAATTAGATCAGGTTTGAAGGTATTAATGATAACCCATAATGATTTTCTACTTGAAACGATAAATTTGTATATTAAATCATCGAAATTAACCAAAAAGAAACGACAGGAACGGTTTGGTTATAAAGTGAATGATTATATAAAAGATTCAGAAATTTCTTTATATCTTTTCAAAAAAGACTTAGACGGGTTCAGAGTAAGTTCTCTACCAATTGATCCCATTGAAGGAATTTCACAAGAATGTTTTTCTTCTATCTCCACTGAATTGTATAACACCTATATGAAGTTCCAAGATGAACTAAAATCGGAAGGGTCATCGAATGATTAATATTTTGAATCAAATGAAAGAATCAGCAGAATTAACTGCAGCTATGCTTGATATTTGCGAAGAAGATGATTGTGGTGTATATATTTCAAATTTGAAACCGCATGTGATTTTAAATGGTGAGAACCTAGTTACTGATAGTGTTAACATATGTAGTCGCTTAGTATTTGTCACAAACAGCCGTATTTTGTCTTGTATTATAGAGTTAAAAAATGATACTAAGAATTATCCTGGAATTATAGATAAAATGAATAACTCTAAAGAAAGAGCAATAACTCTTCTGCATACTTTTGAAGTTACTACCGATCAAATAAAATTTTTATATTTAGTAATTACAAAGGAATATCCTCGAAAATTTATTACAGAACATATCAAGAAGTGTTGTAAAGATAATAATATTGAAGTTTATTTTTCTGCTTCTGGAAAAGATTTAGCGGAAATAATTGATTCAATTTATGACGATAATAGCTGGAAGAGAGTATAATTCTCGTGGGTGTTCTTGTCGGCATTCGCCAACATAGCTGGCAATGGTTAGCGTGTCGTGATCACATTCAAATAAAAAATAGTGAGACTAACTAATGCTACTATTAAAGCAGTTTATAGAAAGCCTCAATTATTACAAGTTGAATGATCTTGGAAAATGAAGAACTTAAGAATGAACAAAGCATCGTAGGAGATGCAATCAATTTTAGGGGCTTGATATATGCTCCTCTGAACGAGAACGGAATCCTTTGCCTCTTTGGATTGCTATTGGCTTTTTAATTTTTGAAATTTTGAGTTTTATACGTTCAATGCGGAGTAGCCAAGCTAATATACTTAGAACGATTAAAATAGGTCCCAGAATTAACCCTACATACGTAAGAGGATAAAGATTCAATGTAGTGTCTAATAGCATAAATATTCCTGATACCATGATTCCCCCGATAATGAAATCGCCCCATATTGATTGACTAAAATCCTTTTTAACCTCCTGAAGTTGTTCTAACAATTTCTCAGTCTTTAGACTTGCATCTTTTGCTTGTACAAGCAGATTCTCATTCTCAATCTTCGATTCTTCGATGCTTTTGGCCGCAGTAATTAGAATATTATTAGAGGCCTCATTTTTCTCTAAAGCTCTTCCGCGTAAGATAAAGTTTGCTTTTTCTAATGCAATATCAATGACGACAAGTCCGATTCCATTTGTATTTAATAATTCTTCATCTTCTAATGTCGCCTCATCTTTTAAAACAGCCAAGAGAACTTCTGTAAAATTCTCGTGGAGAAATTGACCCAAGAGCATAGGAATGATCGAAGAAATCCTTCTCCCTTTTAGCAATTTAAATTCGAAGCAAAGAGAATTTTCATCCCGATTGGCGATTAAATCAAATTCTTTTCGCAGATTTTTATCTGTATTTTGGGTATCTGATAAAAATGTATATCCCTCCAATTCGGGAGAGTTTTTTAATATCTTTGTCGCCTCATCTTCGAATTGTTTTCCGGAATAAGTATTAAATACACTCATAGATGCGAATCGATTTTGACGAATTTATATTTCTACAATCAATAGTGCAAACGAATAGTATTTCCACACTCGTACAAACGAATGTTGCATTCTCGTGGAGGTGCCTGTTTGTTTGTACAATCGTACAAACAAAGAATATTTCTACAATCGTACAAACGAATGTTGCATTCTCGTGGAGGAGCCTCGTATTATAACGGAATCCGTATCGGATGGCGCTCGAGTCGCGTTAAACCCCCAAGATCTTGATCGTGCAGACAGAATTGATATAAACTAACTGTGATTAATATCAACACATGGATATAACCGAGATAAATAATATTATTTCCATAAGAAAGTATCTAGATAGGATACAGTTAGATCTAAACAATGATAAAAAAACCACTTATTCACTTTACGCCGATGAGAGTTTAGAAACAAAGATCGATAACTTAGAATTACAGATTTGGTCGAATTATTCCAATGGTTCGAAATTCAGGGCGTCTATTGCCTTATTATATCCATTTCCAACCAAAATAAGGATTTTTGCTTTAGATGTTGTACCAGATTATGTGAAAGAACCAACATGCACGGGAAATGATTTAATGGGAGACCACAAGCATCGTTTTCATGAACATTCTCAGGATAATTACCGATTTCACATAAACCTTTCCGCATTTAATTTGTTTCATGAATTTGTTTTAGAATTCTTCGATGAAGCTAATATTGAGCTTCTTAACAATCGAAATTACTATAGCACTCAACCCCTTATTGAAGCGGGTCGAATAATAGGAGGTGGCAATGATGGATTGCAATAAATTCAAACAAGCATATCTTAATTGGCTAAACGAGGGAATTCATTGCGAGTTATTGGGAGAAGGCAGAATCCAGTTTTATCATCCCTACTATCGATACGATCGTGAGGGAATCGAAATAGAAATCCTCTACGAGGGGGATAAAGCGCGCCTAAGTGATCTCGGGGAGATGGATGGATTTTTGTTCACAAACGGAATTAATCTAGGAGAACTCACGACCGATCAACAGAGAATCGTGGATCATGTTTTGCTCATCTATGGCATAAAAAGTAATGAAAAATCCGGTTCTTTCATTTTTACCAAGGAACTCGAGAAAGAAACAATATACCATGGCGTGTCTGATTTTCTTTTTGGATTAAGCACACTTTCAGATATTATTATCACACTTCAGCCCAAAAAAGGCTTGGAATTTTACAGAATAGTTTATTCTATTTTGGAATTAAGAATTCCAGATATTCTCCCAAGAAAGCGAATCTCTGTAAAAGATGTACAAGTCACAGTTGATTTTGAAAGAAAACAGGTTTATGGTCGAGCAATACAGACCTCGGGCGCAGCATCATTGACTTGTGTATATTGGGATTTACTTCGAAAAAATGAAACTGGTCTCAGAGAGAAAGAAAAGCACACTTTTTTATCAATCTATAAGGAAGATACGCCACAACAAGAGGGACTAAAAGAGCAATCAAAAAAATTCCTTTATGAATACTCGGATCAAGTCTATTGCTGGGACACAGACCAAGAAGATATTGTAAAATATCTTCAGTGAAGATCATACTCCGTGTTAAAGGTAGGTAGTTATTCCTCAAGCTCTTCATTGATACCTGGATGCTTTACTTACCGTGCCCGCTTGAACACGATCTCAAACAGGCCCGTGAAGGCTTGGTTCCCGTGGTTCAGGACGGTGACGTGCACGAGCTCCCAGCCGTCCCGGCCGAACACCGCGAGCACGCCGTCGAAGCCCTTAGCGGCGACCGATTGCCAGCAGGCCGAGCCCGAGTCCTGGAACTCGAAGGTGGCGGCGCCAGAGTCGGCCTTCCCCCGGACGACGATCGACTTGTATTCCCACGTCGCCGGGCGGGCCGGTGCTTGGATCGTGGCGGGCGGCTGGCTCGCGGCTTGGGCGGGCATGGCGACCTGTTGCGCCCCGGGCTTGGCCGCCGGGGGCCTGCCGCGACCCCTTTTCACGGGGATGCTTGAAGGTACTTGGGCCTCCGAATATACCTTGGAAACAGTCGCAAGTGGCTTGGCGGGCCCCGCCGCGGACGCGTCCAGCATCGCGCGCCACTCGTCCGCGGTGCGCTTCATGGCCAGGATTACCGAGCTGTAGTTCACGCCGAACTTGTCCTGCAGGTCCTTGTAGGTCTGGCCCGGGTTGGCGTCGTAGTCGGTCCTGATGGCCAGCCGGACCTGTGCGTCCTCCGGCCTTATCGTGCGTGCCATAGTCTGCATGACCTTGTATCGAACGAGAATTGAGTAATATTGCATAGAAAGTGTTTTTACAATCAACTTGAATTTGGTGCGACAATGCCTGCTTTTCTTGTCTTCTTATTGATAATAAGAATTGGCCAATATCCATCTTCATTTAATTTTGGTTGCCTTAAAATTAATTCGAAATCAGTGGAAAATTCCTTGTTTTCATAATCAAAAACACGGATCATAAGGTCTAACGCATTCGGATTTACCGGAATCCCTTCAAATTGTATAAACCATAATCCTTTTTCAATCGCATCATTTATCATTTGCTTAATTTCATGGCGAGTAAATGTTATCTTCTCGTATGAGAAGTCGGGTTCATTGGCAATAAATGGTACTAAATCTAGACCATTTTTTGAAATCAATAAGGCAATTTTCTTTGTAGAATCTAAAATCAGTTCCGGATGAAAGTTGATATTCATTTTTGTCGAATCGAGAGCCAGTTTTGACCAGCTGATTCTTACCGCTCTTCATGACCAAGAAAAGGTCAAAAAGGCCGACGATCCGGCCATTACCTTTT